>Ga0187809_10000171_pt1 | contig 43055 bp, 41 predicted proteins | sample NC_wetland_sal_i_8_FD_132415 | JGI IMG/M metagenome (GOLD analysis project Ga0187809, IMG submission 132415) | Wetland sediment microbial communities from Neuse River Estuary, North Carolina, USA - ASW_4 | ecosystem: Environmental > Aquatic > Freshwater > Wetlands > Sediment | place: USA: North... | reverse complement strand
CGCGGCCGCGGCCAGCGCGGTGGGAACGTCGTGGTAGATCAGGTCGGCGCCCGCGTGGCGACGCTGTTGCTCGACCATCACCGCGTCGAATCCGGTGTTCGCCGACCAGTCGTCGGGCGCCTCTCCGGGGGCGGGGATCATCGCGGTGACCAGCACCAGCATGTCGACGGGGATCCGCGCCGCCAGCAGCGGCGCGGTGAACCCGCCGAACGACTGCGCGACGACGACGAGGTCGCCGTGCGGATCCAGCCGGCCGATTGCGCTGACCGCGGCGTCGGCGTAGTCGTCAAGGTCAGCCGCGTCGTCGTCGCACGGCAAATCTGGCGCGACCGTCCGGTGGCTGCGCCGCCGCAACTCTCGCTCGACCAGGTGCCAGTACCAGCCGGCGTCGCCGGCGCCGTGAATCAAGGCGAAGGTGGCCAACGTGATCTCCCTCCGGCTTTCGCCGGTCAGTAAGACGGGTTGACCTCCGGCAAATCATCGGTGTCGCCGCGGCCGTCGGCCCCGAGCGGCTGATCGCCCGCTGCCGGCGAAGGCGCTGCCTGCGAAGGCGTCGCCGTGACCAGCCGCACCGACAGCGCGGCAGCGACGGCCGCAATCGGCAAGCCGAGCACGATCTTGACGATCGCCAGCACGGACGGCGCCGCGTCGACCAGGTAGCAGCCGCCCATGACGACGAAGCGCAGCAAGAAGACGGTCGACCAGATCGCGGTGAGCGACGTGGCCAGCCGTCGACGCCACGGATCGTCGCGCCAACCGACGAAACGCGGCCAGACCGGGGCGAGCAGGTAGGCGACAGCTGGTCGCCCCGCGAGCGTCGAGGCGAAACCCACCGCGGCGAGCGCGCCGTTCAGCAATATGCCAGGCAGGAAGAAGGTCTTGGGCTTCCCGGTGATCACCGCGAGCCCGACGGCGAAGATCACCGCGAGCAGCCCCGAGACCGCGGCGAGTGGACGGCGGCGGGCGGCGACCGCGCACACGACGACCGCGCAGCCGATGCCTGAATAAGCGGCCACCCGCAGGCCAGCCACCGCGCCTGCGGCGTAGGCGATCGTAGGCAGGCTGGCGACGACGGCGTCGGCGCGCGACGTCCGCCACAAGTTGATCTCGTCGGCCAGCACGCCTTCGACGGTACGGGATCTGGCTGCGCCGCGCCGTCCAGAACCACCGAATCACGAGCAACCTTCGCGGCCGAGTTGGCGTCTTCCCGGCTGACGAGACGAGTGACAAGCGAGACGATAGAGGCCTGAGTCCGAGTGAGCGAGCGGTGCGAATGAACCCCGAGAGTCGCGAGGCTTTCAAGAGCTACGTGTCAGCGCGGTCGGCGGCGCTGCTGCGCACCGCCTACATGCTCACCGGCAATAAGCCGGACGCCGAAGACCTGCTGCAGACCGCGCTGGCGAAGACGTATCTGGCCTGGGATTCGATCCGGGACCGCGAATCGGTCGACGCCTACGTGCGCCGGATCATGCTCAACACGCGGACGTCGTGGTGGCGGCGCCACCGGCACGTCAGCGAGTTCGCGACCGACGAGCTTCCCGAACGGCCGGCCGGCCACGACGAAGCCGATCGAATCGCGCTGCATGACGCGATGTGGACGGCGCTTGCCGACCTGCCGAAGCGGCAACGCGCGATGGTCGTGTTGCGCTATTACGAGGACCTTTCAGAAGTGGAAACCGCTGCCGCACTGGGGGTTTCCGTCGGGACAGTCAAATCGACCACGGCTCGAGCGCTCGCCAAGCTGCGCGACCACGCCGGCTTGCGGGACGACGCCATCATTGGAGCAAAAAGATGAACACCATGGACGACGAGGTTCGTGCCACCTTGCACGATCGGGCGAACCTGATCGCGCCTCCGCTTGATGTGTTCGATCGGGTCGAATCGCGCGCCAAGCGGATGCACCGCAACCGGGTCGCCGCGTCCGTCACGGGCGCCGTCGCGGCCGTCGCCGCGGTCGCGATCGTCGTGCCCACGGTCGTCTCCGGATCTGGCAGTCACCACGTGGCGACGACGACCGGCGCCGCGACCCAGCAGCAGACGCAGCAGCCGACCCAGTCGGCGGCGAGCAAGTACGCGCTCGATCCCACGAAGCCATGGGCCTACCGCGGTGACCAGAAGGCGATCGCGCCAGCCACCTTGGCCAAGTTCCGGCACGACTGGGCTGCCAAGCATCCGGGCAGCACTTTGCAGCCGCTGTGGGGCGACATCTACGAGCCTTCGCAGCAACCCGAGGTCGTATTCGTGGCAAAGGTCGGCGACAGCGCGCGCTGGGGGATGGTGATGGGGGCGCCAGACGGGTCGCAGTTCGTCGTCGACTCGCCGCTCGCGGCTGACACCGTCGTGCTGCCGATCGTCGCTCCCGGCGACGAGGTCGCGCGATTGCTCGCGGTGTCGGCGCCCGATGCCAAGGCGATTCAATATGCCGGCGACGGAGTCACGTTCAAGGACATGGCCCAGATCGCACCAGGTGTCGCTGTCACGCCGCTCGAGGGCGACCAGGCGATCGATCGGATCAGGGTGATCGGCGTCGATGGCCGAACCGCTTACCAGGGTGCGGTTCCCGACTCTTCGATCGGCGCCACCCCGGCGAATCTGTTGAAGTGGCCGACCCGCGGCACAGTGCCGAACGGATTGCTCCAAGAGGCGACGACCGCGTATGCGAAATCGCGGCAGCAGACCGCCGCCGTCGTCCAGACCAACGTCTTGTACGGCGGTATCGACGCGGCCGGAACGCAGTATTTGCTTGCCCAGGCGTGGATTTCGGGTGACCAGGCTGCATCGACGGTCGGCTACCTGAAGCATGTCGACGGGACCGTCGAGTTGCAGCTGAAGGCGCAGACCGCCGCAGACGCGGTGCTGGTCGTCCTTGACGTCACGGATTCACCCGCCACTCCCACAGAAACACTCGTGGTGGTACCGCAACCCACGACCGGCCAGGTGCTCTACGCGAGCAGCGCGGGCGCCAAGTTCGTGCCGGCGCCAGCGGATCAGTACGGTGTCTTCACCGTCGCGAGAGACCCGATGGCGCGAAATGACCGGTTGCAAGTGCTCGACGGTGACGGAAAGCAGACCTTCGAGGGCGCTGTCGCGAGCCAGCTGTGCGGAGTCTCGGGCTGCGGCTGAGAACACTAGGGGCGTGACCGGAGCGGCTCGTCGCTGAGCCACTCGACGAGCACGGTGGTGGCGTCGTCTTGGAGCACTCCGTTTTGGTGCTGGAGGATCGCGAGGTTGAGGCGACGCAATGTCTCCGCCGCCGGCCGGCCAGCCGCTGACTCCCGCATCGCGAAGTCGACCAGCCGTTCGACCCCGAAGAAGTCCCCGCTGGGGTCGCGGGCCTCGGTGACGCCGTCGGTGTAGAGCACCAGCCGGTCACCTGGCTCGAGTCGTTCGGTGCTGACGTCGGGGATGCTCGAGAGCAGTCCGAGCGGCGGATTGACCGGGAAGTCGAGCGCCTTGACGACGCGACCACCTCGGACGACGAGCGTCGGCGGATGGCCGCAGTTGACCCACGTCCAGACACCGGTGGTCGTGTCGAGCTCGCCGATGACGCCGGTGACGAATCGGTCCGCTCCGAAGCGTTCAGTGATCGCGCGGTCGACGTCCAATGCGGTGTCGAGCAACGGTCGGGCTCGACGTCGAGAGTTTCGCAGCTGCCCCACCGCGATCGTCGACATCAGCGTCGCGTCGAGACCGTGGCCCATCGCGTCGAAGATGGCGAGATGTGTGGTGGTTCCGTTCACCGCGTAATCGAACGAGTCACCGGCGACTTCGTCGGTGGGTGCCAACCCACCGGCGATCGCGACCCTTGGCGTGACAAACGTGAGCGGCGGCAGTTGCCTCCACTGAAGTTCGGCCGACAGACTCAGCGGTTTGCGACGCCGTGTCATCTCGACCAGGTCGCCGTAGCTCGATCTCGTGATGATCAGCTCGGCCAACAGGGCGGACACCAAGCGGCAGCCTTCGAGCAGCGCGTCATCCGCTTTCGTTCCGATCGGGAAGCGATACTCCACCACTCCAAACCGGTCCGTTCCGTCAAGCAGCGGGCTCCAGATCACCACATGCCGATCGTTGTTCACCGACATCAAGGTGATCTCGCTGAAGACGCGCCCTGCGACGGTGCCTTCGACCGGCAACGGACGGCGGTCCGACGCGTCGGGTTGAAGTGGCACGAGCACAACCTGGTCGTAGTCGACCAGATACATAAGTGTGTCGTCTGCGCCAAGCTCCTGACCCGCGATTCGCGCGAGGTCTGGGAGCTCGTCAGGACCCGCGAAATGGACGCGACGCAGCATCGCGCCGAGCGCCGCGGCGACCGCTTCAGGGCTGGTCACGTGTAACGCCTCCGTCCTCGCCGCCGTCAGTATCGGGAGTCCTGTCCCAGGTGCGACCACTTATGCTGGCGCAAGCCGGCCATGATCGGGTGTTTTGACGAAATCGGAGTCAGCAATGGCGTTGCAGGTTCGCGGGGTCGCGGGGTTGCCTGAGATCGAACCTGGTGACGATCTCGCGGCCGTGATCGCGGCGGCGGTGCCCGACTTGCGCGACGGCGACGTCGTGGTGGTCACCAGCAAGATTGTGAGCAAGGCCGAGGGTCGTCTCGTGTCGATGGACAGGGACGCCGCGATCGCGTCCGAGACCGTGCGCGTCGTCGCCGAACGCGGGTCGACCCGCATCGTCGAGACCCCACATGGCTTGGTGCTTGCCGCCGCAGGCGTCGACACCAGCAACGTCCCGAACGGCGTCGTCGCCCTGCTGCCGAAGGATCCGGACGCGTCCGCGACCGCGATTCGCGACGGCCTCCGCGAGCGGCTCGGCGTCGATGTCGCCGTCGTGGTCAGCGACACGATGGGTCGGCCCTGGCGAAACGGTTTGACCGACGTCGCGATCGGCGCGGCCGGCATCGCGGCGCTGCAGGATCACCGGGGTGAGACCGACAAGTTCGGCCACACGCTGGAAATGACCGTCACGGCGGTGATCGACGAGGTTGCCGCCGCCGCCGAGTTGGTCAAAGGCAAGCTGGACGCCGTTCCTGTCGCCGTCGTCCGAGGCTTGCACTATGCGCCGGACGTCGACAACGTCGGTGCGCGCGCTCTTGTGCGCCGTGCTGAAGACGACATGTTCCGCATGGGCACCAAAGAAGCCAAGCGGGACGCGGTCTTTGACCGCCGCACCGTCCGGTTCTTCACCCCGACACTGGTCGATCGGGCTGCCGTGCTGCGCGCAGTCGAGGCCGCGATCACCGCTCCCGCGCCGCACCACACGACGCCGTGGCGGTTCGTGCTTGTCGAAGAGCGCACGACCAGGTTGCTCGACGACCTGCTTCAGGCGTGGATTGCCGACCTGCGCGGTGACGGTTTCACCGAAGAGCAAATCGCCCGGCGCACAAAGCGCGGCGATGTCTTGCGCAACGCGCCCTATCTCGTGGTCCCATGCTTGACCACGACCGGTGGCGCACACGCCTACCCCGACACGCGCCGCGCGAGCGCCGAGCGGGAGATGTTCCTCGTCGCGATGGGCGCGGGCGTCGAGAACTTCCTCATCGCGTTAGCGGCTGAAGGCCTCGGCAGCGCTTGGGTCTCCAGCACGATGTTCCGCCGCGACGTCGTCCGGCAAGTGCTTGATTTGCCGGACGACTGGGATCCCATGGGCGCCGTCGCGATCGGGCACGCGGCCCAGCCGCCTAGCCAGCGTCCGGCGCGAGCGGCGGACGACTTCGTCGTCGTCCGGTAGCCACCAGGGTTGCGTTATCGACGTGGCGCTTCCGCGTCCCACGCGGTTCCGCAGTCACGGCACACCAACACGACGACGTCCTGGAGTCGGTGCGCCGTCGCGTCGTCCGGAGTCAGCTCGTCAAAATCCTCCGACCCGCATTCTGGACACGACTCAACCGCGCTCATAGCCGACTCCGACCAACAGCACGCCGCCGTCCGTGCGGTCCAGCGCGTCTGCCAGGTTTGCGTTTGCCTGCAGCGCCGCGTCGTCCCGACGTATCTCCAGGACGACGTGCGGGGTGTCACCGAATGACTGTGAAATAGCGTCTTTGGTGGCGTCGACGACGTCGGGAGCTTTCTCGACGATGTGTCGGTGGATCGGCTTGTGGCACCAGCCAACCGGGGTGGCGCCGGCGGGCACCACGGAGCGGATCCATGCGACGAACGCGTCGTCCGGTTCAGGGCTGTGGGTTGTCATATCGCGCTCTCCGGTTGCTCGGTCACGTCGACGACGCTAGTCGGCGTCGCAGCACTTGCGGAGCGGCCCTCACCCAGCGCGCGTCCGGTGGTCGCGACCAGGCGGAGCGCCATGATCGGAAAGACGGCGAACAACACAAACGTGAGTCGGACGTCGATGAGCGAGGCCAATGCGCCGGCGGTAAGTGAGAACAGCGGTCGAAGCCCGAGGTGGAACATCGAGAACATCGACATCACCCGGCCGAGGTACTCGTCCGGGCTTAGTTGCTGCAGTCCGGCGCTCAATGCGGGGATGTTGAACGCGAAGCCAAGGCCGATGGGCACGGCAAAGACCGCGGTCGGGGCGAGGAGCGCCGACGCCGCGACTCCGATCACACCGATGGCCTGCAGGCCGAAGGCCAGCCCAAGCAGCCGGTTTGACGAGAGGCGGCGTGACACGATGTTGAAGGTCAACAGGCCGAGCAGCGAGCCGAGGCTGTACGCGGTCACCAGCAAGCCAGCCCGCTCGACCGGTAGCCGCAGGCTGCGTTCGACGAACGACGGCGCCAGCGTTCGAAGCGCCTCGACGGATGCGTTGCTCAAGGCGACGGCGAACAGAATCGCCAACAGGGCCGGCGTCTGCCGCAGGAATTGCAGACCTTCCTTGCCTGAGCCGCGCATACGCCGCTTGCCCGGCGCCTGGCGGAACGGCATGCGTCGCAACGCCAGCATCGCCGCGATTGGGCCGAGAAACGACGCCGCGTTCAGACCGAATGCCCAGGTGGGTGACGTCACCGCGAGAATCCCCGCCGACAGCGCAGAACCGCCGAGCTGGCCGATGTTGAACTGCAGGGTGTTGACCGCCGTGGCGTGCCCGAGCTCGTCGCGTTCCACGATCGACGGCAGGATCGCCGCCAGCGCCGGCTTGGCGAGCGCGTATGCGGTGCCGAGCAGGAACGCGAGGCCGATCAGGGTAGGGGCGTTGAGCCGCCCCATCGCCGACAAGACGGTGATCACGATCCCGATCGCGCACGACGCAGACTGCATCACGATCACGACGAGCCGCCGGTCGAACCGGTCCGAAAGCATCCCGCCTGCCACCGAAAGCAGGAAGATGGGGGCGAAGGTGGCGAAGTTCAGGACGCCGACGAGCAGAGCTGAATGCGTGAGCGACAGCACCACGACCGACGCGGTGACGTTCTGCAGCCAGGTGCCGACGTTGGAGGTGAGCCCGCCGGCCCAATAGACGACGAAGGCCGGACGCCGGAACAGGCTGGTGCGCGGCGCCGGGCTTGTCGGCGACGTGGCGGCGGCGATGGCGGGCTCCCGTTTCAGCGGCATTTTGGCGTCAGGACTTGACCACGAGATTGGATACCATATCCTTTGCCTGCGATCCATCGCATGCGAAGGCGAGAGCTGGCCCCTGCGAGCCGGCCGAGGAAGGGGTAAGTCACATGAGCGTTCGGACTGAGCAGCACCTGGTCGTCAAAGAGCAGGCGCTCAGCGAGACGGCGAACAGCGAGATGGGCCAGCGCGAGGAGTGGAACAAGAAGAACCCTCCGACCGAGGCGATCATCGTCAAGGATCTGAAGACCACGGAGCTGACGCCGCGCGAGTACCGCAACACGAAGGCGCGCTTTTACCGGCTCGGCCACGACATCCGGCTTCAGCCGCACGTGAGCGAGCTGCCGCCGCTCGGCAAGTCGGTGAATCACCGACACACCACCGAGGCCGTCATCTACATCGTGATGGGCACGGGCCACACGATCATCAGCTGGGACGGCGTGAACACCGAGCGAATCGACTGGGAAGAGGGCGACATGTTCAGCTTCCCCGTCTGGATGTGGCACCAGCACTTCAACGACAGCGAGACTGAGCCTTGTCGGTACCTCGCCGTTCAGGACACCTTCGCGATCAAGGCGCTTGGCCTCCACCAGATCGAGCGCTTCCCCGAGGACGGCGCGACCGCCTGACCGGACGCCTTGCTGGTGGGCCGCAACCCCCGTACGCCGGTCCGCCAGCAAGGTCAACCGCACAACCACCGTAGACCTAGCGGCGAATCTGGAGTGAGCGAATGCAGGCGGTGATCGGATGACGGCCCTGGCGTCGTTCCTCGGGATGGAGCGGCCCGGTGTCACCGTCACCGGCGTGTTGCCGGACGACGATTGGCGCGACCGCTGGGACGGCATTGTCGTCGAACCCGAGATGAAATCGCGTTTGCTCAGCTTCGGCTTGTTCTGCGTGACGCAACGCGAATCGCTTTCCACCGTCGGACTACCCGTACACGGACTGGCGCTCCTGGCCGGGCCGCCCGGCACCGGGAAGACCACGCTCGCGCACGGTCTCGCCAACGAACTCGCGGTCGTGCTGCGCGAGCGCGCCATCACCGATGGCGTCATGTTCGCCGTTGTCGACCCGCACTCTTTTCCAAGCGAATTCCTCGGTGAAAGCCAGCGCGCGGTCTCTCGGCTGTTCAACGAGACCCTTCCCGAGTTGTCAGCGCACGGGCTTCCGACGGTGGTCTTGCTTGACGAGGTCGAGACACTCGCGGTCGCCCGCGCGCGGGCGTCGTTCGACACGAATCCGGTCGACGTTCATCGCGCGACCGACGCTGTTCTGACCGGCCTGGACAACCTCGCGCGGAACCACCCCAACGTTCTGCTCGTCGCCACGACGAATGAGGAGGACGCCGTCGACGCGGCCTTCTTGTCGCGGGTCGACCTCCGGGAGCACTTTGGCTTGCCCGACGACGACATCCTCGCGCAGATTCTCGCCGCGACCCTCGGCCAGTTTGACGTGAATGTCGGCGCCGACGATCCCGAGTTGCTAGAAGTGGCGGGAAAGTGCGCGACGCTCGGGCTCGACGCGCGTCGCGCGCGCAAGCTCGTGTTGCGCGCTCTCGTCGGCAACGGCCCCGATCTGGCGCTGGCGCCAAAGTCACTCACCATGAACCACGTGCGGCACGCCCTCGACTCGCTGGATAGCGAGTAGGGGCTGGCGCCCACCCATCCGGTTCGCTACGATCGGCGAATCGTATCCATTATTCAAGGAGCCACCGTTGCGGACTGAAGAGGTCTCGTACTACAGCGAGGGAGTGCGGATCTCCGCCCTGTGGCGCACGCCCGACACGACGTCCGGCGAGCGGCTGCGCGCCATCATCCAAGGGCCCGGCTGGCTCGGCCTGCGCGACGCCAAGCTGTACGTGCGTTACCACGAGGCCTTGACCGCGGCCGGTTTTGGCGTGCTCGTCATCGACTATCGGGGCTTCGGCGCGTCGGAGGGCGACCGCGGCCGGCTGTCTCCGCGCGATCAACTGCAAGACCTTGTCAACGGCGTCACGTATCTGACCACCCGGGACGACGTCGACCCGGACGCGATCGGCGTCTTCGGCAGTGGCGGCACCGGTGGCGGCAACGCCGTGTTGCTCGCCGCGACTGACCCGCGGATCCGAGTGGCGGTCAGCCAACTTCCGGTCGCCGATGGCGCTGACTGGTTGCATCGCATGCGAGCCGAGCACGAGTGGCTGTCGTTCTTGAACATGCTCGACGAGGACCGGCGCGACCGCGTGTTGCTGGGCAAAGGCCGGCTGGTGCACCCGCGTGAGGAAATCATGGTGCCGACGCCGGAGCGTAAGGCGACAAAGGTCAAGGCGGACGTCGACGACCGCATCCCGACCGCGGTGCCGCTTTCCGCGGCAGACGAGATTCTGGAGTACCGGCCGATTGACGCGGCGAAGCGGTTGCGAACCCCGCTGCTCGTCATCGCCGTCGAGGGTGACGCCACCACGCCCACCGATCACGCCGTGTCGTTATACGAAGCGGCGCAGGGCCCTCGCAAGCTGGTGATGCAGCGCCACACGACGCACTACGCGGCGTACGACCAGTACTGGGAAACCGTGACGCCGCGCGTCGTCGAGTGGTTCGACCGCCATCTGGTCAACGGCTCTGTGGTCGTCCGCGGCAATCCGGTATTGCCTGACAGCGAGGAAATCGAGTACATCGGAGGCGGCAATGGCGATTGACCGGAAGATCACCGGAGGCACGGTGGTCACGCCGTCCGGCACAATCGACGCGGACGTGTTGATCTCGGCCGGCCGGATCGTCGGCCTCGTCGAGCCGGGTCTGGTCTCGGACGACGCGAACACCGTCGTCACCGACGCCACTGGAAAGCTTGTGCTGCCAGGGATGATCGACGTTCATGTGCACACCCGCGAGCCGGGATACGAGCACAAGGAAGACATCACGACGACGACACAGCAGGCGGCGGCCGGCGGCGTCACCACGATCTTCGGAATGCCGAACCTGAATCCGCCGACGACGTCGCTTGAGACGCTCGAGCAGGTGTTCGACCTCTATCGCGAGAAGTCGCTCGTCGACTGGAATCACAACCCGGCCGCCACCGACCCGGTCGAGGTCGCGAAGATGGCGCAGACCGACATCCGCGCGTTCAAGATCTACATGGTCGTGGACACGGGGCGAAGCTATCCGCACCCGGCCGGCACGGGCATGCACGACCACGGTCACCTGCTGCAGATGATGGACACGATCGCGGGCACAGGGAAGCGCTTCATCATCCATCCGCACGATCAAGCGCTGATGGACTACATCGAGAACCGCTACCTCGACCGTGGCGAGAACACCCCGCAGGGATACGCGTCTGCCTACGCGGAGCGCGAGGGCGTCATCTGGGACACCGCGATTGACGTCATCCTGCGCCTCGCGGAGGCATCCGGCTGCCCAATTCACATCGCGCACATGCAGACCAGGCGCTCAATCGAGGCCGTCCGCCGCGCGAAGCGACGTGGCGTCGACGTCACGTGCGAGGTCAATCACTGGGCGCTGTTCCTTTCGACGTGGCACGACGTCGAGACCCTCGGGCCATACGCGTTGTCCTACTGGGTTCCGGACGACGCGCGCGCCGCAGTCTGGGAAGGGCTCAACGACGGCACGATCGACTGCATCTCCTCCGACCATGCTCCCCACACCAGGGAGGAGAAGGAGATCGGCTGGACGAAGATGTGGAGTTCCCACACCGGCACGCCCGGAATCCAGTACTACTACCCGCTGGTGTTGGACGCCGTGAAGAAGGGCCTGGTGTCGTTGGAGCGCGCGGTCGACGCGATCGCGTTCCAGCCGGCCAAGGCGTTCAACCTCGAGGGCGCCAAGGGTCGGATCGCGGTCGGCTATGACGCCGACCTCGTCATCGCCGACCTCGACTCCCCGTGGACCATCACCAACGACGGCGTTCTCTCCCGTTGCGGATGGACTCCCTACGACGGCCGCAGTATCTCCGCCCGAATCGACACCACGTTTGTACGCGGAGAGCCAGTGCTCGACAACGGCGAAGTTGTCGGCAAGCCCGGACAAGGAAAGCTCGCGATCCCCCGCTAGGGCGCGAAGGAAGCGACGAAAGAGGAACACCGAAATGACCAAGTACGGTTTGCTCCTTCCGCACTTCGGCGAGGAGGCGGATCGCGACAAGCTTCTCAAGGGTTCGCAGCGTGCCGAGGAGCTCGGCTTCGACTCCGTGTGGGTGCGCGACCACCTGGTGTTCGAGCCCCACGGCGAGATGGAGAAGCCGAACCGCACGTTCTACGACGCGCTGACCACCCTCACTGCGATCGGCGCGGTCACCGAGCGACTTCAGCTCGGCACCGGCTCGCTGATCCCATTTCGGCACCCGCTTGTCACCGCGCTGATGGTCGGCACGATGACACAGCTTGTCGGCCCCCGGGTCATTCTGGGCTTCGGCGCCGGCACCTTTGACCACGAGTTCGACGCGGTCGGCATGGGCGACGCCGACCGCGTCGAACTCGTACGCTCGAACGCGGAGATCTTGAAGCGCGTCTTGACCGAGAACAACGTCAGCTACAAGGACGAGTACTTCGAGTTCAGCGACGTGTCGATTGAGCCGAAGCCCGTCGGCGGGCGGGTTCCCTTCTGGTACTGCGGTGCGACCCCGCGGTCCGCGCGGCTCGCGGTCGAGTTCTGTGACGGTTGGATGCCGGGGCGGATTTCACTCGCGACGATGGCCAAGCGCATCGAGACGATGGACGAACTCGCGGCGGAGCAGGGGAAGAAGCGACCAACGATCGCGGTGATCCCTCCCACGTCGATCGAGGCCACCCGCGAGGAGGCGCTCGAGCACGTCAACATCCCCGGGTTGCTGGCGTGGGCGAACAAGGCCAAGTTCGCGGTGAAGCCTCCCTCGGGCAGGTTCGAGACGGTCGAGGATCTTGAAGGTCAGTTGATCGCCGGAAACCCCGACGAGGCGGTCGCGGAGTGCAAGAAGTTCGAGGCGATTGGCGTTGAACACCTGGTCTTCGACTTCCGGTTCAAGTTCGACAAGTGGTACGAGCAGATCGAACTGCTGGGCAGCGAGGTGCTACCCAGGCTAAAGGGATAGCGCGAAGACTCTGCGAATCCGCGGATGATCAAGCAGAATCGGAACTCCGACCCCTGGAGCTGGCTGTGCCGTCGATGACTTTCAACCGTGAGTTGTCGGTATCGTCCGACACGAAGACGTGTTGGGAGGTGCTCACTGACGTGCCGCGGCTGGTCGAGTGGGTCAGCATCGTGGATGACGCTCACGAGATCGCGCCGCTTGAGAAGTACACTGCCGTGCTCATGGATCGACTCGGTCCCTTTAAGTTGCGCGCTGATCTCGACATCGTGGTCAGCGAGGTCGAGATCGGACGGCGGATCAGGGTCCGCGCGTCCGGAGAGGACCGCCAGGTCTCGTCGCGCATCGGGATCGACGCGGTGCTGACGCTGGACGATCTTGCGGCCGGCGGCACCAAGGTGCAGGTCGACGGCAGCTACGAAGTCATCGGCCGGGTGGCCACGCTCGGCGCCGGCATGATCCGGCAGAAGGCGGCGAAAATCCTCGACGAGTTCTTCGGTCGCGCGGCGACCGAACTCGGAGGCCAGTAAATGCTGCCCGTGTTCGACATCGCGCGCCCGAGCACGGTCGCCGAAGCCGTCGCTTTGTTGGACGACGATCACGTCGCCTACTGGGGCGGCACGGAGTTGCTTCTTGCGATGAAGATGGGCCTGCTTGTGCCCGAATGCCTGGTCGATTTGAAGCACTTGTCGGAGCTGCGCGACATTCGACAGGACGGGAACCGCCTGTTGATTGGAGCAGGTGCCACACACGACGAGATCGCGACGAGCGCGACGGTCCGCACCCTTGCGCCCTTGCTCGCGGATGTCGAGTCTCGTGTCGGCAACGCGCGAGTGCGGGCTCAAGGCACGATCGGTGGCAATCTATGCTTCGCCGAGCCGCGTTCCGACATCGCAACCGTTTTGATGGCGCTCGGCGGGAGCGTCCGGTTGGAGTCGGTTGACTCGGCGCGGTCAGTGCCGATCACCGACTTCGTGTTAGGTCCGTATTGGACCGCGCGTGAGCCCGGCGAGCTACTCGTCGCGGTCGAGGTGCCGATCCCCGCGGCGGACGGCATCTACCTGAAGTTCCAAGTGACCGAGCGACCAACCGTCGGTGTGGCTGCCGTCATTGTCCCTAGCACAGAAGCCCGCCGCCTCGCGATCGGAGCGGTGTCCGAGATGCCGCGCACCTTCGAATTCGACGATTGGTCGCAGGCCGATCCGCAGGCGTTGGCTGGCGAACTTGAACCGGTGCCAGATCTCACCGGATCCGTGGAGTACAAGCGGCACCTCACGGCCGTGTTCATTCGACGGGCGATTGCGGCGGTGGAAGGCGGCACAGCGTGACGGCTCAGACGGATGCTCGCGTTGGCGTCACTGCGACGGTGAACGGCGTCGAGATATCACGCAGTGTCGCGACTCGCATCACGCTCGCGCAGTTTCTTCGCGATGACCTCGGCTTGACGGGAACGAAGGTCAGCTGCGAGCTCCAGGTGTGCGGCGCGTGTTCCGTGCTCGTTGACGGAGCCCCGGTCAGCGCATGCACCTATTTGGCCTCCGACATCGACGGGCGAACGGTTGAGACGGTCGAGGGATTGTCCGCCGGCGGTTCCATGCACCCATTGCAGGAGGCGTTCGTTGACAACTTCGCGTTGCAATGCGGGTTTTGCACGCCGGGCTTTCTGATGATGGCCAAGGCTCTGTTGGAGAGAAACCCGAATCCGACCGAGGACGAGGTGCGTGAGTACCTCGACGGCAACATCTGCCGCTGCACGGGGTATCGCCCGATCGTCGAAGCCGTCTTGGACGCGGCAGCGCGCATGCGACGGGAGGCGAGTGGTGACTGACCGCCATGTGGTGGGGCAGGCTGTCCGCCGGCGCGACCTGCTCGAGAAGGTGACCGGCAAGGCCGTCTACACAGTCGACGTCGTCCCCTCTGGCACGCTGCACGCCAAGGTGGTCCGGTCGACGCACGCGCATGCGCACATCGTCAACATCGAAACGTCGGCCGCGCTTGCGAGCCCAGGCGTGGTCGCCGTGGTCACCGCGAAGGATCTGCACGGGCTGTTCCCGCGATTCGGTCACATCGTTCCCGACCATTGCATCCTTGCGATCGACAAGGTCCGCTATTACGGCGAACCGGTCGCTCTGGTGGTGGCAGAGGGTGTCGCAGCCGCCGACGACGGCGCGCAACTGGTCGACATCGAGTATGACGAGCTGCCGGCCGTGATGACTGCCGAGGACGCTCTGGCGGAGAATGCTCCACTCGTTCACGAAGAGGCATATCGCGCCAGCTCGGACGAATCCTTCGCCGCGATGGCGGCGACGCCTGATGACGAACGCGGCGGCACTGTCGAGCGCGACAACGTCGCGCATGAGGTGACGTTGGAGTGGGGCGACGTCGACGCGGCGTTCGCTGGCGCGCACACCGTCGTCGAGGGCGAAGTGCATTACCCGATGCTTTACGCGTACGCGATGGAGCCGTACAACGCCATTGCGCACTTCCACGACGGCACGTTGCACGTCGTCAGCACGGCGCAGCATCCGTACATGGTGCGCACCGACCTTGCGCGCATTTTCGGGTTGCCACTCGCGCGAGTTCGGGTGGAGGTGCCGTACGTTGGCGGTGGCTACGGCTCGAAGTCGTACACCAAAGTGGAGCCGCTCGCGGCAGTCGGCTCGTGGGTGACCGGTCGGCCGGTGAAGCTCGTTCTCGACGTCGAGGAATCGATTTACACCACCCGGGCGGACGCGGCGGACGTCAAGGTACGCAGCGCGTTTGACGAAAACGGCCGTATTCTCGCGCGTGAGTTCGACATCGTCCTCGACTCGGGCGCGTATGCCGACAACAGCCCTCTCGTCATCGCGAAGGCGGTGAACCGCTGCTTCGGGCCCTACCGCGTGCCAAACCTTCGAGTGCGCGGCAGGTCGGTGTACACCAACACATCGCCCGCGTCGTCCTATCGTGGCTTCGGCGCGCCGCAGGGCAGTTTCGCCGGAGAGTTGAACCTCGACCAGGCGGCGGATCGGCTCGGCCTCGATCCGGTCGAACTGCGCTTGCGCAACCTGGTCGACGTCGGCGAAGAGGTGCTGCGCGGCAAACGGGGGATTGACGCAGATCTGAAAGCCGATCTGCGGATGGTGTCCGAGTCGCTGCGACGCGACGCGCACGTCGGGGAGTCGTACGGCGTCGGGGTCGGTTGTTCCGCGTCTGACGCTGGAGCGTTTCCCGTCTCCACGGCGGCCGTTCGGCTGCAGACCGACGGCTCCGTCGTCTTGTCGAGCGGCTCGACGGAGATGGGGCAGGGCAGCCGCTCCGCGCTGGCGCAGATCGCCGCGGAGGAGCTCGGCGTCGAGCTAGCTGACGTCTATGTGTCGCAGTCCGACACCGGATCGGGACCTTACGAACGGACGACCGGGGCCAGCCGCACGACCACGCTGGTCGGACTGGCCGTTCAGCGCGCCTGCGCGGACGCGCGGGCGAAGATTGCCGAGATGGCGGCAGAAGTCTTCGGCGGGTCCGCGGTCGACTACGAACCAGCGCCTGGTGGTGTGCGAGGTCCCGACGGACCGGTTGTCGGTTTCGGCGAGGTCATCATGCGGTGGTTCGGGGCAAACGCGGGTGAGGTCACCGGCATCGGCCTGGTGCGACGTGACGGCGCCACGCAGAAGATGCCGCCGTTCTGGGAGATCGGCATGGTCGGCGTGGAAGTGTGCGTGGATAGGGAGACCGGCGCCGTGGACGTCGAGCAGCTCGTGACCGTGGCCGATGTCGGATTCGCTATCAACCCGCGCGCCGTCGAAGGCCAGGATCTCGGAGCGGCGACCCAGGGTCTTGGGGGCGCGCTTTTCGAGGAACTCGTCTATGACGGTCCGCAACTGCTGAACCCGAACATCGTTGAATACCGGGTGCCACGAATGGGGGACCTGCCGGCGAAGATCGACACGATGATCGCCGAACGACGGGACGGTGTCGGCCCTTATGGCGCGAAAGGCGCGGGCGAAGGGGCGTTGAATCCAATGGCGCCCGCGGTTGCGAGCGCGGTGGGGCGGGCCATCGGTCGTTGGCCCACACGGCTTCCGCTCACACCGGAGCGAGTTTGGCGGCTGGTCAACGACCTCCCGCCGGTGTCATGAGTCGCGTGGCGGCGTTGCGTCGGCGGGTGCAGACGGCCAATTCTCTCGATTTGATAATTGTAGCCAATCTTCTTGACTCGCCTCCCCCCGTCCACAAGACTGACCCGCAGCGCACCGCGATCGCCGGCCCACAGCATCTGCTCTAGGAAAAGCGCGAGACGCGGGACCAAGTGCCACGACGCATGAAGGAGTTCCGGTGCAACGTTCCCTAATGAAGGGTCGGCTGGCGGTGCCGATCGCGGTTGCCTGCGCGGCCGCCCTCGGGCTGTCTGCCTGTTCGAGTTCCAAGTCGACGAACAACGCCAGTGGTTCGTCGAGCACCCCGGCACAGACGACCTCGAGCGCCCCCGCGGCCGGCAGTAGCGCTCCGGCGAGTCCGGCGGGCGGCGGATCCGCTCCGGCTGTTCCCGCGGGCGCGCTCTCGGTCACCGCCGACCAGGCCTGCCAGGCCGGTGCGAGCGAAGGCACCCTCAACTACTGGTCGTCGACCGACCCGGACGTCTTCAAGCAAGAACTTCAACCATTCGAAGCAAAGTATCCGAATATCAAGATTAACTTCACATCGTTGCGGCCGGCCGACATGGTGCAACGCATCGTCGCGGAGGTGCAGGCGCACCACTCACTCGACGTTGACGCGATCTCGGGTGACTTGCCGTCCTTCGCGCCGCTGTTCGACGAGCAGTTGATCGCGCCGGTTGACTGGACGAAGCTCGGCGCCCCGGCCGACATCCAGTTTCAGTTGAAGGGCATCACGACCGTCCGCACCTATCGCGAGGTGCTTGGGCTGGGATACAACACCCAGTTGGTCAAGACGGCCGACCTGCCGAACACCTGGCAGGACCTCATCAACTCCAAGTGGGCGGGCAAGGTCATCGTCGACCCGCGTGGTGTCTACCTGTCCGGGCTGGCGCTCGGGATGGGGGAAGACCAGGCCATCACCTGGTTCAAGAACTTCATGTCGACAGACAAGCCCCAAATCGTCAAGGGCGCCACCGCGAGCATGCAGAAAGTCATCTCGGGCGAGGCCATGTTGACCACCAGCTCGCATGACGCAGAGGCCACCGAGCAGGGGCAGAAGGGCGCACCGGTCGGCATCAAGTACCTCGACATCGTGCCCACACAGGACTGGTACGCCGTCATCATGAAGGGCGCCGCGCACCCGAACGCCGCCGCTTGCTTCTACAGCTGGTGGTTCGGTCCCGACGGTCAAGCCCAGCAGTTGAAGTACGAGTTCAAGACCAACAAGACGACCCCCGACGGCCTGCCAGCCGGCGCCAAGCTGGTGGCCATCAATAGCCCGCAAGAGGCCCAGACCGCCACCGACACGGCGAATCAGTTCGCCAAGTTGATGGGGCAGTAGGCCTGGCGTGGGAGCCCTTTGGGGGTGCCGACCAGGGCGGGTCGGCACCCCCAAAGGCTCGAACGCAAGTGTCCGCTTGACGAGACGGCAAGGAAACGGCACGTGACACACGGTGAGGACCACGCCTGATGGCCGCGATTCGAGTTGACCGACTGCTTCATCAGTACGTTGACCGCGGAAAGGCCGTCACAGCGGTCAACAACGTGAGCTTTGAGGTCGAGGAGAACCAGTTCTACACCCTTCTCGGTCCCAGCGGCTGCGGGAAAACCACCACGCTGCGTTGCATTGCAGGGCTTGAGACGCCGGTCGGCGGCACCATCGAGCTCGGCGGAACCGTGGTCGTCAGCGACCGCGGAATCGTGCCGACTCACCGTCGCGACATCGGCATGGTGTTTCAGGATTACGCGGTCTGGCCGCACATGTCGGTTTTCGACAACGTCGCCTTTCCGCTGAAGGTCGGAAAACGCTTGTCGTCGTCCGTGGTGAAGGACCGCGTGCACGAGGCGCTCGCGCTAGTCAACATGGAGCAGTACGTCGACCGGCGCGCGACCCAGTTGTCGGGCGGCCAGCAGCAGCGACTGTCATTGGCGCGAGCGCTGGTTCGGCAACCGAAGGTGTTGTTGCTCGACGAGCCGCTGTCGAACCTCGACGCCAAGCTGCGCGAGCAGATGCGCAAAGAACTCCGGCTGATCCAGCGGCGCATCAAGGTGACGACGATCTTCGTGACCCACGACCAGGTCGAGGCGCTTTCCATGTCGAACCGAATCGCGGTTATGAATCACGGCGTGATCGTCCAAGAGGGCGGCCCGCGCGACATCTACCTCACGCCGAACAGCGAGTTCGTCGCGGCATTCATCGGTGCGACGAACTTCATTCACGGCACCGTCACCAGCCAAGGGCCGGTAGTCGGCGACTACACCGTCGACAGCACAGTAGGTCCGCTCGTCGTGCGCAGTGAGCAGGAATTGACCGTCGGCGCACCGGTCACGATCGCCGTCCGACCCGAGTCGCTGACCTTGTCGAGTGACCCGGTACCCGGCATGAACAGCGTCGAGGCGCAGGTCGACATCGGGCTCTTCGTCGGTGAGTCGGTTGACTACCACTTGGAGATGGGCGGTCTGCTGATGCGCGCCAAGGGCAGCGCGCGCTCACGCTTTCGCCGTCACGACAAGGTCTTCGTGGGCATTCCACCGGAAGACTGCACGGTCATCGCCGAGGACGGCGCAACGTCATCGCGAGCTGTCGACCACATCGAGGGTGAAGCCGACTCAGTGGGACAGACGGTCTGATGGCAGCAACCGCGCCCGAACGGATCGCTCCACAAACACCACCTCACACGCCGGTGATCCGGCGACGCCGCCGGCGTCGCATCAGCGGTCGAGCCGTGCTCAGCTTCGTCACCATCGCGGTGCTGCTTTACCTGGTTCTCGGCCCGCTGGTGATGCTCGTGTTGGCGGCGTTCGAAGACACCAGCGGTGGTGTGCGAATCCGTCCGCCCTTCCCGTGGACCACAGCGAACTTCAATCATGTGTTCGCGAACGCGCACACCTACACGGTGCTGTGGTCAACGATCATCTTCTCGGCCGGGGCTTTGGCGTTCGCGTTCGCTGTAAGCCTGGTGTTCGCGTGGCTGATCGAGCGAACCGACTTGCCCGCCCGGACGACGGTATACGTCCTGTTGGTGGCGCCTCAGGGCATCCCCGCACTCGTCTCGGCGATTTCCTGGAGCCTCTTGCTCAACCCGACCAACGGCTTCCTGAACCTCGTCTTGCGCTCAGTCTTCGGTATGGGCGCAGGCTCGCGCGGCCCAATTAACGTCTACTCGCTGCCGTGGATGATTCTCGTCCAGGGGATGGCGCTTGTTCCGCTCACGTTTCTCTTGGTCACGGCGTCGCTGCGAGGCATGAACGCTAGCCTCGAGGACGCCGCCCGCACCTCCGGCGCCGGGTTCGCCACCATCGTGCGCCGCGTGACGCTCCCGTTGTTGCGGCCGGCGATCATCGGCGCGCTGATCTACGAGTTTGTGACGGTGGTCGAGGCGGTCGACATTCCCCTTGTGCTCGGCCTGCCCGGACACATCACGGTGCTGAGCACCCAGGTCTACAACGCGTCGCACCCGCCGGTTGGCCTGCCCGACTACGGCGCGTCAAGCACGTACGGCATCTTCTTGTTCGCACTCGCCTTGGTGCCGCTGCTCTTCTACAACAAGATGCTCGGGCGCTCAGGCAGCTACGTCACGGTCACGGGTAAGAGCTTCCGACCGAAGATTCAAAAGCTCGGTCGCTGGCGGCCGCTCGCCATCGCCTTCACCTGGGCGTACATCTTCGTGTCGTTCGTGTTGCCGTTGCTCATGTTGATTTGGGCCAGCATTCAGCCTTACTTCGGCACGCTCAGCCGCCAAGCTCTGAAGCGAATCACCTTCACCAGCTACCACAAGACGCTCACGAGCGATCTCTTCACCTCGGCGTTGAAGAACACCATCGTGGTGGGCATCGCGGCCGCCGCGGTCTCGATGGTGCTCGCCATGTTGGTGTCGTGGATCATCGTCCGGTCGCGGTCGCGTTTTCGTTGGATGGCTGACGTTCTCGCCTTCATGCCGCACGCCATCCCGGGCGTCGTCATCGGCCTCGCGACCTTGCTCATCTACCTGCTTTTGCCACTTCACGTCTACGGCACGATCTGGATCATCGTCATCGCGATGGGGACGCAATACGTCAGCCTCGGCACTCGGTTGACCACCGGTGGTATCGCGCAGATTCAGCCGAGTCTTGAAGAAGCTGCGGAGGCCTCAGGCGCCAAGGCCCGCCATGTGTGGCGACGGGTCTTGGTGCCGTTGCTCCGCCCGGTTTTCCTCAACGGCTTCCTGCTGGTCTTCCTCGCCAGCATTCAGAACCTCACCTTGCCGCTGATGCTTTACTCCACCGGAAATCTGGTGTTGTCCAGCCTCATCTGGAGTCGTTGGGACTACGGAGACGCCACCGGCACAGCGGTGCTGAGTGTTGTCATGACGGTCATCACGGTGATCGCGGCGCTCTTCTTGCGCGGACTCAGCGGCAAACGCCAAGGAGAGTAGAGCTTGGCATCGGACACCGTCGGCAGCGAAACTCCGCCGGTCGGATCAACGCGGGCGCGGATGCCTCGCGAGGCGTACCTGTTGTTTTGCGGCCTGTTGTTATCCGTGGCCTCCAACAACCTCATCACCCCGCTGCTACCGGCGATCCGCGACAGTCTCGGCGTTTCGTTGGCGTCCATCGGCACGTTCGTGTCGGCGTACGGCATGGCCAGGCTGATCGTCGACTTGCCCTCCGGCGCGCTGGTGTCGAAAGTTGGGCCGCGGGTCATCGCCGTCACAGGGGTAGCGCTGAACTGCGCGGCGTCGGTGATTGCGGTATTCGCGCCAAACTTCGGCGTCCTGCTCGGCGCCCGCATCGGCGCGGGCGTCGGCGCCGGACTTCTTGCGACGGTCATCCTGTCGGCGTTAAGCGACGTCGCTCCACCTGAGATTCGTGGCCGGGTGATGAGCCTGTATCAGGTGGCGAACAATCTCGGCATCGCGCTCTACCCGCTCATCGGCGGCGCCGTCGGCGGGTGGCTTGGTTGGCGTGCCGGTTTCGCCTGCGGAGCGATCGCGGCAGTGCTGAGCGGCCTGGTGCTCAGCCCGGTCTTGGGCAGGTTAGGCAAGCTGCGGGCGCCGGCGGCGAAGGCGAAGAAATTGGGGGCGGCCGCCGTCGTCGGCATCTCCCGTATGGCGTCAATCGTCGCGCTGTCGGCCATTTTCTTCGGCGTCGTGGCGAACATGGTCAACCGGCACGGCTTCCGGAACACCGTCCTCCCGCTGTTCGCCGAGGGGCACCTGGGCCTGAGCGAGGTGCAAACCGCGACCGGGATCACGGTCATGTCGTTGACCGGCATCCTGGTGACAATTCCAGGCGCCGCACTCGGTGACCGGATCGGACGAAAGCGGGTCCTGGTGGCCGGGTTGGCCTTGCTGGCGGTTGGGGACTTCGTCTATCCCAGCGTCGCCAACAGTTTTACGACGTTCATCGTCGCCGGGGCGATCGTCGGGCTTGGCGACTTCTTCTCCAGCTCGCAAACGGCTCTCCTCTCCGACATGGTGGAGGGTCCGCGTCGCGCGCTCGCCCTTGGGGCTTACCGGTTCTTCGTCGACCTGGGTGCGCTGATCGGACCGATGCTGCTGGCGACCTTGCTGGCGCATTTTGGCGCGGAGACCGCGATCCGCACCGCGTCCGGCATCCTGCTGGCGGGCGCCGTCGCTGGTCAGCTCGGGATCCCTGGACGGCGGCGATTGACGGGGGCGATGGCTTGACGTGTCGTGATCAGGTCTGCTTCCCTCGGAGAGCATCCCGCGTACAATGAATCCGTTTCGCGCCGCACCTACCCGACTACCACATTTCGAGCAGCGCACACAGGGGATCCCATGGCACCAAAGAAGGCGCGCAATCTGAGTCAAGACGCCCGGTTCGCCGAGGTCGTCGACCAGCTTGCCGGCGGATACAAGACCATTGGCCAGATGGTCTACGCGGTGCTGCGCGAGGCGATCCTCTCCGGGGCGTTCGCGCCGGGGGAGTGGCTTCGCCAAGAGTCCCTCGCCGCGGCGATCGGCGTCTCTCGGATTCCGGTGCGCACCGCGCTCCTGCAACTGGAGTCGGAAGGCTTGGTCAACTTCCACCCGCACCGCGGCGCGCGGGTGCGCACGTTGTCCCCGGCGCAGATCAACGAGATCTATCGGCTGCGCACTTTGCTCGAGTCGTATGCGTTGCGACTGTCCATGACGAAAATGACGCCGGCTCGGCTTGACTCGTTGCGCGAGCTAGCGCGTCAACTTGACGAACAGCCGGAGGGCGGTCAGTTCCTCGACGTCCGGGTGAATTTCTACCGGGAGCTGTACGACGCCGAGAACAACCCACTGCTGGTTGAGATGATCGAGGAGTTGCGCAGTCACGTCGGTCGTTATCTGCTGAGCTTCCGGTTCGACGGCCAGCACCGCAACCGACACGTCGAATTGGTCAACCACGTCGAATCGGGCGACCTCACCGGCGCCGAGGCTTGGCTTTACTCGCACCTTGAAGCGGTCCGTGCGGGGATCCAAGAGCTCGCCACTGACGAGACCGCGGACGACGAAGGCGTCGCAGCAGACCTCGCGGAGGACGGCGCGGAAGACGCGGACGCGAGCGTGACGGAAATCGGCCTCCAGGCGGGTGACCTGCTGGCCAGCGCGATGGGCGCAGGAAGCGCCATCGTCGCGCCGGGCAAGAGCACCGCAGCCGTCGGGAAGGTTCGCGGGTCGAAGGCCAAGGCGGCTGCGTCCGGGAGCGCCCGGAGCCGGTCGACGAAGGCTGGCAAGGCTGGCCCAGCGTCGGTTCGCCAGCCTGCGAAGTCGACCGCCGCGCGGCAGACTCGCGCCGCTCACTGATCCGGCGCGGCGGCGTGCCGCAGCAGTCCGCGACTTCCGCGGCGCTCGCGGGTCGCCAGCACCTGACAAACGCTTAGCCTGTCGTCGGCTGCACGACGAGACACGGCCGACCCGAGCCCACAAACAGCTGCGTCCGCGAGCCACGTCGACCTCTGCCGCGAAATTGTAGCCAGAATACTTGACACAGTTTCCTCGTCCTCGCAGACTAAGCGCACCGCCCGCCTTGCTCTGGCGACGCGAAATCTTCGCGTTGCCAGCGATTTCTCGCCGCGCCGTCCGGCCGGCGATCGGTTGCGAGAGGGAGTCGTCTGGTGCCCGCTTCACGTCGTCGCAGCACAACCCTCGTTCTGTGTGCAAGTTCCGCCGTCGCGCTCATCGCCAGCGCGTGCTCGAGCTCGGGCTCGAAGTCGAATGCGGGTGGCTCGACACCGACCGCCACCGCCGCTTCGGCGTCCGCCACGCCGTCTGCCGGCAGCGCGGCGCCGTCGTCCTCCGGCGGCGCCGACGCGGCAGGGCTCGCGGCCGCGTGCACCGCGGCCGAAAGTGAAGGTCAGCTCAACTTCCGCGACACCACCGACGCCGACGTCTTCGCGAAGGAAGTCGCGCCGTTCGAGCAGAAGTACCCCAAGATCAAGGTGAACTTCGGCTCGCAGCGGCCGCAAGACTCCGTCCAGAACGTTGTCGCGCAGGTGCAGGCTGGTCACCAGCTGGATGTCGACGCGATCTCGATTGACTACCCGTCGGCCGGCCCACTGATCCAGCAGAACCTCATCGCGAGCGTCGACTGGCCATCGCTCGGCGTGCCAGCGTCAGACGTGCTGAATGACCAGGGGGCGCAGTTCGTCCGGACCCAGCGCATCATCCTCGGTCTCGGCTACAACACCCAACTGGTGAAGGCGTCGGACCTGCCCAACACCTGGGACGAGCTGATCAACTCCAAGTGGGTCGGCAAAGTGATCGTCGACCCGCGCGGCGAGTACTTGTCCGGTCTCGGCATCGCGTGGGGCGAGCAGAAGGCCGTCGACTGGTACACGAACTTCGTCAAGACCGACAAGCCGTTGGTCGTGAAGGGCGCCACTGCGAGCCTGCAGAAGGTCATCAGCGGCGAAGCCGACCTGACCACAAGCTCACACGACGCCGAGATTCGCGAGCAGCAGGCGAAGGGCGCGCCGGTCGACATCAAGTATCTCGATGTCGTCCCAACGCAAGACCACTACGCGATCGTGTTGAAGGGCGCGCCACACCCGAACGCGGCGAAGTGCTTCCTTGGCTGGTGGGTCTCACCGGACGGCGGCCAAGCGGCTCAGTTGAAGTACGAGTACAAGGGAAACCAGACGGAACCGGAAGGCGTGCCGGCCAGTTCGAAGCTCGGCGCGATCAGCAGCCCTGACGACGCGGCGCTCCAGACATCGGTCGCGAGCAAGTTCGCCAAGTTGACCCCGGGCGGTGGCAGCTGACCGGTTGAGCTCGTAGGCGCCATCACGCAAGCGATCACAAGGAGAACCGAAAGCGTGTCGAACGAGGAAGAGCAGCAAGGCGGTCACGGGCACGGGCACGGCCACGGGCACGGTGATCCCACCAGTCCGCGACGCACCGGCAAGCTGCACTATCACGAGGAGGAGGTGCGGCCGATAGAGGCGGCAAAGCTGATCCACCGTCAGCCGCACCTCGACTTGTACGCCGACTCCGACCGAAACCACCCCGGCCGTGACATCGACCTTCCGCTTCGGACCATCCAGCTCCACATTGGAAAGCTCGAGCCCGGCCAGGCAACCCGGCTGCACAAGCACCACAACGAAGCCGCCATCTACATCATCGAAGGCACCGGCCACAGTGAGGTGCAGGGGCAAAAGCTTGAGTGGTCGCCTGGAGACTTCGTTTACATTCCGTCGATGCAGTGGCACACCCATGTCAACTCTGGAGATCAGCCAGTGCTGTACATGGGCATCACCAACAAGCGCATGCTCGACTGGCTCGGGCTCGACCGAAAGGTGGAGGCAGGGGTGCATGTGCCGATGGAGGATGTGCATCGCGAGATCGCGTCAGGCAAGTTTTCGCCGTACTCCTACTACAGTGTCAATCCCGAGGACGGCGTGCGGTTTGGTCCTGAGGGCTTCATCACGCACGGCGACTAGCCAATGGCTCGCTCGGTCACCCAAACGGGGCTCACCCACTACGAGGTGCAGCTAAAGCGGCGCGCGAATGTCGTCGCGGAGGCGCGCAAGCACAGACACACGGTGGTGCACGCCTCCGACGTCCGACTTGAGGAAACCGCGCGGCGCACCCGACGCGGCATCTACATCGGCGCCGAAGGCGGCCGGCCGTCGAAGGTCCTGGACGCCGCGATGCATGAGGTGCCGGCCGGCGTCACGTCAACCCGGCACCGGCATTCCTGGGACGCCATCATGTTCGTCGTCGCGGGCCAGGGATGGACTGAAATCAACGGTCAGCGCATTGAATGGCGGCCTTGGGACACCGTCTACATCCCGTGCTGGGCATGGCATCGACACGGCAATGACGGGAGTTCGGATGCCCGCTTTCTCACGTGGAGCGTCGAGCCCATGTACGAGACGTTCGGTGTCGCCGTCATAGAGGACGCCGGCGACGCCGACGTGGCTGAGCTACCTCCACCGCCATCCTCGACGAAACCGACGAAGCCCGGTGCGGACTCCTACACCCGTCGGCTGCAGCGGCTCTCTGCGAACAACCCGAACCCAGAGGCGTATCGGCTGAACACCCGGTGGGAAGACGTCACACCGCGGGTCACGAAGCGCGGCGCGCGAAGCATGTTTCTCGTCGACGAGTCGATTGGCTATCGGACGTCCGGGCTCACCGCGGTGATGCACGAGCTCGGACCTGGGCTGTGGCAGGCGAAGCACCGCCACGGCGGCGAGGCGTATCTGTATTGCGTCACTGGAAGCGGACACACAGAGGTCGACGGGGTCTCCTATGAATGGGGCGCGGGCGACCTTGTGGTCGTCGACCACTGGTGTTGGCATCAACACTTCAACGACGACAAGGAGAAGTCGTCGCGCCTCATCCGCGTGCACAACTCCGACTCCCTGTACGACCTGATGCGCGTGCTGCTCGATCCGCTGAACCTTCTGGAGGAGGAGCCGGATCTCGCAGACGCGCCGGACCTCAGCGGATTCGTGTGGCCGGACCCGATGGAGGGCCGACCCTCGTGGTGACGGACAGCGACATCGCGTTCGTCAACGGCCGGATTTGGCCGCACGGCGGTGAATCGGGCGTCACCGCCGTGCGGGTTCGCCACGGTCGTGTCGCGGCGGTGGGTGCCGATGGGCAGGCATTGGCCGGGCGCACCAGTCGGACCGAGGTCGTTGATCTGCGCGGCCGCACTGTCTTGCCGGGCTTCGTTGACAGCCACACCCATTTTCATCGCTTTGCCATACTCCGCCGCCACTTCATCGACTTTGACGACCCGGGCGTCACTGAGCTCCGCGACGTCCTGGCGGCCGTTGCCTCGCGCGTGGCTCAAAAGCCGCCGGAGGCCTGGATTGAAGGGGACAACCTTTCTGATGGTCGGTTGCGCGAGCATCGATTGCCCACGAGGCTCGACTTGGACGCGGTTGCGCCAGACCATCCTGTGCTGCTGCGTGGGGTCGGAAAGCACATCGCGGTTGCGAACTCGCTTGCGCTGCGGCTAGCCGGCATCGACCGCACGACGCCGGATCCAGCTGGCGGGCGGATAGAGCGCGACAGTGACGGCGAACCGACCGGCGTGCTTCACGAACGCGGCAAGCTTCGCCTCGACACGACGCGTGTCGACACTGTGGTGCCACCCCTCGACGAATCCGATCGGCTGAAGGCGCTAGCCGCCGGGTTGCGCGAGCTGCACGAGCGGGGCGTCACATCGATTCACGAGATCACCCGGGCGCGTGACGAGTTCGCTGACTACGAGCGGTTGCGTGAGGCCGGTGAGCTTGGCGTCCGCGTCGTCTCATACGTGCGTGTCGTCGAGGCGCAGGCGACTCTGGACGCGCTGACCAGCGTCGGACTGCGCAGTGGCTACGGCGATGATTGGCTCCGGCTGGGTGGCGTCAAGCTGAGCATTGACGGGTCGTGCACCTTCAAGAACGCGGCACTGTATGAGCCCTACCCCGGCGAACCGCACAACACCGGAATCGTGCGCATCGGCCAAGATGAGCTCGACGACGTCGTCCGGGCTGCTGACGCGGCCGGTTTGGCGGTCGCCGTCCACGCCATCGGGCCGCGGGCGGTCGACATGGCGCTGGACGCCTTCGACCGAGCGCGGTTGGGCGATGGGCGGTCCGCGCTGAGACATCGCATCGAACACGCGTACGTCATGCCTGGACGTGATCGGCTCATGCGGATGCGGCAGCTCGGTTTGCTGCTGTCGACGCAGCCGTCGTTCATCTCGTCCGTTGGTGACATCTGGCAGGAGATCTTCGGCTCTGAAGCGGCGGAAGACATGGTGCCGTTGCGCACTGCCCTCGACGTCGGGTTGACCGTTCTTGCCAACAGCGACTGCCCGACCGCGCCCGTCAACCCACTTCTCGCGATCGCCGCCGCGGCAGGCCGCACGACTCGTGGCGGACGAGTGCTCGGCGTTCGCGAGTCGGTCACCGTCGCCGAGGCCGTCGCGATGCAAACGACCGCGCCGGCGTTCGCGATCAAGCAGGAACAGCGCGTGGGTGACATCGCTGAAGGCATGCTCGGTGACTTGGTCGTGTTGGGCGCGGACCCCCGAGAGGTCGGAATTGCAGATGTGCCTGCGATTCCTGTGCACGCCACGGTCATCGATGGCGTGCTCGCATATGAGAGAGAGCTTGGCTAACCCCCTCGAATGATCGGAGTTACGAATGTGCGGTGACGAGCACTCGGTAGGCGGTGGACGTCGTGGTACCGGCGTCCGAGTGGTGAGCGCGACCGATCTGCGCACGATCGCGCAACACGTCGTCGGGTCGCCCGAGGTGCGCAGGTCAGCTGCCGGTTTCATCGGCTATGGCGAAACGAAGCGCGGCGACAAGGTGCTGATCGCGGTGCCGCGCATAGTCGACCCTGAGGTGCTGGACTCCGTCGTACGAGCGTTCTACGACCTTGGAGCACATGTCGACACCATCGTGTTGGACGACGAGCCGGATCGAGCCTTTGAGCCGCGCGACGAGATCACCATGATGATGCGGCGCGAGCCCTACCACGTCCGGCTCCGTCGTGGCGACCGCGCGCCATGGATCGAGGAGTTGGCCGCCGCACGCGGTTACGACCTGCTTATCCACGGCGCCGCCGGGCCAGTGCCGAAGAGCAACGGCCGCTACGAGGCGTTTCCCTGGACGACGAAAGAGCACTTCCTGAGCCCGGCGAACACGTTTCCGCGTGAGTTGCACAAGCTGATCAATGAGAAGACGTGGAGTCGTATCACCGACAACATCGGCGGTCGGATCGAGCTGTCCGACCCGGAGGGCACCCATTTGTCGATGACGATTCTCGAGACTCCTTTCTTCGACGGCCGTCACGACTACGGGCTCAAGCCAAAATGGGGTCACCTCATGGCGCACCCGCCCACGCCGGTCGGTGAGGACGATGACACGACCGGCGTCATCGCAGGCACGATGAGCCACTATGGCCGGGCGTTTCCGCGCATTGAACTGCAGATCGAGAAGGCCAAGACAGTGGCCATCACCGGCGGTGGCGAGTACGGTGCCGCCTGGCGCGAGCTCGACGAGGAAAGCGCGAAGACGCAGTATCCGTGCTTCCCAGGTCCGGGCCTGTTCTGGTTGTGGGAGCTGGCGATCGGCACCAATCCGAAGATCAGTCGGCCGAGCAATGTCGAGTACCTCTCCTCCGACGGGTTTGAGTGGGAGCGGCGGCGCGCCGGCGTAATCCACTGCGGGCTCGGCACTCGGTGGCGCTCTGCGGAGGAGACCTGGGCGGGGGATCAAGGTTTGCTTTACGGCCACCTGCACGTTCACCTGTTGTTCCCGACGCTCACTGTGCAAACGCGTGACGGCAGATCCCTGCCGGTCATTGAAGGTGGTCGGCTCGCAGCGTACGACGATCCGGAGGTTCGCGACTGCGCGGCTCAATTCGGTGACCCCGACGACTTGTTGCGCGACGATTGGGCGCCGTCGATTCCTGGCATCAGCGCGCCAGGCGAGTATGGGGATTACGCGCAGGATCCGGGTCGATGGATCTACGGCCGCGGTCGTTGACACCCCGCCGCAAAGATTGGATACAATCCTTCGGTAGTATTCAACCGGCTTCCCGGCCGCCCGATCAGTCACCGTTGGGTGGCGGCGCCAAGGCGCCAAGGCGCCAAGGCGCCAAGGCGGCCGAGCCGGTGACAAGGATGATGAGAGCACGCGTCCCGACATCGCACCCGGACGCACGAGCTAGAGCCCACGACAGGGCCGTGGAGGAGCAACGTGTCTCGCGCACATATTGGTTATGCGGCGATGTTGGAGCAGTTTCATCCGACCGAAGTCGTGGAACTTTCCGCGCTCGCCGAGCGGGCCGGCTTCACCGGCGTCATGGCGGCCGACCACTTTCAGCCGTGGGTGCCCCAGCAGGGCCAAGCCGCCTTCGTCTGGAACGTGCTCACGGCACTGGGGGAACGCACGCAGGGCGACATGGGCCCAGGGGTCACCTGCCCGTCGTTCCGGTTTCACCCCGCGATGGTCGCCCAAGCGTCGGCCACCCTCGAGGCCATGTATCCCGGTCGGTTCTGGCTCGGTCTTGGCTCCGGTGAGGCGCTCAACGAGCATGTCATCGGCGGCTACTGGCCCGAGCCGGCGGAGCGCTTGAAGCGCATGTGGGAGGCCATCGAGATCATCCAAAAACTGTTCACCGGCAAGGATGTCAAGCACAGCGGGCAGTACTTCACCCTCGAGACGTCGCGCCTTTGGACGATGCCTGACGCGCCGCCGCCTATCTACATTGCGACCTCGGGTCCGATCACCGCGAAGCGCACCGGCAAGACATGCGACGGCATCATCACCCCAGGCGCCACGGTCGACAAGATCTCGGGCCTGCTCGCGAAGTTCGACGAAGGCGCGCGGGAGGCGGGTAAGGATCCGTCGACCATGCCGAAGATCCTGCAGTTGCATCTGTCGTGGGCGCCGACAGACGAAGACGCGCTGCGCAACGCCATGACGGAGTGGCCGAACGGCGGGATGAAGTTTCCCAAGCAGGACATCCGTTCGCCGTTCGACTTTGAGCAGATGGCCAAGCTCGTGCGGCCCGAGGACTTTGACGGTCGAATGCTCATCTCCTCCGACCTCGACGCGCACCGCAAGGAGATCCAGAAGTTCCTCGACCTCGGCGTCGACCGGGTCTACCTGCACAACGTCGGGCGCAATCAAAAAGAGTGGATCGAGGCTTTTGGCCGCGAGGTGCTGCCGGCGCTGACTCGCTGACTCCCTGACTCGCTGGTCAGCAAAAAGGCCTGGGGTGCGCTGAATAGGCCGCGCCCCAGGCCTTTTGCCTGACCGCCAACGGCTTAGCCGACCGCCGCCGGAACGCTGGCCAGTTGCTCCTCGGACGACGCGACCGCCGCCTGACGGTGCGCGTTCCACCACACCGCAAATCCCCACAAGCACACCGCGCCGTAGACCATGTACAGCAGTGCCGAGGGGTAGTAGCCGGCGCGCAGCAGTAGCGGAACGCCGACCGCGTCAACGCCAATCCAGAGCAGCCAGAAGTCCGTGTAACCCCGGGCCATGCTGACGGTGGCGAGCAAGCTGCCCATGAATATCCACGAGTCGGCAAGCGGCCCGAAGCTGCCAAGCGCCGCCAGTATCGGGTCGAGGATCGCCACTCCGACGCCCGCTATGGCAAGGATGCCGAGGCGGGTGCGCCACGACGCCCAATGCGGCGTCACCGCGGTCGGTTGACCGGTTGCTCGCCGGTGTTGCCGCCAACGCCACCAGCCATACAGCGCGGCGGCGAAGAACATCACCTGTCGCCCGGCCTGCCCGTACAGGTCTTTGTCTTGCGGTGTGTGGAAGGCGCCGCCCAGGAAGACCGTGAAGAGCAGCACGTTCCCGGCCATTCCGATCGGCCATGCGCCGACGTGCCGACGCATGGCGTACAGGACGCTGACCAGCCCGAAGGCGTTTCCGATGATCTCGCGCCACAAGATGTCGGCGCCGAGCAAGTGCAGATGTGCGTGCAACAACCAAGAAACCATGGTCTCTCCGCTCGTGCGGCGGCGCCGTGGTGGCGCCGCAGATGGACACGACGCAGGATCCGCGCACCACGAGCATGCGTGGCGACCCGTTCCCACCACGGAAAACGTCCGTACCGCGCGAGCATCCCGGCGCCGCGCATACCGGCGCGCGCGCAATGCCGCTGAGACTTTCCGCACATCGGCCTGGCGACTGCGAGGCCGATACGGCTACTGTATCCAACATGCAGGTTTTGCCAAGAGGGGGTGACCCGGAACCCGTCACCGGGTCGAGGCAGCCGCTGCTCGACCGCAACCTCGCCCTGGAACTGGTGCGGGTGACCGAGACCGCCGCGCTGGCGGCAAGCCGGTTCATCGGTCGCGGCGACAAGGCGGCTGTCGACAAGGCGGCCGTCGACGCGATGCGCTGGATGATCGGGAGTGTCTCCATGCGCGGCGTGGTGGTGATCGGCGAGGGCGAGAAGGATGCCGCCCCGATGCTGTACAACGGGGAGGCGGTGGGGGCTGGTTTCGGCCCGGAATGCGACGTGGCGGTCGATCCGATCGACGGCACCACACTGGCGAGCAAGAACCTCGAGAACGCGTTGTCGGTGATCGCGGTCGCCGAGCGAGGTTCGATGTACGACCCGTCGGCGGTGTTCTACATGGACAAGATCGCGGCCGCCGCAGATCTTGCCGACGCGCTTGATCTGCGAGCTGGACCGGCGGCGAACGTCGCCGCGGTCGCTCGAAGGCGCGATCGCGCGGTCGAGGACGTCACGGTCGCGATCCTCGACCGAGAGCGGCACCGGTCGCTCGTCGAGGATGTCCGTGCCACGGGCGCGCGAGTGAAGCTGATTTCGGACGGCGACGTGGCGGCGGCCATTTTGGCCGCGACCCCTGGCACCGGAGTCGATCTGCTGCTGGGGGTGGGCGGCACCCCGGAAGGCATCTTGGCCGCGTGTGCCCTCAAGTGCCTGGGTGGTTTCCTGCAGGGGCGGCTTTGGCCGCGCGACGACGCTGAGCAAGCCAGGGCGCTGGCCGCGGGACATGATCTCGAGGCGGTTCTGGACATCGACGACCTGGTGCGCGGCGAGGACGTCTTCTTCGCGGCCACGGGCGTCACCGATGGCAACCTGCTGCGTGGTGTGCGGCCCGACGGCGAGCGCGTCCTCACGTCGTCCATGGTCGCGCGCAGCCGAAGCGGGACCGTTCGCTTTGTCGACAGCCGGCACCGGCTCACCGGGCCATCGCTCGTCGGAGCGGCGTCCGACCGCCAGGAGCCGGGGAGGACTGCGGCGTGTTGAAATGGACGGTGGCGCCCATCGAGCGCGGTCGAGAGCACCCTCGCGGGGGCAGCCTCCAACGTCGGCGGCCAAGAACGGAAGGCATTTGGCGCAACGGATGAAGCGATGGCACGTCCTCGTCCCGGTCAAGGGCACGACTCAGGCGAAGACGCGGCTGGGTGACGCCTTTGGGTCGCACCGCCCGCGGCTCGCGCTTGCGTTCGCTCGCGACACCGTCGCGGCGGCCATGAGTTGCGGCTTGGTGGCGGACATCACGGTCACCACGGGCGACCCCGCGGCGGCCGCGGCGTTTGAGGAAACGGGAGTGCAGGTCTTCGACGACGGCGCCGCCGTCGGGCTGAACGCCGCCATTTCGGTTGCCCTCCGCCACCAGTCGCCACTGTGGGACGCTGACCGGGTGGCCGTGCTCCTTGGCGACCTGCCTGCTCTCCGGCCGGCCGCGCTTGAGCGCGCGCTGGTTTTGGCTGAGCCGCACGACCTTTCGTTTGTCCCGGACGACAAGGGGTCGGGCACCACCTTGTTGTGCGGGCGTCGCGTCGGCGCGCTGCGACCGTTCTTCGGTGTGGGCTCGGCGGCGGCGCACGAGACCGCAGGAGCGGTCCGACTCCAAGACTCGCGGCTCAAGACCTTGCGGCATGACGTCGACGACGTCGATGATCTGCTTCTCGCCATGCGGCTCGGCGTCGGCGAGCACACCGGCGAACTCCTGAGCGAAATCAGCTGGAGCGCGCCGCATCCGGCGCCGTTGGTCGGCGCGGCGTTGGCGCTTGAGCACATCAGCGGTTGGTGAGTCAGCATGCATGAGGTGCTTGACGTCGCCGCCGGCTGGTATCGGCACGGCACACCCTTCGCGTTGGCGCACGTCGTTCGCGTGTTCGGCAGCGCACCCCGGCTGCCCGGAATGGCGATGGCCGTGGCGGCCAGCGGCGAGGTCGTCGGAAGCGTCTCCGGCGGTTGCATCGAGGGCGCCGTATACGAGGAATGCCTTTCGGTGCTTGCAAACGGTCAGCCGGTTTCGCGCACGTACGGCGTCGCTGACGACGACGCGTTCGCCGTCGGCCTGACCTGCGGCGGTGACATCGACATTTTCATCGAGTTGGTCGATCGTGAGCGCCATCCGTTGTTTCTTGACATCGCCGCCGCGGTCGAACGCGGCGAGCCGGTTGCGATTGCGACGGTGGTCCGGGGGGAGTCAGCCGGCGCGCACGCGGCGGTCACCCCGGAGGGCGCAGTCGGCGAACTGGCGCACGTCGAAGTGGTGCGGCCGATGCTGGAGCGAGGCTCGACCGAGCTCGTAGACGATCTGCTGTTCGTCGAATCTTTCGTCGCTCCCCCCCGCCTCATCGTCTTTGGCGCGACAGACTTCGCGCGCGCCTTGGTCTCGGCCGCCAAGCTGCTCGGTTTCCACGTCACCGTGTGCGACGCGCGCGCGGTCTTCGCGACCGAGCTCCGTTTTCCGGACGCCGACGAGGTGGTCGTCGACCAGCCCTACCGTTATCTCGACGGAACGAAGGTCGATTCTCGAACCGTCCTTTGTGTGCTAACCCATGACCCGAAGTTCGACGTTCCGTTGCTCGAGGTGGCGCTGCGGTCGCCCGTCGGTTACATCGGGGCGTTGGGCAGCCGGCGCACGCACGACGATCGGCTTTCCCGGTTGCGCGCCGCCGGTCTGTCGGAGAGCGAGCTAGCCCGGTTGCGTTCTCCCATCGGTCTCGATCTCGGCGCGAGCACGCCGCAAGAGACAGCGGTGTCCATCCTCGCGGAGGTCATCGCCGCGCGCAGCCACGCGTCAGGACAGCCGCTGGCGACGACCAACGGGCCGATTCACTCATGACCGACGCGGACGTCGCCGGCCTCGTGCTCGCGGCCGGCGCTGGCAGCCGGTTCGGCGGCCCGAAGGCGTTGTTGCGCCTGGGCGAGACCACGTTGCTCGAGCGCGCGGTGAGCACGTTGGTCGCGGGCGGATGTCGGGTGCCGGTTCACGTCGTCCTGGGATCGCGGCTCGGCGGCGCATTGCCGACGCTTTCGCACATGCTTCCGTCATGGAATCTGACATGGCGTGAGGGGATCGGATCGAGCCTGCGACACGGGCTTTCTCTGGTCGAACATTCACCGGACGTCGCCGCGGTGGTCGTGCTGTTGGTTGACCAGCCGGGTGTGCGGCCGGCGGCCGTCGAGCGATTGCTCGCGGCGTATCGCGACGGCGCCGTCGTCGCGGTCGCGACATACGCCGGACGACGTGGGCATCCGGTGTTGTTGCGGCGATCGACATGGCCGGGAATTAGGGCTCGAGCCACCGGTGACATCGGCGCGCGCGCCTTCCTGAACGCGCATCCAGAACTGGTTGTCGAAGTCGCGTGCGACGACGTCGGAACTGACGATGACATCGACACACCTGAGGATCTCGAGCGACTGCGGTCCCGACTGGAGGATCACCCCTCGTGCATGTAGCCGCAGTCATGAGCACGGTTTTCGTGCTCATCTTTCTCGGGGAGCTGCCTGACAAGTCGATGTTCGCGACCCTCGTGCTGGCCACTCGCGGCCGACCTCTGGTCGTCTGGCTCGGCGCTTCCAGCGCGTTTCTCATCCATGTCTGCATCGCCGTGCTGGCCGGTGGGTTGCTGTCGCTGCTCCCGCACCCGGTCGTCGCGGGAATCGCGGCCGCGCTGTTCGCCGGCGGCGCCTTTTATGTGCTTCGCGAAGACGAGGAGGAGCACGCTGAGGAGGCGATCGGCGTCGTCGACACGGTCGAGCCGGGTGTCGTCTCGCGGCATCGGCGGTTGTTCGGCACCACGTTCGCGGTCATCTTCATCGCGGAGTGGGGCGACATCACCCAGATCCTCATCGCCAACTTCACCGCACGATACGACGCGCCGCTCGAGGTCGGCATCGCGGCCGCCGTCGCGTTGTGGTCGGTGGCGGCGCTCGCGGTCATGGCGAGCAAGTTCCTCTCAAAGCTGCCGATGACCGCGGTACGCCGCACGAGCGCGGGAATCATGGTCGCGCTCGCGATTTGGTCGGCGTTGTCGGCGGCAGGCGTCGCCTAGCCGCCGACAACCGATCATGCGGTGACCGTTTCCTGGCCCGGTGACAACGGCATGGCGCCGACCGCGGGATCCCCTGCCTCGGCGTGGTAGTCGCTCTCGTCGGTCTGGTCGACGCCGCGTGGCAGCTTCGCCAACAGCGGAGTGAGGATCGCCGCGAGCAAGATGTTGATGATGACCGTAGGGATACCGATCCAGATCGCCGACTTGGTGTTGATGCCGATGTGCGAAAGGGCCCACTGGGCACCGCCGAAGTGCTTGTGGTTGGTGGCCGGATTCGGCACGTACCAAAGCATCCAGAACGAGACGGCGATGCCCGCGACCCACCCGATGAGAAGCGCCCAGCGGTGGAACCATCTCGTGTACAAGCCGAACACCACCGCGGGCAGGATCTGGATGATGATGATTCCGCCGATGAGCTGGAAGTCGAGTGCGAACTGCACGTTGATGAACAAGATGACGAGCAGCGCGCCGAACTTCACGACCAGCGACACGATTTTCGAGACTTGCGCCTCTTCGCGAGGTGACGCCGTTGGCCGCAGATACGGCTTGTAGATGTCACGGGTGAACGTGTTGGCTGCGGCGATCGACATGATGGCGGCTGGCACGAGCGCCCCGATCGCGATTGCGCCGAACGCGATGCCCGCAAACCACGACGGGAACTGATTGTCGAACAACACGGGCACGATCGTGTTGGAGTCTGGCTTGCCGTTCGTGCCGTTCGCGGGTTTGACGCCAGCGGCGATCGCCATGTAGCCGAGCAGCGCGAGAAAGCCGAGCATGAGCGAGTACGCCGGCAGCAGTGACATGTTGCGCTTGACCGTGTCGCGGCTCTTCGCCGCGAGCACGCCGGTGACCGCGTGCGGATACAGGAACAGCGCGAGCGCCGAGCCAAAGGCGAGCGTGGAGTACGCCAAGTACTGAGTGTCGTGCAGCGTCAACGCGCCCTTGCTTGGCTTGGCGGGCAGCGCCTTCGCCGCGGCGTTGAAGATCTTGTCGTATCCGCCGAGCTTGTACGGGATGTAGATGACGGCCACGATCACCACGATGTAGATGAGCGTGTCCTTGACGAACGCGATGAGCGCCGGCGCGCGCAGGCCCGACGAATAGGTGTAGGCCGCTAGAACGACGAACGCGATGATGAGCGGCCAGTGGTTGTTCGTGATGCCGATCGCCTCGATGACGGCCTGGATACCGACCATTTGCAGCGCGATGTAGGGCATCGTCGCCACAATGCCGGTCACCGCGACCGCGACACCGAGCGCGTTCGAGCCATGGCGACCCCGGACGAAGTCGGCGGCGGTCACGTAGCCCTGTCGATGGGCCACCGACCACAACCGGGCCGCCGCCAAGAAGACGATGGGATACGCCACGATCGTGTAGGGCACGGCGAAGAAGCCGAGCGCGCCGGCGCCGAAGACCAGCGCTGGCACCGCGACGAACGTGTATGCCGTGTAAAGGTCGCCGCCCACGAGGAACCAGGTGACCCAGGTGCCGAAGCTGCGACCACCAAGACCCCATTCGTCGAGGTGATGCAGCGATCCGGCTCGCCGCCAGCGGGCCGCCACGAACCCGACGCCGGTGACAAAGAGGAAGAGCGCGATGACGATCCCGAACTCGACTCCGTTCATCTACCGCTCACCCCTCGTCGTCCGGTAAACGAGGTAGGTCAGCGTGACGCTGATCGGGATCCAGAGCAGTTGGTACCAGTAGAAGAAGGGCATGCCGCCGATGCTTGGCGCGGTCTTGTTGTAGAACATCGGGGGCAAGGTGCCGATCAGTGGGATCAGCAGCAACAGGTTGACCGGCCGGAAGTTGATCCGCCCTCTGGAACCACTTTGGGCCGGGTGCGGGATCGGGTCATGATGGCCCGAGGAGCTGTGTTTCGGATGCTCGCTCATGGGGCACCTCCGAGCGACCGTGTTCCCACCTTGATCGGCGTCTAATCCCGGCGACACTGGGAAGCACCCGGAGGAGGCAGCATGGACGACGAGACGATCCACGACGCGATCAAGCGGCTGGTCGACGAGGAGCACGCGATCTGGTCGGGCGGCGCGGCAACCGACGACGACCGGGCGCGATTGCGCGAGTTGAACGTGTCACTGGACCAGTGCTGGGATCTGCTGCGCCAGCGGCAGGCGCTGCGTGACGCCGGCGAGAATCCCGACGCGGCCCACTCACGCCCGACCGACGAGGTCGAGTCGTACCTCCAGTAGCGCCGGTCTGGCGCCGCGTGTCGCCGGTGCCGAGCACCGCCTGGCTACGCTGGGCCAGTGTCTGATCTGGGTCATGAGCTTGTCTTCGGCGCCTTCATCACGCCCGACGCGCGCAACTACCACCAGACCATGGCGCGCGCCCGGGTCGCCGACGCCATCGGGCTCGACGTGGTCGGCGTGCAAGATCACCCGTACCAGCCGAGCTTTCTCGACACCTGGACGATGCTGTCAGCGCTCGCCGCGCAGACCCGGCGGGTGAAGCTGTTCCCGGACGTCGCGACGCTCCCGTTGCGCCCACCCGCCGTCCTCGCGCGCGCCGCGGCCAGCCTCGACCTGTTGAGCGAGGGCCGCATGGAGTTGGGACTCGGCGCCGGGGCCTTTCCAAAGGGTGTCGCGGCGATGGGCGGTCCGCCGCGCACGCCTGGCGAGGCCGTCGACGCGCTCGAAGAGGCGATCGAGCTGATCCGCGCCCTGTGGGCGCCGGGGGAGCGGATCTCCTTTACTGGCAAGCATTACTCCCTGGTCAACGCGCAACCGGGGCCGGTGCCGTTGCACCCCATCGGGATTTTCCTCGGCTCGTACAAGCCACGCATGCTCCGCCTCACCGGCCGGCTCGCCGACGGCTGGGTGCCGACGTCCGCGTACGCGTCGCCGTCCGAGATCAAAGACCTTGCCGCGATCATCGACGACGCCGCGGTTGCGGCCGGTCGGACGCCGGCGGACGTGCGTCGCTGGTACAACGTGGCCGGCTCTTTCACCTCGCGCGACGATGATTTCCTGCATGGCCGGCCCGCGGTTTGGGTCGAGCAGCTGGTCGAGTTGGCCCTTGACCAAGGCGTGAGCGGCTTCATCCTCGGCGCGGGCGCGGCCGCCGAGTCCGACCTGCGGCGGTTCGCCGAAGAGGTCGTGCCGGGGGTTCGCGCGGCGGTCGCCGCCGCGCGCGGCGTCCAAATATCGGACGACGATGAGCAACTCGACCTCGCGCCGGCCGAGCGCACCACCGGTCACATCGCGGCCCTCGACGAGTCGACCAGGCCGCACCTCGAGGGCGCTGACGCGGGCGAGCGGGCCGGGCCTGGCGCCCGATCGGCCGAGTTCCTCGTGCAGGTGCACGACCATCTTCGCTCGGAGCTTGAGCAGGTGCGCGGTGTCGTCGCGGAGGTCGCCGCCGGACACGCCAGCCCCGCGCTTGCCCGATCGCTGATCAACCGGATGTCGATGCGGCAGAACTACTGGTCACTCGGCGCGTTCTGCGCGGCGTACTGCCGTGTGCTCACGATTCACCACGCCATCGAGGACTCGCGGATGTTCACCGACCTGCGATCGCGTGACGAGAGCCTCGCGCCGGTGATCGAACGGCTCAGCGAGGAGCACGAGGTCATCGCGGGCATCTTGACCCGGCTCGACGAGGCCCTGGTTCTAATGGTCGACGACGCGTCAGAACTGCCGGGGGTGCAAGCCGAGGTGGAGCGGCTCACCGAGGTCTTGCTGTCACACCTCGACTACGAGGAGCAGGAGTTGCTCGGACCAATCGCCAGGCTCGGCATCGAGGTCTAGGCGGCGGCTTCCGCCTCGCCGCTGAGGGCGAGTGCCGCCGAGCGCGCCGAGACCTCGAGCACGACCATCGCGATCGCGGTCGAGAGCACGACACACGCGCTGATGCCGACGGCGAGGTCGGCCGTGCCGACCGCGTACGCCAGCCAGCAGCTTTGCGATGCGATCCGCAACGTCCACGCGCTGACCGACACCCCGGAGTTGACATGCCCGCGCCAGTTGGCGATGGAGTCGGCGAGTTGCGGCAGACCGGAGAAAAGCCCGATGGAGAAGGCGAAGTAGCCCACCAGGTCGGCCGGGAGCAGGAACGCGATCGTCATGAGGACGGCGGCGGTGGCCCCGAGCATCGCCGCGCGCCGCAACCGCGACACCGGGTGATGCACCAACAGCACGACGACGACCGCCCCGGTGACGAGCAACACGTTGCCGGGGATCTGCGGCGCCGCATGGGTGCGCACGCCGTAGATCAGCCAGTTCATGCAGGCCATCGTGGTCAGCGCCCACGACAACGGCGACACGCCAGCCAGTCTCGGATGCCGCACGATGCGGACGATTTGCGGCACCACCATCACCACACCGAGCGTGGCGCCGAGGTAGCCGAGGCCGACCGCGACCTCGTGAATCGTCACCGTGCAGCCCCACCCTGGATAATCGCCTGGTCGAGCGCTCGCCGCGGCCAGCGCCGACTGTAACGATACAGCAACATTCGGAGGATCGCGGTGACAGCCCGGGAGACTGCGTCGGCGCGGGACGCCGACGCGTCGCCGCGCCCGACGCTGCAGTCGGTCGCGAAGGCGGCCGGCGTGTCGCCCATGACCGTGTCCAACGCGTTCAACCGCCCCGACCAGTGTTCGACCGACACCCGGGAGAAGGTGCTCAAGATCGCGCGAGAGCTCGGCTACGCCGGGCCCGACCCGGCCGCGCGATCGTTGCGCCGCGGCCGCACCGACACCGTCGGCGTGCTGCTCACCGAGCGGCTGCCCTACGTGTTCACCGACCCCGGCATGGTGGCCTTCCTGCACGGGCTGGCGACCACCCTCGCCGACGCCGGGCAAGCCCTGTTGCTGCTTCCGGTCGAGGGCAACGCCGAGCACGCGCACGTGCGGAACGCGATCGTCGACGCGTTCGTGCTCGCGTCCCTGCTGCCGGACGATCCGGCGGTCGCCGACGTCCTCGAGCGCCGGCTCCCCGTGGTGAGCTGGGGTCAGCCGCGGCTGCCCGGCGTGCCGCGGGTCGGCGTCGACAACGCGCGCGCCGCGGCGAAGGCGGCCAGGCATCTTCTCGACCTCGGCCATCGGCGGTTCGCCGTGGTCACCCTCGGCGCCGCCGCGGACGCCGGCGAGCAACGGGTTCGCGGCGTGCATCGCGCGACCGCCGAGCGGGTCGGTGGGTTCACCCGTGAGTTGCGGGCGGCCGGTGTCACCGACGTCAGTGTTTTCGGCGCGTCCAGCCACACCCGGGGGGCAGGGGCCGACGCTGTGGCGCCAGCCCTGGAAACTGGCGTGGCCACCGCGGTTTTCGCGGTCACCGACGTGCTCGCATTGGGCGTCCTCGACGCTGCCGTCGCGCGTGACGTCACGGTGCCGGCGCAGCTGTCCGTCGTCGGCTTCGACGACATCGCCGAGGCGGCCGCGAGCGTGCCGCCGCTGACGACGGTCTCGCAGTCATTGTTCGAGCAGGGCGCGATGGCCGCCCAGGCGGTGCTTGACCAACTGGCCGGACGCCAACCGAAGCCGCGGCCGATTCACAGCGAGGTCGTCGTGCGTGGCAGCACCACCGTGGCGCCAGGTCAAACACAAGTCGGACGACGGGGGCGGTGAGCCGTGGTTGACGTGGTTTTGGTGACCGGGCGGCAGATGCCGATTCCCGATCCGGAGTCGCACCTGTTGCTCGACGCCTTGCGCGACCTCGGCGTCTCCGCGTCAGTGCAGCCGTGGGGCGATGAGTTCGCGTGGCACGAAGCGCCGCTCGTCGTCGTCCGAACACCGTGGGATTACTTCGACGCACGTGAGCGGTTTCTCGAGTGGGCGCGCGGCGTCGCCGCGGTCACGTCGCTCGTCAACCCGATCGAGGTGCTGGAGTGGAACAGCCACAAGGGTTACCTGCGCGCACTCCGCGGGTTCGGCGTGCCGGCGATTGAGACAGCGGTGCTGCCGCAAGGCGCGCCAGCCGACGAGCAAGCCGCGGTGCTGCAGGCCCACTCAGGTGAGGTCGTCGTGAAGCCGGCGGTCGGCGGCGGCGCGGTGGGTGCGTTGCGCGCGCACTCCGAGCACGCCGCAGCGCGCGAGCACTTGGCTGCGTTGCTCGAATCCGGTGACGCTCTTGTGCAACCGCTGGCGTCCGCGATCACCACGCATGGCGAGGTTTCGGTTGTCTACTTCGGCGGCCAGTTCAGCCACGCGGTGCGCAAAGTCCCGGCCCTGGGCGACTACCGCGTGCAGGCCGAGTACGGCGGTCGAGTCGAACAGCACACGCCCTCCGACGCCGAGCTCGCCGTGGCGGCCGCCGCGCTGGCGCGCGCGCCGAAAGCGACCAGTTACGGCCGGGTCGACCTGGTGTCGGTCGACGGCCGGCCCGCGGTCATGGAGCTCGAGGTGATCGAGCCTCAACTGTTTCTCGACCGACATCCGGCCGCGCCGCGGCGCTTTGCCGACGAGCTCGTCCGCGAGTTGCGGTCGACCGGACGACGATGAGCGCCGCGGAGGTCGAGGCAGAGTCAAGCACGCCGTGGCGCAGCCGACTCGAAACGCCGTTTCGGGAGTTCTTGCAAACGGAGGCCGGCAGCTCGGCGGTGCTGCTGCTGGCGGCGGTGGCCGCGCTGATCTGGGCGAACATCGACGTCGGCTCGTACGACCGGCTCTGGCACACCACGTTGTCCATCCGGCTCGGCGACCACGCCGTGACTCAAGACCTGCGCGGTTGGATCAACAGCGGTTTGATGACGTTGTTTTTCTTGGTGGTCGGTCTTGAAGCGCGCCGCGAGTTCGACGTCGGCGAGTTGCGTGAGCGGCAGCGGATGACGCTTCCGGTGGTTGCCGGGATCGTCGGAATGGCTGTGCCGGCCGGGATTTTCCTCGCCTTCACCGCGGCATCCGGGTCCGGCGCCGTGCGGGGCTGGGGTGTCGCGATGTCGACCGACACGGCGTTCGCGTTGGGTGTGCTGCGGTTGGTGGGGCCGCGCTTTCCCGACCGGTTGCGCGCCTTCATCCTGACCGTCGTCGTGGTCGACGACATCGTCGCGCTCGTCGTCATCGCCGTCGCGTACAGCACGTCGATCGCGGTTGGGCCGATCGTCGTGGCGGTCGTG
>Ga0187809_10000170_pt1 | contig 43358 bp, 38 predicted proteins | sample NC_wetland_sal_i_8_FD_132415 | JGI IMG/M metagenome (GOLD analysis project Ga0187809, IMG submission 132415) | Wetland sediment microbial communities from Neuse River Estuary, North Carolina, USA - ASW_4 | ecosystem: Environmental > Aquatic > Freshwater > Wetlands > Sediment | place: USA: North... | reverse complement strand
GCCTCAAGGGTGTAATAACTAAAATCGATACAAAAGTTCGGAGTGGTTATCTCAACTTAGGCGGGACATCTCGCAGGGTTTCGTTTACGTACCCTAAGAAATTGCCCCTCGATGAGTTTGATATTTTGATAAATTCTCTTCACTCTCAAGTTCAGATATACTTAGAAGGAGAAGTCGAGAGTGATATGGAAGGAAAGCCCATGTCAATCGATGTGGCAATAGTAGAGCAAGACGAGAAGTTAGTATGAGCAAAAAACTCTTTAAACGCCTAATCAAACGCGCTTCGACGCCCGTTCCAAAAGAACAGGACAAACAGCGACATCCCGGAAGTTATAGCGAAAAACGAACTCCTGAACGTAAAAGTTCAAGTACTTAGGACTGACGGCGTGATAGGTACCGTCCAAGCTTCGCTTGAGTTGTGACCAGAAGCCTTCGATAGTATTGGTGTAGGCCGCGCCACGTGCATATTCAAGCTTGCTGTGGTTGACGGTGGTGTGCGAGTAGCCCATCTTCGGCAAGTTTTTGTATGGCGCGTATTCGTCGCTATTTATAAGCGTGCCCTTAGCCACACCGTCTGTAATCACAGGTAGCAGCACGCGAGTACCCGCAGTCCTAACGACTTGTGCCTTCGCGGAGCCGTTGCGCTCAACCATACCGAAAACTATCTGCTTGTCCTGGAATGATATATTCCGTCCCCTCTTGCGACCGCCGATGTACGTTTCGTCCACTTCGACAACTTCACCATCGCCACCGATTTGTCCCATCTCTTCGGCCATGAGCCTGCGTATCTCGCGGCACATGCGCCATGCAGTCTTGTATGTCACGCCTAAGTGTCGTTCTAGCTCTTTAGCTGATACGCCGTTCTTAGCTACCGAAAACAGGTAGATAGCGTAAAACCAGTCTTTGAGCGGCGTGGTCGTCTTGCGGAATATAGTGTCGGCTAACGGAAACAGCTGGTACGAACAGTGCATACATGCGTAGCATTGGCGCTTCTTTACGCGGTAGAACTTGGTTTCAGCACCACACTTCGGGCAGTATTTTAGATCGCCGAAGCGCTCTTGGAATACCGACTCTAAACAAGCATCATCGCCGGGGTATTCGGCTTCAAACTGCTTCTTGGTGTATCTCATCTTACCTCTGATTGTACGCTCAAAAAGTACAATAGTCAAGGAGTATTTATTCCATATAGAGCAAGTATTATGAGAGTACATTTAATAAACCTTTTAGGCATCTAAGGTTGACCAGTACACGCACCCGTGATTATATGAATACGAGTGTTACGTGCGTCTGAAGCAGCGATTTCCTAGGTCGCTGCTTATTTGTTTGGTGGCCTTTTGGGCCCGCCAGAGCTGGCGAGGACTCGAACCCCACAACTTACGCCTGAGAGTTACGTGCGTCTGTTTTGCCGTTAGCACTACAGCTCATATTTGGATAGAAACCTATTGGAGCAGAAAAAGCAAAAGCCCCAGATGATTGTCCTTCTGGGGTTTTAGAGAGTTCGGCTCCAGAAGGACTAGAAAAAGTCATTTGTTGCTATCCATGCTGCCCAACAAAGCTTTTATCCAGTCACTTCCGGGTCGATACCGGTGGGTGACGTCTCCATTATACCCCATATACTTTAAGGCATCAAAAAACCGCCTCGCTTGCGCGGTGCGGCTTTGCGCTTCAGCTTACATCCAAAATTTTTTCTTTGCAATGGGGGGTCGAGAGAGAGGACGCCGCGGCAGAGAACGGAAAACAGAGGTAGCCGTAGACTATTCCACTACGATTTTGTGATGCTACAATGAAGCCATGACAACCGCCTTGTTAATATTTCTCTTGGCTGCACCAGTTATCGCGGCGATAGTTTGGAATGGTCTCCACGGTAAGGGATATAAATTTGTATATAAAGCGCCCCCAATCACTACGACAAAGGGCAAACTCGTCCGTGTGATAGCGGGCGTCTACTTTGCGTCTATGATGCTCCTACTCTTTGCATCTATATATGCAAATCATGCCATAGGGGGACGATACAAAGGAACGTCTCGAATCTTCTTCGTCATTGTATTCATACTGCTAACTACAGGGTTTAGCAGCCTAGTAGACCGTAACCGTAATAAGTAATCTGTTTACTTGGCTTGAGGGTATAGTCGCCAGTATTTTGGTGCCACGTGCGCGTATCGCGAGTGAATTCGGAGTCGCCTGCCCTGCCTGAATTGTGTCAAAGATTTGCAGCAGCTCGCAAAGTCGCTCGTGCGGAAAAGGTCGAATTCGACGGCTTAGCTAAGGTCTAGCCATCTACAGGTTTGCATGGTAAAATGACCTCTGTTTATGGAGAGGTGTCCGAGTGGCTTAAGGACCTTGTCTTGAAAACAAGTGTGTCGGCAACGGCACCGAGGGTTCGAATCCCTCCCTCTCCGCCAGAGCACTTTCATGAGCGCACGTTTCAAGTTACAATACACATTCGTACGGAGAGGTACCCAAGTGGCTGAAGGGGACGGTTTGCTAAATCGTTAGTGGGGCGCGAGTTCCAGCGAGGGTTCGAATCCCTCCCTCTCCGCCAAATGTGCAACGCAAAGCTCGGTTAAACCGGGCTTTTGTTATAGTTAGACCCATGAAAGATTATACGGTTACGGAACTCACCCAACTCGTCAAAACAAGCTTCGCTAAATACGATAAACAAGGCACGCGACATTGGACATGGGAAGCCGCGGCCAAAGATCTGGCATACCAGATCGGCAGCTTGAATAAAGTGATGCTGCAACTATCCGGCGATCGATGGGCGGACGGCAAAGATAAGGATGCGTTGGAGGCCGATTTCCGCGACGAGCTTGCGGATATATTAGCAGAAGTACTATACATAGCGGGCGAACGTGGCATTGACATGAACCAAGCCATGGATGAGATGGTCGAGAGCGACCAACGAAAAGTGTCCGAGCGAACGTAGTTTCAGGCTTACTGAAGTTCTGGCGACATTTTTGTGTGCGCATCGGTGCTCGTGTACAATAACGCTTATGAACGGAGATGACCCGCATACTTCCCCTAATGCTGCCGGGAACTGGCAATTCAAATCGGGTGATTCAGGTAGCCCGGATAACTCACAGCAGGACGAGTCGCCAACTGCTGCCGACACCTCGGCCGAGGTAAGTGATGAGTCATTCCCTGCTCCCGACGATGCGAAGACCGATGCGCTAGCCGCTGGTAATGAGGGTGTTATCTGGACAGCTTCGGAATTCATAGCCCATGAAAAAGGCGCTAAGTGGTATGGGCAACTGGCGTTGGGCACCGCGGTACTTACGGCAATCGTCTACCTGCTGACCAGAGACAAGATATCCTCTGGTGTGGTGGTGCTTGCGGCCATTGTATTTGGAGTTTACGGGGCGCGCAAACCGCGGACCCTGGAATATCGCCTTGGCATGTCGGGTCTTGGCATCGAGGACAAGTCGTATGATTACGAGCAGTTTCGCTCGTTTTGGACTACGAAAGAGGGAGCGTTTTCAAGCATTACATTCATGCCACTCAAACGCTTCATGCCGTCATTAACGGTGTATTACTCACCGCAGGACGAGCAGCAAATTATGCAGATACTAGAGCGACACTTACCGATGGAGAATCGCGATCGCGATCTGCTCGACCGCTTCTTGCACCGCATCCGATTTTAGGGTGTCGTAGTAACTCGTGATTTATCTCACGAGTTCAGAGTGAAAAAGCTCACGGCAACCTTACCCTCTTTTGTATGATAATGACTCGCGTAGACATGTGAGCGAAGGGAGGCGACATGTTGACACGAGACGACGCAACAGCGTCCGAGGCTCTTCCATATAAGGAGGAGGTGCGACGCAAACAATTCATAGAGCGTATGGAGCGCAAGTTGGCATACAAGACTGCCGTGCAGCGCCATCGCCGCCAACAGTTTCGTACGCGATTGGCTCGCATGCGCGCTTGGCAGTAGCCAGCGGCATGAGTGTGGGATCTGTCAGGTTGTTGCTAGCGCTTAAGGCATTAAAGTGACACGATTGACAGTTTAGTATATTATTAAGGCATACAGAGAGGAACTGAACGTATGCCACCGGATTACGAAGAAAGCCCACGAAGAATATCGCTTGTACGCCTTGCGATTGTGATTCTTGTTGTCGTAGGTTTGGCTGTATTGATCTGGGCGATATTCTTCCGCCAAAATAACCAGCCGACTTCATCAGGAAACAACCCAGCACACCCTTCGCAGACGCAACAGCAATCGTCCTCGTCTTCTAACAAGCCGAAGAGCAATGGGAGCAGTAGCTCATCAAGCGGTGGTACATCAACCAGCCAGCCGAACGGTAGCTCTAGTTCCGGTACTTCGACTGATCATTCGACGTCTTCGTCTACTTCGGGGACAAGTGGTAGCCAGCCGTCGGGTAGTTCCTCGACTCCCTCAACATCTTCATCACAGCAACCGAAAGAGCTGTCAAACACTGGCCCAGGTGATGTGCTGGGTGTATTTGTCGGCGCGACAGCAGTCGGAGCGCTTATGTACCACCTTCGCCTGCGCAAACGCGCAAGCTCTGCAGAGTAGTTGCTTCTCTTGCGTACCCATATGTACTGATAGCCCTACTATTGGCGCAGGCCGACCAAAGCTTACTTTCGTTTATGAACGTGGAACTCCAAAACTCCTTTCGTGGCCAAACGATGGGTTGGATGGGGCCATGATTTTAATCCCTATGCCTTATCTCATCCTGTGGCGTATCGTAAAGCTGAGGTAAGAGCGAGTAAGTAAGCAGGCTCAACCCTGTCGTTGTAAGAAAATTTACTGCTCTTTTGGCGTACTAATAGCATAAGTAGTATCATCGCCTATTTTAGGTGGCAAATTAATGTGAGGAGGTTGTATGTACAAAAATACTGTCTATAGAAGAATGTCAAAACCGAGCATTAAAGCAAAACTAAGCAGAATTATCGCTGGAGTTGCGGGGCTATTGGTAGTCACGGCCATTCCGCTGACCGCAAGTGCTGCCGGAGGTGCCGGGTATTCACTTTTCGGGGATGCTTCCCTCGTAAGCCCAGGACATAACTCGCCTACTGCGGCACAAACGGAATCAAGCGCAACGGTATCCCCTGGGTATGGCGGGATAGATTTCGGCGTCCCGAACGGCGTTACGGATCTATCAAGCCTGAATAATCTCGGAACCGACTACATGTTCACACAAGGTAGTTGTGGCGGCGGCTCGCCTCGCTTCTCAGTTGCAGTTACGACGCCATCAGGTACGAAGAACCTGTTTGTCTACTTGGGACCGGCACCTAACTACACTGGGTGCCCGCAAAACACCTGGTTGAGTACTGGTAACTTAGTGAGCCCAGCGAGCACAGTGGATGCCTCACAGTTGGGCGGGACCTTCTATGAACCATACGCGGCCGTGCAGGCAGCATATGGAAGCTACCCAATTACTGACATAAGCCTAGTGACTGATGGATATTGGTTTGCCGGGACGCAGACCGTACAGTTCGACAATGTAGCGCTTAACAGCAATACCGTTACATTCGAAAGCAAAGACTCCTGCAAGAAGGACGGCTGGCAGCAATTTACCGGGAACCCAGGACCGTTCAAGAACCAGGGCGACTGTGTGAGCTACTTCGCTACAGGCGGGAAAAACCAATAATTTTTCTGACACGTTTGTAGGGCGCTACAAAAATACTCCCCTTCGGGGGAGTATTTAAGTTTATCCAGATTGGTACGGCATTGTAGCCGAGGTTGGGACGCTTCTGCTGGTCGGGCATCTTTGAGCATCTAGATAGATTAGAGCCACTATACAGCTCGCGAAGGCTACGAAGAATATCCTCCTGGCCTTAGTGAACTGCCGGAAGCGAAGGGGAATGAAATAGTAAAGAATAATGGCTGGCTGCCAAAACTCGACACTACGTCAATTCCTCCGCTTCCGGAAGCTCTCTGGGTTACGTTCGCACGCAGTAGGCATACCCGACGGGCGTGTTCTGCTGCGTGAATGTTATCTTCGTCACAGTTCGTCCGACGTCGTTGGGCTTGAGGACACTAGTGCCGAAGATGATCAGTTGTCCGACGTTGAACGTGGCGCCGTTCATGCCGGTCCCCGCTACTGGTATGTAGCATGAGAAGCCCGGGAAGAAGGCGGTCGCCGTGGTCGGGGTAGTCTTGACTATTGGCTGGCTCGGGACGGGGGGCGCCCACGTCGTGGTTGATCCGTTCACGCTGACCACATGGTAGTGGAGCAACTTGAGCGATTGCGTTGCCGATGGGCCGGCGGGTGTCGTCGAGGATGTAGGTGTTGCCGATGGCTTCGCTGGCGGGGTTGCCGTCGGTGCGGAGCTTTCGTGCGCCGGGGATGCGGGTGCTGTCGTGGCCGGGGGCACTGCAGGTGCGGTGGGTGTCGTTGAGGATGTAAGGCTAAGGACGCCGAACGTCACACCAGCGATGAGTGCCAGTACCAGACCTCCGCCGATCAGCTTTCCCTTCAGGGTCCACTGGTCGAGCCATTCGAGGATGAACATAATCTAATACCCTTTTCTTCGATCTTTCGAGATTGTAGCTGGAAATGCGCGTATGAGTAATTCATGCATATATTTCCAACTACAAATGAGAGGGTATCCAGAGAGCTCGTTAATGTGCCTTCGGAGGTAGTCCCTACCTCAACGAAGTATGCACATATTAGCATAACCGTATGCTTTTGTCAAGTATATGACCCCCCGTAGCAAGCGCGGCGGTAGTTCGCTGAGCCGCTCTTCGTTGTATAAAATCTTTCGTAATGTGCGCTATGTCGGCCTAGTTCCTGATCCGTACGACCCCGAGCGCTTCTATAAAGCATTGTTCCCGGCTATGATAACGCCTGAAGAGTACGACCGGGTACAATAAGTAAACGGAAAACTAGAGAGTACTCCTTATATCTGGTTGGAGCCTATTCGGGAGAACGCAAAAGCATTCAGGCCCGAGCTTGAAAAGATTAGAACCATGCCAGAACAGATAAAAAAAGCCTCTAAGGAGGCTTTGCGTATACAATGGTACGCGTGGCAGGATTCGAACCTACGACCTTTGGCTCCGCAAGCCAACGCTCTATCCAGCTGAGCTACACGCGCATAAAAGCAACAGAGGTAATCCTAGCACATTTACTTAGACTTGGCTAGGGCTGAAAAGTCTGGCGTAATCTGTTACAATAACGCCGTCTGGAGAGGTGCAAGAGTGGTTGAATTGGCTTGTCTCGAAAACAAGTGTGCGGGCAACCGTACCGAGGGTTCGAATCCCTCCCTCTCCGCCAAGTAGTACAATTGAGTTATGGAAGACTCTATATTTACCAAAATCGTGAAGGGCGAAATCCCTTGTCACAAAGTTTATGAAGACGACCTCGTGCTGGCATTCCTAGATATCCACCCCGTTGCCCCTGGACACACGTTGGTTATCCCGAAGAAGCAGATCGAGTTCGTATGGGACTTGCCTCACGAAGACTATACAGCGGTCATGGCTGCGGTCAACAAGGTCGCGCTGCGTTTACGGGAGGTGCTCGGGACAAAATACGTTGGCGAGCGAATCGTTGGCGTAGATGTGCCGCACGCACACGTGCAGCTTATCCCCTTCAATAAGGTTGCGGAATTCGAGGCGTCGCAGGATATGGATGCCGAACCGGACCATGTGAAGCTTGCTGAGATTGCCAAAAAGCTTGCGCTGTAGGTACAATGGGGTCATGACAGATGGGTTTACGGCGGTAATATTCGCAATAGGCTTCGGTGGTTGGGTGTACTCACTTATGATGAAGAACACAATGCGCCAGGAGCCGAGCCTGATGGCTGCGGGTGTTGCCGGAGTAGCTGGTTTCATAGTGATCTTCACGCTCATGAAGTTCGTGTTCCACTACTAGAGTCCGATAAAGTGGCCGTTTTGTACCACTTCTCTTTTTATTTTGCACTGGAACTGGTATCATGTGGCTATGGATAAAGGTGGGAGAGGCACTGCTCAAGGTGCTTTGGACGAAAAAAGCCTAGGCAAGCGCCTACAGGAGGCGCGCCGAGACGCCGGTATGACGCAGCAGATGTTGTGTCACAAGGCTAATTTGAGCTATTCGACCCTCGCAAAGATTGAGCGCGGTGCCATTAAATCACCTTCGATATTCACTGTGCAGACGATTGCAGCAGCGCTTGGAACGTCGCTCGATGCGCTGCTGGGGCAAGAGAACTTTGGTCGCCCCGCATTGCCGAAGAAAGTATCGAAGAGCGGCGTGAGGTTCGTGTATTTCGATGTGAACGGCTGCCTGGTGCACTTCTTCCAGCAAGCGTTTACGAAACTGGCTGCTGAGACCGGCGAACAGCCTGACGTGATAGAAAGCGTCTATTGGCATTTCAACGATGCCGTGTGCCGTGGTGATATGAGCTTGGATGATTTCAATACCACACTGGCCGAGCGGTTGCACCTGACCTCTATCGATTGGGGGCAGTACTACCTTGATGCGATTGAGCCGATTGATGAGATGGACAGACTGGTCGCTTGGGCGAGCGAGAACTACCACGTGGGGTTGCTCACCAACATCATGCCTGGTTTTCTCAGTGCTATGCGTTCGCACGGTCTGCTACCGAATCTGCCGTACGATGTGATCATAGATTCGTCACAAGTAGGTGTAATCAAACCGGAAGCCGAGATTTATCAGATTGCAACCGAAAAGGCCGGTGTAGAGCCACACGAAATCCTGCTCATCGATGACAGTCGGGCCAATCTTATGGCTGCCGAACACTCTGGCTGGCGAGTCCTCTGGTTTGACGACTCTCGCCCTGCTGAAGCTACTGCGCGCGTTCGAGCAGCACTCGAGCCGGCTGAATAGCCTAAGAAGTAGCTACGAAGCGTGCGTGCTCTTGGGTGACGTTCGTTAGCAATGTCTCCGCTTCGGTCAGGCTCTGCCTGGTCTGTTCAACGATATGAGCAGGTGCGTTTTCTACGTATGCCTTGTTAGCAAGGCGGGCTTTCAGTTGACCTACGGTATTCTCGGCTTCGTCACGCTTGGCAGCAAGCTCGTCGGCGTATTTCTTAGCTGTTGCGGGGTCGATGTCGACCCATGCGTCATAGGTGGTCTGTGTAAGGTGTACACCGCCACCACCTACGGCTTTCGTTTCAGTGACCGCTTTAATCCTGCTCAGTTGGCGGATCAATTCGGCGTTATCGGCCAGGAACGACTCTTTAGTGAAGCACAGGCTCACGTTCTTTGCGTTCAAGGCTTTGACGATGAAGCGGACTTCGGTAACGATGGTTTTAACGGCTTCGAACTTCTCGCTTTCGGCCTTGTCGGCAGCGGGGATTTCTGGCCAGCGACTGGTTGCGAGTAATGAGTTGCCTTCCCATGCGAGCGTCTGCCAGATGGTCTCCGTAACAAACGGTGCGAACGGGTGGGCGAGTTTCAGAACAGATTCAAGGCAGAATGCTAATAGTGATACATTCGGGGTTGCCTTTGATGCCTCGACATACCAGTCAGCGAGGTCATCCCACACGAAGTGATAGAGCGTTTCATAGGCTTCGGCAAAGTGGTAGTTGTCCAAATCGGAAGCAATCTCATCTGTTGTATGTTGTAGCTTAGTCAACAACCAATGATCGGCCGTCGTTTCGGGTGCTGCTTGTCGGCTGTGGTAGTTATCTCCTACTTTATCCTCAATGTATCGTGCGATGTTCCAAAGTTTGTTGCAGAAGTTCCGGGCACCGACAACCTTTGGCAGACCGAACGGCTGGTTGTTCCCTGCCGTTTGGCCGGTAATGATGCCCATGCGCATCGCGTCGGAACCATATTCGTCGACGATGTCCATCGGGTTGATGACGTTACCCTTGCTCTTGCTCATCTTTTGGCCGTGTTCGTCGAGAATCAAACCATGCAAGTACACGGCCTTGAACGGTACCTCGTCGGTGATGTATAGCCCCATCATTAGCATGCGACTAACCCATGGGAAAAGTATGTCGAATCCGGTTTCCATGAGCGCCAACGGGTAGAAGTCTTTGAAGTCTTCACCGTCAGGGTAATCGAGTGTTGCGTATGGCCACGAGCTACTCGAGAACCATGTGTCGAACACGTCTGGGTCGCGGTGATAGGTCTTGTCGCCAACCTCGATGATTTCCTGGTCGATGCGCTCGTCGTATATCCAATCATCCGGATCGTCGACGTTCTGAAATGCTGGGATGGGGATGCCCCATGCGATCTGGCGGCTGATATTCCAATCCTTAAGCCCTTCCAGATATGTAATGAGCTGCGTTTTCTTACTCTCGGGGTAGAAGTCGATCTCCCCTGCCTTTAGCTCTTTGACTGCACGCTTGGCAAGCGGCTGCATCTCCACGAACCACTGTTCACGCAATAGCGGTTGGATAACCGTGCCGCACTTGTAGCAGTGGCCGACGCTGTGTGTGTAGTCTTCGGTCTTCGCCAGGAAGCCTTGCGACTCCAGGTCTGCCACCACCTTGTCACGCGCCTCTTTAACAGTTAGGCCGCGATATGCTTCCGGTACGTCGGTCATTTTGCCTTCGTTGTCGATGACAGTAATCATGGGCAGGTCGTGGCGCTTCCCTGCCTCGAAGTCATTCGGATCATGGGCTGGCGTGATTTTTACTGCACCAGTACCGAAGGTCTCGTCCACGAAATCGTCGGCTATTACCGGAATCTCGCGGTGTGTGAGGGGTAATTTGACGGTCTTACCGACGAACTGCTTGTAGCGCTTGTCTTTCGGGTTGACGGCTACAGCCGTGTCGCCGAGCATGGTCTCCGGCCGGGTAGTGGCGACGACGATTTCACCGCTGCCATCGGTCAGCGGATAACGTAAATGCCATAAATGGCTTTGTTCTTCTTCATAAACGACTTCAATATCCGCAAACGCAGTGCCGTGGAACGTACAGAAGTTCACAAGGCGTTCGCCCCTATAAATAAGTCCTTCGTCCCACATTTTCTTAAACGTCGCGTATGCGCGGCGCACAATTTTGTCGTCGAGCGTGAAGGTATAACGACTCCAGTCTACCCCTGCCCCGAGCCGACGGAACTGCTGCTCGAAGTTGGTGCGGTTTTGGGCCACGAAATCCCATACCTGTCGGTAAAGTTCCTCGCGGGTGAAGTCGAAGCGGCTCTTCCCTTCTTTGGCAAGTTGTTTTTCGTATACTACTTGCGTTTCAAACCCTGCATGGTCGGCGCCGGGCAACAGTAGTGCGCGGTCTCCTTTCAGGCGGTGATAGCGAACAGATATATCCTGTAAGCCGAGTGTTATCGCGTGCCCGAGGTGTAGGTTGCCGTTGGCATTCGGAGGTGGGACGACGACGCTGAAGCTCTTCCCTTCCTTCGCAGGCGCGAAGGCTTGAGATTTTTCCCAGAGCGCGTAGATGTCAGCTTCGTACTGACCAGGCTCGTAGACCTTTGGTAGCTTCATGGCCGATCCTTCCCATTTATTGAATTAACAGATACCAGCATAACACCTCAGGTATTATTTAGCTACTCTTTACGTCTAGATAGGTTCACATGAAAAATTGGCCACAAAAACTAACAGTTTCGTATGAAACAATTCATTTCTGTTGCCAATCGGCCCACAACCACTCTTTACAACTACTCTTTGTTTTGGTTAAGCATAAGCATAGCACAGTCGCGGCCGCGTAGCAACCAAGTTTTATGAGCACTACATACTCAAGTTCGGTGCGATTTCCAAAGAGCGGGGGTCAGCTTGGGGCTGATCATGCATGACTTTGTAGCAACCGAGAGTAGCGATCATGGCGCCGTTGTCGCCACAGAGCTTCATATCGGGGAAATCGACGGGCAGGGGAATACGTTCACCTAACTGGCGTCGCAACTCCGTGTTTGCCGCTACACCACCGCCAATAATGACACTCTTTGGCTGGAATTCTTCGCATGCTTGAATTGCTTTGTCGACGATCGTCTCTACTGCCACCCGTTGGAAGCTGGCGGCAATGTCGGCCTTCTGGGCCTCATCTAGCCGTTCTGGCAGCTGTGTAGACGGTAATGTGAAGTCAGCTCCAACTTGCGCTTGTGCGAGCCGTAAAACGGCTGTTTTCAAGCCGGAGAAACTGAAATCGTATTTGCCACTCATTTTTGCCTTCGGCAACTTGAAGGCTTTCGGGTCGCCTTGCTCAGCGAGCCGGCTGACATTTACACCACCAGGGTAGGGGAGACCGATGATCTTCGCTACTTTGTCGAAAGCTTCGCCAATAGCGTCGTCCTGTGTTTGGCCGAGCAGAGTGTAGTCGAAGTGATTGCGGAAGAGCACAAGTTGGCTATGGCCACCGCTGACGATAATACCGAGAATAGGGAATTGGGGCGCAGTCGAAACGTATTTGTAGTTTTCCAGGCTACCTTCGGTGAGGAAGTTGACGTACAAGTGTCCTTCGACGTGATTGATTGCATACAACGGCTTCTGCTTGGCAATTGCCAGCGTGCGCGCTGCCAGGACACCGATAAGCAAGCTACCTCCCAGGCCGGCGCCATAGGTAACTGCAATAGCATCGATATCTTCCCAGGTGCACTTTGCGACATCTAGGGCCTGGGTAATAACAGGTGTGATTGCTTCGATGTGGCTTCGTGCCGCGATTTCAGGCACAACGCCGCCGTATTTGGCGTGCAGGTCCATACTGCTCGAAACCACATTACTGAGTAGTCGCTTGCCGTCTTCTACGACGCCAGCGGCTGTCTCGTCACAACTCGTCTCAATGCCCAGAACCTTCATCGCTCTTAGTCTACCATAAAATTATTGTAATATTATGGCGAGTTTACAAACAGAATTGTATAATATATTGACTTATTCAAGTCATTATGCTAATGTAAAACTAACAATTCAAAAAATAAAACAGTTACGACTATGGCAGAACAAGCACCACCAGCACCAGCAACCAACCCAGATGAGCTCGCCGATCTAGCAATTGGTGCGCTGGGCCCAGTACCTGGTGAGCCGGGCGGTGCTACCGAAGATGAGTTTAACGCCCGTGCTGATGCGGTATTTGATCGAGTGATGCATAGTGAGGAACTGGCGACTGCTCTTGACGCACGTATGCGACAGCTAGCTGAAGCGGAAGCCAGCGGCCCGCTTACTGACACACAACGGCTACAGCAGAAAGCTATATTGGGTCTTCAGGCCCGTGCGCAAGCCGCTGCTCAGAGAAGGGAAGCCGCCAAGGCAGATGCCGACGCTGGCGAACCTGATAATTCCATGCCTGAGCCGGATGGCCAGCAGGGTGCGGGTGCAGCAGAGGCACATCATCGCAAAAGGCAACGAAGGCAAAGAGCAGCGGCAGCGAGTGGCGCATCCGCAATGGCTGGAGCTGCGGCGGGTTCGCCCGCAGCGTCTGGACGCGCACCTGGTGCTGCGAAACCCGGACCAGGGACTGCCCAGGCCCAACATCGACAACGTCAGGCTAGAGGCGCTGGTGCCGGCACAACTACCGGCCCGCGACCTACACCACCTGCTCGCGGGCGGCAACCGAACAAGGGCGTACAGGGCTCTGGTGGCAATAAAAACCTCCCACCCGCCCGTGCAAACCAAGCTCCGCGCAAGCAAGAGCGTAACATCGGTGAAACGCTTCCATCCGAAATCGGCGTTCTTCGACAGATAGAGGGCGAACTTGACAACGCCGCGCTGAGTTTCGATCGTCTCAAAAAAATTAAAGATCTTGTTGATGCAAGCGTACAAAATGTGGGTGGCAACTGGGTCCACGTATCCGGTTCACGCTTCCGCGTCAGAGATTCGAGGCGCGAAACCGGCCTGTATCAAGACACTAACGACGGCCGAGACAGCATTAATAAGCTGGTTGCTCGGGTTATCGAGAAATCACGCTTTGAATACCACTTACTGCAAGGTGACAGCCGGCGTGATGTAGAAGAAATTATGGATGCTGAACGGCTTGATTTCAGCCTTACTAGCGTCGCGGATGAACCTGGTAGGCGTACAGCTGCGGCAGATCGTGCCTGGCATGGTGGCGCTTTTGATTACCGTGCACCGGTCGGAGCCGGCGAGCGTTCTGTGAACAGCGCGATCAGTGCTGAGGTAACCGCCGCCGTTGCTGATGTGCAGGCGATGCGCACAGATCGGTCTAACAGCCGCCGGTTGCATGGTGTAGTACCCCACAGCCTTAGACATAGAGGCTTCAGGCCCGCACCTGAGGCAATAAGGACCGAAGAGCGCGATCCGGAAAGCGGCGCTCTGATAAGGTACCTCTCGAGGGATGAGATAGTTGCGCAGATGACAGCAGGTGAGCGCAGACACTTCGAAAAGCAGGAAGCCTTCCATAGGCAGAATTTGAGAAGGGTCGCCGGTGAAGCACAGCACGCTGCTCATGCGAACGATACGCAGGATCGGTGGCGCGGGAACCTCAGTTCACGCTTGCGGGAGCAAGTTATGGCTGAGTACAGGGCTGCTGGTCACACCGTAGGTGAGGCAAAGATAACGAGTGAAGCACAGCGTGCCACTATGCTGCGCTGGGCTCAGATGAAGTCTATGGCGAAGATGGAATTGCACAACCAGATTTACGGTATGAAGCTCGCCCAGCTTGCGGGCCGCCCGAACACCGGCCTTGACACCGTTAGCATAACAGGCATGACACGATTTGACGCGGCTACATATCCGGTACTTCGGACTATGCGTGCGGTTTCCCGTGCTCGGTATGGTCGCCGCCAGGACGCGAATGCGTCGCTTAATTACGCTTTGGCTCTTCAGGCCGAGTCTGTTGCTCGTAGTTTCCTGATTCAAGCAGGCTTGGATGAAGGCGTAGTCATTCCCCACGGCGAAACTCCTGCGCAGCGTACACAACGTCATGAGCGCCGCCGCCGGTTTATTACGGAACGCGATGCGCTCAGAGCCGCAGCGGGCCAACGCGTAGACGATTACGTCGGTGGTCGCAAGATCAACAGCCACGTAAACGGTATGTGGGTCGACGAATCGATCCGTGGCTCAATGCCGCGATGGTTTGTCCAACGGCTTGAGGGTGATGCAGGCCGTCTAGCGCCTGCGGGCGTACTCCGTACTCCGTTCAAAGCCGATACTCCACTTGAGGGCGGGGGCAAGCTCGAAGAACGTGGCGACGGCGTATTCTACTCCCGAATCTAGTCTGATATTTGCCCACGCCAGCTATTGGCAACTGGCGCTCCATGCCTAAAGACCGTATACTTCTCTAGAGAATCGACACGTTACAACTTCGGCACGTGTTAGGTGAGGAAGTCAATTCAAGGAGTATCTACGGGATGAATCTACGCAAGATAGTTAAGAAGGCTATTCCTAATCAGGTGTTCGCTAAAGTCGAGCCGTACGGTCACTTAGGCGAAGCAATTATCGAAAATGTGCTGTTCGGCTTTCCGACGCGTAAATTGAAAGTTATCGGCGTAACTGGCACTGCTGGCAAAACGACGACGTGTACGTTGATTACGCATACCCTGCAGCAGGCAGGCTACAAGGTAGGTATGGTGTCGACGGTGTCGATTGACTATGGCGATGGGCGTGGTGCACAGCCAAATCCCACGCGCATGACCTCGCTGGGATCGTTAACTTTGATTAAGACGGCCAAGCAAATGAAGGCCAATGGTGTGGAGTGGCTGGTGCTCGAGATATCGAGCCAGGCGCTGTCGCAATATCGTACCTGGAGCGTGCCGTTTACCATCGTGGGCTACACCAATCTGAGCCATGACAACTTCCACTACCACCGGACATTCGAACGTTATCGGACGGCTAAATTGATGCTGTTTAAACAGGCGAACCGTAATCGTCACGGACTACGTGTCGGCCTGGTGAATGCCGACGATGAAAACGGCCACTACTTCGCAGACGCGATTGCACATCCGGTGACGTACGGCATCAACAAAGGTGAATTGCGGGCAAGCAAGATCGGGTTGACGCCGAACGGCAGCAGCTTCGTGGCCAAAGTCGGTAACGATACGTATAACATGAGTACGCATCTGCCGGGCGAATTTAACGTGTATAACTGCTTGGCGGCGCTAGGTATTTGCCGGGCGGCCGGCTTAAACGTGGCGCAGGTAGAGCAGGGGATTGCCAGTCTAGGGACAGTTACCGGCCGCATGAACACCATTGATGAAGGGCAGGATTTTGGCGTCATCGTGGATTATGCGCCGATTCCTGATGCATTTGAGAAAGTGTTCGCAGCTATCAAGCCGACCGTGAAGGGGCGCATTATTAGCGTGTTCGGTACGCCGGGCCGGCGTGATGAACTCAAAGCGCCGATACAGGGGGAAATCGCTGGTAAAAATTCGGATATCGTTATACTGACCGAAGAAGACGACCGCGATCAGGATGGCCAGCGGCTGATGGAACTCTGCGCGGTTGGTGCTGAAAAGGCTGGCAAAAAGCGCGGCAAGGACCTACTTTTTATTCATAAGCGCGAAGATGCGGTGCAAAAGGCGATTGACCTAGCCGGGAAGGGCGACATGGTCCTGCTGCTTGGCAAGGGCGAAGAAACGGTGATCATCACCAACAAACCTGGCTTCAAACCTACGCCCGGCCACATCTACAACGAATCCACGGATACGATTCGCCGTAAGTACAACGAAACGGAAGCGGCCCGCCAGGCGCTTAAAAACCGACTCAAGCGGTAGTGTTTTCTACGATTAAGGCTTCGCAGAGCCTGCCATCGACGGAGATGGCCGTGGCGACGGGGTAGATGGCGTTGCGGGTACACCGACAGCAATCGGGGCCGGCTGCGTCTGCGAAGCACTTGGTTGCGTGCTGGGGTCGGTCACGCCCGGAAGGGGTATAAGCCGCAAAGGTTTCGGGGGGACCTTCGGTTCCATGCTTATATTGAGCTGCTGCTTAGCTCGTCTGTTGCTATCAAAGTCGGGGTTGGCGTGGCCGTCGCCCCACCAGACGTAGTGAATGCTGATGCCGAATATATTCTGGAACTGCACCCAGAAATCATTGAACGAACTAACATCGTCGACGACCGTATCCGTTGCCGGATTCTCAGGCCCGAAGTACGTTACTTTAGTGTGGCGCGTGATAACCCCCTTTAGACGTACGAGGAGATCGTGGAGTGCCTGCTGACTGTCAATCGCGTCCAGGTCGTGCAGCTGGCTCGTGGTCAGTGCGTCGGAGGCACCTCTCGGTATATCGTGCAAAGCTTTTTTAATGTCATGAAAGTACCATTTGGGGCTGAAGTGTTGTACGTCCATCTGCTGGAACGTGTCGGTGATAAGCGCGCCGGTAGCTCTTTGCCCGATGTCAGTTTTTGCGAAGAAGTCGGCGAGCCCGGAATATCTTGCGGTCTGCATACCGGCTGGTGTAGACAGAAAGTCAATAAATGCGACCTTAGGCAACTTGTAGCCCATCTCGTGTACGCGGGCCAGTGCTTCCAGAACCAAAATGCCGCCCATGCTGTGCCCGGTGAAGCCGATTTCGGGAGTTTTCAGCGGGTCATTCTCGAGGTTTTTGATAATGAGCTTTGCCAAACTGTCGGGCGTAACCGGCTGGTTGCCGTAAGCGACGTAGCGGGTCGGGTAATCGTGCTTGGTAGCACTGACGAGGTCGCCTGTAATTTGCTCATCGTGCATTTCACGGAAACCGGGGATGACGAAATTCGTTACCTTGGCATCGTGCGGCGTCGGGTGTTCCGGATCATTGAACGTCATGATCTTTGCTTCGACGGGCTTATCCCAGCCGGCCTCGTGTTCGGTGAACGTGTCAAAGCCTTGCATGGCCCACCCGATTGGCGTGTCGTCGTACACGAATTCTGCGACGGTCCTTGCTGCAAATCGGGCAGCGTCCATGCGCAGACTCGGCCGGCCCGCGATACCGGTCAGTGTTCCGATCAAAGCGACGCTTGCCACGATACGCCTAATCCTAGGATGCTGCCTAACCGGCACGCGTGGTTGAGGCTCGGGCGCCTCAACTGTCTCATCAACTTCGGGTGTCTCGCGCAGTTCGGGAGCCGATTCAAGTTCCGGCTCATCTGCCGACCCTTCTTCTACCGTGGACAAGTCTTCGTACATAACAAACCAGCGTAAACTGCATATATTATAACATGCTTTTGTTTTTATAACAACGACTAGACGGAGGCGCGCGTACTTTGCGCTAGTCAGCTAGAATGTCGTGGAACACCGGGCTGCCAGAGTCTGGGCGGTACGTAAAGCGATGTCTCGCTCCAGTTTCGTCGGTACATATGACTGTCGTAATGCCCGAATCTCGACCAGGGTCTACGTCGTCTACACCCAAAATGCGGAATCCGTCTACAGTAAGTGTATCTATTTCGCTGCCGGCAAGGCGAGCGAGAGGCTCGCTCATATCAGCACCGGTGAGTTCGTCGGTGCATAGCTCGGGGTTCGGATCTGGTAGTTGACGCATTCCTTCCATAGTGGTGTCCTATGTTGACTCTCCGAAGTAATTATGATATTATACCATCAAATAGTTAAAACAAAAATATGCAGCCGAGAAACCAAGAAACATTTGACCAGATAGAAGCCGAAACCCGTGGCTTAGATCCAATTGAGGTTGCGACGGATGAGCGCTATGATGATGCCGCCCTCGTGGAACAGACGCAGCGTGATATTGAGCGGATCGACACGATTCTGGCTACCGACGATACCATTACTCCTAGAGAGCAGAGTGAACTTTATAGCATGGGCTGTAACTTGCGGCTTGAGTGGTTATATGCCAAGCATGGCGGAGGATCTGCTGATAAGACCGAGTTTGACGCCCGCTGGGACGAGGCGAACGGATTTTTCGGGCGCGCGATCCGTCGTGCTGGAGAGCGGAAGGACCGATTCCCCAACGACTATTGGGAGGTGGCACTCAAGCATCTTGATTTGCGCGCAGCTCAAGCACATCGTAACGCTCGTGAATCGCAGACAACGCTTCGTGGCACGGAAGCCGGCAGGCAGGTATGGGCGCTGGCCGACAGCCAAATGCAAGGCATCATCATGGATTCGACTAGGCTTATGTCCGAAATGCTTGGCCGCGCCGAGGGGCCGACTCGGAATGCCCAGGATACGCGCGGCAAACTCTACGAGACAATGTTGCTCACCTATGCTCGTTTAGAGACGTATGAAGACGAAAGTTTCGATACGACACTCGTGCGCTCTGCGCTCGACCGAGAAGACCGGCCGTGGGACGGTCATGCTTACCCCAAGCGGTCGTTCGACCTCGTTATCGATTCCGGAGAAAAAGGCAAACGACTTATTCAGGCAAAGAATTATAACAACGATGATGAATATGCAGCGCCGATACAAAAAGTGGAGGATACGCACTTTGCGAGCACGATGCGTGACGGGCAAAGGATTGTCGCAAGCTTCCTTTTGGTTGCAGGCAACTCGGCTAACCCGAATCTACAGGGGCACATCGATCGTGCCCACCGGCATCTCGACATGGTATTCGGCCCGCAATTAGAGCCGGCCCAAGAACCGGTTCACGTCTAGGCGTTATCGAGGGTGAGCGTAGTGCAGCGGATGTAACCGCCACCTTTGGCAAGCTCCTGAATATCAGGCGTAACTACCTGTAGATCATATGCCTCAATAGCTGCCTTGAGTTCGGGTGCGTGGGCGCTCATGACGACAGTTTCGCCAGTAGATACCAGGTTGCAAGCAAATCCTTGGGTGGCTTCCTCAAGTGACACCTCGATTTTCTCAATCGGCAATGCGCGCATGCGTTCCTGACTTTCAGGCATGAACGCTTCTGGGCACCAGGCGATAAGACCATTCTGGCCGTCAGTCGGCGCGCGCAATATAGAAAGCGCTAGGTCGATATCGTAGAAAAAGCTGTCAGCCCAGCCCGAGGCCTTGTTAGTAACCGGTTGCCCCAGGTCGTCGAGTTTGGGCACTGCCTGCAGTGTAACGACATTATAACCAAGCTGCTCGGCTACGAATCGATGCATCGCCTCATCTGTGCGGTAGCCATGACCTGCAAAGAGGTAGTTGCCGCAAGCAAGCGCGTCACCTTGGCCACTGAAGTGGTATCCTTTGGGCGGATGAATAATCTTTTTGCCCAAGTCTCTCAGGACTTGTTCCGCGTAGGGGATTTCTTGCTCACGCGCGTTAGGTACACAGGCCATAATAGCTTTGTCTCCGCGCACGAGCGCCCAGTTGGCGGTGTAAACGCCGTCCTGACAATCCTTGGGAGGGGCGACTTGCTCGACCTTGACTCCGGCTTTTTCCAGAGATGCCTTGATTAGCTCATGCTCGCGCTGAGCTGCTTCAATATCGATGGGAACGCTGCTATCCATATAAGCGTTGATGGCGGCGGTGTCGGCAAAGTAGTCCGGCCCGGACATGAGTACCGTTTTGTTTATCTTGTCAGACATAGGAATTACATTATACCGCATCATCTTGACAGGGCACTCGAGCCTGACTATCATGATAGTAATTAGCACTCTCACTGTCACAGTGCTAGTGTCGAGAAAACTAAGGAGGAGATAACGCATGAGCGCAAAAATTCAACCGCTTGGTGATTACGTGGTGGCCCAAGCCGAAGAGGCTGAAACTAAGACCGCCAGCGGCTTGTACCTGCCGGAAAAGGCAGCAGAAAAGCCGAAGACCGCCAAGGTCGTAGCTGTCGGTAAGGACGTGAAACAACTGAAAGTCGGCGACCGCATCCTATACAAAAGCTACAGCACGACTGAGGTAAAGGTCGAGGCGGACGAATACATCCTGGTCAAAGAAGAAGACGTGCTCGCAACGGTTAAATAATTGGAAGGGAGTTCAGAGTAAATGTCCAAGAAAGTATTTTATGACGAAGATGCCCGCAAGCGTGTGCTTGGTGGTGCCGAAATTCTATACAACGCGGTGAAGACGACGATGGGGCCGAAGGGTCGCAACGTGGTTATCAGCAAAGCCTATGGTGCGCCAACCGTGACGCACGACGGCGTGACGGTTGCCAAAGGTGTAGACCTTGGCGACGTTGACGACGAGACCCTCGGCTACAAGGTTGGTGCGGAGTTGATTAAACAGGCCGCTAGTAAAATGAACGACGTGGCGGGCGATGGTACCACGACCGTAACGGTTCTGACCTACCACATATTGAACGAGGCCAACAAGCTGATCGCTGCTGGTCACAACCCGATGTTACTGCGCAAAGGTTTGGAAGCCGCGGCACAAGACGTAATCACAAAGCTTGGCACCATGACCGAAGACATTCAGGGCAAAAAGACGCGCGTAGCTGAAGTCGCGACAATTTCCGCAGGTGACGCCGAAATTGGCAACCTGATTGCCGACGTCATCGACAAAGTCGGTAAAGACGGCGTCGTAACGGTTGAAGAAGGTCAGGGTTTGGCGCTCGAAAGCGAAGTCGTCGAAGGCTTCACCTTCGATCGCGGTTTCGTGAGTGCCTACATGGTGACCGACACCAACCGCATGGAAGCCGTGTATGACAAGCCGGCAGTCGTGATTACCGACAAGAAAATCGGTTCCATCCAGGAGTTCCTGCCGCTACTCGAAAAGCTTGCACAAGCTGGCAAGAAAGACTTGGTGCTTATCGCCGAAGATGTTGAAGGCGAAGCACTCGGCACGCTCGTGCTCAACCGCCTGAAGGGCGTGTTCAACACGGTTGCAATTAAGGCGCCAGCATTCGGCGACCGTCGCAAAGATATCCTGAATGATATCGCTATTCTGACCGGCGCGGACGTCATCTCCGAAGACCGTGGCATGACGTTTGAAAACGTCGATCTCGATGTTGTCGGTACGGCACGCAAAGTAATTGTGACTAAGGACGAAACGACCATCATCGAAGGCGGTGGTAACCCGGCTGAAGTCACTGCCCGGATCAAGCAGATCAGCGCCCAGGCTGCCGCTGCAACCAGCGAATACGACAAGGAAAACCTCGAGAAGCGCCGCGCCAGCCTATCTGGCAAAGTCGCCGTCATCAAGGTCGGTGGCGCTACCGAAACTGAAATCGAAGAGAAGAAATACCGCGTGGACGACGCCGTTGCAGCGGTGAAGGCCGCTTTGAGTGACGGTATCGTGCCAGGTGGCGGCGTCACGCTCATCAATCTCTCTAGCAGTATCGCGACAAGTGCTAGCGACGATGATGCGGTTACCGCAGGCAAACACCTTCTTAAGCGTGCGCTTGAACAGCCATTCCGTATTCTGTTGACCAACGCCGGTCTGAACGCCGACGAATGGCTGCCGCAAGTGAAGGCCGGCAAGCCGGGCCAAGGTGTGGACGTGAACAGCCCAACCAAGCTCGTCGACCTGAAGACTGCCGGCGTCGTGGACCCGACTCGCGTAACTATGGAAGCGTTGCAGAACGCCGTTTCGATTGCCGGGACCAGCATGACCATGGGTGCGCTCGTGGTTGATGTGCCGGAAAAGGAAAAGGCTGCAGTCCCCGACATGGGCGGCATGGGCGGCGGCATGATGGGAATGTAAGCCGCATGAGAGAAGCCCAGGTTTCTCTCATCGCTTCACCGCTCTTTTCTTGCAGAGTAAAACAGACCTTCGGAGTGAACCCGAAGGTCTGTTTGGTTTATGTATGATTTTGTAACTATAGGGAAGGTTCGTCGGAGTCTTCCGACTTTTCGGCGTCGCCGTTGTTCTGCTGCGTAAAGTAGTTAATTTCATTTACGACGTCGAGCAGAGCTTGAGCTTTAGCCTTTTCGTCGGTGATTTGCTGTGCGGTTTCGTAGGCGCTTTTGAGCAGCGTCTGGTTGTCCGCGGCTTGAATCATCATCATGGTCGTGCGGAATTTTTCTTCGGGCGTTTGGTCGAGGTGATCGACGAGTGGTGCTAGTTGTTGTAACGCGCCTTGCTTGAGTTCGAGCAGGTCGTCCGTATCTGCTGCCGGTTCGGCGGTGGGGGCGACGGCTTGGGAGCTACTCACTGGGCTAGCCTGTGCAGCTGTTACTGGGCGCGGGTCAGTCATGATGTAGCTGCCAGCTGTGTCGTCGTCATCATCGTCGCCAACGGTCGGCGCACTGGTTGCCGTCACGTGGTCATCGTTGCTGGCTGTCGCCGCAGGCGAGACTGAAACTGCTGGAGATGGCAACGTAGTTGGTGCGACTGGAGCTGGAGCCGTCACATCGTGCGCCAACGTCGAATCAGCCTGTGGCTCAGGTGCCGCGGCATGGTTATCTTGTTGCGGATTCATACTATCTTGGTGCCCAAACATCATTAGTCCCCCACGCTTATGCTCTAACTTACGTTATACTATAGAGCACGAGACAGCAAAAGCAAGAGCGGAGCACATGTGTTAGACGACCTTAAGATGATTCATGGACGTGATGGCCAGGACATGCTCGGGCTTGCCGAGAAGCAGACCATGCAACTCACCTATGAGTTTGAGTTAAAGGGGAGTATACGACCGGAGGATATTCAAAACGTCGTGTATAACGCCATGGGGGGCTCGGCACTGCCTGCGCTGTTTGCACAGAGCTGGCCAGGGTCAAATGTGCCGCTTGAACTCGTACGCGGCTATGATCTGCCGGCGTATGTTGGCAACAAGACATTGTTTATCGCATCAAGTTTCTCGGGCAACACCGAAGAAACGCTCAGCGCGCTTGTTCAGGCGGAGGATAAAGGCGCGCAAATCGCCGTCATAACCAACGGTGGTGAGCTACAACGAATCGCCGAGGAGAAGGGCTATCTGCTTGCATTGCTGCCGCAGTCGTTCTCGCGTCTTTCGCTACTGTATAACTTCCGCGCGCTGCTACAGATACTCGAGAAGGCGGCTGTTCTTCAGGATGACTTCCGCCCTCAACTTAAACAAGCAGCCAACACTTTGGAAGAAGCAGTCGCCGTTTGGCGGCCAGATGTACGAACGGTCAAGAACCCGGCGAAGCAGATCGCGCAAGAACTTATAGGTAAGTCGATTGTCGTGTACAGTGGGCCGAGAATGTATGCGGCGGCGTACAAGTGGAAAATCAACTGTAACGAAAGTGCCAAGCAGGTGGCGTGGGTGAACCAGTACCCGGAGCTCAACCACAACGAACTTACCGGCTGGAGTAAGCAGCCAACTGCCAAACCGTACGCGGTCATCGAGTTGCGCAGCTCGCTTGAGCATCCGCGCGTACAGAAGCGCTTCGAGGTGACAGAACGCCTTTTGTCAGGCATGCGGCCGGCACCGATTGGTATAAACGTCGAGGGAGAAACGCTACTCGAACAACTTTTGTGGGCGGCACTCCTCGGGGATTTCGTTGGTGTATATCTTGCGCTATTGAATGGGCTTGATCCGGCGCCACTTCCGCTGGTAGATACGTTCAAGCATGCGTTGGCATGATAGGCTAAAGGTAGGGAATAATTCGACAAAGGGGTCTGAATGTTACAACTCAACACTGAACATGCCAATGTTGACACGGCGACAGCCGTCACCAGCTTAGACGAGTACACCGAGCGTCTGCGGCAGTTACGTAAGAGTGCCGCGTATAACGAGTACGATAGCTCGATAAACCTGCCGGATGATACGGTGTTGCTCGAGCAGGTGCAGACAGTCGTCGAACAGAAAGTAACCGGGGCGCTGAAATACAGTGTGGTAGTCGGCATCGGCGGGTCCAATCTTGGGACCAAAGCGGTGTACGATGCCCTCTACGGCGCACGGGACGTGCTGGAGCCGGCACGTTTTCCGAAGATGCTATTCGCCGAAACGACTGATCCGGAGTGGCTTGCGATGGTGGGCCGGCTGCTAGAGACATTGAGTTCGCCGGACGAGGTGTTGGTGACCGTTATCAGCAAATCCGGCGGTACGACAGAGACGCTTGCGAACTTCGAAATCATCATGAAAGTACTGGGTGCCAAGTTTGGTAACGTGGATGAGCGTGTGGTGGCAATCAGTGACGAGGGCTCGAAACTATGGGATGCAGCAGTTGCAAAAAACATCACCTGCCTGGCCATACCGGCGCCAGTGGGCGGCCGCTATTCGGTGCTTTCCGCGGTCGGTCTACTGCCGCTTGCGAGCGTCGGAGTTGATATTGTCAAACTACGCCAGGGCGCAAGCGAGATGCTCAATCGGGTGCTCGGAGGTGATAATATCGCTGCCGAATCAGCCGCGGTACTCGCGGGATCGTATGTGAAAGGGTGTGTTATAAACGATAACTTCTTTTTCCACCCTGAGTTGGAATCAATTGGCAAATGGTATCGCCAGCTGATGGGCGAGAGTATCGGCAAAGAGCGGTCGCTGCAGGACAAGGTCGTGCATATCGGTATTACCCCAACGGTGTCACTCGGTTCTACCGACCTACACTCGGTTGGTCAGCTGTACCTTGGCGGCCCGAAAGATAAGCTTTCGACTTTTGTCTCGAGCAACAAAGTAGCGGCCGTTGGCGTGCCGGATGAGCGCGTATTTCCGGGACTCGTCCCGATGGTGACCGGTAAGTCGGCAGAGACGGTGATGTCGGCGATATTGGAAGGCGTACAGATTGCGTATCAAAAGGCCAACTTGCCGTACATGCAAGTGGTTCTCGATGCCATCGACGAATATTCCATCGGCGCGTACCTGCAATTCAAGATGGTAGAAATGATGTACCTCGGCCAGCTGCTCGACGTGAACAGCTTCGACCAGCCGAGCGTCGAATCATACAAGATTGAAACCAAGCAGATACTTGAAAGCGAAAGCTAACCACTAGTAACTGATGAGAACTTCGCTTTGATCAGCAAGATTCTTGGCGGTGTACGTTCCGGCGGCGGCAGGGATAAAGCAGGAGTGGCCGGCCGTCACGGTAACAGTAGTGCCTCCAGCAGTTACTCCGATTCGTCCGGACTTCACGAACAAATGTTTGAAACGGGTCAGTCGCTCCTCGAAGTGTGCGTCGGATTTCGCGAGTGATAGTTTATCCAGATTGTAATATGGCGTCTTGAGCAGGCTGTCGAGGTTGTAGTCGGCGGTATGTTCTAGCGATTCTGGTTTGCGGATGTGAGCCGCAGGATCATTTGTCTCGGCTCTTCGGTCGACCAACGCGAAGTAGTCCTTGATTTGTAGTTGTCGTATCGAACCGTCGGTTTCCATCTTACCTTTATCAAAGCTACGCATCGTCGCAACCTTGTCCATCGCCTCGCCGCAGAGCTCATATAATACGTTGCCGAGTGGCGCTTGTTCCGAATCTTCTTCCCAAGAATGATGGAGCCCGCCGCAGGACAGGTCGACCAGTTGGTCCGTCTGAGTCGGCACGGTGTTTACGAACTGCCATGGATCGTGCTCGGCAAGGAGCGCCTTGATACGTGGGTGGGCATCGTCGAACGACAAAGCGCCAGATTTCACCTGCTTGCTGATTTCGGTCATTCCGTCGTGAATGGCAGACACAGCCTGTTCGTACGCATCCCAATCGATCCCGGGTTTGGCGCCCAGAGTGATAAGGCCGGGCTCGAAGTAGTACCAGGATTCCGGCTTTGGCTGCCAGTACGGATCCGGCTTGTCGGATATGACGTGGGTCTGAAACGAGTTGCCCAAAGCCTGCGTGAACTTGATAAGCATGAATGAATCCCGGCTACGTGCTTCGCCTAATGTACCTTCGTGCGACTGCTCGAGTAGCTGCTGCAGTGCTATAGATTGAGCGGGTGCTGTTTGCTGTGCTACGGCGTCACGATCGGTCAACTCACCCTGGAATAGCGGGTCTTCGCTGGACGTCAGCAGCGACAAGTTGCTGCCTGAAAACAACTCATATGATTGCCCGATTTTCAGACTGGCAAGCTCCGGCTGGTTATCCCAGTCTTTAGCCTGCACGATATATTGGCCACCCCAAGTTGGCTGTTCTATGAGCTTCGGGATTACTAAATACGGGCGCCGTAAGTCGGCGTCACTACTTTCCTGGTTCATCGTTGTTCCTCTTAAGCATCAGGTTGTTCGTATAGTATAACAATTTAGGTTTCACTCCGTTGTAGCTCCTTACAGCCGAAGTTCAGCTTGGACTGCCATACTTATTGCTGCAATTGATGTAAAATTGTAGGAGAAGTATGAAACTTTTGATTGTTGAAGACGAAGATAAATTGGCGCGAAGCCTTGAGCGCGGCCTAAAGGCCGAAGGTTATGTGGTGGACGTGGCGAACGATAGCGATACGGCGGCGACGCTAGTCGACGCGAATGGCTATGACCTGATTTTGCTCGACTGGATGATTCCGGGCCAGCACGACGGGCCAGGGCTCATCAAACTGTGGCGTGCACGGCACGAGCAAGCACCGATTCTGTTACTGACCGCAAGGACGACCATCGGCGACCGCGTGCAGGGCCTCGATGCCGGCGCAGACGATTATCTGACCAAACCATTCTCATTCGATGAATTACTGGCCCGTGTCCGGGCGCTCCTGCGCCGCCCGAAAGAGCACGCCAGTGGTGTGATGACTGCGTCAGGCGTTGAGATGGATACGGTGGCCCGTACCGTGTCGGTTGATAAGAAGTCGGTGCAACTTACTGCGAAGGAGTTTCAACTCTTGGAGTACCTGATGACCCACAAGGGCGAAGTGCTCAGCAAAGACCGCCTGCTCGACCATGTCTGGAGCGATGAGTCGCGCGTCCAGCACAACACGGTCGAGACGTTCGTGGCGAACCTGCGCAAGAAAATCGGGGCAGGGGAGAAAGTAATTAAGACTGTTCGAGGGTACGGTTACAAAATAGAATAAGAAGATGTTTCATTCAGCGCGGTTAAAGCTCACGGGATTCTATCTGGCGATTTTGCTGTGCTTTAGTTTGACGTTGAGCATTGGCATTCGCGAACTGGCATGGCACGAGTATAAGAGCTCGAGTGACGCGCAGCGGGATGCGGTGCGGGTGCTGGAGAAAAACTCGTTCGGCGTGCCGGAAGCCTTCATCCTGCCGCCGAAGCCGTACAATGACTTTACTGCCGTGCAGCAGGACGAAGACAGCCTTGTTAGCCAACATTTGAACCAGGATCTTATCATGCTGAACCTAGCCGCTCTGGTTATCGGCGGCCTGTTAAGTTACTGGTATGCCGGTCGTACGCTGAAGCCCATTTTCGAGGCGCACGACGCACAGAAACGTTTTGCGGCTGATGCCAGCCACGAACTGCGTACTCCGCTTGCCAACATGCAGATCGAGAACGAGGTATTCTTACGGCAGAGATCGTTCACCGAGCAAGAAGCAAGGGAGCTTATAGCCAGCAACCTCGAAGAAGTGCAGCGTCTGGAAAATCTTGCAGGCAATCTGCTGTCGCTGACGCAGTACGAGAATACATCGCTGGAATTGACGGCGGTCCCGATCGATACTCTCCTGAAAGATGTGCTTGCGCACAATGCAAAAGCACTGAAGGGTCGAAAAGTGAAAGTCGATCAGGATGTTACGGGCGCTGATGTGCTTGGGCACCGCGAGAGCCTGGAGCGCCTGGTCACCATCGTGATCGACAATGCTATCAAGTACGGGCCGGAGGGCGGCACAATATTTATCAAGGGCAAGAAGGCGAACGGCCGATATGCGTTGAGTGTCCGGGATGAGGGCCCAGGCGTCGCTGCGAACGACTTGCCGCATATTTTTGACCGGCTATATCGCGGGGACAAAGCGCGCACCACCAAGGCTGACGGGTATGGGCTTGGTCTGGCGCTCGCCAAACAGATCGCCATAGCCAACCAGGCGAGTATTGAGGCGGGGAACGCCAAACCACATGGTGCCGTTTTTACGATCGACCTATCCCTAAAGTAGACGGTTCTTTACCGACCGAAAGCGATATATAATTAGGCGCATGCGATTACGTAGCGGAGTGGTAACGATGGCGGGCTTTGTATGGCCGCTTGCGCTTCTGTCGGTTTTGAGCGGCGGCTTTTTCGCCGTCGGCGTGCTCGAAAATCACAGCTTCGCGTTCTGGTACCTGGCATGGAACTTATTTCTTGCGTGGCTGCCGCTTGTGTTCGTGCTATTGCTGCTGGCAACTATCAGGAAAAGAGGTTGGACGAGCTGGCCGGGTATCGGGCTGACGATATTGTGGCTGGGTTTTCTCCCCAATAGTTTTTACATGGTCAGCGATTTTATTCATCTGCAGGACTATCAGCGGGTGAATCTGGTGTTTGATGCCGTGATGTTCGCATCATTCGTGCTTACCGGCATGTTAATCGGCTATACCAGCCTATACATGGTGCATATAGAGCTACTCAAACGGGTGAGGAAGTCTACTGCCTGGGCGTGGATCGTGGTCGTGCTGGGCTTGAGCAGCTTCGCGATTTACCTGGGGCGGGACTTGCGTATGAACTCGTGGGATATTCTCGTTAATCCGGCGGGCATCCTGTTCGACGTGTCAGATCCGATCGTCAACCCAAGCGCTCATGTGCTCGCATTCACGACGACGTTTATCTTTTTCGTCTTCCTGGCAACCGTCTATGTCACCATCTGGCACTTGATCGGTGCCATATCGCGCCAAGGTGGCACACATCTGTTGTATACTAAGAAGCGATGAAACAGGAGTTAGAGGCTGCGGTAGCGGCCGTATGCAAAGAATTGTTCGATACTGACGTGCGGATTGATTTGTCGCGCCCTGACGAACAATTCGGCGACTACGCGACGAACGCGGCGCTGCAACTGGCTAAAGAGGTAGGCAAGAATCCGCGTGAAATTGCCGATCAGGTTGCCGGCAAACTGCGCGCAAACTTGGGTGACAAACTGCGTGATGTAACTATCGCCGGCCCTGGATTTATAAACTTAACTTTGAGTGACGGTGCGCTTGTACAGGCGGTGGGCGCGAAGCCAGCCAAAAGTTTGGCGGGGCAGAAAATTGTTACCGAATATTCCGACCCTAATCCGTTTAAAGTGTTACACGCCGGCCACATTTATACGAGTATCGTCGGCGATGCTATATCGAATTTACTCGAGAGCGCAGGGGGTGAGGTTCATCGCGTCAACTTTGGTGGTGATGTAGGATTGCACGTCGGCAAGACCATGTGGGCGATGCTCGTAGAGCTTGGTGGCGAAAACCCGGAGAAACTGCACGATGTCTCCGAGAGCGAGCGCTCTGAATGGATGGCGAAATGCTACGTCCGCGGCACGGCTGCGTACGAAGACGACGAAGCGGCGAAAGCTAAAATTGTCGAATTGAACAAACGCGTGTATCAGTTGGTTACCGATGGTGATCACGAGTCGCCGTTCGCACAAATCTATTGGACTTGCCGCCAGTGGAGTTACGATTATTTCGATCAATTTTATGCGCGTATCGGCACAAAGTTCGAGAAGTATTATCCTGAAAGCGAGACGGCGCCGATTGGTCTCGCGACCGTCAAAGAACAGCTTGCCAAAGGCGTGTACCAGGAAAGTGACGGTGCCGTGGTTTTCGACGGCGAAAAGTACGGGCTGCACACCCGCGTGTTCATCAACTCGCACGGCTTACCGACGTACGAAGCCAAGGATGTCGGGCTTATCATGGCCAAATGGCGCGATTACCACTTCGACAAATCAGTCGTCATCACCGGCAACGACATCGTGGAGTACATGAAGGTTGTGCTCAAGAGCATCGAACAGTTTGAGTCGGAGCTCGCTAAACGCAGCGTGCATATGACGCACGGTAACGTGAAGCTGGCCGGTGGCGTGAAGATGAGCTCGCGCAAAGGCAATATTCTGCGGGCTGTCGACGTTCTGGAAGCTGCGGCAGCAGCAAACCAAGAAGCGTCTGGTCGAAGTGACGAGCAAGCCGAGCTCGGTGCGGTGAAATACGCGTTTTTGAAGCAACGCATCGGCGCTGACATTATTTACGACCCGAAAGAATCAGTAAGTCTGGAAGGGAACAGCGGTCCATACTTGCAATACGCGCATGCGCGGGCACGGAGCATCTTGGCGAAAGCTCAGGCGGGAAATGCAACGCTCGAAAATTTCGAAGCTGGCGAGCGAAGTCTGTTGCGCAAAATTTCCGAATATGCCGAGATTGTCGACCGTGCAACGAACGAGCTTATGCCGCACCATATCTGCACCTACCTGTACGAGTTGGCGCAGGTTTTCAACCGGTTCTATGAGCACAATCGTGTTATCGGTGATGAGCGGCAGGATGTCAGGTTGCAGTTGGTCACCCGGTATGCTGATGTTCTCAAAGACGGGCTGACACTGCTCGGCATCGCAGCACCTAGTAAAATGTAGCAAGGGGAGAAGTCATGGCGACAGCCAAACAATCAGGTAAAACGACCAAGAAGACAGAGAGTAAGGGCTCGGCGACTGAGACGATTGAGGTGAAGGGAAAGCCCCGATCCAAAGTCTCGGTACTAGTTGTACCCGCTACGCACCCGGCCGCTGGGTTCGTGGAATTTCTACGTGAACGCGCGGTGGTTGGCCTGGCAGTCGGTTTCGTGCTTGGTACTCAGATCCAGGTTGTGGTCAAGCAGCTTATATCGAGTTTCATCGACCCGCTCTTCCAGCTGCTCTTTCCAGGCAACCAGACCTTGAGTGACCGGACGTTCACGCTGCATTTTAATAGCCGGCATGCGAATTTCGGCTGGGGCGCGCTCGCATATGCGATTATTGATTTCTTATTCGTCGCATTCAGTATCTACTTTGTCATTAAGTTTTTCCGGTTGGACAAACTCGACAAAAAGAAAGCTTAAAGTATAGGAGGGGGTGGATATGCCGCAGCAATTTTCGGACGACGAGTGGAAGAAACGACTCACGCCCGAACAATACCGTGTATTGCGCAAAAAAGACACAGAGGCGCCGGGCACCGGCGCGCTGCTGCACAACCATGACACGGGTGATTACACCTGTGCGGCGTGCGGCAACGTAGTATTCAAGAGTGATACGAAATTCGATTCGGGCAGTGGCTGGCCGAGTTTTTACGACGTCGCGAACACGAAAGCAGTCAGGTTGGTCGAAGATAGTTCGCATGGCATGCACCGTGTCGAGGCCCAGTGTGCGAATTGTGGCAGCCACTTAGGGCATGTGTTCAACGACGCGCCCGAGCAGCCGACCGGCATGCGTTTTTGTATCAACTCCGCTGCGCTTGATTTCAAAAAGAAGCAGTGAGCTAGCCTGCTCTAGGCGTAAACGACCATAAGCATTACAATTAATAACAACAATTTATGTAAGGGGATGAGGTAGATACCTTTAGTGACCAATAAACTGCCGAATATCATCAGTAAGTCACGGTGGGGCGCTGGCTCTCTGGCTTTGCTATGTATCCTCGCGTTCGTAGCTCCTGCGGGCGTGGAAGCCGCCGCATCTTCTGGCGCGATATCGCAAGAGTACGAAACAAAAACGCAGGGCATAACGCCTGGAGAACTCTTGAGCCTGTCTGCCACAGGTTCGGCAACAGTGGAGCCCGCCAATAGCGCGACTAATGCTAGCCGACTTATCGGTATAGCGGCCAACAAGTCGTTAGTCGAATTGTCGGGCAAAGGAGTGAGCAGCGTAGAAGTAGTCGTCGGTGGGACGGCCGAGGCGCTGGTGAGCGATATCAATGGTTCGGTCAAAGTCGGTGACAAAATAACGGCATCTCCTGTGAGCGGGGTCGGGATGAAGACGGTATCGTCATCGCAAACGGTCGGCATCGCCCAGGCGGATCTTAGCTCTGTGCAAACGGTTACCAGAAGCGTGACCGGAACCAATGGCAAGCAGGTGGATATCAAAATCGGCCTGTTGCCCGTCGCAGTAAGTGTTGCGTACTACACGATCGGCACCTCAACCGGCGCTGCCTCGTCGTTCGTGCCACCGTTCCTACAGTCCATAGCAAACAAACTGACAGGGAAGCAGGTGTCACCGTTGCGTGTGCTTGCCAGTACGGCGCTACTCATAATGGGCTTTTTGGCAGCGGCGTTCATGCTGTCGGTGGCCATACGGAGCGGCATCATTTCCATAGGCCGCAACCCGCTGGCTGAGAACGCGTTGCGCAAAGGATTGGTCGATGTGATTATTGCCGCTATGGGGGTATTGGTTGTCACGGCCGTGGTCGTTTATGGCATCATGCTGTACTGATAGATTTAGATAAACATAAGCCTATTGTTGTACCAGGCTTGGGACAGTACACTATAAATGGGCTCCGTGTATCTCGGGGCCAGTTTGCGTACCGTGCAAGCGGGCGCAAGCGTCCATAATAACTAAAATCCTTAAACAAATATAAACATGGACATAAACGGTCCGAAAAACTCCAGTACAAGTCCACCGAATGCTCGCCGGACATCGGCAGGTGTATTTGATGCACCTGAATCGCTCGACGCAGCTACGACGCAAGAGCTTGTACCTAAGGAAGTTGACTACCAAGGCGTACCTATCGCAGCGAGAAAAGGCAGCTTGCAGCGTAGGATCGCAGGACTAACGTTGCTCAGCATTGGGCTGATCGCAGGCGTTCTGTTGGTGATGCACAGTGCTAGTGCGAACAAGCAGCAGCCACTCGACGCCACGACCGGTCAAAGCGCGCGGATCAAATCGCAGAGCATTGCGTTATCTGATCTCGGGCTCCAACCGATTGCGGAACTTTCCCAGATACCTTCGAATACATTGACCATCAATGGCCAAGTCGATATAGCCAACTCTCTGGTGCTCGAACCGACGGCGAAGCCGCAAATTGCGGTGGCTGGGCAGTTGTATTATGACCAGAACAAGAACCAGCTTGGCTATTACGACAGCAAGGGCTTCGTGTATTTACAGGGCGGCGGTGGTGCGGTCACGAACAACATTACGAACGTAACAAATGTCACGAACATTACGAATAATAGCGGCACTACGGGCATCACTGCGATTAACGGTACGGCTGGCAGCATCGCTATGTTCACTGGTGCAGGCAGCCTGACAGAATCGTTAATTACCCAGAGCGGCAGTTCATTGAGTACGGGAACGGGCGTTGAAAACGTAACTCTCGGCTCGACGAGCGGTGCGAGTAAAACAGTTATTCAAGGCGGCACCGGCAACGTGCTAATCAACACAGCCGACGCAACTGGTACCGGCGGCTCTATTACCGTACAGTCAGGTGCCTCGTCGACGACTGCGGCCGGTGACGTGACCATCGACACCGGTGCGGGAGTCATCAATGGTACCGTTATCGGCAGCCGTGATTTTGAGGATGGCACGATAGACGACCTTGGCAACTGCTTCGGGTATAACTCCACGCTTGCTAATACTACCGCCCAAGCGCACACCGGTACGCATAGTATGTCTGTCACGATGGGTAGTTCTGGGCAATACTGCTTGGGCCAAGGTACGCCGTATCAAATCGCCGCTCAAGCAGGGCACAGCTACCGCTTCTCGGCATGGGTGAAGGCCGACACGACCGCGCGTACCTTCACGTTCGAAACAGAGTTTTCGAGCACGGGCTATAGTGGCGGTGGTTCGCTTGGTGTTACTGCATGGGGTACGGTTACGGACTCCTCCGGTACATGGAAGCAAGTATCCGGTACGCTGGTCGCGCCCGCGAACACGATAGATCTGGGAGTCGCCTTCTACAGTACCAGCGGCGTGCCTGTCGGTGAAGTACATTACGTAGACGACATAACTGTCACGGATCTTAACTCTGCGCTGGCGGTGTCGCAGCTCAACCTTGGCGCCACCAACGCGCAACAAGTGACGATAGGCAATCTTAACCAAATAGGGGCCACGACTATCGACGGCAGCGGTATCGACATCAATGGCAACCTGGGCGTAACAAATATCTCGAGTGGGTTCGTTAACATCACCGGTAACGGTGCTTCAAATATCACCACTGCTTCTGGTGCGGCACTGACTGTAACCTCCGGCGCGAGTACTTCGTGGGGAGTCGCTGGCGGGTTGTACGGTGGCAGTCTGACGCTCTACTCCGGCAATGCCGGCGGCAACAATAACGGCGGTGATCTCATTCTGAGAAGCGGCTCCGGCTCTGGAACGGGCGTGAGCGGCGATATTACCATCGACACGCAGGCCAGTCCGGTTAGCGGTATGCTCATTGATAGCCGCGGGTTTGAGTCCGGTACGGACAATATAAGTGCCTGGTTCGGCGACACGGCAGCCCAGTCTAATACTGCTGTACACAGTGGTAGTTTTAGCCTCGCGGAGACGGGTACCGGGGGTGCCTGGGGCTTGCTCGGGGATTACGCTACCGGTGCACCGGTTACCGCAGGGCATAACTACTACTTCAGCGCCTATGTGCGAGCCATGAATACCCCTGAAAGTATCAATGCTTCCATAGAATGGTTTCCTTCCGGGCCGACCATCGCTCTTAACACTGTGACAGACTCTTCGACAGGCTGGACACAAATTACGGGAACGGGTATCGCCCCTCCCGGGGCTACCCAAGCCATTTGGGAGTTCGGCGGTACTGAATCCGCGGGCGAGATACACTTTTTCGATGACCTGACGATTACGGATCTCAGTGCCGCTACCACCACTTCCGACGTCAACCTGGGCGCCACCAACGCGCAGACGGTTACTATCGGAAATTCAAACGAAGTTGGCGTAACTTCGATAAATGGCGGCAGTGGCATCAACTTGGATGCAGGAGCAGCTACTATCAACATTAATGGCGGCAGTACCATTGTCAAACCGCAAACAGATTCCGCCTATGCGTTCGAAGTGCAGAATAGTGCCGGCTCAGTCACTGTGCTCGGGGTGGACACCACGAACAAGATCGTGACCGTCATGTCTCTGACGGTTAGCGTCAACCTGACCTTGGCAGGGCATGTTATCACGAACGGAAGTGCTCCTACGTTTGCTTCGGGTGCCGCAGCCGATTGTAGTGGCACGGGTACCGTAAGTGTGAGCGGAGATGATACGTCAGGCACCGTGACTGTTACTACCGGCACTGGCCCCTGTTCGTCCGGTGGAACGCTGGCTACGATTACGTTCAATAGTGCCTACGGCTCCGCGCCTCGGGTCGTTTTGACACCCGCGGAAGCGAATGGATCTACGCTGCAGTATTACAGCGGTTCGTCGACGACGACCGACTTCACCATAGACACCAACAACGCCCCAGCTGCCAGTACTACGTACAAGTACACCTACTGGGTTGTCCAGTAACCACGATGGGGTAAGCGCTAGCGTTGTTATCGCGTCTACAACAGGCTACACTATACATAAGCTTCGGGGTACCGGGGCTAGTTTGCGTACTGTCACACAGAACGTGAACGCCAATACTAACTAACACTTCTCTAAACAAATATAGAGACAAACATGGACATACACGGTCCAGGAAACTCCACCACGAATTCATCGAACGCCCGCCAGAAGCTGACGGTAGTTCAAGATACTCCTGAATCGCTCGATGCACTGCCAAGCCAGAAACTAGTTTCGAGAGAGTCTGACGACTATCGAAGTGTGCCTATCGTAGGTAGAAAGGGCAGTTTACAGCATAGGGTAGCCGGCTTGGGCTTACTTAGTGTTGGAATTGTCGCCGGCATATTTCTGATGGCGCACAATGCATCCGTAAACAGAAAGCAGGCACTCAACGCGAACGTCACAGGCACCAGTCTATCTATCAAGTCTCAGGATATATTGCTTTCTGACTTGGGGTTGCAGCCGCTCAGCAAACTGGCGCAGGCATCCGACCAACTCACGGTAAATGGACAGCTGAACGTGGCGAATTCCCTGGTGCTGGAACCGACGGCAGCGCCGCATAGCGGGGTGGCTGGGCAGATTTATTACGACCAACAGAAGAATCAGCTCGGCTACTACAATGATAAGGGTTTCGTGTACTTACAAGGTGGTGTAGGTAGCAGCGGTAGCGTCACGAATGTAAGTAACGTGTATAACGTCACGAACGTGTCGAACGTATCTAATATCTCAAACATCACGAACATGGTGACCGGACCGCCCGGTGTCATACCGATGTTTAATGGTGCTGGTCTGAGCGATTCGCTCATGAATGAAAGCGGAAACGGGGTAGCTGTTGGTGCGACGGCAAATACGACAACCAGATTTGCCATCACTGGTGCCACGTCGGATGCCACGACCGATGCTCTGACAGTAGTGGACAGCTCGGGCGATACGTACGCTCGGATTTCAGACAACGGCCAAGTCGACTTCGGCAAGGGAGCAGGTGCAGTACTCGGCAACTCAGTCATCGAGCCGAATCACGACAGTGGTATCAACGGTATCATTACGGCGGATAAATTCACGACTACAACTAAGGCAACCATAGCTTCAATGTCGATCTATGTCGGCGGGGTAGGGGCGTACCCGTATAACCAATACCAGCTCGCTATTTACGCGGATAGTGGCGGCGTTCCCGGGGCGCTAGTTGCGACTTCTTCGGTCGGTACCCTGACTGCCACTGCCTGGAATACGTTGCCGATCAGCGCGACACTTGCAGCCGGTACGGCGTATTGGTTGACATATACCACGAGCAGTAATTCGAGTTGGGATGACGATCCCTACCTTGCGCCCACCGGTTCAACGACTCATGCGTATGCAAACTTTACTTTCGGTAGCGGATCGCAGTCTGGTATGCCAGCTTCTTTCCCGACACCGCTGACCGCCAATGATTACACGCACAGTATTTATGCCACTACGGTTGGCAATGGCTCGGCACTGAGCTTGAACTCGTCAGGTGCGTTGACGGCTACCGGTCCTGCTGTTTTCGAGGACGCGGCAAACTCTACGGATGCATTTCAGGTCCAGAACTCTAGCGGCACGCCCATATTCGACGTGAACACAAGCGATGGCAATGTCGGGATCGGTACGTCGACGCCCACGGCGGCTCGTTTATCTGTGGTCGGTGCCACCAATGATAATACGACGAATGCATTGTCGGTCACTTCTAGTACCGGCGTCACGCTTGCGCAGGTTGGGGACGACGGCACCGTTAACCTGGGAGAGTCGCGCGCGGCGTTCGGTAATTCGTCTAGTGGCAACTACACGGGCGGTGGCTACTACAATAGCGGTTTGCAACTCATGCAAGCGCAGAGTTTCACCACGACGTCGGGCGGGGCAATCAGCTCGATATCCACGTATATCGGTCAGGCTATCTCCGGTACGAATAATTCATACCAAATGGCCGTCTATGCGGATAATGCTGGCGTCCCGGGTGCATATATTGCATCCACTGCGGTTGGTACGCTGACTGGCAGCGGGTGGAATTCGCTGCCAATTACGGCGACACTTACGGCATCCACCAAATACTGGCTGGTATATTGGACAAATACGAACGACGGGAGCCATAACGGCCAGAACTTTATTTCCGGCTACAGTGGGCCGAACACGTTTTACCAGAGCTTTGCGACGTGGCAGAGCGGCGGGAGTAATGGCATGCCGACGACATTCCCAGCGGGCAGTGGACCGAGTGGCGGGTACGAAACGAGCATTTATGCCTCATATGCCACACCCATAACGGCGGTATCACTAAACAGCTCAGGTGATCTGACTTCCAATGGAAACGTCTTGATCCAGAACAGCTCGAGCAGTGCACTGGACGTGACCGACGCGACCGGCGGCACGGCGTTATACGTCGATGGTGGTAGCCACTATGTAGGCGTCAATACGAATAACACCAACGGGTTTAACTTTGTCGTGCAAGGTACTTCCGCGTTCGGCGGAGTCTACAATACGGAAGCGCTGCGCATAGTCAACGGCTCCGGTACTGCACTATTGAACGCCGATACGTCCGGCCTGATTCTAACTGTTGGAGGTTCGACGACTGCCTTCGCGACATTGGCACTCGACAACGCCCACTTCAGTTCCACACAAACCACGGCGCCGACGGTATCGACACCGACGAATTGCGGTACGTCGCCGTCGGCAGCGATTACGGCTGGTTCGACCGACGCTGCCGGTTCGTTCACGATAACTACCGGTTCGGGCACACCGGGTACCTGCGACGCGACCATAACGTTCAATCAGGCATACGGTTCGGCGCCGAAGTCGATCATGCTGACGCCGACCACGGCAGTAGGCGGCGCTACCGTTTCGACGGACGCCAGAGTATCTGCGGCCACCACTACAGACTACACGGCACAGATAGACACACCGGCTGCGTCTACGTCGTATAGCTACTACTACTGGGTCGTCCAGTAGCATTTGCGCTAGACTGGAGAAGTATGGCAGTGTCGTTTGACGAAGACCGGTGGCGGAGAGTTATCGCGGGACCAGACTGGTACGCGGTGTTGTACCCCGAGCTGAAGCGCTTCCGGGACCTGTGGGTAGCTTCTCCTGACAGTGAGGGGACGCGTAGGTCGAAGCGTGAGGTGCGAGAATTTTTCGAAATGACGCTGCAAGACGGTACGCTGGCGCTTGCTAAATCTGGGCCTAACTTGGATGCCGAACGTAAGCGTATCGATACGATTGTCATCCATCACACCAGTTCAAGCCCTGGGTACGCTTTAAGTTACATGAACGCCGTGCAGCTACTCAACATCTATGTGCCGTATTTCAATAATCCGGGCAACAGTATTCCGGGAGAGCAGCGACTGAAGGGAACTGCGCTCTGGTCGAACCATGTGCGCGATGGCCGCCCGGTGTTCTATGCGTACCATTGGCTAATGCGTATGGATGGAACGTTCGAGCGATTGCTCGAAGACAGCGAACTTGGCTGGCACGCTGCGAACTGGGATATAAACTGCCGGAGCGTCGGCATTTGTTTGGATAACGACTACGAAAAAACTGACCCGGCGGCAGACGTATTACAGAAGCTTGCGGCGTTTATCGCGGGACAGTATCCGTATGTGGCTTTAGGGCGCATCTTCGGCCATGGCGAAGTCAGCAAGCATCCTACAATCTGTCCCGGCACAAACTTCGTAAACAGCTGGAAGGCGGAGTTACTCGGGTTTATTCGGGATGGCCGCTAGGTGTGTAGTACTTATCGCCCCACGCAGCCATCTGCTGCAGGACAGGGACGAGATCGCGCCCCTTTTGCGTGAGTGTGTATTCGGTTCGCGGCGGTACTTCATTAAAACTTTGTTTGGTGATGATGCTACATTGCGCCAAATCGTCGAGTCGCTGACTAAGTGTGCGAGGGCTGATGCCGTGCAGGGACCTTTCGAGTTCGCCAAAGCGCTTCGGTCCGCTATATAAGTCGCGTAAAATTAGCGCAGTCCACTTGGCGCCGATAATCGTCATAGCACTGGCGATACAGCCTTCTTTGTTCTCCAGTTTCTTCGGTGTGGCAATGAGTTGTTTCATAATGCTTTACAAAGTATAGTTACGAGTATTATACTAGATACTACATAAAGTATAGCATAAACCCCGAGAAGGAGGTATGTATGAAAGTGCAAGTTATCGTCGGCAGCGTGCGTGAGAACCGTGTGACTGACAAAGCTGCCAAGTGGATAGCTGCTGAAGCAGCGCAACTTACTGGCGTAGAGGCCGAGGTCGTAGATCTCATTGACTACCCGATGCCGCTGTTTAACGAAGCTGTGTCGCCGCGGTACAACCCTGAGCGCAAGCCGGCTCCTGAAGTCAAAAAATGGCTCGACAAGGTGGCTGAGGCCGATGCATATGTTTTTGTAACTCCAGAGTACAACCGGTCGACATCGGCTGTCATTAAAAACGCCATAGATTTTCTTGATTACCAGTTAGAAAAAAAGCCGGTACTGCTCGTCGGCCACGGCTCTGCCGGCGGCGCACAGGCTATTGCCAACCTGCGCCAAGCGTTCCCGGGCGTCGGTGCTGTTACTATCCCGAAGGCGGTCTACCTGACTGACCGTCCGGGCGAAGTCATTGACGATGACGGCAAGCTGAATGAAGAAGTTGCCAACAGGGCATACGGTCCGCAAACCGTGTTGCAGTCTGCGCTCGAAGAGCTCAAATGGTACAGCGACGCGCTCACCGCAGCCCGTGCCAAAAACTAGCGTAAGTTTGAGAGACTTATGTGTAAGCTCCGGCCTTTCAAGAAACGGCCGGAGTTTCTTTTTCGAAGCCGGGGTAGGGTTTTGCTGCCGGCAGCGATATGCTGAACGTTGAGCCACGTCCTAGCTTTGACTTTGCGGTAATAGTGCCACCGTGCAGATCTATCACCTTTTTAGCCCAGTAAAGCCCGATGCCCGTGCCACCGGTGAATGCTGCCGGTCCGTTGCCTATCCTCGAGAACTTACGGAATAATTGCAGAGAGTCTTCTCCCGAAAATCCGATACCGTTATCCTTGACGGCGGTAATTATCTGCGACTTGTATTTAGTCAACTTGATTTCGATGGCTGTACCGTCAGGCGAATATTTGCTTGCATTGTCTACGATATTATCGAGCACCGTATAGAGTTTCACCCGGTCAGCGTTAACATGGCAGCTACCGCGAGCATGGATGAATGTCGGGGATTGTTTATGCTCTGCGAACATGCCGGCTTTGTCATCGACGACTTCTTGGATGAGCGCAACCAGGTCGACGTCCTCCTTATGCAGTACCACGTTACCGGTATCGACTTGGGCGACGTTCAATATGTCGCGTATAACCCGCAGTTGCTTCTCGTTTGCGTCGTATACGTGCCGGAGCATGTCTCGCTGCTTCGACGTAATAGCGCCACCTCTGTTTTCCAACAGCATGCCAGCGTACTGTTTGATAACCGTCGGGGGTGTCTTCAATTGGTGTGAGGCGATCGTGATGAAGTCGTCCTTGGCCTGGCTGAGTGCCTGTAGCCGGGCTTTTTGCCGGGCCAGTTGCGCAGTCTTCGCCGCTAGTTCGAGCCGGCGTACGTAGTTGGCATCCCGTTCGAGCACGCCAGCCGCTATGATCATGAAGGTAGCACCGGTCGTGGCGAGGAATGTCTGTACCCTAAGCAGCTGCCCGGTGATGGTTTGGGCGTTGTCGTATCTAAAGGTCATGATGGTTCCAAACGTCGCCACCAACGAGACGAGCAGCACGGCGGTAACACTGCCAAGCTGCCTGAAGCGAAGCGAAAGCCATACAAGGAGCGGGAACACGAGATACGCCAGAATGAAGGGTTTTATACCTATGGAGGTAAACCCTCGAAATGCAACCATAGTGACAAGCGTCAGGCAAGCGAGTAACAGGATAGCCTTCACTAAAGAACGGACGTTTTTTCGCAGTACCCGTAACCCGTGGTATCTCCACACCAGAATAAAAGGTGCTACGACGAGATCGCCGAGCATGTCACTTATCCACCACTCCGTCCAGCTCATGCCGGCTGCCGATGTATGGATAAAGCCGGCCGCCAGGAGTACAACAACGCCAAGCGTGGCGCCGACGGCGGTGCTGATAATCGCGGCGAGCACGATAAAACGTATGACGTCCCTGACACGCTCAAGTGAATAGTCAAACTGGTTACGGAGCTTGAGCAGGAAGGCGCCAAGCAGCGGTTCTACCGTGTTTGCTGTGGCGAACCCGAGCGCTGCCAGAGGGGTTGCGTTTTGCGTCGAAGATACGACGAACGACGCAGCAAATATCGCCGGGGTTACCTTGTAGCCGAACAGGAGCAGGGAAGCCAGCGTAATACCTGCCGGCGGCCATATTACCGTTATGACATGCCCTCCGGGGTATATGTTCAAGCTAATTTTCGCAGCCACTACGTAGACGGTAAATATCGAGACAAGGGTGAGAATGTACCGGCGGCGGGCCTTCATACTTGAACGGTATAGCATATACGGTGTTATTAAAGCTATAGAGTATCACACAATACATCCTTGCGATCCAGAGGTTACTTACTTCTTCCGGGCGAAACGGGTATAATGGCAGACAATGATTGACAAGCATGCGATTCCTACCAAACTGTTGTGGGTGGATTTAGAAATGACCGGGCTGGATGCGACCAAGGACGTTATCCTGGAAGTCGCAGCCGAAGTCACGGACTTCAATTTCAAGACACTCGCCAGCTACGAAGGACGCGTAAAACATAAACGCGAAGTTGTTGTGGAGCGCATGCAGAAGAATATCTGGTGGAAGGATTTTCCGGAGAACCGCGATGAATTTATTCAGAAGCTCGAGCAGGGCAAGCCGAACGCAGAGGTTGAACAAGATTTAATCGCATTGGTCGAAAAAGAGTTCGGCACCGAGCCTGCGATTCTCGCCGGCAATTCGATTCATAGCGACCGTGCGTTCATCAAAGAGTGGTGGCCGACGCTCGACCTGCGCCTGCATTACCGCATGCTCGACGTCAGCTCACTCAAGATTTACATGCAAGGCAAGTACGGTGTGGAGTTCGAAAAACAGGAAATTCACCGTGCCTTTGATGACATCCAAGCCAGTATCGCCGAGTGGGAATACTACATGGAGTGGCTTCGCGACCACAGCAAATAACCTGCCGAGTTTGCTAGTTAGCGGATTGGTTCGCTGACTCGATTTCGTTGATCTGCTCTTGGGTGAGCGGGGTCCATGGTGAACTGTCAGGGTTGGACGATGCGGCTGCCGGGCTTTCGCCCTTGTTCCACCATTTCGCTTGGTACGGCACGCCGCTGAAGAGTACGCGTTGGCCGGTGTTGTATGTCGCATCACCCGACCAGTCCGGGTACGTTCCTGCCGGCAATGTGGCTTGTGGAATCGGCTTTTCGCCAGGCAGAACCGGGCCGACCAGTTCCCATGGCGTCTGCCACGATTGCAGCACCGGGCTATCCGGCACGTCGCCCTGTGTCCACCACTTGGCCTGGTAGACATTGTGGTGCCATACCACCTTGGTTCCTTCCAAGTACGCGCCAGACGGCGACCAGATCTGGTACGGGCTGGTGGCTGGATTGTCAGGAGTCTGCGTGGCTTTCGAATTAGG
>Ga0187809_10000169_pt1 | contig 43564 bp, 40 predicted proteins | sample NC_wetland_sal_i_8_FD_132415 | JGI IMG/M metagenome (GOLD analysis project Ga0187809, IMG submission 132415) | Wetland sediment microbial communities from Neuse River Estuary, North Carolina, USA - ASW_4 | ecosystem: Environmental > Aquatic > Freshwater > Wetlands > Sediment | place: USA: North... | reverse complement strand
CGGGGCCGAGTACAGGGCCTCGATCTCGTCCGCGAAGTCCTTGAGCACCTCGGTGCGGCGCACCGACAGCTTCGGCGACCAGGCCGTGGCGCGCGACGCCGCCCGGGACGGCGCCCGTGTGGTGCCCTCGACCACCCTGCCCGGCCCGACTGCACCGCCTATGACCCGCCAGCGCATCGTTCGTCGTCCAGATCCACCGTTTCAGCGCCCGGAAGGGTTGGTCTCGGTAACGAACGATGCGCTCGGCGTCGGGAGGGGCGGGGGGAGGGCCTCACGGGGCCGAGTACAGGGCCTCGATCTCGTCCGCGAAGTCCTTGAGCACCTCGGTGCGGCGCACCGAGAGCTTCGGCGTGAGGTAGCCGTTGGCGATCGTCAGGTCGGTGGGCAGGATCCGGTACTTCCGGATGGACTCGGCGCGCGAGACCGCCTGGTTGGTCCGCTCCACGGCGCGGTCGAGCGAGGCCCGCACGTCGGGGTCGTCGGCGGCTTCGGCGAGCGACATCGCGGGCTTGCCGTGCGCGGTGAGCCAGCCCGGCACACCCTCCGGGTCGAGCGTGATGAGCGCGCCGATGAACGGCCGCTGGTCGCCGACGACGACGACCTGGCTGACGAGCGGGTGGCCGCGAAGCCGGTCCTCGAGCACCGAGGGCGCGACGTTCTTGCCGCCCGCGGTGACGATGATCTCCTTCTTGCGGCCGGTGATGGTGAGGAACCCGTCCTCGTCGAGCGCGCCGAGGTCCCCGGTGCGGAACCAGCCGTCGTCGAACGCGTCGGCGGTGGCGGCGTCGTTGCCGAGGTACCCGACGAACACGCCGATGCCGGACGCCTCGATCTCGCCGTCGTCGGCGATCCGCAACCCGCACCCGGGCAGCGCCGGGCCCACCGTGCCGATCTTGGTGCGCTCCGGCAGGTTGACGCACACGGGCGCGGTGGTCTCGGTGAGGCCGTAGCCCTCGAGCACCCGCAGGCCGACGCCGCGGAAGAAGTGGCCGAGCCGTTCGCCGAGCGGCGCGCCGCCCGAGATGGCCCACTGCACCCGGCCGCCCAGCGCGGCGCGGATCTTGCGCAGCACGAGGACGTCGGCAACCTCGTGCTGCAGCCGCAGCCAGGGGCTCGGGCCCAGCGGCGCGTCGAGCGCGCGCGAGTAGACGATGGCGGTCTTGGCCGCGCGCTGGAAGATGCCGCGCCGGAAGCCGGTCGCCGCCGACTGCTCGGCGGAGTTGTAGATCTTCTCGAAGACGCGCGGCACCGACAGCACGAACGTCGGCCGGAACGACTGCATGTCCGCGACCAGCGTGCGGGTGTCCGGCGCGTGCCCGAGCACGGCGCCGGCGGCCACGGTGAGCACGTGGATGAACCGCGCGAACACGTGCGCGAGCGGCATGAACAGCAGCGTGCGGACGTCGTCCCCGGTGACGACGACCTCGAGCTTGCGGATGGTGTTGACGGCCAGCTCGGCGAAGTTGCCGTGCGTGAGCTCGGCCCCCTTGGGCCGGCCGGTGGTGCCGGACGTGTAGATGACCGTCGCGAGGTCCGCCAGCGTCGCCAGGTGGCGGCGCCGCTCGATCTCGGCGTCGCCCACGTCCGCCCCGGCCGCGACCAGCGCGTCGATCGCGCCCTCGTCGATCACCAGCACGTCGCGCACGTCCGGCAGCCGGTCCCGTACCTGGGCGACGACCGCGGCGTGGCCGGCGTTCTCGACGACGACGAGCGACGCCGCCGAGTCGGACAGGATCCAGTGCACCTGCTCGGCCGACGACGTCTCGTAGACCGGCACGCCCACGGCCCCCGCGCCCCAGATCGCCCAGTCGAGCAGCGACCACTCGTACCGGGTGCGCGCCATGATCGCCACCCGGTCGCCCGGCTGCACCCCGCGCGCGACGAGGCCCTTGGCCACGGCGACGACGTGCGCGTCGTACTCGCGCGCGGTGAGGGGCTGCCACGGGCCGTCCGGCGTGGCCTTGCGCTCGACGAGCACCGCGTCCGGGGTCGCGGCGACCCGGTCGGCGAGCACGTCGTTGAGGTTGGACTCGCGGCCGAGCTCCACGACCAGCGGTGTGACGGACGTGGCAACAGAGGTGCGGGCGGTCGTGGTCATGACTGACTCCATCGGCAGGCAACGACGTGAGGCGACAATACGGGACGTTCGTCCTATTGCCTGTACTCAACGTCCCGGATACACGTCCGTGTTCCGGTCGGCGGCCGCGCCGCGGGGGCCCGGCCGGGCGCTAGCGTAGGGCGGCCGCGCCCGTACGGGCGCACGGGTGCGTGGAGGGAGACCGGCTCAGATGCTGGCCATCGGGGTGGACATCGGCGGCACCAAGATCGCCGCCGGCGTGGTCGACGAGGACGGCACGATCCTCGCGCAGACGCGCCGCGACACGGACGCCACCGACGCGCACAGCGTGGACCTCGGGGTCGTCGACGTGTGCCGCGAGCTCATGGCCGAGCACGAGGTCGGGGCCATCGGCCTGGCCGCCCCGGGCTTCGTCAGCGCCGACCGCGCGACCGTCAGCTTCACGCCCAACCTCCCGTGGCGCGACCACGACCTGCGCGGCGCGGTCGCCTCGGCGCTGCGCACGTCGGTGCCGATCGTCGTGGAGAACGACGCCAACGCTGCGGGCTGGGCCGAGTTCCGGTTCGGCGTGGCGCGTGACGTCGACGACATGGTCACCCTGACGCTGGGCACGGGCCTGGGCGGCGCCATCGTCTCCGGCGGAGTGCTGCTCCGCGGCCGGTGGGGCGTCGCGGCGGAGATCGGGCACATGCGCGTCGTGCCGGACGGCCACTACTGCGGGTGCGGCCAGACCGGCTGCTGGGAGCAGTACGTCTCGGGCAGCGCGCTCGTGCGCGACGCGCAGGCGGTCGCCCAGACCCGGCCCGACCGGGCCGCACGCCTGCTGGAGCTCGCCGGCGGCAAGTGGCGCAAGATCTCCGGCCACCACGTGAGCACCGCGGCGGCGGAGGGCGACGAGCTGTCCGTCGAGCTGCTGGCGACGATCGGGCGCTGGGTGGGTGAGGGCGCGGCCTCCGTCGCGGCGCTGCTCGACCCCGAGCTCTTCGTCGTGGGCGGCGGCCTGTCGGCGGCGGGCGAGCTGGTCATGGCCCCCGCGCGCGTGGCGTTCGCCGCGCACCTGTCGGCCGCGGGCCACCACCCGGAGGCGCGGTTCGCCGTCGCCTCGATGGGCAACGACGCCGGCATCGTCGGCGCGGGGGACCTGGCGCGGCGGTAGCGCGATGACCGCCGAGCGGGCAACGTCGCCCGCCGCCCCCTCAGACCACGGCGCCGGAGTCGGAGTCGTGGTCCCGGTGGTGCGGCATGCGCCAGACGAGCACGCCCACGGCCGCCAGCAGCAGCACGCCCGCCACCGGCGCCAGCCAGCCGGGCGCGTTGCGCCACGCGACGAGCAGCACGAAGTACAGCACCGGCACGCCGACGGCCACGGCCCACGTGAGGACGCGCAGCGGATCGGCGCTCATCACGGGGCCCGGGTCCGGCGGGACGAAGTGCTCCTGGTCGTCGACCGCGTCCTCCGCGGCGTCGATCTGGTCGGTGCCGTCCCAGTCGCGCCCGGACAGCACGTGGCCGGCGTCGCGCGCCGGCGGCCCGGGCTCCGGCGGCACCGGCACGTCGGGGAACACGGACTCCTCCGGCTCCCCGAGCTCGGCGACGATCTCGGCCCATCGCGCGTCGAAGTCGCGCGGGTCGGCCTCGTCGTCGGGACGCTGGACCATGAAGGCACTCTAGAGTCGGTCCGAGCAGTCCGCGTCGCCCGGGCTGGCCGCGGCACGAGGAGGGCTCCTTGTTCTACTGGCTGATGAAGCACATCTTCGTCGGACCGCTGCTCAAGCTCGTGTACCGGCCGTGGGTCCGCGGCGCGGAGAACGTCCCGACGGACGGCCCCGCCATCCTGGCGAGCAACCACCTCGCGGTGATCGACTCGTTCTTCCTGCCCCTCATGCTGGACCGGGACATCGTCTTCATCGGCAAGCAGGAGTACTTCACCGGCAAGGGCCTCAAGGGCCGCCTGGTGGCGGGGTTCATGCGCGGTGTCGGTACCATCCCGGTCGACCGGGGCGGCGGCAAGGCCGGCGAGGCGGCCCTCAACACCGGCCTGCGGCGCCTGCAGGAGGGTGGCCTGTTCGGCATCTACCCCGAGGGCACCCGCAGCCCCGACGGCCGGCTGTACCGCGGCAAGACCGGGGTGGCCCGCCTCGCGCTGGAGTCGGGCGCGCCCGTGCTGCCGGTCGCGATGGTCGGCACCAACGTCGCGCAGCCCATCGGCCGCAAGATCCCCAAGATCATGCGGATCGGCACCGTCATCGGCGAGCCGCTCGACTTCTCGCGGTTCCAGGGCCTGGAGGACGACCGCTTCATCCTGCGTTCGGTGACGGACGAGATCATGTACGCCCTCCTGAGCCTGTCCGGCCAGGAGTACGTGGACATGTACGCCGCGACGATGAAGGCGCGGATCGCGGCCGGCCTGGCGGAGGCGGGCGAGGAGATCGGCGAGCCGGTGGCGCCTGGTGGCCGCCCGGTGCCCGACGTCGAGCCGCCGCTGCCGCCCGACGAGGACGAGGACGAGGACGAGGACGCGCACGAGCCCGCCGCGGCCGCCGACGAGGGCGACGACCGGGCGTCCTGACACCGGGATGGACGGCCCGGAGCGACCGCAGGCCCGCGGCTAGGATGATCGCCGCGCACCGTCGCGCTCCCCGCTTGTCTGCTCGATCGAGAGGTGTGCTCCATGTCCGTCCGCCGCGTCGCCCTGCTCACCGCGGGGGGCTTCGCCCCGTGCCTGTCCTCGGCCGTCGGCGGTCTCATCGAGCGGTACACGGAGATCGCGCCCGAGGTCGAGATCATCGCCTACCAGCACGGCTACCACGGCCTCCTGCTCGGCGAGAAGGCCGTCGTGAGCGACGAGGTGCGCAAGCACGCCGGCGTGCTGCACCGTTTCGGCGGCTCGCCCATCGGCAACTCCCGCGTCAAGCTCACGAACCGCGCCGACGCGGAGAAGCGCGGCCTCGTCAAGCCGGGCCAGGACCCGCTCCAGGTGGCGGCCGAGCAGCTCAAGGCCGACGGCGTCGACGTGCTCCACACCATCGGCGGCGACGACACCAACACCACGGCGGCCGACCTGGCGGCCTACCTGCACACCAACGGCTACGAGCTCACGGTCGTCGGGCTGCCCAAGACGATCGACAACGACGTGGTGCCGATCCGCCAGTCGCTGGGCGCCTGGACCGCGGCGGAGCAGACCGCGCGCTTCGCCCAGAACGTCATCGGCGAGCACCGCTCCGGGCCGCGCATGCTCATCGTCCACGAGGTCATGGGCCGCAACTGCGGCTGGCTCACCGCCGCGTCCGCGGCCGAGTACCGCCGCTGGCTCGACACCCAGGAGTGGGTGCCGGAGATCGGCCTGTCGCGCGAGCGCTGGGACATCCACGCGGTTCTCGTCCCCGAGCTGTCGATCGACCTGGACGCCGAGGCCGCCCGCCTCCGCGGGGTCATGGACGCGATCGGCAACGTCAACATCTTCCTGTCCGAGGGCGCCGGCCTGCCGGAGATCGTCGCGCAGCTGGAGGCCGCGGGCCAGGAGGTCCAGCGCGACGCGTTCGGTCACGTGCGCCTCGACACGATCAACCCCGGCCAGTGGTTCGCCAAGCAGTTCGCGAAGAAGCTCGGCGCGGAGAAGGTCATGGTCCAGAAGTCCGGCTACTTCGCGCGCTCCGCGGCCGCGAACGCCGAGGACCTGCGCCTCATCAAGTCGATGACCGACCTGGCGGTGGAGTGCGCGCTGCGCGGCGAGTCCGGCGTCATCGGGCACGACGAGGAGGCCGGCGACCGCCTGCGCGCCATCGAGTTCCCGCGCATCGCGGGTGGCAAGCCGTTCGACACCACCCAGGCCTGGTTCCGGGCCCTGCTGGCGGACATCGGGCAGCCGGTCGCCGAGGGTGCGAACGCATGAGCGTCGAGCCCGAGCCCGGCGTGCTCGAGGGCCTCGACGTGTGGCAGGGGCTGCAGGTGGACCAGCAGCCGGCCTGGCCCGACGGGGACGCGGTGCGCCGGGCGCGGGAGCGTCTGGCGTCCCTGCCGCCGCTCGTCTTCGCTGGTGAGGCCGACGAGCTGAAGGCGCGCCTCGCGGCGGCCGGCCGTGGCGAGGCGTTCCTGCTGCAGGGCGGCGACTGCGCGGAGATCTTCGAGGAGGCCACGGCCGACCGCATCCGCCAGAAGGTGATGACGGTGCTGCAGATGGCGCTGATCCTCACCTACGGCGCGAGCCTGCCCGTCATCAAGATGGGCCGCATGGCGGGGCAGTACGCCAAGCCCCGCTCGTCGGACACCGAGACGCGCGACGGCGTGACCCTGCCGGCGTTCCGCGGCGACATCGTCAACGGCTGGGAGTTCACGCCCGAGGCCCGCACGCCGGACCCGGCGCGGCTGCTCGAGGCGTACCACACGTCCGCCTCGACGCTGAACCTCATCCGGGCCTTCACCACGGGCGGCTTCGCCTCGCTCCTGGAGGCCCACCGGTGGAACCGCGGGTTCATGACGAACAACCCCGCGTACTCCCGGTACGAGGAGATCGCGACCGAGATCGACCGCGCCATCCGGTTCATGGTGGCGTGCGGGGCCGACTTCGAGGCCCTGCGCCACGTCGACTTCTACGCGAGCCACGAGGGCCTGCTGCTCGACTACGAGCGGCCGCTGACCCGCATCGACTCGCGCACCGGCACGCCCTACGACTGCTCGGCCCACTTCCTGTGGATCGGGGAGCGCACGCGGCGGCTGGACGGCGCGCACATCGACTTCTTCTCCCGCGTGCGCAACCCCCTGGGCGTCAAGCTGGGGCCCTCCGCGACGGGCGACGAGGCCGTGGCGCTCATCGACCGGCTCAACCCCGATGGCGAGCCCGGGCGGCTGACCTTCGTCACGCGGATGGGGGCCGGGCAGGTCCGCGACCGGCTGCCCGCGCTCGTCGAGAAGGTGACGGCCGACGGCCGCCCGGTGACGTGGGTGTGCGACCCCATGCACGGCAACGGCATCGTGTCGGCCTCCGGGTACAAGACGCGCCGGTTCTCGGACGTCATGGACGAGGTGGCGGGGTTCTTCGAGGTGCACCGCGAGCTCGGCACGGTGCCGGGCGGCCTGCACATCGAGCTCACCGGCGACGACGTCACCGAGGTGCTCGGCGGCACCGAGGAGATCGACGACGAGGGGCTCGCGCGGCGGTACGAGACGCGCGTGGACCCGCGCCTGAACCACCAGCAGTCGCTCGAGATGGCGTTCCAGGTGGTGGAGCTGCTCCGCCGGTCGTGACCCTGCCTCCGGCGGTGGGAACCCCCAGGTCAGAAGACGTACAGCGTCACGGTTGAGCCGTGGGGCGCCGTCTTGTCCTTGCCGCCGGTCGGAGTCTGGTCGTAGACCCGGTTGTTCGGGTGGATGGCGAAGCCGGCGTAGCCGTAGATGATCTGGACCTGGAAGCCGGCCTGCTGCAGCGCGGCCTGGGCGACCTCGACCTTCTGGTCCTTGAAGCTCGGCAGCGGGATCGGCTCCGGGCCCTTGCTCACGATGACGTTCACCGTGTCGCCATGGTGGGCGGTCGCCCCGGACGCCGGGTCCTGGGAGATGATCTGACCCGCGGGCACGGTGTCGTTGAACTGCTGGTCGGCGACATTGAGCTTGAGCTTGTCGGCCGCGAGCTGCGTGGTCGCGTCATCCACGGTGGCGCCGACCACGGACGTCACGGTGGTGGGCGTCGGGCCCTTGGAGTAGACGAGCACGATGTCCGAGCCGCGCTTCACCTGCAGGCCGGGGGTGGCGTCGGCACCGGTCGCCTTGACCGTCGCGGAGATCACCTGGCCGAGCGGCGCGGTGTCGTCGAACTGCGGGTCACCGTAGACGGGGGTGAGGTCCGCGGCCTTGAGCGCGGTGGCGGCCTGCTCCTGCAGCTGCCCGACGACACCGGAGGGCACCGGCACGAGGTCCACGCCCTTGGACACGGTGTACGTCACCATGCTGCCCTTCGGCACGCGCTTGCCGGGGCCGGGGTCGAGCTTGACGATCGTGCCCTTCGGCGCGGTGTCGTCAAACGCCGTCTCCGGCGACCCCTGCAGCCCCTGCTCGCTGAGCAGCTGCTGCTCCTGCTGCTCGGTGGTGACGCCCACGGTCATCGCGGGCACGGTGGTGTACGAGCCGGGCCCGGCGTTGACGTACCACCATGCGCCGGCGCCGGCGGCCGCGACCAGCACGATCGCTACGACGGCGGCGAGCAGCCGGTGCCGGCGGCGCGGCGGCGCGGCGCCCGCGACGGACGGTTGCAGCCCCGTGCCGATGGGGAGCGCCACCGTGGTGCCGCGCAGCCCGTCGAGGCGCGTGGTGGGCCGGTGGTCGGCGTCGAGCTCGTCGTCGGCCGGGGCCCGCGGGTCGTCGTCGGCGGGGTCGTCGTCCGCCGCGGTCGCGGCCGGCAGCACCACGGTCGGCGCGACGTCGGCGCGCCGCGCGAGCGTCTCGTCGTCCAGCTCGGAACGCGTGCGGCGCAGCAGCGACAGCGCCGCGGCGGCGTCCACGGGCCGGTCCGCGGGGTCCCGCGCGGCGAGGGCCGCCACGAGCTCGTCGACCTCGCTGGGCAGCCAGTGCTCCAGCGTCGAGGGGGCCGGGACGTCGGAGTTGACGTGCTGGAACGCCACCTGCAGCGGGGTCTCGCCGGTGAACGGCTGGCGCCCGGTGAGCGTCTCGAACAGGAGGATGCCGCACGCGTAGACGTCGGTGCGGGCGTCGGCGACGCCGCGCGCCACGAGCTCGGGCGCCAGGTAGGCCACCGTGCCGAACACCGTGCCGGTGGTGGTGGAGGTCACCTCGGTGACCGCGCGCGCGAGCCCGAAGTCGCCGAGCTTGACCCGGTCGTCGCCGTCGAGCAGCACGTTCTCGGGCTTGATGTCCCGGTGCACCAGGCCGGCGCGGTGCGCCGCGGCGAGCGCGTCGAGCACGTGCTCGACGATGCGCAGCGCCTCGGCGACCGTCAGCGCGCCCTGCTCGGCCAGCCGGCGGCGCAGCGTGGTGCCGTCGACGTACTCCATCGTCAGGTAGCTGGTCTCGCCGTCGACGCCCTGGTCGAACACGCTGACCAGGCCGGGGTGCGCCAGCCGCGCGGCGGTGCGGGCCTCCCGGCGGAAGCGCGCGACGAAGTCCGAGCCGGAGGCGCCCTCGGCCAGGTGCGGGTGCATCACCTTGAGCGCGACCTCGCGGTCGAGCCTGCGGTCGATGGCGAGGTAGACCGTGGCCATGCCGCCGCGCGCGATGCGCGAGACCACCTCGTAGCGGCCGTCGACGAGACGGCCGACCAGGGGGTCGGTGACGGTGGTTCCCACGGGCGCAGTCTAGGTCGACGCCCGGCCGGGTATCGGCAGCCGCGCGTGGGCGGGCACCGGAGGCCTAGACGAAGCGGGGCATGAGCGCCCGCACGTTGGCGACGTACTGCCTGGTGTCGGCGTACATGCCGTGCTGGCGCACCGAGGTGGCGCCCTGGTAGTACCCGGCGATCGCGGTGGACAGGTCGGGGCTGGTGCGCAGCAGCGAGCGGAGGATGGCCACGCCCGCGGTGACGTTGTCACGCGGGTCGAGCAGGTTGAGCTGGCGGCCGACGAGGTCGCTGGCCCACTGGCCCGACGACGGGATCACCTGCATGGTGCCGATCGCGTTGGCGGGGGAGACCTGCGAGTGGTCGAAGCCCGACTCCTGGTAGGCGACGGCGAGGGCGAGCGAGGGGTCGACCCCCATGGCCCGCGCCGTGGTCGTCACGAGCGCGCGCATCTGCTCCTTCGTCGGCACGCCGATCGCCAGGAGCGTGGCGCGGTTGGCGTTCGCCGCCGCGACCACCGGGGCCGGGTACGTGCGGCCGGCGAACGTGCTGCCGACGAGCGGCGTGGCGGTGGCGGTCACCGGGACGGCCAGCACCTGCCCGATCTGCAGGTACGAGGCGTTGCGCAGGTTGTTCGCCTGCTGGAGGGCGGCGACGGTGGTGCGGTACCGGGCGGCGATGGCGGACAGCGTGTCGCCGGAGGCCACCGTGTAGCTCGTCGTCGTCGTGGCCGGCGCAGCCGCGGGCGCGGGTGCGGCCGGGGCCGGTGCCGGGGCGGCCACGGGTGCCGCCGCACCGGGGATGGTGAGCACCTGCCCGACGCGGATGAAGGAGACGTTGGCGATGCGGTTCGCCGCGGCGAGGGCGGCGACGCTCGTACGGAACCGCGTCGCGATGGCCGAGAGCGTGTCGCCGCGGGCCACGGTGTAGCTGCCCGTCGCGGCAGGCGCGGGTGCCGGCGCCGAGGGGACGGGGGCCGCCACCGTGTGCCCCGGGATGGTGAGCACCTGGCCGATGCGGATGTACGACGGGTTGGCCAGCGCGTTCGCCGCGGCGATGCTGGCGACCGACACCCCGGCCCGGGCCGCGATGTGGCTCACGGTGTCGCCGCGCTGCACGGTGTAGTGCGCGTCGGCGTGCGCGGGGGCGGCCGCGCCGACCGCGGCGGCCGTCAGGGCCAGCGTGGCGCCCGTCCCGGTGGCGACGCGGCGGATCGCCGCCGTCCTGGGGTTGGCGGAGGCCATGGCTCTCCTTCGCGTTGCGCACGTGACGCATGTGGCTGATGTGACGAAAGTTCACTGTATCGGGACTGGTGAGGACGCGAAAGACGGGTGTCCGAAGCGTCCCGATCTCGGATGGCGTCCCTAGGCTGTGCGGGTGAACAGCACGAACATCGACGAGCTCGTCGGCGACTGGCTCTCGGTCCCGGACGTCGCCGCCCGCCTCGACCTGCCCGTGACGAAGGTGAGGAGGCTGATCGAGGAGCGCCGCCTCGTCGGCCTGCGCCGGGGCGAGCCGCCGGCGCTGCAGGTGCCTGCGGCGTTCCTGGTGCCGGGCACCATGGCCAACCCGTCGCAGCGGTCGGCCGCGGCCGACGCGCCGGAGTGGACCGTGCTCACCGCGCTGCAGGGCACCTTCACCGTGCTCGCCGACGTCGGGTTCGACGACGAGGGGGCGATCGCGTGGCTCTTCACGCCCGGCGACGCGCTGGGCTGCAGCCCGATGACTGCGCTGCTGGCGGGGCGCAAGTCCGAGGTGCGGCGCGTCGCCCAGTCCGAGCTGTGACGGCGCCGGCGCCGTCACGTCGCTAGGAGCGGCGCTCGACCGACCGGTGCGCGAGCTCGAGGAGCCGTGCCCGGGCCTCGTCGGGCCAGTCCTGCCGTTCGATGAGGTCGAGCGCGGTGCGTGCGAGCGCGTCGATGAGCTTCTCCACCTCGTCGGGCGCGCCGGTCGCGGCGATCGCGTCCGCGAGACGACCGGCGTCGGCCGCCGTCAGCGCGGGGTCGCCGAGTCGCGAGCGCAGCAGGGCGATCGTGGCCTCGTCGCCCGCCGCCCGGGCCAGGCGCAGCGCGCGCGCCACCAGCACGGTGCGCTTGCCCTCGCGGAGGTCGTCGCCCGCGGGCTTGCCGGTGACCGCCGGGTCGCCGTACACGCCGAGCAGGTCGTCGCGGAGCTGGAAGGCCTCGCCCAGCGGCAGGCCGATCGCGCGGCAGGCAGCGACCGAGGCGCCGTCGGCACCGGCCATCGCGGCGCCCAGCGCCATCGGGTGCTCCACCGAGTAGCGGGCGGACTTCGAGCGCACCACCTGGCGCGCGCGCTGCTCGACCCGGTCCGCGTCGTCGTCCCACGGCTGCGCCTGCGCGAGCAGGTCGAGGTACTGCCCGACCGTGACCTCGGTGCGCATCTCGTCGAACACCGCCCTGCTCGCGCCGGCGGCGGCCGGCGGCAGCGCCGCGACCGCGGCGGCGAACTCGGCGTCGCTCCCGATGAGCGCGAGGTCGCCGAGCAGGATCGCGACCGACGCGCCGTGGCGGCGCTCGTCGCCCTCGAGCCCCGAGCGGCGGTGCGCCGAGGCGAACTCGCGGTGCGCGGTGGGCCGGCCGCGCCGGGTGTCGGAGTCGTCGATGACGTCGTCGTGGAAGAGCGCGGCCGCGTGGAACAGCTCGAGCGCGGCGCCCACGCGCAGCACGGCGTCCTCGGCGGGCGTGCCCGGGGTACCGCCGTGGGCGCGCCAGGACCAGTACGCGAACGAGGCCCGCAGGCGCTTGCCGCTCGACAGCAGCGAGGCGACGGCGTCGCAGAGCGGACCGCCCTCGGGCGTGACCGCGCCGACCTCCTGGCGCAGCCGCCGCGCGTGGTCGGCGAGCAGCGCGTCGACGCGCGTCCGCACGTCGTCGGTCCTGGTCGGGGACGGCGTCTCGCTCATCCGGCCAGACTAGGCGAGGCGACCGACGGGCGCGGCGGCCCTCAGGGCCGGACCGTGCCGCCGAGCGTCAGTGTCCGCTGGCCGTCGCGGTCGAGGATCCCCACGAGCACGAACTCGGCACCGTTCGACCGGACGAACGAGGCCTGCGCGGCGAGGCTCGGGTCGGGCTGGGCCGGAGGGGAGTCGGTGAACCCGGCCGCGAGGAGCGGGGCGCGGATCGCCTCCAGCAGCCCGGCCGTGTCCTGGTTCGTGCGCAGGTTGAGGCTGATCTGCACGGTGCCGTTCGGCTGCGGCGCCGCCGACGAGACGAGGATCTCGGCCCCCGCCGGCACCGGGACGAGCGCGCTCGGGAAGCCCGGTGCCAGCGTGCCGGTGGCCGAGTCCGGCGCGGGCCCGTCGGTGAGCAGCGGCTCGGGGGCCGTCTGCGTCGGCTCGGGGTCGCCCGTGCCGACGAGGTTCGCCGGGGCGCTGGTGGCGCACCCGGACAGGGCTCCGGTCGCGAGCGCGAGCGCCAGTGCCGCCGTGGCGAGGGTGCGGATCGGCCGGTGCACCGGCACAGGGTAGCCGCGCCGGCGATGCGCCCGAACGGCGTGAGGCGACCGCCGGCCTGTGGGCGTCGGCGCTGATCCACAGCCGGGCACCGGTGCGCCCCGAGGGGTGCGGCGTTCGGGTGGGGTCCAGGCATGCAGACCCCGACCCTTCGCGTCACCGAACCGCGCGAGATGCTCTCGCTCGTCCCGCACCAGCTGGGCTTCCACCCGTCCGAGTCGGTGGTGGCGGTGAGCCTGCGGGGCCCGCGCGGGCGCGTCGGCCTGGTCGTGCGGGTGGACCTGCCGGACCTCGCGAACCCCGACGTGGGGCCGCAGCTCGCGCGCGACGTGGTGGCGCACCTCGCCGGCGACGGTGCGGAGCGCGCGTGGCTCGTGGTCTACACGCGCGACGACCCCCGCCGCGGCCCGGATGCGGCGGTGTCCGCGGCGGTGTCCTGCTTCCGCGAGGCGGCCGAGGCGGCGTTCGGGGACGTGCCGGCGTGGGCGGTGACCTCGACGGGCTACCTCTCGCTCGACTGCGACCAGACGTGCTGCCCGCCCGGTGGGCGCCCGCTCGCCGACCTGTCCTCGACGCAGGTGAGCGCGCAGATGGTGCTCGCGGGATCGTCGGTCGCCACGTGCCGGGAGGACGTGGGCCGGATCCGGCCCGCCGGGGCCGAGGCCCGGCGCTCGGTGGCCCGCGTGCGCCGGCGCTGGCAGGCGCGCGGCCTGCGCGCGCACGACGAGGGCGCGGCCGCCCTCGAGCGGTGGCGTCGCGACGGCGTGGCGGCCTGGCGGCGCGCGGTCGGCGAGCAGCTCGACCGGGACGGCGGGCCGACGGCGGCGGCGCTGGGCCGGCTCGAGGCGGCGCTCACCGACCTGCGGGTCCGGGACGCCGTGCTCGTCGCGCTCGTGCCCGGCCAGGGCGAACTCCCGGAACGGTGCGTGCGCGGGGAGCGGCCGTGCACCGAGGACGACGCCGCGCTCGGGCGTGCCTTGGCGCTCGTCGTCGACCCGCTCGACGGCGTCCCGGCACCCCCGGCGGCCACGCGGGTCCACGAGGCCGTGCTCGAGGCCGTCGTCGCGCACGGGGAGCGGGGCGGCCAGGCCCCGGCGGCGACGCTGCTCGGCCTGCTCGCGTGGTGGCGCGGCGACGGCGCGCGGGCGGCCATCCTGCTGGACCGGGCGCTGGCGGACGACGACGGCTACCGGCTGGCGCGGCTCGTCGCGCAGTCCCTCGCGTGCGGCGTGCCGCCGGGCTGGGTTCGGGCGGGCCGGTGACACGCGCGGCGCCCCGGCCGGCTCGCGTCGTGGCGCGGCGGCCGGGGCGGCGGTAGCGTCGCGCCAGGTCCAGGGCCAGGTCCGGGACGTGGTCCGGTGCAGGAGGACGCATGTCGATCGTGGTGGGGTACCTCGCGACGGTGGAGGGACGGGCCGCGCTCGACGCGGCGGTGCGGGAGTCGGCGCTGCGCGGTGAGCGGGTGGTGGTCGTCGTCAGCACGCGGACCGACGAGCCCGCCGAGCAGCAGCACGACCTCGACGTGGCGCTGGCCGCGGTGCACGAGGAGCTCGAGACCGCCGGCCTGGACCACGAGATCCGCGTGCTCGTGGGCGGCGACGTGGCGGACGACCTGCTGGGCACGGCGGAGGAGACGCAGGCCCAGCTCGTGGTCATCGGGCTGCGGCGTCGCAGCCCCGTGGGCAAGCTGATCCTCGGCGCCAACGCCCAGCGGGTGCTGTTCGACGCGCCGTGCCCGGTGCTCACGGTCAAGCCGGATCTCTGAGCCGCCGCGGGAATCTTCCGCCCGGGTCGCTCGTTCGAGAACAGGAGCACCCGATCCACGGATCACCCGTACGGGCACCGGGGTGCGTAGCCGTCCGGCCGGGGAGGCCGTCGGTACAATATCTGCCTGTTCGTCGGACCGTGGCTACGGTGCCGGTGCCGCCGATAGCTGCCGAAAGGTCATCCGTGTCGCCCAAGACGTTGACTCCTGCCCTCCCGTCCGAGCCCGAGAACCCCGCCGTCGAGACTGCTGCCCGTCGTCGTGCGTCCGCCGCGACGGTGGCGAAGACGCGCGTGACCGCGAGCGTCGACGAGGAGGCGCGCGCCGCGAAGGCCGCCGTCAAGGCGCCGAAGGCGGTGGAGCCCGTCGCGGAGGCCGACGCGGACGACCTCGAGGAGACCGAGGACGACGCCGACGACATCGAGCCCGAGGGCGACATCGACCTCGCCGAGGACGTCGAGGCGGACGTCGAGACGGTCGACGCCGAGGACGCCGACGCCACCGAGGGCGACGCCGAGGCCGGAGCCCCGGAGGAGGAGTCCGCCGACGAGGAGGAGGCCCCGGCGAAGGCCGCCGAGGACGAGGCCAGCGAGGACACGGGCTTCGTCTACTCCGACGCGGACGACGACGACGCCCCGGCCCAGCAGGTCGTGACCGCCGGCGCCACTGCCGACCCCGTCAAGGACTACCTCAAGCAGATCGGCAAGGTGGCGCTCCTCAACGCGGAGCAGGAGGTCGAGCTCGCCAAGCGCATCGAGGCCGGCCTGTTCGCCGAGGAGAAGCTCGGCAAGGAGTACGCCGGGTTCGACAAGGCCAAGGCCGACGCCGAGGCCCGCCGGTTCGTGCGCGAGCTGGAGTGGATCGCGCAGGACGGCCGGCGCGCCAAGAACCACCTGCTCGAGGCGAACCTGCGCCTCGTCGTCTCCCTGGCCAAGCGGTACACCGGTCGCGGCATGCTCTTCCTCGACCTCATCCAGGAGGGCAACCTCGGCCTGATCCGTGCGGTCGAGAAGTTCGACTACACCAAGGGCTACAAGTTCTCGACGTATGCCACGTGGTGGATCCGCCAGGCGATCACGCGTGCGATGGCCGACCAGGCCCGCACCATCCGGATCCCCGTCCACATGGTCGAGGTCATCAACAAGCTCGCCCGCGTGCAGCGCCAGATGCTCCAGGACCTGGGCCGCGAGCCCACCCCGGAGGAGCTGGCCAAGGAGCTCGACATGACGCCCGAGAAGGTCGTCGAGGTCCAGAAGTACGGCCGCGAGCCCATCTCGCTGCACACGCCGCTCGGCGAGGACGGTGACAGCGAGTTCGGTGACCTCATCGAGGACTCCGAGGCCGTGGTCCCGGCGGACGCGGTGAGCTTCACGCTGCTGCAGGAGCAGCTGCACCAGGTGCTCGACACCCTCTCGGAGCGCGAGGCGGGCGTCGTGTCGATGCGGTTCGGCCTGACCGACGGCCAGCCCAAGACGCTCGACGAGATCGGCAAGGTCTACGGCGTGACCCGCGAGCGGATCCGGCAGATCGAGTCGAAGACGATGTCCAAGCTGCGTCACCCCTCGCGCTCCCAGGTGCTGCGCGACTACCTGGACTGACCTGCGGGCCCCACGGTCCGGCGCGGGGAGGGTGGCCTTCGGGCCCCCTCCCCGCCGTCGTCATGCCTCGCTGCGCACCTGGAGCACGTCTCCGGGCTGGCACTCGAGCACCTGGCAGATCGCCGACAAGGTCGAGAAGCGGATGGCCTTGGCGCGGCCGTTCTTGAGCACGGACAGGTTCGCGAGCGTCAGGCCGACGCGGTCGGCCAGCTCGGTGACAGTCATCTGGCGTTCGGCGAGCAGGCGGTCGAGCGTCACGACGACGGTGTGCTTCTCGGTGGGCGGCACCTAGATCACCTCGTCCAGCTCCTCGCGGAGCCGCTGGCCGTGGCGGATGACCTCGGCGAGCGCGAGGACGCACAGGCCGGCGATCGGCCCGTCGAGCGTGAACGCGGGCGCGAAGTCGGCGGCGGCGCCGAGCGTGCTGCCGGCCAGTCGGTAGCTCCCGAGGCCGGTGAGGAGCTGGACCAGCGGGCCGCCGACGAGCAGCACGACGCCGAGCGCACGCATGAGGGCGACGACGCCGCCCGTGAACGGCGCGCCCCGACGAGCGCGCACCACCGCGATGAGCACGAGGGCGACCGCGGTGCCGCCCAGGAGGCTGGTGGGCAACCACAGCAGGGTGGCCCACGCGGACTGGGCGGAGGTCGGGTCGGCCAGGCTCACCGAGACCGTTGCGCCGGGTGCCACCGCCAGGCCCGGCGCCGGTGCGGCGCCACCCGGCGGTGACCCGAGGGCCGCTGCCGCAGGCAGCGGGAACGTGACGGGCTGGCCGCGGGCCGCCTGGACGGCCATGACGACCGTCGTGACGGCCAGAAGCGCGAGGCCGGCACCGAGGACCGCGGCGGCGGAGGTCAGCCAACCGCGGCCGGTCGGAGTGCTCATGATGTTCCCCTATCGATAGTCGATGCATCGATTATCGATAATACGGGCGGAGTGTCAAGAGCGACGCAGGGCTACCGGGTCGCGGATGGACGGGTGGGGCTGGGCCGATCGGGTGAACTTGGCCGGTCGCGCGGGCCCCCTGTGGAAAGTTCCGCCGCGGATGTCCGCTTTGCCGCCACACTCCGGTGCCAGACGACGCGAGGGGGACGCGGTGAGCGGGGGGCGAGCGACGGCGGCGCCGGCAGGTCCGGCGAGCCGCGGCCGAGCGTGCCCCGGGGGCGTGTGCCCACCCAGCGGCGTCGACAGCCGTCAGGGAGCGCCATCGGTGGCGGTCTGACGCAGGTGAGGGGGCCCAGGTGGCAGCCCGGGCCCCCTCCGCGCACGACTCAAGGTCGTCCTTCTGGGCAGAAATGGAACTCGAATGCGCGCACGTCCATGGTCTCATCACGCGCGGCGTCCTCACGGTCGTGCGGTCGTCCGAACGGGTGTGTCGCTGCTGCTCGTCGGGGTGATCGCGGGCGTCGTGGTGCCCGTCCCCGCGCAGGCGGCGGCGCCCGGCCGCGTCGAGCCCGGGGTAGCGGTCTCCGGCGTGACGGCGAACGGCGAGTCGTGGCTGGGGGCGATGGTCGCCCCCGCGGGGTACGGCGACGACCTGGCCTTCTGCATCACCGCCGGCGGCGGGGCCCCCATGGGCACCACCCCGGCGGGCGCCGGCTCCGTGGACGACCCGGTGCTGGCGGCGGCGATGGGCGCGCACCGCCAGGAGGAGGACGCCACCACGAGGGCCGCACTGAGCTACCTCAGCCACGTGCGGTGGGAGACCGGCTCGCACGGGGTCAGCGCGCAGACCCGGATCGCGCGCTACCTCGCGAGCACGCCGGCCGCCGTCAGGGAACGGGCCGCGGCCATCCTGGCCGAGGCGACCGTGACCGCGGGGCCGTACGCCGCCGCGACGGTCGTGGTCGCCGGCTCGGGCACCCGCTCCGGAGACCTGCACGGCCTCGGCGTGACCGGGGCGTCGGGCGGGTGGGTCCCGGGGCTGCCCTTCACCGCCACCCTGTCGGGTCCCGCGGTCTTCGCGACCACAGGCTCGGCCACCGTGTCGGGGACCACGGGACCGGAACCGCTGAGCTTCGCGTGGACGTCGACCGGGACCGGCGTCGTGAGTGCCACCGTCACCTTCCGCGACGTCCCGCGCGTCACCCTGACGCGGCTCGACGGCGCCGGCGACGTGCAGACGGTCCTCACGTACGGCCACCGGCCGGCGGCCGACTCCTCGGAACGGGCCACCCCGCCCCTGACGTTCGAGGTGGTGGGGCAGTTCCAGCCGGTGGCCTCGACGGCGGTCGGTGCCCGGACCGCCGCGCTCGGCGAGGACCTCGTCGACCGCGTCACCGTGACCGCCGCCGCGGGCGACCAGTGGCTCTCGGTCGACGGGCGCCCGGTGCCGGTGACGTTCGTCGGTACCGCCTACGCCACGGGCGCGACCCCACCAGCGGCGCCCGGCGCGGTGCCGGCGGCCGCGCAGGTCGTCGGGCGGGCGACGCTCACCGCGACCGGACCGGGCCCCTACACCGCCGTCGTGCCCGGGCAGGGGTTGGGTGGGTTCGTCACGTGGGTCTGGGAGATGTCGGTGGCGCAGCAACCGGAGGCCTGGCGTCCCTACCTGCGGGGCGACTGGCGGGACGGCTTCGGCGTGCCCGACGAGACCGCGTCGGTGCGCCACCGGGCGCAGCTCACGTAGCGGATGGTGGTGCGCTCCGACGCGTCCGGCCGTCCCGTGGGACTGGCCGACGACGTCGTCGTCGCCGGCCTGCCCGAGGACCATCCGGGCTTCGGCGGCGGCGCGGGGTTCGCCCCCGACCGCCCGACGATCACGCAGTCGCTCTGGTTCTTCCCGCCGGGCCTGGAGGTCTCCGACGAGCACCGCGGCGAGGCGACGCTCCTCGGCCAGGTGGAGCTCGCGGCGGCCGACGGCGCCGTCGCGGCCGTGGGCGACGGTGCCTTCCCGCTGCCGCGCAGCGCCACCGGCGCCGGGGTGGCCGGGACGTACGTGTTCACGCATGCCTTCGCGGGCGACGACAGGGTGGAGCCGTTCGAGACGTCGGTGACCGCCGCCGACGAGCAGTACGTGCTGGTGCCGCGCCCGCTCGTGGTGGCGACGGTCGCGGTGCGCGAGGGGACGACCGCGCCGGGGGACCGGCTGCTGGCGCACGACGTGGCCACGGTCGCCGGCGACATCCCCGTGGGCGCGACCGTCGCGTTCGAGCTCTACCAGTGGCGTCACGGGGGCCCGCCGGTGTGCGTCGCCCCGGTGTGGGCCTCGCCCGCGCTGGTGCTGGCCGGGGAGGGCGAGGTGCGCTCGCCCACCGCCGACGTCGCCGCGACGCTCGACCTCGGTTTCGTGGCGGTGGTCCGCGCGGCCGACGGCACGGTGCTGTCGCGTGGCGAGTGCGGCGCCCGCGAGGAGACGATCGCGGCCGACGTGACCGTGGTGCTGGCCGAGCTGGCAGAGACCGGGCCCGGGGACGTCGGCCGGCTCGCGCTGCTGGCGGGTGGCCTGCTCGTCGCCGGTGCGGTGGCGATCCGGGTGCGTCGGCGCCGGCCGTGGTGACGTGCACGTTCACAGGCGCATCGCCGCAGTCCCGGCCGGATTCTGGGACCTTCGTCCCGAAAGTCGGCCTGGCGGTCTGCTGGGCCGCCACCCGCGGGCGTCACCCGATCGAGTGGCGACCGTGGGCGGTGACCGGGGCCACGGTGCGGTGTCGATGTAATGACGGAAGTCAGCAAAGGACGAGTCCCTGGCAGGAGGTCTCCCGACGGTGTCCAGCCCCGCGTCGTTGACGGCGGACGTGCTCGCCGCGCTGCCGGACGGCGCCTACCTCGTGGACCGCGACCGCACCGTCACCTACTGGAACGGCGCGGCGCAGGCCATCAGCGGGTACTCGCCGAGCGAGGTGCTGGGGCACTGGTGCGGCGACGGGCTGCTCAACCACGTGGACGACACCGGGCGGCCGATGTGCGGCGACCGTTGCCCGCTGCTGCAGACGCTGCAGGACGGCCGCTACCGCACGGCGCGCGTGATGCTGCACCACCGCGAGGGGCACATGGTGCCGGTGGAGATCCGCGCCACGGCCGTGCGCGACGCGGACGGCCGGATCGTCGGCGCGCTCGAGACCTTCCGCGACGACACCCGCCGCTTCGCCGAGCCGCTGCCCCTGCGTGAGCCGGCCGAGGCCGAGGGAGGCGATGCGCTCACGGGGCTGGGCAGCCGCGCGTCGCTCGAGTCGACGATGGTCGGCCGGCTGGCGGCGCTGTCGCACGACGCCGTGCCGCTGGGCGTCATCCTCTGCGACCTCGACGGCTTCACCGCGGTCAACGACGGTCACGGCAGGCCGGCCGGCGACCGCGTGCTCCAGGTGGTGGCCGACACGCTGCGCCACTGCCTGCCGGGACCGGGCCGAGCCTTCCGTTCCGGCGGCGACGAGTTCGTCGGCCTCGTCGCCCACGGCGACCTGGCGGACTTCGCCTCCCGGCTCTGCGCGTTCGTCGCGGAGTCGCGCATCGTCCTGGAGGACGACGTGGTGCGCGTCACCATGTCGGCCGGCGCGACCATGGCGCGTCCGGGGGAGGACTACGCCGACGTGCTGCGTCGCGCGGAGCGGCTCCTCGCGCGCGCCAGGGCTCGCGGCGGCAACAGGGCGGTCACGGACGCGCCGCGGTGGCGCGGCCGAGGGCTCTGAACCGGCGGCCCGTCAGCCGACGACGCCGGCCCCCGCGCCGTGCTCCGCGTGCAGGCGATCGGTCTCGTCCTGCACGTGCGTGGCCACGGAGGAGAACTTGTCGGCGTGCTCGCGCGCGTGGTGCGCGCAGAAGAGCAGCTCGCCCGACGGGAGGACGACGCGGACGTAGGCCTGTGCGCCGCAACGGTCGCAACGGTCGGCTGCGGTCAGCGGGGCGTGGGTCTGGGTCGCGTTCACGAACCCATAGAACCACCCCCGCTCCGGATCCATGCCACCCGGGGGGCAAGGTTCGCCCTCCGCGTACAGAATCGTGACGTCCCGTCACGTCGCCGTGACCTCCTCGTCGCGTCCGGCGCCGACGCGACACAGTCCCGACACACTCGGTTCCGCATACCGAGACGGTGCTGGGTCGTGCGGCCGCAGCGTGCCGACCGGGGGGGCGTCGGCGGCCGCCGTTACCATCCTTGCGTGACGACGACCGACTCCCAGTCCAGCTACACGGCCCGGCACCTGTCGGTGCTGGAGGGCCTGGAGGCGGTCCGCAAGCGTCCGGGTATGTACGTCGGCACCACCGACAGCCGCGGCCTCATGCACTGCCTGTGGGAGATCATCGACAACGCGGTGGACGAGGCGCTCGCGGGCTTCTGCGAGCACATCGAGGTGGTGCTGCGGGCCGACGGCTCGGTCGAGGTGCGCGACGACGGCCGCGGCATCCCGGTCGACATCGAGCCGAAGACCGGCCTCACGGGTGTCGAGGTCGTCTTCACCAAGCTCCACGCGGGCGGCAAGTTCGGCGGCGGCTCCTATGCCGCCTCGGGCGGCCTGCACGGCGTGGGCGCGTCGGTGGTCAACGCCCTCTCGGCGCGGCTCGACGTCGAGGTCGACCGCAACGGACGCACGTACCGGATGACGTTCCACCGGGGCGAGCCGGGGGAGTTCGCGGGCGACGGCCCGGAGGCGCCCTTCGAGCCCTTCGTCTCCGGCTCGGTGCTCGAGACGGTCGGCAAGGTCGGCAGGGCCGTCACGGGCACGCGCGTGCGGTACTGGGCGGACCGGCAGATCTTCCTGCCCTCCGCCGTGTTCTCGTACGACGAGCTGGCCACCCGCGCGCGGCAGACGAGCTTCCTCGTCCCCGGCCTGGAGCTCACGCTGCGCGACGAGCGCGGCCTGCCGGGCACGCCCGGCGAGGCGGGACCGCACGTCGAGGTGTTCCGGCACACGGGCGGCGTGGTCGACTTCGCCGACTACCTGGCCCCGGACCCGAAGGTCACCGAGGTGTGGCACCTCACGGGCTCGGGCACGTTCTCCGAGACCGTCCCGGTGCTCGACGAGCGCGGGCACATGACGCCGCAGGCGGTGGAGCGCACGTGCGAGGTGGACGTCGCCCTGCGGTGGGGCACCGGGTACGAGACCGACGTCCGCTCGTTCGTCAACATCATCGCCACCCCGAAGGGCGGCACCCACGTCGCGGGTTTCGAGCAGGCCCTCGTCAAGGTGCTGCGGGACGCCGTGACCGCCAACGCGCGGCGCCTGAAGGTCTCGACGAAGAACGGCGAGGAACGGCTGGAGAAGGACGACCTGACGGCCGGCCTCACCGCCGTGGTGACGGTCCGCCTGGCGGAGCCGCAGTTCGAGGGCCAGACCAAGGAGGTGCTGGGCACCGCGGCGGTGCGCGGCATCGTCGCGAGGGTGGTCACCGCGGAGCTCAACGCGATCCTCACCTCGACGCGCGGCGCCGTGAAGTCTCAGGTCAACTCGCTGCTCGACAAGATCGTCGCCGAGATGCAGGGGCGTCTGGCGGCGCGCAAGCAGAAGGAGATCTCGCGCCGCAAGACGGCGCTGGAGTCCAGCTCGCTGCCGCCCAAGCTGGCGGACTGCCGCATCGACGACGTCGAGCGCAGCGAGCTCTTCATCGTCGAGGGCGACAGCGCCCTCGGCACCGCCAAGCTCGCCCGCTCGTCGGACTACCAGGCCCTGCTGCCCATCCGCGGCAAGATCCTCAACGTCCAGAAGGCGTCGATCTCCGACATGCTCCACAACGCGGAGTGCGCGGCGATCATCCAGGTGGTCGGCGCCGGCTCGGGCCGCACGTTCGACCTGGAGCAGGCCCGCTACGGCAAGGTCATCATGATGACCGACGCGGACGTCGACGGCGCCCACATCCGCACGCTGCTGCTCACGCTGTTCTACCGGTACATGCGCCCCATGGTGGCCGCCGGCCGGGTGTACGCCGCCGTGCCGCCGCTGCACCGCATCGAGCTCATGGGCAGCCGCAAGGCCGACGAGGACAAGTACGTCTACACGTACTCGGAGGCCGAGCTCGCCGCCACGCTCAAGCGGCTCGAACGGGCGGGGCGGCGCTACTCGGACGACATCCAGCGCTACAAGGGCCTGGGCGAGATGGACGCCGAGCAGCTGGCGGAGACGACGATGGACCCGCGCCACCGCACGCTGCGCCGGGTCACGGTGGCCGCCGCCGAGCGCGCGGAGCAGGTGTTCGACATGCTCATGGGCTCCGACGTGGGCCCGCGCCGCGACTTCATCGTCGAGCACGCCGACGAGCTCGACCGCAGCAAGATCGACGCCTGAGCGTCGCCCCCGGTACTGGGAGGATGTCCGAGTGATCCCGTCCCGCAGCCTCGTCCGCCGTGCTCCCGCCCGCGTGGGGGGCCGGCGATGACCGACGTGCTCGACCTGCAGGACGTGAGGATCGTCCGCGGCACCACGACGATCCTCGACGGCCTGTCCTGGACGGTCCGCGAGGGCGAGCGCTGGGTGGTGCTCGGGCGCAACGGCGCCGGCAAGACGACGCTGCTCCAGATCGCCTCCGGGCGCATGCACCCCACGGGCGGGACGGCGGACATCCTCGGCGAGCGCATGGGCCGCGTCGACGTGTTCGAGCTGCGCCCCCGCATCGGCCTGTCGAGCGCCGCCCTCGCCGAGCACATCCCCTCCGGCGAGCTGGTGCGCGACGTCGTCGTCACGGCCGCCTACGGCGTCACCGGCCGCTGGCGCGAGCAGTACGAGGACCTCGACGAGGCGCGCGCGAGCGACCTGCTCACCGTGTTCGGGGTGGACCACCTGGCGCGTCGCTACTTCGGCACCCTCTCGGAGGGCGAGCGCAAGCGCGTCCAGATCGCCCGCGCACTCATGAGCGACCCGGAGCTGCTGCTGCTCGACGAGCCGGCCGCCGGGCTCGACCTCGGCGGGCGCGAGGAGCTGGTCGGTGCACTGGCCGAGCTGGCCCGCGACCCGCGCTCGCCCGTGCTGGTGCTGGTGACGCACCACGTGGAGGAGATCCCGCCCGGGTTCACGCACGTGCTGCTGCTGCGGCAGGGCCACGTCGAGGCGGCCGGGCCGCTCGAGGAGGTGCTGACGGCCGAGCACCTGTCGACGACGTTCGGGCTGGAGCTCGAGCTCGACCGGCACGGCGACCGGTGGTCGGCGCGTGCGGTGCCGAGCACGGTGCGCACGGGCGCCCACTGACCCCTGCGTGCCGAAGGACCCCCGGTCAGCGGCAGGTTCGCGCTAGTGTCGAGACCGGCGGGGCCGCTGGGCGGCACCGCCGGGGAGGGGGACGCCGTGGCCTGGCTGTGGTGGCTCGGAGCAGCCTTGGTGCTCGCGATCGCCGAGGAGCTCTCGCTCGGGCTCGTCCTCCTCATGTTCTCCGGCGGCGCGCTGGCGGCCGCGATCACCGCGGGGCTCGGCGCCCCGGTGGTGGTGCAGGTCATCGTCGCGGTGGTGGTCTCCGCGCTCCTCCTGTTCACGCTGCGCCCGTGGCTGCTGCGGCACCTGCGACAGCGCCACCGGCTGGTGGAGACCAACGTCCACGCTCTCGTCGGACGCCCCGCCGTGACCGTCACGGACGTCGCCGGCAGCGGCGGCCGCGTCAAGATCGGCGGCGAGGTGTGGACGGCCCGCAGCCGCTCGGGCGACCCCATCGCGACGGGCACGCCGGTGCGCGTGACCCAGATCGACGGCGCGACCGCCGTCGTCGAACCTATCGAGGAGTGACATGAACGTCGGCGAAACGATCGGCCTGGTCGTTCTTGCTCTCATTGCCCTGTTCGTCATCATCGCGCTGGTCCGCGCCGTGCGGATCGTGCGCCAGGCGGAGGCGTACGTCGTCGAGCGGCTCGGCCGGTACTCCCGGACCCTGGACGCGGGCCTGCACCTGCTGGTCCCCTTCGTCGACCGGGTCCGGGCCCGGGTTGACCTCCGCGAGCAGGTGGTGTCGTTCCCGCCGCAGCCGGTCATCACCTCGGACAACCTCGTGGTGTCCATCGACACGGTCATCTACTTCCAGGTGACCGAGCCGAAGGCGGCCGTGTACGAGATCGCGAACTACTACAACGGCATCGAGCAGCTGACCGTCACCACGCTCCGTAACGTCATCGGCACCATGGACCTCGAGCAGACGCTCACCAGCCGCGACCAGATCAACGGCCAGCTGCGGGGCGTGCTCGACGAGGCGACCGGCAAGTGGGGCATCCGCGTCAACCGCGTGGAGCTCAAGGCGATCGACCCGCCGCCCAGCATCCAGAGCTCGATGGAGCAGCAGATGCGCGCCGAGCGTGACCGCCGCGCCACGATCCTCACGGCCGAGGGCGTCAAGCAGAGCAAGATCCTCACCGCCGAGGGCGAGAAGCAGGCTGCGGTGCTGCGGGCCGAGGGCGACGCTCAGTCCGCCGTCCTGCGGGCCGAGGGCGACGCGCGGGCCATCCTCCAGGTGTTCGACGCCATCCACCGGGGCGACGCCGACCCGAAGCTGCTGGCCTACCAGTACCTGCAGACCCTGCCCAAGATCGCCGAGAGCCCCTCGAGCACCATGTGGTTCCTTCCGGCGGAGCTGTCCGGCGCGCTCGGGCAGCTGGCGCGCGGCTTCGCGGGCTCGGGTGGGGCATCGCCGGCCGAACCGGCGGCCGGGCCGGCCGAGCGGTCCGTCGCGTACCCGACGGGCAACCTCCCCCCGGTGTCGCTGCCGACCGCGGCCGAGGCCCTCGCCGAGGCGCGCCGCCAGTCCGAGGCGGCGACCGCGGACGCGACCGATGCGGGCACCCGCAGCGGTGTGCCGTTCAACCCCGACGTCGAGGCCGGTCTGCGTCCGAGCGGGGCCCCGCCGGTCCCGCCGGCGCCGGCCATGCCGCCGGCTGCGCCGCCGGAGGAGGACCGACCCGCCGAGTGAGGGGCGCGCCGCGCCGCACACTTGCTGAGTGAGTGCTCACTCATTTAGTCTGACCGCATGCAGGTCTCCAGTGCGCGCTCGGGGCGCGCCGCCCCGCTGCCGCCGGACGAGCGGCGGCTGGCCATCCTCAAGGCCGTGCTGCCGGTGGTGCGGGCGCGCGGCACGGACGTGACCACGCGCGAGCTCGCCGAGGCGGCGCAGGTGGCCGAGGGCACGCTGTTCCGCGTCTTCGACGACAAGGAGTCGCTGCTGCGGGAGGCCGTCGCCACCGCGCTCGACCCGGCTGAGCTCCTCGCGGAGATGACGGCCATCGACCTGGGCCTGCCCGTCGAGGAACGCCTCGCCGCCGTCATCCGGGCGGGCGTGTCGAGGATGGCCGACCTCGCCCTGTGGATGTCGATGTTCCACCGCAAGGACAGGGACTCCGCGCCCGGCGCGGCCGGGGCCCACCACGGGCCTCCTCGCGGCTGGGCCGAGCGGCAGCAGGCGACGCAGGTCCTCGTGCGAGCCGAGCTCCGGCGGATCCTCGAGCCGGACGCGGAGCGCTACCGCTGCCCGCTCGACGTGGCGATCGTCCTGCTCGAGTCCCTCCTCACCGGGACGATCATGCAGTCGGCCAACCGGCTGCGACAGGGCCAGGCCGCCCTCGAGACCGACGCCGACCTCGTCGCCGACTTCTTCCTCCACGGGGTGCTCCACCCCGCCGAGGCCACCGTCTAGAACCGTTCATCTCCGAGAGGGAGAACCATGCTTGTCCGGCTCCTCCGCGAGCACCTACGCCCCTATGCGGGCACGGCGATCGTGGTCGTCGCGCTGCAGATCGTGCAGGTCGTCGCGACGCTCTACCTGCCCAGCCTCAACGCCGACATCATCGACAAGGGTGTCGCGGCCGGGAACACGCACGAGATCTGGCGGCTCGGCGGCATCATGCTCGCCGTCAGCCTCGCCCAGGTGGTCTGCGCCGTCGGCGCCGTCTACCTCGGCGCGCGCACCGCGATGGCGCTGGGCCGCGACATGCGCGCCCGCCTCTTCGACCGGGTGCAGGCCTTCTCCCAGCAGGAGATGGGCTCGTTCGGCGCACCGACGCTCATCACGCGCACGACGAACGACGTGCAGCAGGTGCAGATGGTCGTCCTCATGACGTTCACCATCATGCTCATGGCGCCGATCATGCTGGTGGGCGGCGTCATCATGGCGCTGCGCGAGGACGTCGCGCTGTCCGGCGTGCTGCTGGTGGTGGTGCCGGTCCTGGCCATCATCGTCGCGCTCGTCGTCACCAGGATGGTGCCCTGGTTCCGCAAGATGCAGGCGCGCATCGACACCGTCAACCGGGTGATGCGCGAGCAGCTGTCGGGCGTGCGCGTCATCCGGGCCTTCGTCCGCGAGGGGCGCGAGCGCGCCCGGTTCGGGCAGGCGAACGACGACGTCTACGAGGCCGGCCTGCGGACCGGCATGTTCATGGCGATCCTGTTCCCGCTCGTCATGTTCGTCATGAACGCCACGAGCGTGTCGGTGCTGTGGTTCGGCGCGCGCCGCATCGACAACGGCCAGATGCAGATCGGCGCCCTCACGGCGTTCATCAGCTACATCGTGTTCATCCTCATGGCCGTGATGATGAGCTCTCTCATCTTCGTCATGATCCCGCGCGCCATGGTGGCCTCCGAGCGCATCGTGGCCGTTGTCGACACCAAGCCCACCGTGCTGCCGCCCATCCAGCCGGTGGCGCTGCCCGCCGGCTCCGAGCGTGGCCTGCTGCGGCTCACGGGCGTCGAGTTCCGGTACCCGGGTGCCGAGGACGCCGTGCTGCAGGACATCGACCTGCTGGCCGAGCCCGGCAGGACGACGGCGATCATCGGCTCCACAGGCTCCGGCAAGACGACGCTCGTCAACCTCGTGCCCCGGCTCTACGACGTCACGGGGGGCACCGTGACGGTGGGCGGCGTCGACGTCCGCGACGTGGCGCCCGACGAGCTGTGGGGCCTCATCGGCCTGGTGCCGCAGAAGCCGTACCTGTTCTCCGGCACGGTGCGCTCCAACCTGCAGTTCGGCGCCCCGGACGCCACCGACGAGGAGCTGTGGCACGCGCTCGAGGTGGCGCAGGCCCGCAGCTTCGTCGAGGCGATGGAGGGCGGCCTGGACGCGCCGATCGCGCAGGGCGGCACCAACGTGTCCGGCGGCCAGCGCCAGCGCCTGGCGATCGCGCGGGCCATCGCCCGCCGGCCCTCCATCTACCTGTTCGACGACTCGTTCTCGGCCCTCGACTACGCCACGGACGCCGCGCTGCGCGCCGCGCTCGTGCCCGAGACCCGGGACGCGACGGTCGTCGTCGTGGCGCAGCGCGTCGCCACCATCCGCAACGCCGACCGGATCGTCGTCCTGGACGACGGCCGGATCGTCGGCACCGGCACCCACGCCGAGCTGCTCGAGAGCAACCCGACGTACCAGGAGATCGTCTACTCGCAGCTGAGCGTGGAGGAAGCGGCATGAGCGCCGAGGACAACGGCGGGAAGACCCCCGCCCCGGCGGTGGTGCGCCCGCCGCGCCGGCACGGACCCATGGGCGGCGGCCCGATGGGCGGCATGGGGATGCCGGGGGAGAAGGCCAAGGACCTCAAGGGTTCCGGCAAGCGGCTCGTCGGGCTGCTGCGGCCGCAGCGGGCGCGGGTGTCGGGGATGCTCGTCCTCGGCGTGCTGTCCGTCGCGGCGGCGGTGGTCGGGCCGAAGATCCTCGGCAACGCCACCAACGTCATCTTCGAGGGCCTCATGGGCCGGATGATCGCCAAGGAGCTGCCGGCCGGGGTGGACCCCAGCACGGTGAGCGTGGACCAGGTGATCGCCTCGCTCCGGGCCAAGGGCCAGGGCCAGATCGCCGACCTGCTGTCCGGCATGCACAACGTGCACATCGGGCAGGGCGTGGACTTCCACCGCCTGCTCATGATCCTGCTGCTGGTGCTCAGCATCTACGCGGTGTCCGCGGTGTTCGGGTGGCTGCAGTTCCGGCTCACGGCGCTGATGGTGCAGACCACCGCCCGCCAGCTGCGCAACGACGTCGAGGCGAAGCTGGGCCGGCTGCCGCTGTCCTACTTCGACCGGCAGCCCCGCGGCGAGCTGCTGTCGCGCGTGACGAACGACATCGACAACGTCGCCCAGACGATGCAGCAGACCTTCTCGCAGCTCATCACCTCGGTGCTCACCGTCATCGGCGTGCTCGTCATGATGTTCTCCATCTCGTGGGAGCTGTCGCTCGTCGCGCTGGTGACGGTGCCGCTGGCGATGGTCATCGCCGGCGCGATCGCCAAGCGCTCGCGGCCCCAGTTCGTGGCGCAGTGGACCCACACCGGCGAGCTCAACGCGCACATCGAGGAGATGTTCACCGGGCACGCCCTGGTGACGGTGTTCGGGCGGCAGCGCGAGGCGGCGAAGGTGTTCGCCGAGCGCAACGGCAAGCTGTACGACGCGAGCTTCAAGGCCCAGGCGATCTCCGGCATCATCCAGCCGGCCCTCGGCTTCGTCGCGAACCTCAACTACCTCATCGTCGCCGTCGTCGGCGGGCTCAAGGTGGCCTCCGGCACGCTCACGCTCGGTGACGTGCAGGCGTTCATCCAGTACAGCCGCCAGTTCAGCCAGCCCATCACGCAGATCGCCGCCATGGCGAACCTGCTGCAGTCGGGCGTCGCGTCGGCCGAGCGGGTCTTCGAGCTGCTGGACGCCGAGGAGCAGTCGGCGGACCCGGTGCCCGCGGCCAAGCTGGCGCAGCCCGTCAAGGGCCGGGTGGAGTTCGAGCACGTGGCGTTCCAGTACGACCCCGAGAAGCCGCTCATCACGGACCTGTCGCTCGTGGCCGAGCCGGGGCACACCATCGCGATCGTCGGCCCCACGGGCGCCGGCAAGACGACGCTCGTCAACCTCGTGATGCGGTTCTACGAGGTCAACGGCGGGCGGATCACGCTCGACGGCGTCGACACCCGCACGCTGACGCGCGACGAGGTGCGCTCGCAGATGGGGATGGTGCTGCAGGACACCTGGCTGTACCAGGGCACCATCGCCGAGAACATCGCCTACGGCGTGGACGGGGCCACGCGCGAGCAGGTGGTCGCGGCGGCCACCGCCACGCACGTCGACCGGTTCGTGCGCACCCTGCCGCAGGGCTACGACACGAAGATCGACGACGAGGGCGGGTCGCTCTCGGTGGGCGAGAAGCAGCTGCTGACGATTGCCCGGGCGTTCCTCGCGAACCCGACCATCCTCATCCTCGACGAGGCGACGAGCTCGGTGGACACCCGCACCGAGGTGCTGGTGCAGAAGGGCATGGCGGCGCTGCGCGCGGGCCGCACGTCCTTCGTCATCGCGCACCGGCTGTCGACCATCCGGGACGCGGACCTCATCCTCGTCATGGAGCACGGCGACATCGTCGAGCAGGGCACGCACGCCGAGCTGCTCGAGGCGCGCGGCGCCTACGCGCGGCTCTACGAGAGCCAGTTCGCCTCGGCGGCGGTCGAGGAGGCCTGACCCGCAGCGGCACGACGGCCGCGCGGCCCCGGGGAGCTCTCCCGGGACCGCGCGGCCGCGTCGTGCCGGCGTCCCTCGCGGTGCCTCCGAGGCCCTAGGCTTCGGGCGTGCCCCTCGTATCGTTTCGATCGCGGAGCGACCCGGCCGCGCGGACCCGTGTCGTCCGCGACCGCCTGACCCTGACCCTGTACGGCCCGTACACGGTGTGGGGGTGGCTGCTGTACAGCTTCAACCCGAGCGTGCCCCTGCTGGGCCGTGACCTGCGGGTCAGCGACGCGCTCGTCGGGCTGCACGGGACGGCGATGGCAGCCGGCGGTCTCGCGGCGGCCTTCCTCGCACCCCGCGCGGTGCTCTGGTGGGGGCGGCGCCGGGCCATCCTCGGCGCGCTGGCGGTGGTGGTCGTCGGGGTGGCCGGTCTCCTCACCGGGCCGGCGCTGGTCTGGACGCTCAGCGCGATGCTCGTGCTGTCGCTCGGGGGCAACGTCCTCATCTCGGCCACCCAGGTGGGGCTCGCGCTGCACCAGGGGCCCGCCGCGTCGGCGGCGATCAGCGAGGGCAACGCCGTCGGCTCCGGCGTCGGGCTCCTGGGGCCGCTCGCCGTCGGTGCCGCGGTCGCGCTCGGCTGGGGCTGGCGACCGGGCGTGCTGGTGACCGCCGGCCTGGCCGTCGTCGTCGTCGTGCTCGTCGCCCGTCTCCCCGAGTCGGAGAGCCTGCCGCGCCGGGCCGTCCCCGTGGTGGCGCACGGCGACGCCGCGCCCGCGCGCCGCCGCCGTGGCGCGGCCGCGGTCATGTTCGTCGGCGGCGTCGTCGCGGCCGTCGCGGTGGAGAACGCGACGACCTACTGGTCGACGAAGCTCGTCATCGACCGCACGGGCGCGGGGGCCGGCATCGCGGCGGCCGCCACGGCCGGGCTCGTGGCCGGCATGACGGCCATCCGGCTCATCGTCGGGCCGCTGTCGCTGCGGCTCGCGCCGGCCCGGCTGCTCGTCGCCGGCTTCCTGTTCACCGTCGTCGGCTGGACCGTGCTGTGGACCACGACGAGCACGGGTGTCGCGCTGGCCGGGCTGGTGCTCGCCGGGCTCGGCCTGGGCGTGCAGTACCCGCTGTCGATCGCCCTGCTGCTGGCCGCCTCGCCCGGGCACTCCGACCGGGCCCAGGGCGACGCGACCCTCTGGGGCTCCCTGTCGATCGGCATCGCGCCGTTTCTCCTCGGGTGGCTGTCCGACCAGGTGGGGATGCACACCGCGTTCGTCGCCGTGCCGCTGTTCGCACTCGCGGGCGCCGTGGTTGCGGCGCTGGGCGGCCGGGCGCTGCGCCGGGTGGCGGCCGCGGCCTGACAGGATCGGACCATGCTCACCCCGCACGTGCTGCCCGTGACGGAGGCGGCCGACGAGCGGCTCGCGGACTACGTGTCCCTCACCGACGTGGCGCTGCGCTCGCGGCACGAGCCGACGGCCGGCCTGTACATCGCCGAGAGCTCGACCGTGCTGGGGAGGGCGCTGGAGGCTGGGCACCGGCCCCGCTCGGCGCTGCTCGCGCGCCGCTGGCTGCCCGACGTCCTGGCGATGCTCGAGGCAGCACCGGCCTCCGGTGACGTGCCGGTGTACGTCGCCGAGGAGTCGGTGCTCGAGGCCATCACCGGGTTCCACGTGCACCGTGGCGCGCTGGCGGCGATGCACCGGCCGGAGCTGCCGCCGCTCGGGACGGTGCTGGAGGGCGCGCGCCGCGTGGCGGTGCTCGAGGACATCGTGGACCACACGAACGTGGGCGCCGCGTTCCGTTCCGCGGCCGCGCTCGGGGTCGATGCCGTGCTGGTGACGCCACGCTGCGCCGACCCGCTGTACCGGCGGTCCGTGCGCGTGTCGATGGGGACCGTGTTCCAGGTGCCGTGGACGCGTATCGACCCCTGGCCGGCGGGGGTCGACGAGCTGCGGGCGGCCGGCTTCGTCGTCGCGGCGCTCGCGCTGTCCGACGAGTCGATCAGCCTGGACCAGCTGGTCGCGGACCCGCCGGAGCGGCTGGCGCTGGTGCTGGGCGCCGAGGGTGACGGGCTCAAGCAGCGGACCATCGCGTCGGCCGACCTCGTGGTGCGCATCCCCATGGCGGGCGGTGTCGACTCGCTCAACGTCGCCGCGGCCGCCGCCGTGGCGTTCTGGGCGACCCGGGTCTGACCTCGCGGCGTTCGCCGCGTCGCAGGTCGGCAGGCTCGACACGAGGTCGACGCGGTACCTCGTGCTCAACCTGGTGGGTTCCGGCACGCTCGCCGTCCAGGCGGCGGTGACGAGCCAGTGGGGCTTCCTCCTGCTCGAGGGTGTGTGGGCGATCGTCTCGCTCGTCGGGCTCGTGCGGCCGCGGCGGAAGGCTGCCGAGGCCGGCGGTGCGGCGCGGTGAGCGGGCTGCACCGCCCGAGGGAGCCTCGTCAACACATAGACACAACTATTTCGCCAACGCTAGGGTTGTGTCTATGGACGTCTCTGTGGGGCAGGCTGCCGACGCGCTCGGAGTCACCCCGTCGCGTGTTCGGCAGCTCATCGCCGCGCACCGAGTCCGAGCGCGCAAGGTGGGCCGGGAGTGGCTCGTCGACGGTGCATCGCTTCCTGACGCACCGCGCCTGGGCCGTCCCATGAGCCGTGCGGTCGCTTGGGCCTTCCTGAACGGCCGTCAGCCCGACAATCCGCAGGAGGCGTGGCGCTATCGGCAACGACTCCGCCGCCTGACCGTCGCTCCCGAGCCCGAGCGTCTCCTGGCCTCGTGGGTGGCGTCCCGTGGGGATCGGCTGCTGTTCGTCGCCAACGAACCCGCCGCGGTCCTCGCGGACCCCCGCGTGGTCCGTTCCGGGGTGAGTGATCCGCGCGCCGGACTGTCGGCTGCGGAGTGGGCTGAGGGATGGGTTCGCGCCGACGACCTGAAGGCACTTCGCCGTACGCACCTGCTGCGTCGTGCCGAGGGCGCCTACCGCGTCGTCCTCCACGTCGCCGACGAGCTGCCGCCGAGTCCGGTACCGCTGCTGCTGCTGGCCGCTGACCTGGTCGACCACCAGGGCGCCCGTGAGCTCGCTCGAGCCCGCGAGCTGATACGGGGGTCCTTGGCATGAGCCCGGTGCTCATGCCGTCGATGACCCATGCGCAGACCGCAGGCTGGCTCGCGCTGCTGGACCTGCACGACCGCATTCCCGCCGGGTGGACGCTGGTGGGCGGGCAGATGGTGCACCTGCACTGCGCGGAGCGTGGAGTCTCCCCGGCGCGCGCGACAGACGACGCCGACGCAGTGCTCGACGTGCGCGCCCAGCCACGAATGCTGCACACGTTCACCAAGGTGCTAGCCGACCTCGGGTTCGCGTCCGACGGCAGGTCCTGGGAAGGGCACGAGCACCGGTGGGTGCGCGAGGCAGCGCAGATCGACGTCCTCATCCCGAGCGGCATCGGTGCGCGTGCGGCGGCTCGACTCGGTGCCAGCGGTGGCACGACGGTTCAGACGCCGGCTGCGCAGCAGGCTCTCGACCGGTCACACGACGTGGACGTCGTCGTCGAGGGCCGGGCTGGCGTGATGCCGCGTCCGAACTTGCTGGGTGCCCTCGTCGCGAAGGCTGCCGCCTACACGATCGCCAACGACCCGAGGCGTGCCCGGCACCTGACCGACTTCGCCGTGCTGACGACCCTGATCGCACCGTCCGACCACATCGACGACGCCAGCAAGCGGGACCGGGCCTACCTCACGTCGATGATCGGTGCCCTGGTTGCGGACAAGCGAATCCTGCTGACAGTCGAAGGAGCGCCCGGCGGGCTCGACACCCTGCGGCTGGCGCTCGGCTTTGACTGATCCTGAGTGCCGCCGTCACGCCGTCGGCGCGTCCGCCGGGAGCCGGACGACGAACGTGGTCTCGCCGTCGCGCGAGCGGGCCGAGACCGAGCCACCGGCGCGCTCGACGAGCCCGCGCACGATCGTCAGCCCGAGGCCGGTGCCGCCGTCGTCGCGGCTGCGCGCCTCGTCCAGCCGGACGAACGGCTCGAAGATCCGCTCCCGCTCGTCGTCGGGGATGGGGGCGCCGTCGTTGGCCACGGTGAGGACGACGAGCCCGGGCTCGTCGTCGCCGAGGTCGACGCGGACCCCGGTCGCGGCGTGGCGCAGCGCGTTGTCGAGGAGGTTGCGCAGCACCCGGGTCAGGTCGGCGGGAGCGATCGATGCGGATCGGGCGGCGGCCCGGCCGTCGACGACGTAGACGCGGTCGGCGTCCGGGCCGCGGTAGCCGGCGAGCACCTGGCCGACCGCGGCGGCCGGGTCGGTGGCCACTCCGGGCTCGACGGGCGCCGAACGGGCCCGGCTGACGGCCAGGAGCTGGTCCGTGAGGTCCTGGAGCTGCTCGGTCTCCGCGAGCACGTGGCGCAGCGTCTGGTCGGCGGCGACGTCGTCGGGGTGGGCGAGGGCGATCTCGACGGCCGCCCGTAGCGAGGTGAGGGGCCCGCGCAGCTCATGCGCGGCGTCGGCGGTGAACCGCTGCTGGGCCCGGAAGCTCTCGTCCAGCCGGGCGAGCATGGTGTCCAGCGTGGCGGCGAGCGCGCCCAGCTCGTCGTGACGCGGCGCGGTGGACAACCGCGCGCCATCGGCGGTCGACGAGATCCGCGCGGCCTCCCGCCGCATCCGCTCCACGGGCCGCAGCGCCAGCCGGACCGTGACGGCGGCGGTGGCCGTGATGAGCAGCCAGGCCAGCGCGGCACCCCACCAGAGGTACGGCTCCATCGGCGTCACCGGCCACTCCGAAGCGTGCGCCGTGACGTAGACGTAGACGTGGTACCCGTTCAGGTCGCCACGGACGAGGACCTGGTCCCGGGCGCCGGTGGGGATGATCGTGACGGTGTCCGCCGGGATGGAGACCGTGGTGCCGTCGTCCGACTGCACGAGACGGCCCTGCGGTGGCGGTGCGGCTGGGCTGGGCAGCGGCTGCGTCCACCCCTTGGTGCGCAGCTGGTCGATGTTGTTCTGGGCGACGAGCGTGCCGTCGGTGCGGTACAGCTGGAACGGCAGCCAGTCGTACAGGAGACCGCCCGTGGTATCCCACTGAGGTGCCATGGTGAGCAGCGTTCCGGCCTCGGTCTGGGCCATGAGCTCGTTGGTTGACATCTGCTGGCGGTTCATGTCGGTGCGGAACCACAGGACGCCGCCGACCAGGAGGGCCGCCGCGATGAGCCCGGCGGAGGCGGCGACGCGCACGTCGATCCGTCGCCAGAACCGGGTGGTCCTCACCGTGCCACCGCCCGGTCGTCGACGAGTCGGTACCCCGCGCCGCGCACGGTCTCCAGCGAGCGGCGGTCGAACGCGACGTCGACCTTGCGTCGCAGCCCGCTCATCCGGGCCTCCACCAGGTTGACGTCGTCGGCCTCGCCGGGCCAGGCGGCGACGAGGATGGCCTCCTTGCTCAGCACCGCGCCGTCGGCGCGCGCCAGCACCTCGAGCAGCGCGAACTCCCGCGCCGTGACGGGCACCGGCCGCCCGTCGCGGCGGACCTCGCGACGCACGGAGTCCACCTCGAGGTCGCCCACGTGCAGCACGTCGCCGCCGACGAGCGGCGAGCGGCGCAGCAGGCTCCGCAGGCGCGCGAGCAGCACGGGGTAGCGGAAGGGCTTGCGCAGGTAGTCGTCGGCGCCGGCCGACAGCGAGGCCACCTCGTCGCGCTCGGCGTCCCGCGCGGTGAGCACGAGGATCGGCGTGACGACGTCCTCCGCCCGCAGCGCGCGGCACACCTCCAGCCCGGACATGCCGGGGAGCATGAGGTCGAGCACCATCGCGTCGTAGCCGCCGGTACGGGCCAGGAGGAACCCGCCCCGGCCGTCGTTCGCGACGTCGACGACGAAGCCGTCGAGCCCGAGGCCACGCGCCAGCACCCGCGCCAGGCGACGTTCGTCCTCGACCAGGAGGATGCGCACGCGCTCAACATGCCACACCGGGCCGGGGGCCCCGCGCACTGCGTCAGCGGCCCGTCAGGAAGCCCGGAGCACGGTGCTGGCGTGGCGATCCTCAGCAGCCCGCGCACCCTCGCGCCGGTCGAGCGCCCCGGGCGCGACCCGGGCCGATGGCTGGCCCCCGCGATCGGCCTGGCGCTGTCCGCCCTGTACGCGGCGGTGTCGCTGCGCCGGCACGCGCTGCTGCGCACCACGGGCTTCGACCTGGGCATCTTCGAGCAGGAGGTGCGCTCGTACGCGGCGGGGCACTGGCCGACCTCGACGCTGAAGGGGCCCGGCTACCCGCTGCTCGGCGACCACTTCTCGCCCGTGACCGCCCTGCTGGCGCCCGTCTACAGGCTGTTTCCCGGGCCGGGCACGCTGCTCGTCGCCCAGGCGCTGCTGCTGGGGATCGCCGCGGTGCCGCTCGTCGGGTGGGCGCGCCGCGTGGCGGGACCGGGGGTCGCTCTCGTCGTCGGGCTGTGCTTCGGGCTGTCGTGGGGCATCGCCCAGACCGTGGTCTTCGACTTCCACGAGGTCGCCTTCGCCGTGCCGCTGCTGGCCTTCTCGCTGTCGGCGCTCGGCGCCGGTCGGCTCCGTGCCGCCGTCGCGTGGGCCGCGCCGCTGGTGCTCGTCAAGGAGGACCTCGGGCTGACCCTGGCGGTGATCGGCGTCCTCGTCGCGTGGCGGGGCGAGCGCCGGCTCGGACTGGCGGCGGCGATCGGGGGCGTGGCCGCGACGCTCGTGGAGATGCTCGTCGTGATCCCCGCCATCAACCCGGCCGGCACCGACACCTACACCGGGCGGCTCGGACTGGCGGCGGTGTGGCGCCTGCCCACGCTCCTCACCAACGAGACCAAGCTGGCCACGCTCGTCATGGTGCTGCTGCCGACCGGGCTGCTGGCGCTGCGCTCCCCGCTGACGTGGGTGGCCGTCCCCACGCTCGCCTGGCGTCTGCTGTCCGACTACCCGGCCTACTGGGGCACCTCGTACCACTACTCGGCGGTGCTCATGCCGGTGATCACCGCGGCGCTCGTCGACGTCCTGGGCCGGCGGGCGGTGGGCCGCCGTGCGCGTCGATGGGGACTCGCGCTCGGCGTCGGCACCACCGTCGCGTGCCTCCTGGCGCCGCCGCACTGGCTCTCGTCGGGCCTGCTCGACGCCCTCCGCCCCGGCTTCTGGACCACCCCGGAGCACGTCGTCCTGGGCCATCAGGTCCTCGACCGCATCCCGGCGGGCGCCACCGTGGCGGCCTCGAACGGGCTCGTTCCCCAGCTGACCGCGCGCGACGACGTCAGCCTCCTCGGCGCCACGCCGCTGTCCGTGTCGCGGCCGGACTACGTGGTCGCGGACACGACGGCGGCGCAGCAGTTCCCCGTCGGGGGCGCTGAGCTGCGCCGGCTCGCGCTCGGCGAGCGCGACCTCGGGTACCGGGTGGTGGTCGACGAGGACGGCTACCTGCTGCTCGCTGCGCCGGGACGGTGAGCCGCCGCCCGCTCACCGGTCCGACCACCCGTTCGGCCCCTAGGCCTCCGGATCGGTGATGTCGGCGACGGTCGCACCCAGCACCCGCACCACGTCGTCGCCGACGAGCGTGGCCGCGACGCCGTGCGCCCCGGCGCCGAGAGAGACGGCACGCCCGCCGGTGATGCGTTCGTCGGCGACGACCGGCCACGCGCGCAACGAGCCGAACGGCGTGATGGTGCCGCGCTCGTAGCCGGTGACGTCCTTGGCCGTGGCAGCGTCCGGCATCGACATGCGGCTGACGCCGAGCAGCGCGCGCAGCTTGGGCCAGGAGATGGTCCGGTCGCCGGGCACCAGGACGAACAGGAAGTCGTCGTCGCCCCGGCGCACGACGATCGTCTTGACGATGTCGGCCGGTTCCAGGCCCCGCGCGGCGGCGGCCTCGGCCAGCGAGCTCACGCGACCGTGCCGGGTGATGCGGTACGGCACGCCGGCGGCGGCCAGCGCGGCGGCGGCGCGCGCCTCGCCCTCGGAGCGCTCCGGCGCGGTGGCCCCGCCCACCTCGTCGTGCGGCCCGGTCACGCGAGCGCCAGCCCGTCGACGAGCTCGACGCCCGGCGCCGCGGCCAGCAGCGCGCCGGGCAACGACAGCTTGGAGCGCCGTACGCCGCTGCCGATGAGCACGCGGTCCCCGGCCTGGGGGTCGGGGGTGGCCACCGAGGCGTCGAGCAGCACGCGGTAGTGCTCCGGCAGCCCGAGGAACGTGATGCCGCCGTACTCCATGCCGGACTCCGCGGTGGCTCGCTCCGTGGCCAGGAACGTCGCCTTCCGCACGTCGAGCAGCCGCCGCACCACGGTGTTGACGTCCGCGCGCGTGGTGGCGCGCACGCCGGCGGCGGCCAGGCGTTCCTCGCCACCGCGGCGGCCGACGACGAGCACGCAGTTGACGGAGCCCGACGGGGGCAGCCCGAACGTCTCGTTGAGCGTCGCGGTGTCGGCGAGGGCGGGGTCGATCTCGGCGACCCTCACCTCGTCGGCCACCGCGGGGACCCGCGCCGCCCACGCCGCGAGCAGGGCGGCCGTGGCGGGCGCGAGCAGGTCGGGGTGGTCGAGGGCGGGCAGCCAGGTGAGGGTCGGCATGCCCGCACGCTAACTCCTGGCCCGTTCCGCCACGGCACCCGTTCGTTCGTCGGCTACTGGGAGTACGTCGCGACGAGGATCGCGCGCGCCAGGGCGTGGAACGCGACGTGGAACGCGACGCCCGCGTTGCTGGCGCCAGGGCCCACGCCGAGCGAGTCCACGTCGAGCGCGTGCACCGCGAAGTAGTAGCGGTGCGGGTGGTCGCCCGGCGGCGGGGCGGCGCCGTCGTAGCCGTCGCCACCGCCGTCGTTGTGCACGTGGAAGGCGCCGCGCGGCAGGTGGTGGCCCCCGTGGGCACCGGCGCCGCGTTCGAGCTGCGTCACGGTGGCCGGGACGTCGACCACGTCCCAGTGCCAGTAGCCGGACGGCGTGGGCGCGTCGGGGTCGAAGCAGCTGACGACGAACGAGCGGGTCTGCGCCGGGAAGCCCGACCACGCCAGGGCCGGGGAGGTGTTGCCCCCGTCGGAGACGAAGTCGGTGAGGAGCCGTGCCCCGGCCGCGATGTCGGGGCTGACCAGGGCGAACGAGGGGAGCGGCGGCAGCTTGGCGTAGGGATCTTCCGCGACGGGACGGGCGAGGGACGTCATGGCGGACCTCCGTGTCGGTGGTGCGTCCCAGCATCGTCCCGGGGCGGCCGGGGCGCTCGCCGTCGATTGACAGCGGGGGCGTGTCGGCGTGTACTGGCATCATCGAACAGGTGTTCGACGAGGGCGATGTCGAGAGGGTCGGGAGCGGGGCATGACGGCCGTGGTGGAGGCCCGCGAGGGGGCGGCGCAGGCCCGGGCGGAGCGCGCCGCGCTCGCGTGGGAGGCGCTGGCTCGGGCGGAGCTGCGCACCGGAGCCCGCAGCGTGCGGGCGGTCCCGGCCGCGGCGCCGTCCGTCGCCCCGGTCACGGACGACGAGCCGGCGCGGCCCGCCCTCCTGACTACCGAACGACCGCCGATGGCGGTGCCGCCGGCGCTGGCGCCGCTGCTGTCGGAGGGGCTGCGCCGGGGTGGCACCACCGTGGTCGCGGGGTCGACGTCCCTGGTGCTGACGCTGCTGGCGCACGCGTGCGCGCACGGTGCGTGGGCGGCGGTGGTCGGGCGCCCCGACCTCGGGGTGCTGGCCGCCGCGCAGGCCGGGGTGGACCTCGAGCGCCTGGCGATGGTGCCGTCGCCGGGTGCGGACGCGCCGGCCGTGATGGCGGCGCTGCTGGACGGGCTGGACGTCGTCGTCGTCGGGCCGGGAGCCCGGCTGACGGACGCCGACCGGCGGCGGCTGGCTGCGCGGGCCCGGGACCGCGGGTCGGTGCTCCTGCCCACCTACGCGTGGCCGGGTGCTGGCACCACGCTCGTCGTCGAGGCCGGCCGGTGGTCGGGGGCCGGCACGGGTGACGGCTGGCTGCGGGCGCACCGGCTGCGGGTGGTGCGCACGGGGCGCGGGGTCGGGGCCGGCCGCACGGTCGACCTCGTGCTGCCGCTCGGGGCGAGGCTGCCCGACGAGCCCGCGGCACCGGCCGTCGAGACGCCGGGCGAGGGACTGAGGCTGGTCGGATGAGCACGCCTCGACCCACCCGGACCACGGTGGTCTGGGTGCCGGACTGGCCGGTCGCGGCCGCCGCCGCGGCGCTGGACGTCCCCGGCCACGTGCCCGCGGCCGTGCACGACGGGCAGCGGATCGTCGCGACCTCGGCGCTGGCCCGTGCCGAGGGCGTGCGCCGTGGCATGCGTCGCCGGCAGGCGCAGGGCTGCTGCCCGGAGCTCGCGCTGCTGCCCGCCGACGACGCGCGCGACGTGCGCGCGTTCGAGCCGGTCGCGGCCGCGGTGGAGGGCGTCGTCGCGGGCGTCGAGGTCGCCCGGCCGGGCCTGCTGCTGCTGCCGGCGGGGGGCGCGAGCCGGTACCACGGCTCGGAGGAGGCGCTCGCGGTCGCCCTCGTCGACGCGGTGGCGGCCACGGGCTACGAGTGCGGCGTCGGCACGGCGGACGGGCTGCTGGCGGCGGTGCTCGCCGCCCGCACGGGCGCGGTGGTGGCGCCCGGCAGCTCGGGGGCGTTCCTCGCGGGGTACGGGGTCGGCGAGCTGGTGCACGCCACCGTGACGGACGAGCAGGCAGCGCAGGTGGCCGACCTCGCCGACCTGCTGCAACGGCTCGGGCTGCGCACGCTCGGCGCCGTCGCGGCGTTGCCGACGGCCAGCGTGCACGCGCGGTTCGGCCGGCTCGGGACGTGGGCACACCTGCTGGCGACCGGGCTCGACGAGCGGCCGCCGGCCCGGCGGCGCCCGGAGGCCGACCTCGTCGCGACGGCGGACCTCGACCCGCCGCTGGAGCGGGTGGACCAGGCGACCTTCGCCGGGCGGCGGCTCGCCGAGGGGCTGCACGGCGACCTGGTGGCCCGCGGCGTCGCGTGCGGACGGCTGGAGGTGTCGGCGACCACCGACGACGGGACCGTGCTGGCCCGCACGTGGCGCACCGACCTCGGCGGCTGGGGCGGCCTGACGCCCGCGCGCATGACCGACCGGATCCGGTGGCAGCTCGAGGGGTGGCTCTCGGCCGGTGCGACGGGGCACGAGGAGCACCCGGTGACGCTGGTGCGCCTCACGCTCACCGCGCTGGACGTGCTGCCCGCCGCCGCCGAGCAGGGGCGCCTGTGGGGCGGTCCGTCGGGCGGGGACCTGCGCGCGCACCGGGCGCTGGAACGGGTGCAGGGGATCATCGGCGGCCAGGGGGTGCTCGTCGCGAGCCTCGCGGGCGGGCGTGGCGTGCGCGACCAGGTCCACCTGCGCGTGTGGGGGGAGCAGACCGACGCGCCCCGCCCGGTGGACCGGCCCTGGCCGGGACGCCTGCCCGACCCGGCACCGGCGACGGTGCTCACCACGGTGCGCCGGGTCGAGCTGCGGGACGCCGCCGGCGCGGCGGTGACGTACGACGAACGCACCGGGCTGGTCGGCGAGCCGGCGGTCGTCGTCTGGCCGGACGGCGGACCGACGGAGGACGAACCCGCCGGCCGCGTGCGCGGGGGGCCGGTGGCCGCGGCCGTCGTCGGCTGGGCGGGGCCGTGGCCCGTGTGCGAGCGGTGGTGGGTGCCGGGGGCGGCCGGGCCGCTGGTGCGCGCGCACCTGCAGGTGGCGCTCGCCGACGGGCGGGCGGTGCTGCTCGTCGGGACGGCTGGCGGGTGGACGTGCGAGGCGACGTATGACTGACGTCCGGTACGCCGAGCTGCACGCCCACACGGCCTACTCGTTCCTCGACGGGGCCAGCCAGCCCGAGGAGCTGGCCGCCGAGGCGTCGCGCCTCGGGCTGGAGGCGCTGGCCGTCACTGACCACGACGGGCTGTACGGCGTGGTGCGGTTCAGCCAGGCCGCCAAGGCGGTCGAGGTGCCGACGGTGTTCGGCGCGGAGCTGCACCTGCCCGCCCCGGACGGGCGCCGGCACCCGCGCGAGCGCACCCGCGCCACGCCCGGGCTGCCCGTGCTCGACCCGCCGACGGCTGTCCCCGACCCGCGGGCGACGCACCTCGTGGTGCTCGCGCGGGGGCCGGACGGCTACCGGGCGCTGTCGCGCGCCATCGCCGAGGCGCACCTGCGCACCGGGGAGAAGGGCGCCGCCGAGTACCGGCTCGAGGAGCTCGCGGCGCTCGCCGACGGCCGGTGGCTCGTGCTCACCGGCTGCCGGAAGGGGGCCGTGCGCCGCGCGCTGGCCGGTGGCGACCCGTCGGGGACGGCGGGTGTCGTCGCCGGCGGCCCGGACGCGGCGCGGGCCGAGCTCGACCGGCTCGTGGCGCTGTTCGGGCGCGACAACGTCGCCGTCGAGGTCACCGCGTCCGGGACCGCGCACGACGCGGAGCTCGCGGACGCCCTGGCCGAGCTCGCGTCCCGGGCCCGCGTGCCGCTCGTCGCGACCGGGAACGTCCACTACGCCACGCCCCGCGACGCCGACCTGGCGGCGGCGCTCGCGGCCGTGCGGGCCCGCTCCTCGCTCGACGACATGGACGGCTGGCTGCCCGGCGCCCCGATGGCGCACCTGCGCTCCGCGGCGGAGATGCTCGCGCTGCACCGCCGCCACCCGCAGGCGGTGCCCACGGCCGCCGAGCTCGCCCTCGAGTGCGCGTTCGACCTGTCGCTCGTCGCGCCGCGGCTGCCGCCGTACCCGGTGCCGCCCGGGCACGACGAGGCGAGCTGGCTGCGTGAGCTCGTCCGCCGGGGCGCCGCCGAACGGTACGGGCCACCGGGCGCCGAGCGGGTCGAGGGCGCGTACGCGCAGATCGAGCACGAGCTGCGCGTCATCGAGGACCTCGGCTTCCCCGGCTACTTCCTCGTCGTGTACGACCTCGTCGAGTTCTGCCGCAAGAACGGGATCCTCGCGCAGGGCCGCGGGTCGGCCGCCAACTCGGCGGTCTGCTACGCGCTGGGCGTCACCGCGGTCGACGCCGTGGCGCACCACCTGCTCTTCGAGCGGTTCCTCGCGCCTGAGCGGGACGGGCCGCCGGACATCGACGTGGACATCGAGTCGGAGCGGCGCGAGG
>Ga0187809_10000168_pt1 | contig 43592 bp, 40 predicted proteins | sample NC_wetland_sal_i_8_FD_132415 | JGI IMG/M metagenome (GOLD analysis project Ga0187809, IMG submission 132415) | Wetland sediment microbial communities from Neuse River Estuary, North Carolina, USA - ASW_4 | ecosystem: Environmental > Aquatic > Freshwater > Wetlands > Sediment | place: USA: North... | reverse complement strand
CGCGCGCCCAACATAGCCTGCCCCAAGGGCGTTCCGCTGCTCGTCGTTATGGATGCGCGCGTCGCTTTCGCCAGCACCGTGGGCAAGGACCATGTGAAGTTGCAGCTGACTGGAGGCGACGGTGCGCGGCTGGACGCCATATCGTTCCGCACCGCTGGAACGCCCTTGGGGCAGGCTATGTTGGGCGCGCGGGGCAAGCGCATACACGTCGCCGGGCGGCTCAAGGAAGACAACTGGAACGGCCGGCAACGGGTCCAGCTTCAGGTGGAAGATGCCGCGCCGGCCGGAGCCTGAGCGGGTGCTTGCCAATCCGGGGCGAGGCCGGTATAGCCCGCCCTCCGCGGCCAAAACCGCGGGCCGGATGCGCCCTTCGTCTATCGGTTAGGACTCAGGATTTTCATTCCTGCAAGAGGGGTTCGACTCCCCTAGGGCGCGCCACCCTTCGCACGCGGAGCGAGGAAGGGTGATCTCACGAAGCTCCTGCAGGAGCGTAGGGAGACTATTTCCCGCGAGCTACGGGCGGCGGGCGATTTCCCTCCAAACAGGCTATGCAGCAAGTATGAGCCGTCCCTCCATTCCCGACGAAATCGCGGCTCTGGCGCAGATGCTGCGGGAATCGCGTCGCACGGTGATCTTCACAGGGGCGGGCATTTCGACGGAGTCCGGCATCCCCGATTTCCGTTCGCCGGGCGGAATCTGGACCCAGATGGCGCCGATTGATTTCCGCGATTTCGTTACCTCGCCGGAGCAACGCAAGGAAGCCTGGCGCCGCCGCTTTGCGATGGAAGAGATGTTCTCCACGGTGCAGCCCAATGAGGGCCATCACGCCGTGGCCTCGCTGGTGAACCGCGGCAAGGCCAGCCATGTGATCACGCAGAACATCGACAATCTGCACCAACAATCCGGCATACCGGCTGATCGGGTGATCGAAATTCATGGCAATACGCGGTATGCCAAATGCCTGCGCTGCGGCGCGCGCGCCGAACTTGAACCGATCCGTGCTCACTTCGAGGCGCATGGCGTGCCGCCGGATTGCCGTTTCTGCGGTGGTATCGTGAAAACGGCCACGATTTCCTTCGGTCAAGCGATGCCGGACGATGAAATGGCGCGTGCCGAAGAGGCCGCGCTGGGCAGCGACCTTTTCATCGTCCTGGGATCCTCGCTGGTGGTGTATCCGGCCGCGGGATTTCCTATATTGGCCAAGAAGAACGGTGCGCGGCTTGTGATCGTGAACCGAGACCCCACGGATCAGGACATTTACGCGGATCTCGTCCTGAACCGGCAAATTGGCCCTACACTGCGTGAGGCTGTTAACGCGCTTTAAGCGGCTGACGGTCTATCGCTATTATACGATTCGGATTCCCATGGTTTTCAGGAGCATCGCCTTGCGCAGCCTCGACGAAGGAAAAGACGACAAAGAGAAATCGGACGACAAGGCGCCGGAGCAATCCTCGCCGGTCGCGCAGGCGCTGTTCAAATCGCGCACCGTGATGATCTTCGGCGAAGTCGACATGAAGATGGCCGAGCGCGTTTGCGCGCAGCTTCTGGCCTATGCCGAGAGCGAAGGCGACATCCGCGTGATCCTGAATTCGCCGGGCGGCCACGTCGAATCCGGTGACACGATCCATGACATGATCCGCTTTGTCGGCAATCGCGTGAAGATCATCGGCACGGGCTGGGTTGCCAGCGCCGGCGCGCACATCTTCCTCGGCGCGAAGCGGGAGAACCGCTTGTGCCTGCCGTTCACGCGCTTCCTGCTGCACCAGCCGCTGGGCGGCGTACAGGGCCAAGCGTCCGACATTCACATCGAGGCCGAAGAGATCCTCAAGATGCGCGAGCGCCTGAATAAGGAAATCGCACAGGAAACTGGTCAGCCTCTGGAAAAGGTTGTTCGCGATACAGAGCGCAACTACTGGCTCAGCGCCGAACAGGCGAAGGAATATGGCCTTGTAGGCCGCGTTATCCAAAGCGCGAACGAGGTCTGATCGGTGCCCGGCGCAACGCCCTGGTGGCGCGGCGCCGTTATTTACCAGATCTATATCCGCAGCTTTTGCGACACGAACGGTGACGGGCAGGGTGACCTGCCCGGCGTTATCTCCAAGCTCGACTATCTGGCTTCGCTCGGCATCGACGCCATCTGGCTTTCGCCAATCCATCCGTCGCCCAATCGCGATTGGGGTTATGACGTTTCCGATTACGAAGGCATCCATCCCGACTACGGCACGCAAGCCGATCTGGACCGGCTGCTCGCGGAAGCGCACCGGCGAGGCCTGAAGGTCATTACGGACGAGGTGCTGGCGCATACATCCGATGAGCATGTTTGGTTTTTGGATAGCCTTAAGCGCGGCGAAAAGTCGGACTGGTATGTCTGGGCCGATCCGGAAATTGACGGGACGGTGCCGAACAACTGGCTGTCGGCCTTTGCCGGCGCGGCGTGGGCCTATCAGCCGTCGCGGCGGCAATACTACCACCACAAATTCCTGCGCCAGCAGCCCAAGCTGAACTGGCGCAATCCAGAGGCGAAGGCCGCCGCTCTTGCGGTGCTGGATGGCTGGCTGAAGCGCGGCATAGACGGGTTTCGGCTCGATGTCGCCAATGCCTATCTCCATGATCCGGCTCTCACCGACAATCCGCCGGTCCCCATGGAAGAGCGCACAGCGCACAATTGGGCGCACGCACCAAACCTGCAATTTCACTATCATGACAGTAACTTGCCGGGGGAAATTGCAGTTCTGGATGAAATCCGGCAAACCGTGGATGCCTACCCGGATCGCTTCGTGATGGGCGAATTCTCGGAAGAGCCGGAGCGCTGCGGCTGCTTCGCGGCTCCCGACAAAGGGCTGCATTCCGGCTACAGCTTTCCTCTGCTCGAAGCTCGCAAGCTGGGGCCGGACTTCATCCGCGATCACTACGCGATGCTCGCGAAGCATGAGGCCCACTGGCCGTCGATCGCCTTCTGCAATCACGACATCATGCGGACGCTGACCCGCTTCGGCGGGAAGAACGCGCCGCGCGGCCTCGCCAAGATGATGTTGGCGCTGCTCTTCACGCTGAAGGGCACGGCCTTGATCTATCAAGGTGAGGAGTTGGGGCTCCCGCAGGCGGACATCCGCCGCGACCAGATAAGGGATCCGGTGGGCGATCTCTACTATCCCTATACCTTCGGCCGCGACGGGTGCCGCACGCCGATGCCGTGGAACTCCAACCTTCCCAATCTTGGATTTGGCGGTGGGGTCCCCTGGCTTCCAGTATCGCCGTTGCACAAAGCGTTAGCCGCCGACCTGCAGGAAGTGGACGAACATTCCACCCTGGCGACGGCGCGCAAATTCATCGAAGCGCGCAAAACCAATCCGGTGCTGCGCCTGGGCCATATCGTGTTTCTGGACGCGCCGGCGCCAATCCTCGCATTCACCCGCACCCATAATGAGGAACGCGCGATCTGCGTCTTCAACATGAGCGGTGAGGAAGCGCGCTTCGAAGGTGCGAAGGGCAAGACCGTCGATCTCGCCTGCGGCGATGCGCGGCTGGAAGGTGAGACGCTAAGGCTGGGGCCTTACGCCGCCTGGTTTGGCGTCTTCTGAATTCTCAAAAGCATTCAGCACCGCGTTGATCGGCAGCAGAACGCATTGACGTCGGTTGCGGTGTTCCACCACACCTTCAAAAGCGGAATAGGCATCGAATGGTGCGTCCGGCGGAACTGCGTTGGCGCCCAGCATCATTCCGACGGCGTTGGCGAGGTCTTCGACGTCGTCCCGCGAGGCACCCTTTAGGGCATTGCCCAGGATGGATGCAGAGGCTTGCGCAAGCACGCAGGCCTTCGTGTCATGCGCCATAGCTGTCACCTGGCCATCAGCATCGAGCGCGAGTTCGACGCTCACCTTGTCTCCGCAGGCGGGATTGTGCGCGGCGCCGCTGACATGCGGTCCTTGCAGATGCCCCGCGCCACAAGCGTCGCCGGCGAGCCGCAAAATTTCTTTCTTGTAGAGAGGGTCGGTCACAGCCCGAACACTAGGCTCCGAGCTCAGCCCGCGGCAAACGCAGGCTGGCGCGCAGGCCACCTGCGCGGCGATTTTCGAAGCAGATACCCCCACCATGGCCCTCCGCTATAGCCTTGACGAGTGTGAGGCCAAGGCCGGAGCCGCCTGTCTCGGAATTTCTTGAACTTTCAAGGCGCACGAAAGGTTCGAAAACCCGATCGCGATCCTGCTCGGCGATGCCGGGACCCTGGTCCTCTACCACGATCTCGTATGCGTCCGGCGTCTCAGCCAGATGGACCTCTGCGCGCTCCCCGTAGGCCACCGCATTTTCAATCAGGTTGCGGACCGCTCGGCGTATCTCATTCGGCCTGCACATCAAGGGCGCAGCGGCATGTGCGTGCCAGACCACGGGCTTGTCCAGGTCTTCCAGATCAGTGCAAACACTCTCGATCAGCGCCGAAATATCAACCTTGCGCATCGCTTCCCAGCCGGCACCGCGCGCGGCGGACAAGACGGCATCGGTCAGGTCCTGAAGTTCTTCAAGATTTTTCTGTAAGCGCTCTCGGACTTCTGCGTCCGTGATGAATTCCGTGCTGATCCGCATGGCGGTAATCGGGGTGCGCAAGTCATGTCCTACTGCGGAAAGCAATTGACGTTGCCGTGCGAGTGTCCGCGCAACCTGATCTGTCATTACGTTGAAGGCATGAGCGGCACGCCTGACATCGTCAGGACCTTCCTCCGGCACATGCTCAGCCTTGGCGCCACGGGCGGCCTGCACAGCGGAGGCGGCGAGTTGATACAGAGGTCGCGCGACGCGGCTGGCGATAAACGCCGCGGCGATCGACGTCGTGATGATCGCCACCACGGCCGCAATCACGATCTGAAGCGGCCAGCGTGACGGAGGCGGGCGATAAAATGTTGTTGTCAAAAGAGTGCCCCGCACCACGGGCACGGTCACGTCGATTACGTTAACCGGGCGGATGGTGCCCGATATCCGTTCATCCTGGTACGGCTGGCGCATGCTGACAACGACGGCGCTCTTTGAGCGTTTCTCCGGAAGCAGCGCTCTCACGCGATTGGCCATGGCCTGTTCGTCGGCTGTCATCTGCGCCGATTGTGGGTCGCTGTGATGCACTTCAAAGTGCCAAATATTGGAGGTCAGCGCATGTGCCGCAGCTACGCGCTGCTTGGCAGGAATGGCGGCAAGCAAGGTCGCCGCAGATGCGGCGCGATCTATCAGTCGTTCGTTAATGGCGCTTTCGTTCAAGCGGCTCTGCGCAAGCTGGAACCAAGTTGCAACGCCGACATTTGACAGCAAAACCGCTGCCGCAGTGACGACGACAAGCTGCGCGCCGAGCGTGCGCGGCCACCAGTTCGCAGGCCAAAGCCTCATTGATTCTCAGGTTCCACAGCCATCATGTAACCGCCGCCCCAGACGGTCTTGATATAGCGCGGATTCTTGGGATCAGGCTCGATCTTTTTGCGCAGGCGGCTGACGTGATTGTCGATTGAGCGATCGAACAATTCTGCGTCGCGCCCCTTGGTGATATCCAACAGCTGGTTTCGGGTGAGCGCGATTTTCGGGCGTTCTAGGAGAGCCTGAAGCAGGCTGAATTCGCCGCTCGAAAGAGCGATTGCTACGCCGTCCGGGCCGATCAACTCCCGTTGGCCCGTATCAAGCGTCCAGTCCCCAAACCTGATATTTTCCGCTTCCGGCGGCTTCTGCCGAGGGGGCAGTGCTTGCGTGCGCCGCAAGACGGCACTTATGCGGGCAATGAGCTCACGCGGTGAAAAAGGCTTGGGTATGTAATCATCAGCCCCCATTTCGAGGCCGATGATGCGGTCGACTTCCTCGCCCCGCGCCGTCAACAAGATCACGGGGATCTGTGAGGTCGCGCGGATGGAGCGGCAAAGACTGAGGCCATCTTCACCCGGCATCATGATGTCGAGCACGACCAGATCGATGGCTGCACCTTTCATCACCTTGCGCGCGGCCAGCGCATCGGCTGCAGTCGTCGCGCGATAGCCGTGTTCGCGCAAATACCGACCGAGGGGCTCGCGAATATCTCGCGCGTCCTCAACGATCAACACATGCGGCTTGGTTTCTTCCCGGACCATCAACATGACTCCACGATGCTAGGCGAATTGAATATGCGCAAATTCCGATTGTCTCAAAGTATCGCAGGAACGGAAAGTGCACACGCCGCGTGACTACTTTTCCCGAGAAAGACAAAGTTTCGATACCCGGGGCCCGCATCCTGAATGCTCAGGGGAGCTTCTTTTGGAGGAGACTAGGATGAAGCCCATCGTTCGATATGCGCTACTTTTGAGCGCTGTGGTAATAGCGGGTGGCGGGATAGCTGCGGCGCAGATGGACAAAAAGGCCGTTGCGCCGGCACAGCAGCAGCAACGCTATGCAAAGCAAAATTCAAGTTATTCGCACCGTGTACCCCGCTTCTTTCAGTACGATCTCAATCACGACGGGCGCGTCACGCGCGACGAATTAAACGGAAGCTTGGCACAACAATTTGCTCAAATCTCGGGCTCGGCACCCACTTTCGGCAAAGCTCAGTTTAATGCCGCGCGTATGAAAACCCTCAGCGTCCGTGCGCGACAGATGTTTCATCGAGCCGACTGGAACGGAGATGGAAAACTATCGTTGGAAGAATATCTAATCTCTGAACGTGAGCGATTTGAGCGCGCAGATCGCGATGGCGCAGGATTTGTCTCTTGCGGCGCAAGTCAGCAACCAAAGACCACTAGCCGTCATGGCCGCCAACACGGCGGCGGACGCGGATTTTGCAAGGTGGCCGACCTAAACAAGGACGGAAAGGTGACCCGCGGCGAATTCGACAAGGCAATGCAGCAGGAATTCACGACCGCAGCAAAAGGAGGGATGCTGAGCGCCGAGAATTATTTTGCGATGCTCGCGGCACACGTGCAGGCCGCCAATGAAAAGCGCTTTGCCCGTCTCGACAAAAATGGGGACGGGAAAGTCGATCGCGCTGAATTTGCTTCTTCACAAGTACAGTATTTCGAGCGTCTCGACCGCAACCATGACGGAACTATTACGCGTGACGAATTTTATGCGGGGCGCCGTGCGGCATCGCTGAGCACGGGTGCGAGGGACCGGGCCTGAAATAGCAGCGTCTGCGCGGAGTACCGCCCCCAACTCCGCGCATGCTCCCGTTAAAGGCTCACGCCGAAGAGCACCAGCAGGATCACGATTACGGCGATCAGTCCTACGACCCAAATTTCAGGCGCCAATCCGTCACGTCTGCCTGGCGAAACATCGGGGGCGCCTTCAATGGGTGTTCCCAGCGACGAAGTGTCGGAGGCTAGTACAACCTGACCGATCTGCATTGCGCCGCCGGCAGAGGCCGCTCTGATCGCACCTGCAAAGCGGGCGAAGAAATCGTCGGCCACCTGCTTGGCAGCTCTGTCGATCAAGCGTTGCCCGAGTTTTGCCAGTTTGCCACCAAGATTGGCTTTGGCGGTGTAGGTAAGAATGGTGCCGGTGTCTGCCAGCGACAGGACAATCTCCGCGTTCGCCTTCGCGAAGCCGGCAACGCCGCCCTGGCCGGCTGCGAGTATATTGGTGCGATGAGGAGGATCTGCCTCTTCGAGTGTGATGCTGCCTTTGAGTGTTGATTTCAAAGGGCCAACTTTTACCGACATCGACGCCTCGAAGTGGGCGTCGTCGATTTTGGTCATCTCCTTGCAGCCTGGGATGCAGCTTTTCAGGATGTCCGGGTCGTTCAGGGCTGCCCATACGATTTCGGGCGTTGCCGGAATCTCGTAGCGGCCGGAAAAATCCATGACAGGTGATGCTCCTTGAGCGCGACCGGGAGAATAGAAAGTGGCTTCAACGTCTTAGACTTGATGCGAAACAGTTAACACGGGCTCGAACCCTTCGCGTCGTAAAGCTTTTATGTCAACGCAGGTTGTGTTAACCTTATTTTTACTATCAGAAGTTCCGTAAATCGGGGCATGGGGATGGAAACGTGTTCAGTGGCGGCGCCGGGGGCAGGCGAAACGCTGTTTGAAGTAAGTGGCCTCGTCAAATGGTTCGACCTCGCCAAAGGCTACGGCTTCATCAAGCCTTCGGGCGAACTTCAAGGCGATGTGCTTTTGCACCAGACGTGCGTTCGTCAATCGGGCTTCAAGAACGCTTATGAGGGCGCGAAGATCGTGTGCGAAGCCGTGCAAGGTCCGAGAGGCCTTCAGGCCAAGCGGGTCATCGCCCTCGACAATTCGACGGCCGCACCGCAAACGCTCTCACAGCAGCGGTCCAGCCGCTTTACATCCGAACCCAAGGGCCCGGCTTTCGAGGCGACCGTCAAATGGTTCAATCGGGGTAAAGGCTACGGCTTTGTGTCGCGCGGTCCTAACACGCCGGATATCTTCGTCCATATGGAAACGTTGCGCCGTTACGGGCTGCGCGAACTCCAGCAGGGCCAACAGGTTCGCGTTCGAGTCGGCGATGGACCGAAGGGCGAATTGGCCGCGGAGATTGCCATCGTTGATGCCTGAACCCTCTATCCGGTCCGTGCTATAAAACGCTGATTTTGCACGGCGAGGTGTTATGCGTCTTGTATCCATTATAGCGGCAATTTCCTTTGCGCTTTTTGCCACCGCCTGCGCCGCTGATCCGCAACCGCCGTCAAAACCATTGCCGCACACAGTGATTGTCATTGACGCGGCCGGAGGTGCTGCCAAGTTCGACGTGGAAGTCGCCGCCGACTGGCGTTCCCAAGAATATGGCCTGATGAATCGAAAGCATCTGGCGGATCGCGCCGGAATGATATTCGACTTTCATGCGCCATCGATGGCGAGTTTCTGGATGAAGAATACGCTCATCCCGCTGGATATGATCTTCATTCGCGAGGACGGCACAATTTCATCCATTTCCGCCGATGCGGTCCCGATGTCCTTAAATAGCGAAAAATCGGTCGAGCCTGTCCGGGCGGTGCTGGAGATCAACGGCGGGGAATCGGCCAGGCTCGGTATACTGCCGGGACAGGTCGTGCACAGCGCCATCTTCGGCAACGAAACGAAGCAGCATTGAAGCGGGGCGGACGACCGTGTAAGCACCCGTTTCGGCCCGGGGCGTAGCTCAGCCTGGTAGAGCACTAGCTTTGGGAGCTAGGGGTCGCGAGTTCGAATCCCGCCGCCCCGACCAACTTGAGGAGTGATCCATGCGCGCGCGTATCTACCGCCCCGCCAAGAATGCGATGCAATCGGGCAAGGCGCGTACGAAGGCGTGGATTCTGGAGTTCGAGCCTGAAACCGCCAAGCGCCCGGACCCGTTGATGGGGTGGACCAGTTCGACTGACATGCGGCAGCAAGTTCAGCTTGAGTTCGATACGGCCGAAGAGGCCGTCGCCTACGCGGACAGGAACGCGATTCCTTGTCAGGTGTTTGAGCCTCACACGGCAAAGCCGCGTCCCAAATCCTACGCCGACAACTTCAGATTTGATCGCAAGGTGCCCTGGAGCCACTGAGCTCTAGCGGGTGCCGCGTAGACGCCGGATGGGCATGCTCGCCCTGATCCGGCCCCGTAGCTCAATGGATAGAGCACCAGCCTTCTAAGCTGCGATATGCAGGTTCGATTCCTGCCGGGGCCGCCACCGTCGACGCCTGCGCACCAGAAGCTAGGGAAGGCAAAGGCCCCAACCCATTTCCGGGTTGAGGCCGCTTTGAGAGGACTAGTCTTCGGGGGGAGGTGGAGGCGGTCCATAGCCCGGCGGAGGCGCTGGCGGAGGACCATAGCCTGGGCCGGGCGGCGGATAGTCTCGGTAGCCTGGGCGATAGCGCCCTGGCGTAGGCACCTCATTGCCCCGCGATGTCATGCACTGGGCGTAGGCCGCATCGTAGGCGCGCTGGACGCCATACTGCTTGTAGCCGGGGTCTGACGCCGCGTTGCCGATCAGGCCGCCAGCCGTGCCGCCAACGATAGCGCCTTTGGTATCGCCCACGGCAGCGCCAAGGCCGGCGCCGACCGCCGCACCGAGAAGGGTGTTCGCGGTCGTTCGGTCGTTAGCCCGGTCGATTCTTCCGCGCGTGCGGTCATAGGCATAATGCTGACAATCGTAGTCGTCGCGATCGAATGCCTGCAGACTTTTGCCTCTGCCAGGCATTGCAGAAAAAGACGGCCCCTCAGGTGCGCTGACGCAACCTGCGAGGAGCAGCATGGAGAGCGCAGCGATAGCTGGAGTTTTACGCATGGAACTCTGTTTCCCTATGTAGCGGCACACATTGGTAAATGCGCCGAACGGCAAATACGTGGCAGCGCGCCAACGATGAATTTTCCCGCATGAACGCCGGCTGAACGAAGGAGGTTATGCCGCTGTCACGTTGCGGCCATCTTTTTTGCCTCGTCCGAGGAAACTGCGGGCTGGTTGCGCGTTTAGTGACTATTCGGGGGAAGCGGTTGGGACGCCATCGGGGACAGAGTTATGGGCACCAAAGGGCAGAAATTTCTCGTTCATCTCGCATTCTCGGCCGCGGTGGCCGCCGCAACACCTGCCTTAGCAGCGGGCCTTGTGGCGGGTGCTTCTGCCGGGTCCGAAGCTATCGGAAGCGCGATCTATCCTTCAACCAGCGACGGTGGCGCATCGGCTTCCGATGCAGGCGCAGATGCGCAGGTTGCGACTCATGCGCCAAAACAATTGAGCGTACTTGCTGGAAACGACCGGCAGGCATGGGACAGTGTTCACGCCGTCCACGTCGATTTTCATCGACGCCCTAAATAAGGGCCCGCCAGCCCTTTTTCCGGCCGGATTGCAAGATTGACGTAATCCGGCCAAGAGCTAAAACGCGCCCAGCTAGAGCCGGGACGCGGGCGCATCATGAAAATAGTTGGCGGGAAATGGTCGAACTGGTCGGGCGGCGTCACCAGCAAGCCTAAGCAGTTCATCGCACCGCACGATGAAGTCGAACTCGCGGCGGCAATCCGTTCCACGTCCGATACAATCCGAGCGCCTGGAAGTGGCCATTCATTCACTCCGGTTTGCGCGAGCAATGGCGTGATTGTCGATTTGGCCGCCTTCAACGGATTGAAGCGTGTCGACAAGGAGAAAATGACTGCAACGTTCGGGGCGGCTACTCCGCTTTGGGCGATCGGCCCTGCGCTCATGAAGGAGGGGCTGGGCCTTAAAAACATGGGCGATATTGACCGCCAGACTTTGGGTGGCGTCGTTGGCACCGGAACGCACGGCACAGGTCGCACGCTAGGCAGTTTCTCCGCTGCGGTTGCAGGGTTCAAACTCGTCACAGCCCATGGCGATCTTCTCAACTGCACGGCGGACGAGAATTCAGAGATCTTCGCCGCCGGCCGTTGCTCCATCGGCACTTTGGGCGTGATGACGGAAATAACGATGCATGTCCGTCCTGCCTATAAACTCGTGGAGAAAAACTTTCTCCTTCCACCAGACGAATTGTTCGCCAATCTCGACGGACTTGTGAATGGCAACAGGCATTTTGAGTTCTTCTGGTTTCCTTATGCGGACATCGCGATCTGCAAATCGCTTAACGAAACCGATGAACCTGCCCCGGAACCACGCAGTGCCGACGCCATGCACAAGCGGGGCGAGAAGGGCAGTTCACAGGAAAAGACGTTCGCGGCGATCAACGCCGTCCTGCCCTTCGCACCATTCCTGTTGAAACAGACGCATGCCCTTTTCTCGCAGTTGATGCCCGGTGCACCCAAGGTGCGCTGGAGCAGCGAGATATTGCCGAGCCCACGCACGGTGCGATTCAACGAGATGGAATATGCGGTACCTTATGCCAAAGGACCGGATGCCATTCGCGAAGTTGTGGCAAAAATCCGGAAGGACCGGATCAACACCGGTTTTCCTATCGAATATCGCAGCGTTGCGGCCGACGATGTCTGGATAAGCCCATTTCAAGGCCGCGAAAGCGCAACGATCGCCGTCCACCAATACCGCACCGTGGACACCAAGCCCTATTTCGATGCTTGCGAGGCCATCTTCAAACGCTATGAAGGACGCCCGCACTGGGGCAAGCGTCATTCGCGCACAAGCCGCGATTTGCCTGATGTTTACCCCGAATTCGGCCGGTTCCAGAACCTGCGCCGCCGGCTGGATCCCGAAGGCAAGTTCTTGAATGAGCACCTGCGCGCTATATTTGAGTAGCGTAGGAGATCTATCTCATGACCCGCAAGACGAAGGCATTCTGGGGAAGTGTCGTTTTCGGCGCTGTAGCGGCAGTCGCGCTCGTCGAGGAAAATTGGCTTATGGCAGCGATCGCCGGCGCAGCCATCGTCGTTGCGCTTTGGATATTCGTGCATGCCTATCCGCGCGACCTTGCGCCACCGGCCGACCGGCGTCATGAAAATACGCTACGCCGTAAGGCCGGCCTGAAGCCGCACTAGGCGAGTTTTCGATAGAAGCAGACTGCTTCACCGGTATGACAGGCTGCGCCGGTCTGATCCACTTTCAGCAGCAACGTATCGCCATCGCAGTCGACATAGGCTTCGACCAGCCTTTGCGTATGACCGGAATTTTCGCCTTTTGTCCAAAGTGTCTTGCGCGAGCGCGACCAGTAGGTGACGGCACCGCTGGCGAGCGTCTTCTGCAACGCCTCGCGATTCATCCAGGCCAGCATCAGGACCACGCCCGATTTCGCATCTTGCGCAATGGCCGGAACAAGGCCGTCTTCGTTGAAGGTGACGGCACTCAGGAATTCAGCGTCCGATATCGTTTCGCTCATACGAGTTTTGCCAATGCCTGTTCCAGATCCGCGATGAGATCGTTGGGATCCTCGAGACCGGCATGAATTCGTATGACCCGCCCCTCGGCTTCGAACGGCACGACAGTCCGGTGAATTTTTGCAGGAATAATCAGGCTCTCAAACCCGCCCCACGAAAACCCCATACCGAACAATTGGAGGCTGTCCATGAACGCTGCAAACCGGTCCTGGGAGACGTCCTTCAAAACCGCACCGAACAAACCGGTCGCGCCCCTGAAGTCGCGCTTCCACAGCGCATGGCCTGGATCAGTCTCCAAGGCAGGGTGAAGCACGCACGAGACCGCTGGGTGTTTGGCCAGCCATCGGGCGAGCTTCAGCCCGTTCTCCTGATGGCAGGCCAGCCGGACAGGCATTGTCCGCAAGCCGCGCAGCGCCAGATAGCAATCGTCGCCGCTAGCGTAGAGGCCAAGGTCGCTATGGGTATTTTCAAGCCGCACGCGATGCGTTTCGTTTGCGGTGACGTAGCCAATCATCACATCGGCATGGCCGCCGATGTATTTCGTTGCAGCCTGAATCGAAAGATCGACGCCATGCTCGAAGGCATTGAAAAAGATCGGGGTGGCCCAGGTGTTGTCGAGCAGGACGGAAGCACCATGATTGTGCGCCACCGCCGCAATGGCGGGTACGTCTTGAACTTCGAACGTCAACGAACCGGGACTTTCGCAAAAGACCGCGCGTGTATTTGGCCTGATCAGCTTTTCGATTTCGGCGCCGATCAGGGGATCGTAGTAAGTCGTTTCGATACCGAAGCGCTTCAGCGTACGATCGCATAGCAGGCGCGTGGGGTGATAGCAGCTATCCACCATAAGCAGGTGATCGCCGGCGCCACAGACCGCCTGAACAGCCAGCGCAATGGCGCCGAGCCCGGATGGCGCCACAACCGTGCGGGCTCCCCCCTCTAGTTCGTTGACAGCTTTCTCAAAGCTGTCGGAGCTCGGCGTGCCGCGGCGGCCATAGAAATATGGAACATCTCCGGATTCCAGCGATGCGAGATCACGATACAGAATCGTTGACGCGCGGTAGACGGGCGTATTCACCGCCCCGTAGTGCTCGAAAGACATCCGCCCCGCGTGGGTGGCGATCGTTTCGGGTTTAAGATTGTTCTTGTCGCTCAAAGCGCCAATTCCCGTGCATCGGCGAACACTTATCGCCGCCGCACGGGAGATTACAAGCGGGCCTTAGAGCGCGGGCGGCGGCTCAAGATGAGGATCAGCCTGCGGCTCAGCGAGTTCTGGCTGCTTCAGCGTCTCCGCCATGCGCGCCGCGAGGATCGGCTTGAGCGGGAAATTGAACAACCACGTCAACACTCCCGCGCCAAATGCCAAAGCAGCGCAGAGCAGGAAAAAATTGTCCTTCGTCATTACGCTGAAATATGTGCCGATATAGCCCTGTAGCAGGTTGCCGGTGAAGCTGGTGATGAACCAGAGCCCCATCAGTGCCGACAGGATTTGCGGAGGCGACACGCGCGCGACCAGCGCCAATCCGATCGGCGAGACATAAAGTTCACCCAGCGTGATCACTGCGAAGAACGCCAGCAGCCACAGCCAGCTCGCTTCGCCATGCGGGCCCGTAACCCACACCGCCACAGCCATGATCACGTAGGACAGGGCGACCAGTATGAGGCCGATGGCCATCTTGGACACTGTCGACGGCTCGGTGCCGCGCTTCGACTGCCAACCCCAAAGGCCAACCACAAATGGTGTGAAGGCAAAAATCATGAAAGGATTGAAGGATTGGAACCACGTTACCGGAATCTCCCAGTCGATGACGCCGGGGATAAGGTGACGGTTGGTGAAGTCCTGCGCCCACAGGTTCATCGTGTTGCCCTGCTGCTCATAGGTCGCCCAGAAGAACGTCACCGGGATGCAGAGCAGGATAATCGCGATGACCGCCTTCCAGTCGCTCGATGTCAGCGGCTTCTTTTCTTCCGTCGCCGATTTCACCCGGGCGATACGGTCCGGCGGCAAGGTGCGCAGCGCGAAGATGTAGAGGATCTGTCCGATCACCATGCCAACACCGGCGGCCATGAAGCCGTAGTGATAGCCATAGTTCGGGTCTTCGCCGAGGCTTCCGCAGATCAGCGGCGAGAAGAACGCACCGACATTGATGCCGACATAGAAGATCGAATAGGCACGATCGATACGGCTATCTCCGGCCTTGTAGAGATTGCCGACCTGAGTGGAGATATTCGGCTTGAAGAAGCCGTTGCCGACAATGAGCAGAAGCAAGCCTACGAAAAGGGCCTGCGGCGCCATCAGGACGAACTCGCCAATCGCCATGATCACGCCACCGACGATCACGCTGTAACGCTGGCCCAGCCAGCGGTCGGCGATGATGCCGCCGAAGAACGGAGTCAGGTAAACGAGCGCGGTATATGCCCCATAGATCGCCGACGATAGCGGCTGGATGCCGAGCGGATGGCCGGCGTTGAAGATCAACTCCAGCACTCGCTTCATCGCGTCATAGCCCCACACATGATCGACGGTGGGGTGCAGGAGCAGATAGTTGGTGAGATAGAGCACCAGGATGGCGCGCATACCGTAGTAGGAGAAGCGCTCCCACATCTCGGTGGTGAACAGATAAGTCAGTCCGCGCGGATGACCGAAAAGCTGCGGAGTCTTGTCCGCCGTGTCCGACGTTGCCATTCCCCCAGGCTCCCACTCAGTTTGTGACGAACGGAGTTTGCCTGTTATCCCCATCAAAGCAATGGCTTAGGAACAGAGGGGGAATCTATCGCGTGAAGCGTACTCCGGTTGCCGGATGTTTCACGGCAACTCGATGTAGCGATCTTCGCGTGAGTAGGGAACGAAACCGAGTCGCTGATAGAGCGGCAATGCGCGCGGGTGGTCGAGCGTACAAGTATTCACCTTGAGCTTCGGAATGCCATGTGCCCAGGCATTCACTACCGCGTGGTACAGGAAGTAATAGCCGAAGTGCCGCCCGACATATTCGGGCAGCAAACCGAAGTAAGCGAGCTGTCCGGCCTTGCTGTCGCGGAAATCGAGCTCCGCCATTCCGGCCGGGCATCCTTCGGCATAGAGCACGTAGAGCTCGACCTTCGGATGCTGGACAATCGAGCCGAGTGCGGCATCGGTCATCTTCTTGCGATCAACCCAGTAATAGTCGCGCCCAACAGTATCGTAGAGATACCGATAGAAATGCACCGGCGGGTTCTCCGCCTTGATAATCGCAATCTTGCCTTTGGGAATTGGCGGGGGAAGCGCAGAGGGTCTGGAATCCATGTCTAGAAACGTCACCACGGTCGGAATACGCTTCTGACCCGGCTTCAACTGGACTGTCATGTTTCAATCGGCGCGTCCGCGCGCGAACCCCATTCGCTCCATGAACCATCATAGAGCGACGCGTCCTTCGCGCCTAGGACCGACAAGGCCAGCAAAGCAATGGATGCTGTGACGCCGGAGCCGCAGGTGGTGACCACCGGCTTGGCCGGATCGACGCCGCGCGCCGCAAAAAGCTCATCAAGCGCGGCCTTTGATTTGAGCGTTCCATCGGGCTGCGTAAATTCCGTGTAAGGGACGTTGGCGCTACCCGGGATGTGTCCACCACGCACGCCCGGACGCGGCTCCGGCTCTTTCGCCGCGAACCGCTGTGCACCGCGCGCGTCGACGACCTGCTCGGTCTTGGTAGCGATGTTAGCCTTCACCTGATCGAAGCTTCGCAGCAGCGCGTTGTTCGGGCGCGGAGTGAAGTGGCGCGGGTAGGGTGCCGGCGCCATATCCTCGATAGGCCGGTGCTCGGCCTTCCATTTGGGGAAACCGCCATCGAGCACGACAACGTCGTCGTGTCCCATGGCGCGCAGCATCCACCAGGCGCGCGCCGACGAGTAGATCCCAGCACCATCATAGACAACGATCAGGTTGCCATCGCCCAAGCCCAGCCGCCGCATCCGGCTTGCGAATTTGGGCGCTGGCGCCAGCATATGCGGGTAGACCGAATTCTCGTCCGAGAGATCGTCGATGTCGAAAAAAACCGCTCCGGGAATATGCGCGGACTCGTATTCGGCTTTCGCGTTGCGACCTGCCTGCGAGAGATACCAAGACGCGTCGGCTATTCTGATATCGGGCGCTTCAAGATGCTTGGCCAGCCATTCTGTGGAAACGATCGGAGAGGCAGGCTTCATGACTCGTAAGGAACCTTTATCGCTTCGCGCTTGTCGACGAGCCAGTGGGGGACGGGCAGGTTCTTAGAGCGCAGGAACTCTGGATTGAACAGTTTACTCTGATAGCGGGTTCCGTAGTCGCAAAGAACCGTGACGATGGTATGGCCGGGGCCCATCTTCCTGGCCATGCGGATTGCGCCGGCGACATTGATTCCCGTCGACCCGCCCATGCAAAGTCCTTCATGCTCGAGGAGATCGAAAATGACGGGCAGGGCTTCTTCGTCTGGAATCTGAAACGCGTCGTCGATCGGAGCCCCTTCGAGATTTGCTGTTACGCGTCCCTGTCCAATGCCCTCTGTGATGGATGAGCCCTCCGAACGTAGTTCGCCCGTTTTGATCCATGAATAGATTGCTGCGCCCATGGGGTCTGCGGCTGCGATCTCTATTTTGGGATTATACGACTTCAAGCCCATGGCCACGCCGCCAAGCGTCCCACCGCTTCCGACCGCGCAAGTGAAACCGTCCACACGACCGCTGGTTTGTTCCCAAATTTCCTTCGCAGTCGTCTGGATATGCGCGTCGCGGTTGGCGGTGTTATCGAACTGGTTTGCCCAAATCGCGCCGTTCTTTTCCGTTTTCGACAGTTGCTCCGCGAGCCGGCCGGAAAGCTTCACGTAGTTATTCGGGTTTTTGTATGGGACAGCAGGGCACTCGATGAGCTCTGCGCCCAAAAGGCGTAGAGCATCTTTCTTCTCCTGGCTTTGCGTCTCAGGAATAACAATAACGGTGCGAAATCCGAGCGCATTGCCGACCACGGCAAGCCCGATTCCCGTGTTGCCGGCCGTTCCTTCAACGATTACACCACCTGGACGCAGCGTTCCTTTTGCAATCGCATCCTTCACGATGAAAAGTGCCGCGCGGTCCTTTACGGATTGACCGGGATTCATGAACTCTGCTTTGCCGAGAATTTCACAGCCTGTAATTTCGGAGGCGCGTTTGAGGCGAATGAGCGGCGTGTTGCCGATCGCTGCGAGTGAATCGTGTTTGATATTCATCTGCCGGAAGAAATTGCTTGCCCAACGAAGCTAGAGACCCGGCAACAGCGCTTCAAGTGCTACGCAATTCCTTGAACGCTGCAAGCGCACGTTTCCGGCCTTCATCCAAATCCACAATCGGTTTTGGGTAGTTCTCTCCCAACCTCACATCTGCTTTCTTTAGCACTGTGTCACTCGCTTGCCAGGGTTTGTGGATATGCGAGTTGGGCATCTTCGCCAGCTCTGGAACGTAGCGGCGCACATAGTCGCCTTCCGGATCGAATTTCTCGCCCTGCAGAACGGGATTGAAAATACGGAAGAAAGGCGCGGCATCCGCACCGCACCCAGCGACCCACTGCCAATTCTCCGAATTGCTCGCGAGGTCTGCATCGACAAGGGTATCCCAAAACCATTCTTCGCCATGGCGCCAATGGATCAAAAGATGCTTCACCAACAGCGATGCAACGATCATCCGAACGCGGTTGTGCATCCATCCCGTTTGCCAGAGCTGTCGCATGCCGGCGTCGACGATCGGAATTCCTGTCTTCCCTTTCGTCCACGCTTGAAACGCTTTTTCGTCGCGCCGCCAATGCATCCCTGAGAATTCTTCGCGCAACGGTTTTTCAGGCAAATGCGGGTTGTGGAAGAGCAGGTGATAGGAAAACTCGCGCCAACCGATCTCGGAAAGAAACTTTTCTGCACCATGTCCTTCGTGCGCCGAAATCGCATACCAAATCTGGCGTGGCGAAATCTCACCCCAATGCAAATGCGGAGAGAGACGGGACGTGTAATCCCTGTCGGGCCGATCGCGTCCGTCCGGATAGTATCTCAGAAGGTCAGTGAACCCGCGGAGTGCGTCGCGCGCGGAATCTTCGCCGGGCACCCACATTTCGCGGAGCCCCCCCGCCCAATCCGGCTCGGGGCTGTGCGGCAGAAGGTTCCAGGCGGCCAAATCATCACTCGCCAGCGGGCGGTCATAGAATGTAATTTGATGCGGCACGGGATGGGGCTTTTCCGGCGCCGGCAGCTCGCGCACAGCGCGCCAGAACGGCGTGAAGACGTGATAGGAGCCGCCGCTCTTGGTCTTCACATCCCACGGCTCGAATAGAAGCGAGCCGTTAAAACTCTCCACGTCGATGCCATCGTCTGTCAGAGATTTTTTGAGCGCTTTGTCCCGCGCGATGACGAAGGGTTCGTAACAGCGGTTCCAGACAACCGCGTCCGCACCAGTTTCTTCGACGACTTTTTGAACGACAGCATCGCCAACACCCTTGCGAAGGATGAGCCTGCCGTCCTTGCTTTTGAGATGCTTTGCCAATGCGGCGAGGCTGCCATGCAGCCACCAGCGAGATGCGCCGCCCCATTTCCATTGCTTCGGCGTTTCATCATCCAGCACGTAAAGGCAGATCACTGGCCGCTTGCTGCGCACCGCATGCATGAGCGCGGGATTATCGCTGAGGCGAAGATCCTGACGAAACCAGACAATGATAGGCGCCATGCCAGAGCATACGGCGCGCGCGGGGATTCGGTTCAATCGGGAAAATGGCTCCGCGGGTAGGATTCGAACCTACGACCAGCCGGTTAACAGCCGGCTGCTCTACCACTGAGCTACCGCGGAACACTGGCGCGCCACGGGTGGCGCTTCGCTCGGGGCGTCCCTATATCAAGTTTCGCGAGCGAAACAACCCGTGCCGACGCGGGATCCCTCCGACGCCCAGAAGAAAGGACGCCATCATCGCCCGCCACAAGCTTCGCTTTGCCGGCCATGAGATTCCACTGCCGACGTGGAAGCCGTTGCGTATCGCGCTTGGCGGGGCCTTCCTGATCGGCGGGATGTTCGCGATTTTGCCGGTCCTTGGCCTTTGGATGATTCCGGTAGGTCTCCTAATCCTTTCAGTGGACTTTCCGCCGGTGCGCCGATTTCGCCGCCGGCTGACGTCTTGGTATGGGCGATCTTGGCTGAAGGAGGCCGTGGAACGCCTGTCACAAAAGTGGACTAGCGCTTGGCGCAAGAAAAAAGGGCCAAGCGGTTAAGCCTGGCCCCAAGGCGTTGGGTAATGGTGGGGTGTCTTCAAGGGAAGACGATCAGAAGTTGCCATACTAAGGTTAATGAAACCTTAACGGCACTACCAAGGTTGGTGGGCCGAGGTTGTTCCACAGGAAAATCTAGCCCCCGCAATGAATCTTGGGGAGAATTTGAACCCTTGGCCAGATACGAGAAATTTGGAGGCCTCGCCCGGAATTGAACCGGGGTTCACGGATTTGCAATCCGCTGCGTCACCACTCCGCCACGAGGCCCTCTCGGCGTCACCGCCGGGGAGCGGGCTATATCAGATCGCCCGGCAATAACAACCGCTTCGCAGGTTCTCCCGCGTTGTAAGGCCGGACCTCGCGACGTATAAGCCGCGTCCACCAAGCCTTTCCTCGCGAGTCGCGTCCATGCCCGATTATCTCGCCCAGCGCCGCAATATGGTCGAATCCCAGCTACGGGCGAACGACGTCACGGACGTCCGCGTGCTGGAGGCCATGGGGACAGTGCCGCGCGAAAAGTTTGTTCCGGCATCACGCAAAGCGACTGCATATGCAGACTCTCCTCTGGAAGTTATCGCTGGCCGATTCCTCATGGAGCCCCGGGCTTACGGCAAGATGCTTCAGCTTGCCGAGATCAAACCTACGGACAACTTGCTCGATGTTGGTTGCGCCACGGGGTATTCCGCTGCAGTGCTGGCGCGGATCGCTGCACGTGTAACGGCCCTTGAGCAGGACGCAGATCTTGTACGGGTGGCAAGCGAATCTCTGCCCGCCGTCGGCGCAGGAAACGCGGCCGTTGTCCAAGGTGCCCTCTCCGAAGGCCATGGGGCCAAAGGCCCCTATGATGTGATCGTTCTAAATGGGGCGATCGAGACCCGTCCGGACGCGCTACTGGCGCAATTGGGCGAGGGCGGACGGCTGGTCGCCATCGTGAAATCCGGGGCCCAGGGGCACGCTGCGGTGTTTCTGAAGGAAAAAGGGCAGGTTGGAAGTCGTGCGGCTTTTGACGCGGACGCACAAATCCTACCCGGCTTCCGGGAAAAGGTTGGATTTGTTTTCTAGAATCCCCACATGGGATTCTGGACAAAGGAATTTGGGGCAAATTCGATATGTCGAGGGTGCTTTTCGGAGCGGCGTTTGCCGCGTTCGCAGCAATGGGGGCGGCGGCGCAGGCCGAGACGATCACCCTCAGCGAAGCCCTTGGCTTGGCGTACGAGACCAATCCAAATCTGGACGCCACCCGGGCGGGGCTTCGAGCGACCGACGAGAATGTTGCCAAGGCCAACGCAGGCTGGCGGCCCCAGATCAATGCGGGCGGCCAGTATGGTTATGAGCGGGAACAGTTCGGCGACATCCAGTCCGGTGGAATTACCGTGCCGGGCGGCGCCATCACGGACCATCCTCTGCAGGGGCAACTCACCGTAACGCAGCCGATATTTCGCGGCGGCAAGACAATCGCCGAAGTGGGCCGCGCCAAAGCACTTGTTCGGCAGGGCCGGGCCCAGCTGATCGATACGGAACAGCAGATATTGCTCAACGCCGTCGCGTCCTACATGAACGTCGTGCGCGACACCTCCACCGTAAAGCTGCGCGAAAACAATGTGGCGGTTCTCCAGAAACAGCTGGACGCGACTTCCAAACAGTTTCAGGTCGGTGAACTGACGAAGACCGACGTTTCGCAATCGCAGGCGCGTCTTGCCGGCGCGCAGGCTCAGCTAACCCTGGCACGCGGCCAACTGGCTTCGGATCGCGCGGTGTTCGAGCAGGTGATTGGACGCCCTGCCGAAATGCTCGAAGATCAGCCGGCGTTGCCCGCGCTGCCCGAGAGCGAAGAACAAGCAGCCGCCATTGCGTCGAAAAGCAATCCGGTCATCGTCGGGGCGCGCGACGCGGAACGTGCCGCCGATCTCGCAGTCGACGACGCGCTTGGTAGCCTTTCGCCCCAGTTCCAAATTCAGGGCCAGTATAACTACCAGCAGAGTTCGGCAGGTGCAGCCTTTGGGCAGCCCGGCACTGCGCATGTCACCACCGTTTACGGACAAGTGACTGTTCCGATCTATCAGGGCGGTGCTGAATATGCAGATATCCGGCAGGCCAAAGAGCTGCACAGCCAGACGCAGCTTCAGGTCATTGCCGCGGACAGGCAGGTCCAGGCCGACGTCCAGAGCGCTTGGAACACTTATGCGGCGGCCAAAGCCGCAATCGCTTCGAACCAGTCTCAGGTCGATGCCGATCAGATAGCCTATGAAGGCGTCAAGAAGGAGCAGGAGGTCGGTGCGCGCACGATCCTCGATGTGCTCAATGCCCAACAGGAGCTTTTGAACGCGCAAGTCGCCGTCGTGTCGTCGCAGCGCGACGCCTACGTTGCGGCATTTCAGGTTTTGCAGTCGACAGGCCAGCTTACCGCCCGTCATCTAAAGTTGAACGTGAAGTATTACGATCCCCATGAGCACTACGATAGCGATCACGCCCGCTGGATCGGTATTGGCGATTGATAGACGCTTCAATCGTTAAGAACGGGCCGAATTTCAGCGATGGAAAGCGCCTTTCGTTAACTTCGTCTTTCCTTCTTTAGGTAACTGTCTTACCCTTCGAAGGTGTCACCGCGCGTTAACTGCGGCCGGAGAGGAATTATGGCGAGCAGCCCTCAGCACGAACCGACCATGGAAGAGATTCTGGCTTCCATTCGGAAAATCATTTCCGAAGACTCGACGGAAACCGCGCCAGCGCCGGCTGCCGCCGCAACAGGCGAGCCCACACCAGCACCTGTGTCCGAGCCCGAAGAGACGGCATCGCCTGCTGCTGCCGCCCTGGAAGAGGACGTTCTGGAACTGACTGAAGAACTGAAAGAACCGGAACCCGCGCCGTCGGCGGCACCTGAACCGGTTGCCGTGGCTCCCGCTGCGGACGAGGTGGAATTTAAAACTATCGAAACGCCTGCGCCGATTTCCGGATCTGACATCTTCTCGGACAAGACGCGCCAGGCGATCGACGATGCTTTCAGCAAGCTCGACAACGAGGAGGAGGCTGCGGCCAAGCCCGCGCCGGCGCCCATGGCTTCAACTTTCCGCAGCACCGCCATCGACGGCGACTCCGTGGAGGCTGTCTTCGAGCGTGCCGTGCGCGATGCCGTCGGCCCCCATATCGATCAGTGGATGTCCAATCAGAAGGACGAGTTGCTGGGCGCCATGAAGCCCCTTATCCGCGAATGGATGGATGAGCACTTCCCGGCGATCCTAGAAGGCGCGGTACGGGACGAGGTTGCCCGCGCCGTAAAAGCGCGCGCCAAACGCTGACCTTTGTAACCTGAGACAAACAGGCCGGGGCGGCGAAATCCTCCCCGGAAAGCCTCCTCTTGACGCTTCCGGGCGGTTTGCCCAGAACCGGCGCATAGAGGAATTGCTGTTTCATGCTCGATAAGACCTTCAATCCCGGCGAAGTCGAAGGCCGGATTTATGCCGAATGGGAAGCCAGCGGCGCCTTTCGCGCGGGCCGACGCCCGGGTGCCGAACCGTTTTCCATCGTCATCCCGCCGCCCAACGTGACCGGCCGCCTGCACATCGGCCATGCGCTGAACAACACGCTGCAGGATGCGCTGGCGCGCTTCGAACGCATGCGCGGCAAGGACGTTCTCTGGCAGCCCGGCATGGACCACGCCGGCATCGCCACTCAACTCGTGGTCGAGCGCCAGCTTGCGGAGAAGCAGCAAAGCCGCGTCGGCCTCGGCCGTGAGAAATTCCTGGAAGAAGTGTGGCGCTGGAAGAATGAATCCGGCGGCGCGATCACGCAGCAGCTTCGCCGCCTCGGGGCCTCCGCCGACTGGTCGCGCGAGCGCTTCACGATGGATGACGGACTTTCGCGCGCGGTGCTGAAGGTTTTCGTCGAACTCTACAAGCAGGGACTCATCTACAAGGACAAGCGCCTTGTGAACTGGGACCCGCGGCTACAAACCGCCGTGTCCGATCTCGAAGTCGAAAGCATCGAGATAAAGGGGCACCTCTGGTATCTGAAATATCCCATCGACGGGCAGGCAGGCCGTTTCATCACCGTCGCCACCACGCGCCCAGAGACGATGCTGGGCGACGCCGCCGTGGCCGTGCATCCGGATGACGAGCGATACAAAGACCTCATCGGCAAGCAGGTGCGCCTGCCGCTGGCTGACCGTTTGATACCTATCATCGCAGATGAACACTCCGATCCGGAGAAGGGCACCGGCGCGGTGAAGATCACGCCGGGCCATGACTTCAACGACTTCGAAGTCGGCAAGCGCCACAATCTTCCGGTGCTGAACATCCTGAACAAGGACGGGACGCTCAACGACACGGTGCCCGAAGCCTATCGCGGGCTTGACCGTTTCGTCGCGCGCAAGACCATCGTTGCCGATCTGGAAGCGATCGAACTGCTCGACAAAATTGAGCCCATCACCCATGCGGTGCCGCACGACGAGAAAACAAAGACTGTCGTGCTCGAGCCGATGATGACCGAGCAGTGGTATCTCAACGTCCAACCGCTCGCCGACAAGGCGATCAAGGCGGTGGAAGACGGCCGCACCAAATTCGTGCCGGACAACTGGTCCAACGTCTATTTCCACTGGATGCGCAATATCCAGCCCTGGTGCATCTCCCGCCAACTTTGGTGGGGACACCAGATTCCCGTCTGGTATGACGGGGACGGCAAGATCTATTGCGCCGAAACAGAGGGCGAGGCGAAGGCGCAGGCGGGCGGCAAATCGCTGACGCGCGATCCCGACGTTCTCGACACATGGTTCTCTTCCGCGCTGTGGGCGTTCTCCACGCTCGGCTGGCCGGACAAGACGCCGGAGTTGAAGCGGTTCTATCCGACATCGGTTCTCGTCACCGGGTTCGACATCATCTTCTTCTGGGTCGCCCGCATGATGATGATGAGCCTGTGTTTCATGCCGGACGTGCCGTTCCACACCGTCTTCATTCATACCCGCGTTCTCGACGAGAAGGGCGTGAAGATGTCGAAGACGAAGGGCAACGTCGTCGACCCGCTCGATCTTATCGATGAATATGGCGCGGACGCGCTGCGCTTCACCCTGGCGCTGGCGGCCGGGCAGGGGCGCGACATGCGCATCGGTCCCAGCCGCGTGGAGGTGAACCGCAACTTCGCGACCAAGCTGTGGAACGCCACGCGCTTCTGCGAGATGAACGGTTGCGAAACTGTCGCCGGCTTCGATCCGTCGAAGGTCACGCTCACACCGAACCAATGGATCGTCGCCGAAACCGCGGCAACCGCGAGCGAACTCACCACGAAACTGGAAGCCCTGCGCTTCAACGAGGCGGCAGGCGCGGCCTATCATTTCATCTATGACGTGTTCTGCGACTGGTATCTCGAGATCGCCAAGCCGATTTTCAACGGATCGGACGAGAAGGCCAAAGCCGAGACCCGCGCTACCGCGGCCTGGGCTCGCGACACGATCTTCCAGCTTCTGCACCCCCTGATGCCCTTCATCACCGAAGAACTTTGGGCGCGCACGGCCGTGACGCCGCGCGCCGCCATGCTGATCGAAGGCCCGTGGCCGAAGCTCGATGGCTTGCCGAAGTTTGAAGCTGCCAGCCGCGCCATGAACTGGGTGATCGATCTGGTGAAAGGCGTGCGCTCTGTTCGTGCCGAGATGAACGTGCCGCCCGCAGCCAAGATCGCACTGGTGCTGAAAGGCGCCGACGCCGCCAGCCAGGCGACACTCGCGGCGAACCACGATGTGATCCTCACGCTAGCGCGCCTGTCCTCCGCTGAGGCCGCGGACGCGCTGCCCAAAGGCTCCGCGCAATTCGTTCTCGGCGAAGCCACGGTGGGCCTACCGCTCGGTGATGTCATCGATTTCTCGAAAGAGCGGGCCCGTCTGGAAAAGGAATTGAGGAAGGCTGAGGACGAGATCGGCCGTATCGATGCCAAGCTCGCAAACGAGCAGTTCGTCTCCCGCGCACCCGAAGAAGTGCTCACCGAGCAGCGCGAAAAGCGCGCCGAATATGCGGCAACGGCCGCCCGGCTGAAGGAGGCCGTGTCCAGACTGGCCTGAATGGAACTTTCCCATGTCCCTGTCGTTATCGAGGCGGACGGGGAAGACCGGGTGGGTTATCCGGCAAATCAGGAGAGTTCTCATGCTTACGCGATTCGCAAAAATCGTCGCGATTTCCGCTTTGGCGCTCGGCACCGCAGCGACCGCTGCGAATGCAGGCTGCGAAGGCCGCAAAGCGACGGGTACGGCTGTCGGTGCAGTTGGCGGCGGTGTGGTCGGCAATGCAGTTTCAGGCGGAAGCGCAGGCGGCACGATCGCTGGCGCCGTGATTGGCGGTCTGGCCGGCCGCGCCATCAATAGCGATGGCTGCCACGGGCACTATCGCCACTATTACCGCCATCATCGTCGCGGTTATTACGACCGCTACCATCACTGGCATCCCTACCACTAACGTGTAGGGGGATTGCGAAACCCGGCGGCAAAACCGCCGGGTTTTCCTTTGCGTGTATCCCGCGGTTGCGAACGGGGCGAACGGTGCTTAACTCAAGCCGATCGCTATTTCTCATCCGGAGATTTCACAATGCCAACACTGTTCGATCCCATCAAAGTGGGCGCTCTCACTTTGCCCAATCGCGTTTGGATGGCGCCGCTGACCCGTACGCGCGCGCTTGAAGGAAGCCGCGTCCCAGCACCGCTCGCCATCGACTACTACGCACAGCGCGCTGGCGCCGGGCTTATCATGACTGAGGCGACCTCCGTCGATCCCATGGGCGTGGGCTATCCCAATACGCCGGGCATCTGGTCGGACGAACAGACCGAAGGCTGGAAGCCAATCGTGGACGCCGTTCACAAGAAGGCCGGCCACATCTTCCTGCAGCTTTGGCATGTCGGCCGCATTTCCGATCCCCACTTTCTTGATGGCAAACAGCCGGTTTCCGCGAGTGCTGTCGCTGCGAAGGGGCATGTTAGCCTGCTGCGCCCGCAGCGCGACTACTCCACGCCGCGTGCGCTTGAGACGAGCGAAATCGCCGCCGTGATTGCCGCGTACAAAAAGGGCGCGGAGAACGCGAAGAAGGCCGGCTTCGACGGCGTGGAAATCCACGGCGCGAACGGCTATCTGCTCGATCAATTCCTGCAGGACAGCGTGAACCAGCGCACGGATGCTTATGGAGGCACGCGTGAAAAACGCGCTCGCCTGATGCTCGAAGTTACCGATGCCGTGTGCGAGGTGTGGGGCGCCGATCGGGTCGGCATGCATCTGGCGCCGCGCGGCGACTCGCACACCATGGGCGACAGCGATCTGAAAGCCACCTTCACATACGTTGCCAAAGAACTCGGACAGCGCAAGCTGGCCTTCATCTGCGCGCGCGAACATCAGGCGGCAGACAGCATCGGACCCGCGCTAAAGGAAGCGTTCGGCGGCGTCTATGTCGCGAACGAAGGCTTCACGAAGGAAAGCGCCGAAGCCGCGCTCGCGTCAGGCATCGCGGATGCGGTGGCGTGGGGCAAGGACTACATCGCCAATCCGGATCTGGTGGAGCGCTTCAAGCGCAACGCGCCGCTCAACAAATGGGACGCGACGACGTTCTATTCCGCGGGGCCGAAGGGCTATACCGACTATCCCGCGCTGGATATGGCAGCGGCGTAAAAGAGAAAGGCCCGGATATCGCTATCCGGGCCTTCTTCTTGCGCATTGCGATTTCTACGCAGCCACCGCCAGATCGTAGCGGTCGGCATTCATCACCTTGTTCCAGGCAGCGACGAAGTCCTTCACGAACTTCTCTTTGGCGTCGGCGCTGCCATAGACCTCCGCGTAGGCGCGAAGCTGGGCGTGCGAACCGAAGATCAGATCAGCACGCGTGGCGGTCCACTTTTTCGCTTTGGATTTGCGATCAACGCCTTCGTAGCTGTTCTCGCCGGTCTGCTGCCACTCCGTGCGCATGTCGAGCAGGTTGACGAAGAAGTCGTTGCTCAGGACTCCGAGCTTGTCGGTGAATACGCCATTCTTGGAGCCATCGGCATTCGCGCCGAGGACGCGCATGCCGCCAACCAACGCCGTCATTTCCGGGCCGGTGAGACGAAGCAGTTGCGCTTTGTCCACCAACGCTTCCTCCGGCGCCATCAGATCGTTTTTGCGATAGTAGTTGCGGAAGGCGTCCGCCATCGGCTCCAGCGGCGCGAAGGACGATGCATCCGTCTGCGCTTGAGAGGCATCGCCGCGGCCGGTGGTGCAGGGCACTGTCACCGCAACGCCCGCATCTTTCGCCGCTTTCTCGATCGCTGCCGCGCCGCCGATCACGATCAGATCGGCGAGCGAGGCTTTGCCCGAGTCCTTCTGGATCGCTTCGAGCTTCGAAAGAACCTTCGCCAACTGCTGCGGCTGGTTTACCTCCCAATCCTTCTGCGGGGCCAGGCGAACGCGCGCGCCGTTGGCGCCGCCGCGCTTGTCGGAGCCCCGGAAGGTCGAAGCCGAAGCCCACGCGGCCGAAACCAGCTCGGACACCGAAAGACCGGATACGAGGATTTTCGCCTTCAGCGCCGAAACATCGCCATCGCTGAGCTTGGTCCCTTGCGGCACACGATCCTGCCAGATGAGTTCTTCCTTCGGCACCAGCGGGCCGAGATAGCGCTGGATCGGGCCCATGTCGCGATGCGTGAGTTTGAACCACGCCCGCGCGAATGCTTCCGCGAACTGCTCGGGATGTTCGTAGAACCGGCGGGAGATTTTCTCGTAAGCCGGATCGAAACGCAGCGCGAGATCGGTCGTCAGCATGGTCGGGACACGTTTCTTCGACTTGTCGAACGGGTCCGGAACATCCGCTGCTGCGTTTTTCGCGCGCCATTGCTGTGCGCCGGCCGGGCTCTTCTCCAACTCCCACTCGTACTTGAACAGATTGTCGAAGAAGTGGTTGCTCCACTTCGTCGGCGTTTGCGTCCAGATCACTTCCGGGCCGCCGGTGATGGCATCGCCGCTGTGGCCAGCGCCGTGCTTGCTGCGCCAGCCAAGACCCTGATCCTCAATCGCGCCACCTTCCGGCTCGGGGCCGAGCAGGGACGGGTCGCCCGCGCCATGCGTCTTGCCGAAGCTGTGGCCGCCCGCAATCAGCGCGACCGTTTCTTCGTCATTCATCGCCATGCGCGCGAAAGTTTCGCGAATGTCTTTCGCGGCCGCGACAGGATCGGGCTTGCCATTGGGGCCTTCCGGATTGACGTAGATAAGGCCCATCTGAACCGCACCAAGTGGGTTCTGAAGCTGGCGTTCGCCCGAATAGCGTTCATCGCCCAGCCATGTGCCTTCCGGTCCCCAATAGAGCTCTTCCGGCTCCCATTGATCGATACGACCGCCAGCGAAGCCGAACGTCTTGAAGCCCATCGACTCCAGCGCAACGTTGCCGACCAGCACGAAGAGATAGGCCCACGAAATCTTGCTGCCGTATTTCTGCTTGATTGGCCAGAGCAGACGGCGCGCCTTATCAAGGTTCGCGTTGTCCGGCCAGGAATTGAGTGGCGCGAAGCGCTGCTGTCCGCCACCGGCGCCACCGCGGCCGTCCGCGATGCGATAGGTGCCCGCGCTATGCCAGGCGAGGCGGATGAAGAGACCGCCGTAATGTCCGAAGTCCGCCGGCCACCAGTCCTGCGAATCTGTCATCAACGCGTGCAGATCCTTGATCACCGCGTTGAGGTCGAGCGATTTGAATTCCTTGGCGTAGTCGAAGTCCTGCCCCATAGGGTCGGACTTCCTGGAATTGTGGTGCAGGGGCTGGATATCGAGCTGATCCGGCCACCAATCGCGATTGCGGTGTCCGGTGTGCATGACAGGGCATTTCGAGGGTGCGTTCATAGGAGTCACTCCATTTAGATTGGAATTACTCTAAACTACCAATCCCCGCTCGCGTCAAGAAGCTTAGAATTATTCTCAAGAATGACAATCTCCGGACGGAATCGAGAACGTCAGCGACAACAATTCCATTGCGCGGTTGGGTGCAGCGCGGCATGAAAGTTTCAGCGAAAGAGCAGGTTTGCCATGGTGAAGTTCGACAAATCCAAGCTGCCCTCAAGGCATGTCACGGAAGGCCCTGAGCGGGCGCCACACCGATCCTACTATTACGCAATGGGACTGACGGAGGAGGAGATCCACCGGCCCTTCGTCGGCGTCGCCTCGTGCTGGAATGAAGCGGCGCCCTGCAACATTGCCCTGATGCGCCAGGCCCAATCCGCCAAGAAGGGTGTGAAGGAATCGGGCGGCACGCCGCGCGAGTTCTGCACGATCACCGTGACTGACGGCATCGCGATGGGGCATGAGGGCATGAAGTCCTCCCTCGTTTCGCGCGAGGTGATCGCCGACTCTGTCGAACTCACCATGCGTGGCCATTGTTACGACGCGCTGGTTGGCATTGCCGGATGCGACAAGAGCCTGCCCGGCATGATGATGGCGATGCTGCGCCTGAACGTGCCAAGCGTGTTCCTCTATGGCGGCTCGATCATGCCGGGCCACTTCCGTGGCCGCGACGTGACCGTCGTGGACCTGTTCGAAGGCGTCGGCATGCATTCCGCCGGCAAGTTCAGCGATGCCGACCTGCATGAGCTGGAATGCGTCGCTTGTCCCGGTGCAGGCGCTTGCGGCGGCCAGTTCACCGCCAACACCATGGCCTGCGTGGCGGAAGCCATTGGACTGGCGCTGCCATACTCCTCCGGTCCGCCCGCGGAAGTCCTGTCGCGTGACGACTTCGCGCTCAAGGCCGGTCAGCAGGTGATGAACCTCGTCGCTTCAAACCTCCGCCCGCGGACCATCTGCACACGCGAGGCTTTCGAGAACGCCGCGATGGTCGTGGCAGCGACCGGCGGCTCGACCAACGCCGCGCTCCATCTGCCGGCCATGGCGAACGAAGCGGGTATCAAGTTCGATCTGTTCGATGTCGCCGAGATTTTCCGCAAGACGCCTTATCTCGCTTCGCTGAAGCCGGGCGGGCAGTATGTCGCGAAAGACATGTGGGAAGCCGGCGGCGTTCCCATGCTGATGCGCGCACTGCTCGATGCGGGCCTGCTGCATGGCGACTGCATCACCGTCACAGGCAAGACCATTGCCGAGAACTTGAAAGACGTGAAGTTCAACCCGAACCAGAAGGTGATGAAGGACGTCCCCAACGCGCTGGCGCCGACCGGCGGCGTTGTCGGTCTAAAAGGCAACCTCGCGCCCGATGGCGCCATCGTGAAGATCGCGGGCCTCCAGCACATCAAGCATCGCGGCCCCGCGCGCGTCTTCGATTGCGAGGAAGATGCCTTCGCGGCCGTGCAAGCCCGCGACTATAAGGAAGGCGACGTCATCGTCATCCGCTATGAAGGCCCCAAGGGCGGGCCCGGCATGCGCGAGATGCTCTCTACGACGGCCGCGTTGTACGGGCAGGGCGTCGAGAACATTGCTCTCATCACCGACGGACGATTCTCTGGCGGCACGCGCGGTCTTTGCGTTGGCCATGTCGGTCCCGAAGCCGCGGAAGGCGGACCCATCGGCCTGCTGAAGGACGGCGACATCATCACCATCGATGCCGACAAGGGAACGATGGATGTCGAAGTTGCAGACGCGGAACTTGCGGAACGCCGCAAAGCCTGGAGACCGAAGCCACCTTCCTTCAAGTCCGGCGCGCTGGCGCGCTTCGCGAAGAACGTTGGCCCCGCGAGGAACGGCGCGATCACTACGCCGGGCGCTGCGGACGAGGTGCGCTGCTACGCCGATATATGATCCGCCGTGATTTCGCCGCCATCGGATGTTAGACAGGGGGATGGCCACAACTGTCTCGCGTCGCATCGAAATCATTCCGCCGGGAAAGCTCTCGGCGGACGAACAACTCGCACAACTGGAATGGATCGCGGATCTGCTGGATTCGCGCTTCGTCATCCCCGGCACGAATGTCCGCTTCGGACTGGACGGCGTGATCGGATTGATCCCCGTCGCGGGCGACATTCTCTCCGCGCTCATTAGCCTCTATCTGATTTCGCGTGCCTCCGAGCTTGGGCTGTCGCCCTGGGTGAAGACCCGCATGGTGTGGAATGTCGCGCTGGACACCGTCGTCGGTGCGGTGCCCATTCTAGGCGATATGTTCGATGTCAGCTTCAAATCGAACCGCCGCAACATCGCGCTGGCGAAGCGCTATCTCGCCAAGCACGGCGCTAGGACACGATAATCTTCTCTTCACCGAGAAACAGCGGCGAACGGGACAGATCGATAAATTTCCTTTCGTCTTCCAGCAGTGCGAGACCCGCAGCCTGCGTTTCCGGCGTCTGCGGCGCCGTCAGGTCTTCGAGAGAATCCCACCAGAGTTCGGCTACGCCGTCGTACATTTCCGGCGCTTCACGGCTGGCGCGGATCGCATCGTTGAACGGCGTCGTGAGCGAATGCATCTGAACGTATCGCCGGATACGCAGCACCTTGCTGTGCTTTGCCACCAGCGGTGCATGCTTGTTGAACCAGTAATCCTGAAACGCTTCCCGGGTTAGCCGGGGAAGGCGATGAAGGCAGAAGGTCAGCTTGATCATGGTGGCACCGAAGTTGTGCCGTCATGATAGTCAGGAACTCGCGACGGGGCGAACCTTCTGGCCCGGTTGCAGCCGTTCCGCGCCGCGCACGATCACATGCTCCCCGGCGCCGACCTGGCCCTTGATTTCCACCAGGCTGCCGTCCTCGGCGCCTGTTTCGACCGCAACGCGCGTCGCCACATTCTTCTTGTCCACCTTGAAAATGTAGGTGTTGTCTTCGCGCAGTATCAGCGCGTCGCGCGGAACCGCAAGGACGTTGCGCGGTGTCGCGGACGGGACCAGCACCTTTGCGGCGTCGCCGACATAGGCCGAATTGGCCGGCAGCGTGAGCCGGATTTCCAGCGTGCGGCTGGCGATGTCACCCACGGGCACCACCGCGCGCACCGTCGCTTTCACGGGCTTGTTCTGAATGATCACGACCGTGGACTGGCCTTCCCGGAGGAAGCGGGATGAATCGATGGGAAGCTGCGTGCTCACCTCGATCGCATCGGTCTGGACAAGGCGGACGATGTCCTTGCCTGCGGCGGCATATTCGCCGGCGTTGATCAGCCGCTGCACGACGCGGCCGGGGAAGGGCGCGCGGATCTGGCTGTGATCGAACTGGTACTGCGATCTCTTCTGCGTGGCCTGTGCCTGTGCCAACGCTGCCGCATCCATATCGCGCGTGGAGACTGCCTGGTCTCGCGTACTCTTGGCGATCGCATTCATGCCGAAGAGCTTCTGCATGCGCTCCGCCTGCGCGCGATCGTAGCTAAGCTGTGCCGCAAGGCGCGCAACATTGGCCTTGTCGGAGGCCAATTGAAGTCCGATGACGTCACCATCGATTTTGGCGACGACATCGCCCTGCTTGACGGCCGTTCCCACCTCCGCGACCCACGCCACCCGGCCTTCGACTTCCGAGGCGAGATGGGAGTCGTTACGCGAAACCACGGTGCCGGGAAGAGCCATGCTGGGCGCCATGCGCACCATACGCGCGGCGACAACGGAAACCGAAGGCGCTGGCGCTTGCTGGGCGACGGCGGGCGTCAGGAGCGCCGCGGCCAGCACCAGTCCGGAATATCGGCTCAGTTTCATTATCACGCCCTCAAGCTGCTTCCAGGGTTGGATTGTCGGGAACCAGAGGCTCCCGATAGGCCTCCACGTCTTTTTCGCCCAGACGCAGGAGCGCCGGCATCAGCACCAGGGTGAAGATGTGGCTGAACAGCAAACCGCCGACGATGACGGCGCCAAGGCCGCGATAAATCTCCGCGCCGGGGCCCGGAATAAGAACCAGCGGCAACATGCCGAACAGCGCCGTGAGCGTGCTGGAGAAGATTGGACGCAAGCGCGTCTCAAGGCTCGATCGCACCGCATCGACACGCGACATGCCTTCGGCTTCAGCCTGCCGTGTGCGGGCAACGAGCAGGATCGTGTTGTTCACAACGAGCCCGAGCACGATGATGAACCCGATCATCGTGATGAGATCCAGCGGCTGGAACACGAACAACCCAAGAAGCCGCAGCGCCGCCATGCCACCAACCGTTCCGAGCGGCAGGGCAATCGTCGCAATGGCGGAATCCCAGACGGACTTGAACAGCGCCGCCATGATCAGGAAGAGCAGAAGGATGGCCAATCCGAAATTCTTGCCCATGCTCCACAGCGCGTTGTCCAGATGATCGGCCGCCGCGCCATAGGTGATCGTACCGTCGGCCGGCAGAAGCTTTTTGATCTTCGGCTCGATTTCCTTCTGGATGATCTGCATCACCTCTTGCAGTGCCATGCCGCGCGGTGGCTGAAGGTTGAGCGCGAATGTGCGCCGGCGGTTCAGGCGATAGGTGCCGCTCGGCGCCAGCGTGCGCTGGATTTGCACGACGTGGTTGAACGGCACGATGCCGCCGTTCGGCGTGGCCAGAGGAACATCGCTCACGGCGGACGGCGAGGTGAGCGGCAGAGACTTCAGGATCAGATACAGCTGGCGCGATCCGTCATAACGCTGCCCGACATAGAGACCTTCACCCAGGGCCTGCGTCAGCGCACCAACATCGGGCCGCGTCCAGCCGACTTCGGCGATGGAGCGATCGTTGGGCACCATCTTCAATTGCGGCTGGTCGTAATCGAGGCTGGGATTGGAATTCACCACCCCTTCGGGGAAGCGCTTGGCCAGAAGGTCGAAACCCTTCTTTGCCGCTTCGCGCATGGCCGTCTCGTCGTTCGACTGGATCCCGATGGTGATGCCGCCGCCGGCATCGAAGCCGCCGAAGAGCGAACCCATCTGCGCGAAAGCCTGCGCGTCGCCAAGATCCTTGATGATGTCGTTGCGTACGATCTTTTCGAGTTCGGGGAAATCTTCGTCGTTCGGAACGCGCACGGCCATGTCCATGAAGCCTGGGCCGTCCATCTTCACGTAATAGTTCAAAAGCTTCGGCTGCTTCTTGCCCGTGAGGTAAGGCTCCAGCCGCGCGATCATGGGCTGGGCAACCTCCTTGTTGACGGCCTCCGGCGTCATCGCCGTCGGAAGCTGGATGAAGCCATCGATCGCGGCGCGCTTCACCTGCGGCAGATAGTGCAGGGGCGGGAGCAGCAGCCATGTGCCCACGATCGAGCCGAAAATGAGTCCGCCGATCCAGTAGTAGCGCTTGCGCGGCGTATCGGTCGCGTTCATCACCACGCTGGTGATGCGATGCCAGACATTGGAAAACTCTGAAACCTTGGGCCGCGTTTTCAGGAACAGAACGGATGAAACCGGTATGACCGTGATGGCAACAAACAGGGATATGAACACCGCGAACGCAATGGTCAGCGCCAGATCCGCGAAGAGTTGTCCTTCCACGTCTTTCAGGAAGAGCACCGGCACGAAGATCGCCACATTGGTTGCTGTTGAGGCGAGCAAGGCACCCCAGACCTGATCGGTTCCTACCTGGGCCGCCTCCGCGGCAGGCATGCCGCGCTCGCGCAATCTGAGAATATTTTCGAATGCGACGATCGCCGCGTCCAGCACCATCCCTGTCGCAAAAGCGAGGCCGGCGAGCGAAATGACGTTCAGCGTACGGCCCGCGAGGTTGAGAAGCACGACCACCGCAAACAGGCATATCGGGATCGCGATCGATATGATCAGCGTGCCGCGCAACTCTCGCATGAAGAACCACAGGACACCGACCGCCAGCAGAATTCCCACCAGAAGGTCGGACGTCACCATCCCCACCGCCTGATTGATGAAATGCGACGGGTCGAAGGAATATTGGAGATAGACCTTCTGCTCCTTGGCCGGGCCGTCATTGATCTTTTGCAGCTCATCCTTGACGGCATTCACCGTGGCCAAAACATTTGCGCCGGTCGCACGGAAAATCTGGATGCCGAGCGCGGGATTGCCGTTCTGGTAGGCGAAGCCCTGTTGCTTGCTGCGGCCCAGGCGCACGTCGGCGATATCCCCCAGATGAATCGGTTTGCCATCGCGCCATTCCAGAATGAGGTCTTTCAGCTGCTCGATGGAATAGCGGCCGCGATATTCCAGACTGTAGGTCCGCCGGCCGACATCGATAGTGCCGCCCGAAACGTCTTCCGATCCGCTGATCTGCTGCGCAACCTTTGGTATCTGGATGTCGAGCTGTGCGGCGCGCATCGGATCGAAAACGATATCGATTTCATCGGTACCGCCGTTGGAATTGACCTGCGCGCTGCCCACGCCGGGCACCGACTGCAGCCGCGGCAGCACGACATCCTTCAGCCACTGCACGTAATCGTTCACGTCCCGCTTGTTGCCGGGCAGTTCCTGCATGAAAACGTAAAGCAGCGTGGCGTTCGCGTTCTGCGTACTTGCGAGCTGGATGAACGGTTTCTGCGCGTCCTTCGGCAGGGCCGGCACGCGGTTGAGGCGTCCCACGACATCCACCAGCGTGCTGTTCATGTCGGTTCCGAGCGCGAACGTCAGCTGGATGTATCCGCCGCCATTGCCGGCGAAGCCTTCCATCTGCTGAAGGCCGGGGATGCCCTGGAGCACATCTTCTTCGGGTTGAAGAATCTGGGATTCGGTTTCGCGCGGCGTTTCGGATCGCCAGTCGGTTTCGATGCCGATGGTCGGCCGGTCGATGTCCGGGAAAAGTTGAATGGGCAGCGCTTCGAGCGCGAATACGCCGAACAGAATGGTGACGACAATGCCGACCGCCACGGCAGCCGGATTCTTGATGCTTATCGCAGTCAGTGCCCGCATCGCTCCCTCACCGGCAAATCACTGCGTCCCCAAGTTGGCTGTAGTCCGGGAGAAATGTGGCGTCACAACGGCGTGAGACAACATTAAGAAGTATGCAGAAACGGGGTGACGGCCCGGCGAAGCAGATGGGGGTTCAAACTACCGGTCTCGCTCTTCGCGTCCCGCGCTTGCCGACGACGAACAGGAATGTGGGACGCACTCCCGCAAAACCCGCCTCAGGATAGTTAAGGCACACCACTAAAGGCTTGCACTAAGACTTTGGCATTCCTACAGTTTCCATGGTGAAGGGGTGAGGGTGTCATGCGGGCGCAATTCCTTGCGGCGATCTCTGCCGTGTTGACGGTCGTTTCAGGCGCGGCGCTGGCGGGCGATGCCCATTCCGCGAAGGATCAGATCGCCTATTTCCAGACCAAGAACATCTTCCATTCCGGCCTGCGCGGCACGCACACGGTCGCGCTGACGTTCGATGACGGCCCCAACGAAAACACCCGCGCGGTCCTGGACGTCCTGAAAGCCAACAACGTGAAGGCGACGTTCTTCATCGTCGGCCGCATGGCGCGGACCTATCCGGACGTGCTGAAGCGCGTTGCAGCCGAAGGCCACCTGCTGGGCAATCACAGCGCAACGCATGCGCTCCTCGGCAAGAAGTTCCTGCGTCATCCCGAAATGCTGATCGATCAGATCCGGACCACAGACAATTACATCCGCCCGCTGATGCCCGCCCATGCGAAGTTCTACTTCCGGGCACCTTACGGCTCGTGGCGCACGCAGCATGCGGCGGTGCTGAATGCCGATCCCGTCCTCAAGCAATATGTCGGCCCCGTCTATTGGGACGAAGGTGGCGACATCGCAATGAGCCGCGACGGCTACATCCTGAGCTCCGCCGATTGGGACTGCTGGCATCACCATTGGGATGCAGAGACCTGCGCGAAGGGCTATCTGCGCGAGATCCGCCGCAAGGATGGCGGCGTGGTGCTGATGCATTGCATCCATCATCAATCGGCAGCGCTCGTCGCGGCCGTCGTGCCCGCGCTCCTCGAAGAGGGCTACAGCTTCGTGCGTCTGGATCAGGTGCCGGACTACAAGCAGTACGAAACGCCCAATGCGCCGGCCATCGCCATCGCATCTGCCGGCGGATCGCACACGGCCACGCGCTGAACTGGCGGATGGGGTGAGATTCGAACTCACGGGACCCTTGCAGGCCCGCCGGTTTTCAAGACCGGTGCCTTAAACCACTCGGCCACCCATCCGCATGACGTTCCCGTAAGGCCAACGGCAAAACTGCGCAAGCGCGGTTGAAGCCTTTGTACGCAATCGCTTACGGTTAAACGGCTCGGGGCAAGATGATTCCGCCGAATGCTCGATAACGCGCGAAGACTGGGAGTGATCGTCGCCGCAGCCGGATTGGCCGCGGCCTGCGCGTCCACGCCACCTCCCAGCAGCAGCGGCGTCAGGGTTCCGCCCAATGCCGGCGTGTACAAGGTCGGCAATCCCTATCAGATCGAGGGCACCTGGTATTACCCGCACGAGCAGCCGGACTATGACGAAACCGGCATCGCGTCGTGGTACGGACCAACGTTCTACGGTCACCGGACCGCCAATGGCGAAATGTACGACGGCAGCGAACTGACGGCTGCCCATCGCACGCTGCCGATGCCGGTGAATGTGCGTGTCACCAATCTCGACAACGGCCGCTCGATCATCGTGCGCGTCAACGATCGCGGACCTTACGCGAAAGGCCGTATCATCGATCTTTCCGAAGAAGCCGCGCGCGAGCTCGACGTGATCCGTAGTGGGACCGCGCGCGTGCGAGTCACCTATGTCGGCCGCGCTGATATCAACGGAGCACCAGCGCCGGAGACGCCGCCGGAAATCGTCGCCGCGGTTCCCGCAGCGCCCACGACAAAGATCGATACCGAAGGGCTCGGCGTCGTTCCCGGCGCCACGGTGGCGCCTCCTGTGCAGGTCGCCAGCATGCCGCAGCCTTCCGCGGATTACTCGGTGCCCGCGCCGCCGCCCGAAACGCCCGTGACCGGCGAAGTGAAGAAGGTTCCCGTGCCCGCCGTGACGCATCTTTATGTGCAAGTCGGCGCTTTTTCGAGCCAAGCGAACGCAATGCGGCTGCAAGCGCGTTTCTCCGGCGGCGGAAACCTCGAAGTTTCGCCGATCACGCGCAATGGAAAGCCGTTATACCGGGTGCGCAGCGGCCCCTATGATAGTGTCGCAGACGCAGATGCGGCGTTGGCCAAACTGACCGGGCTTGGTAGTAACGATGCGCAGATCGTGGTCGATCAATAGCCGGTCTGACGAATCAGACGCGACTTCGGGAGAGTTCTGTTGAAGCAAATCTCACTTGTCCTTGCTCTTTTGATGGCCTCGCTGTTCGCGCTGCCGGCGCAGGCTGCGCTCAGCACCACGGCGGAGCACGCGCTTCTGATGGATGGCGATGGACAGGTGCTCTGGGCGAAGGATGCTTACGTCCCGATGCCGCCCGCGTCGATGAGCAAACTGATGACGATCGAGCTGCTCTTCAGCCGGCTGAAGGATGGCCGCGTTCATCTGACCGACAAGTTCCCCGTCTCTGAGACGGCCTGGAAAACCGGCGGATCAAAGATGTTCGTCGCGGTCGGCAGCCAGATCCCGGTGGAAGACCTGATCCGCGGCATCATCATCCAGTCCGGCAACGATGCGTGCGTCGTGGTTGCCGAAGCGCTAGGCGGAACGGTGGACGGCTTCGTCGCGATGATGAACAAGCGCGCGAAAGAGCTGGGCCTCAAGAACTCGCATTTCGTTAATCCGGATGGATTGCCCGACCCGCCGGGCCAGCTCATGTCGGCCTATGATCTGGCAAGGCTCGCGCAGCATCTGATCACGGCCTACCCGAAATACTATCACTACTTCGGCGAACGCAGCTTCATGTGGAACGGCATTAACCAGCCGAACCGCGACATGGTGCTCGATAAGCTCGATGGCGCAGACGGCCTGAAGACCGGCCACACCGATGCGGCCGGTTATGGCATCACCGCTTCGGCCAAGCGTGGCGACCAGCGGCTGATCCTGGTGCTCAACGGATTGCGCTATCCCGATCTCGACAAGGACAGCCCGCAGCGCCAGGACTGGTTCGCCGAGAGACGCCGCAGCGACGAAGCCGCGCGCATTCTTGGTCTCGCCTTCCGCGAATACCGCAAATATCGCCTTGTCGGCGCCAATGATGTCGTTGGCCGCGCCACGGTATGGCAGGGCACCGCCGACGAGGTGGCGCTGGTCACGGGCAAACCGCTGAGCGTGACGCTTCCGGTCGAATCCCACGCCAAGATGAAGATGAGCGTGAAATTCGTAGGTCCTGTGAAGGCGCCGATTGCCAAGGGACAGCAGATCGGCACGCTCGTCGTCACCGCGCCGGATTTTCCCGCGATGAACGTGCCGCTCTACGCGGCAAATTCCGTCGACCGGGCGGGAATCTTCGGCCGCATCTTCCTTGGCATCCGTCACATGATCACCGGGCACTGACGACACCGTGACCCCGCAATTCATCACGCTGGAAGGCGGGGAGGGCACCGGAAAATCCACGCAAGCCAAACGGCTGGCCGCGAAGCTCGGCGAGCACGGCATCGCGAGCATCGTCACGCGCGAGCCGGGCGGCTCTCCCGGCGCCGAGCAGATACGCGATTTGCTGGTGCATGGCGAACCGGGACGCTGGAGCGCGCTCACCGAAACGCTTCTGGTGTTCGCCGCGCGCGTGGATCACGTCGAGAAAACGATCAAGCCGGCGCTGGCTTCCGGCAAGTGGGTGATCTCCGATCGCTTCACGGATTCCACCTATGCCTATCAGGGCGTGGCGCGCGGGACCGATCGCGAGATCATCCGGCGCGTGCAATCCGCCGCCATCGGCGACTTCAAGCCCGCGCTCACGCTGATGCTGGACCTTCCGGTTTCCGTGGGGCTGGAGCGCGCCAACGCACGCCCCGGCAGCGAAAACCGCTTCGAGCAATTCGATACGGCGTTCCATGAAAAGCTGCGGCAGGCCTTTCTCGATATTGCCCGAAAGCACGGGGACCGCTGCGTCGTGATCGATGCCTCCGGCGGCGAAGACCAGGTGGCCGAATTGATCTGGCAAAGCGTGTCCAAACGTTTCAGTCTCTGATCCATGGCACGCAAGAAGCAGGACATCGCACCGCCGATAGAGGCGCACGACCCGCGCAAGACATTCGCACTTGTCGGGCACAAGGTGGCGCTCGCCACAGCCGCGCGCGCGATCCGCAGCGGGCGCACGCCGCAAGGGTGGCTCATCAGCGGGCCGCCCGGCGTGGGCAAGGCGACATTCGCGTTCCGCATCGCGCGCTATCTTCTGGCGTTCGGCGCAACGGATCGCGGACCCGAAGATCTGTCGGTGCCGCAGAACGATCCCGCCGCGGTGCAGGTTGCGGCCGGCGGACATCCCGGCCTTCTGCTTCTGCAGCGTGGCATCAATCCGAACACTGGCAAACCGATGACGGTTCTGGGCGTGGATGAAATCCGCAAGCTGCATGGCTTCTTCGGCATGACATCCGGTGCTGGCGGATGGCGCGTGGCGATCGTCGACACCGCTGACGACATGAACCCGCAAGCCGCGAACGCTTTGCTCAAGGCGCTGGAAGAGCCACCGCCGCGCGCAATGCTGATGCTGCTCTCCAATGCCCCGGGGCAATTGCTGCCGACGATCCGTTCGCGCTGCCAGCGCCTCGATCTGCGGCCGCTTTCGGATGCGGAGGTGGAAAAGGAATTGGCGGCGCGGCTGCCGGACATGCCGGCCGGCGATCGCGCGATGTTGGTGAAGGTCTCCGGCGGCTCCATCGGCGTGGCGCTGACACTGGCGGAGGACGATGGGCTCGCGCTGGCACAGGACGCCGAGCGGCTTGTTGATCGTTCCGCGTCGCCCGATATCGGCGCGACGTTGGCGCTGGCGGACAAGCTGTCGCGCGTCGGTGACGGCACCGACCGCTTCGGCACCTTCCTGATCGAAGCACTGACCAACCGCATCCATGCGCGCGCGCTGGAAGGCGGCGCGGCAGGTCTGGATCGCTGGACCGATCTTCTGGAGAAGCTGAAGCGATCCTTCCTGCGCACTGGCGCGTTGCATTTGGATGGCCGCCAGACGATCCTTTCCGCCGGAAAAGCCATTGCGGATACCGCGCAGCGCGCGCGGCTGTGAGTTTTCATGCTTGTCGACAGCCATTGCCATCTCGATTTTCCCGAATTCGCACCGGAGCTGGACGCCGTGGTGGCGCGCGCGCGCGATGCGGGCGTGAAGACCTGCGTGTCCATCGGCACGACGCTGGAGAAATTTCCCGGCGTGCTGGCGGTGGCGGAGCGGTTTGAAAATGTGTGGTGCTCCGTCGGTATTCATCCGCATGAAGCGGAGCCGGAATTGCTGGACAGCCCCGCGCCGCTGATCGAGCGCGCGCAACATCCAAAGGTTGTCGGCATCGGCGAGACCGGGCTGGATTTCTATTACAACCATTCGCCGCGCGAACCGCAGATCGCGAATTTCCGCGCGCATATCGCGGCATCGCGCGAGCTTCAGCTTCCCTGCATCGTGCATACCCGCAATGCCGATCCCGAAACCGTGGAAATTCTGCGCGAGGAAATGGGGAAGGGCGCCTTTCCCGGCCTCATCCATTGCTTCACCGGCACGCAGATGCTGGCCGATGCGGCGCTGGAACTGGGCTTCTGCATCTCGGTGTCCGGCATCGCGACGTTCAAGAAATCGGACGAACTGCGCGCGGTGCTGAAAACCGTGCCGCTGGACCGGCTGCTGGTGGAAACCGACGCGCCCTATCTGGCGCCGATGCCCTATCGCGGCAAACGCAACGAGCCATCTTACGTTGTGAACACCGCCGCGATGCTGGCGGAGTTGAAAGGCGTCAGCATTTCAGAACTCGAAGAAGCCACGACGGACAATTTCTTCCGCCTGTTCACGAAGACGAAGCGGCCCGGATGACGCTTGAGGTCACCATCTTAGGCTGCGGCTCATCCAGCGGCGTGCCGCGGCTGGGCGGACCGGACGGCGCGGGCGATTGGGGCGCCTGCGATCCGGGCAATCCAAAGAACCGGCGCTCGCGTTGTTCGCTGCTGGTGCGCAAGCGTTCCGGCGGCGGCGAAACGTCGGTGCTGGTCGATACCTCGCCGGATCTGCGCGAGCAGATGCTGGCGGCACATTGCGGCAGACTGGATGCGGTGTTCATCAGCCACGATCACGCCGACCAGACGCATGGCATGGACGACGTTCGGGCTATCGCCTATGCCGCCCGCAAGCGCATCGATGTTTACACCGACCATGCCGCGCGCAAGAGCGTGATGCACAAGTTCGGCTATATCTTCGCCACGCCCGAAGGCAGCGGCTATCCGCCGATCATGACGATGCACGAACTGCCCGAGCCGTTCGCCGCCGTGAATGTGAGCGGGAAGGGCGGCGAGATTCCGGTTCTGGCATTCCGCCAGGGCCATGGCCGCATCCATTCGCTCGGTTTCCGCTTCGGCCCCATCGCTTATTCCAGCGACGTGAACGAGTTGGACGAAGATGCTTTCGCGGCGCTGGAGGGCGTGGATTTGTGGATCGTGGACGCCTTGCGACACGATCCGCATCCGACGCACGCCAATGTCGATACCGCGCTGAAATGGATCGCGCGCGTGAAGCCGCGCCACGCGGTGCTCACAAATCTGCATATCGATCTGGACTACGAAGCGCTGAAGCGGGAACTGCCAGATGGCGTCGAGCCGGCCTATGACGGCATGCGGATTGCGCTGGACTGATTTTGCTGGCGAATTTCCGCTGCTTTCGATCAAGTCTTTGAGCCGTCACGAAAATCGCCTTTCGATTGTTTGCGCGATTTTTTCGCGCGCACGGTGGAAACCAGATGTTGTGGTTGCGCCGGCGCGAACGCATTTGAATGGAAAAAAGCGGGAGGGGGGTGGG
>Ga0187809_10000167_pt1 | contig 43836 bp, 43 predicted proteins | sample NC_wetland_sal_i_8_FD_132415 | JGI IMG/M metagenome (GOLD analysis project Ga0187809, IMG submission 132415) | Wetland sediment microbial communities from Neuse River Estuary, North Carolina, USA - ASW_4 | ecosystem: Environmental > Aquatic > Freshwater > Wetlands > Sediment | place: USA: North... | reverse complement strand
TCGGACCTTTTTTTGGGCTCTATGCCTCGGTTTTGGCCGTGTCGGTACACACCACCGCTCCCACGCTGGTGGAGCGTGGTGAGTCAGGGCAAGGGCCGGACCCCTCAGCAGAGCCGCTGCCAGAGACTCAAGGCGGTGATGGCCACGATGCCGAACATCAAGTGGCACATCACCTTGGCGGCCCCGCGCACGCGCACGGTCCAGCCACCAAAGAACTCCTTGAGTCGGCCATTGACACGCTCGCTGGCACTGCGCTGACCAAAGCGTTGCCGCTGCGCCTCGTCGCCGAAACTGTCGATCATCCACGTCGCCATGTTGTGGATGGAAATGAAGGCGGCGAAGGCCGGACAGGCGGCGGCAAGCGCCTCGAAGATGAGAACGGCGTCGAGACGGCCGAGGCCCGACCCGCCGACATCTTCCCTGACATAGATGCCGCCGAAACCAAGCGGCCCGGTTTCGCGGATGATATTGGCCGGGAAGTAGCGTTCGCGGTCCCAATCAAGGGCATAGGGCGCGACGCGATCGGCCGCGAAGGCAGCCGTCATCTCGCGAATGGCGCGCTGGTCCTCGCTCAGTTCAAACTGTCCCGCGCCCGTCTCGGAAATCGCGTCCATGGCAACTTCCCTTTTCGTTTCACTTCGTCTCGGATCAGTTTAAAGCATTGGCGCCGCCGCGCAACGCGACCCTTCGCAAAGGCGCTGTGCAGGCCGCGACATGAAGTGCGCATTATGAGCTCGATGACCATCCAGGAACTGCTCGACACAACCCGGTCCTATCTCGCGGAGAGAGACAACGGGCTGGTCGATTCCTTTACCGGTTCCATAGATTGGGCGATGGCACCGCGCCGGCTCGATCCCCGCCCGCTTCCCTGCCTGTCACATCTGGCCGGTGTTCACACTCATATGGGAGAGACGGAGCGTCCGCTTGTCCGGTCGATCGTCGAAAATGCCCAATCGCTCAAATGGGGGCAGACCTATCGGGCGGAGGATTTCGGCGAGATTTTTCTCCAGAATTACGGCTGGGTCGAATTGTTCGGGACACGCGGTCATTTCGCCAATGACCGGATCGCCGGCGGTTTCCTGCTGCTCGGGCCGCATATCCACTATCCCGATCACCACCACATCGCCGAGGAAATCTATATCCCGCTGACGGGCGGCGCCGAATGGAGGGCCGGCGACACGGGCTTCCGGAAGCGGCCAGCCGGCGAGGTGATTCACCACGCCTCCAATGTCGTTCACGCGATGCGGACCGGAGACGCTCCCTTGCTTGCATTCTATATCTGGCGTGGCGGGCCGCTCGACCAGCGCTCTACGATCGGCGGCCGGACGGAGAAAGCCTGATGGCGCGCGCGCTCATGCTCCAGGGGACCGGCTCGGATGTCGGTAAGACGGTGCTTGTCGCCGGCCTTTGCCGGCTGGCGCGGAACCGCGGCTATGAAGTCAGGCCGTTCAAGCCGCAGAATATGTCGAATAACGCCGCCGTCGCTTCCATACCGGGTTCCGCCGAGGAGGGCGAAATCGGCCGCGGCCAATGGCTTCAGGCGCTCGCCTGCAAGGTGGCGCCGACCGTCCATATGAATCCGGTGCTCTTGAAGCCGCAAAGCGAGAAGGGATCGCAGATCATTCTCCAGGGCAGGGCGGTCGGCCAGGCGGAAGCGCGCGACTATCAGCGGCGGAAGGGCGAATTGCTGGATGCGGTGATGGTCTCATGGGAGACAATACGACGAGAGGCGGATCTCGTGATCGTCGAGGGCGCCGGATCGCCGGCCGAGATCAATCTGCGCCAGGGCGACATCGCCAATATGGGCTTCGCGACGCGCGCCGAAGTGCCTGTCGTGCTCATCGGCGACATCGATCGCGGAGGGGTGATCGCCTCGCTCGTCGGCACGCACGCCATTTTGCCGGAGAGCGACAGGCGCATGATCGCCGGCTATCTCATCAACAAGTTCCGGGGCGACGTTTCGCTCTTCGACGATGGCCTGGAAGCCGTCACCCGTTTCACCGGTTGGCGCTCCTTCGGCGTCGTCCCCTGGCTGAAGGACGCCTCGGCGCTGCCGGCGGAGGATTCGGTCGTCCTCGAAAGGCTTGTAGCGGGCGGCGGCAAGGCCTTGAAAGTCGCCGTTCCCGTTCTCGACCGCATCGCCAATTTCGACGATTTCGATCCGCTGAAGGCGGAACCCTCTGTCGAGGTTGTTTTCGTCAGGTCGGGCGAACACCTGCCGAAAGACGCCGCTCTCGTCATCATTCCCGGGTCGAAATCGACGATCGGCGATCTTCTGCGCTTTCGCGAGAATGGCTGGGACAAGGACCTTTCGGAGCACCGCAAAGCCGGCGGCCATGTCATCGGGATTTGTGGCGGCTATCAGATGCTTGGCCGGGCGGTCTATGACCCGGATGGCATCGAGGGCGCCGTCCACGAGGCGCAAGGGCTCGGCCTTCTCGATGTCGAAACGGTGATGGAGCCGGAAAAGACAGTCAGGACCGCGGCGGCGCATTCCCTTCGGTTCGATACGCCGCTTGAGGGCTATGAAATCCATCTCGGCAAAACGACAGGGCCGGACAGGCAGCGTCCTGTCACTCTTCTCAACGACATTGAAGAGGGCGCGACGTCGGCGGATGGCAGGGTTTTCGGCACCTATATGCATGGAATCTTTGGCGCCGACGCGTTTCGCCGAAAGCTGCTTGCGGAACTCGGTGTGAAGGATGGCGGCGGCAATTACCGCGCGAACTTGGAGGCTGCGCTCGACAGGATCGCTTCCGCCCTTGAAGCCCATATCGACTATGATGCGCTCTTCGCCGCCGCGCGCTGAGACCTTTCCCCTCTGAAACCAATCTATTGTGTTCCTGCAAGAGACGCCGCTATAGTCTCAAACGGGAGACGGGAACGCACCATGCCAATCAACAGAAAAGCCCAGGAGATGGGGGTCTTTTCCGCTGCGGAGATCGCGCTTTTCTGGCGCGTCTTCGACCAGTCGAAACGGGCCGGTGAAACCGAAGCGGAACGCGAGGCCAGGGCCTCCCGCATCATCGCGAACTACATGGCCGGCATAGAAGACGAAGCGGAACTCGTGGCGCTGTCGAGCAAGCCGCTCGGTCGCTGACCGGCGTCATGATCCGACCGGATTACCGCAGCGAGGCGCGAGAAAGGGAACTTTCGCGCGGATTGGCCGTTTGACCTCCTCTTCCAAGACAAGGGGTGTGTCATGCAGTCTTCAATGTCCGAAATGCGCGATGAGACCGTCAGGGAACTCCAGACGCAAATTTCGAAACTGCGCAAGGAAGTGGCGGCTTTGTCAAAAAGCGCGTCGAAGCGCGGCGCCGCCCGTTATGACGATGCGCGCGAGGGCGCGGCCGACGCATGGTCGGCTTTCGTGAACGCGCTATCCAAGACGAGCGGCAAGGCCTATGAGGGTGGCCGGGAGGAGGCTGCGGACGCCTATGCCGCTTTTGTAAAGGCCATATCGAAGCATGGTTCGCGTGCTTATGACGCGACGCGCGAAAACGCGGCTGAACTCTATGAGGAAATGATCGAACGCGGCGCTGAGGCCGGCCGCCAAATCGCCAGGCAGGCGAAGGCCGCCAGCCGCCACGCTACGGACACGGCGCGGGACAATCCTGTCGCTACCGCGGTCGCGGTCGGCGTGGTCGGGCTGATGGTGACCCTTCTTCTGCGCCGTTCGCGCGACTGACATCAAAGTCAGGACAATTCGATGCTTGCTGGACGCAATCGCGCCAGCGGGTTTTCATATCAGCCCGAAATCCCTCTGACGGCATCAAGGCCCTTCAGGATATCGGCCTTCAGGTCATCCACGTCTTCCACGCCGATCTGCAAGCGGATGACGGGACCGGGATAATCGCCTTTCGCGATCGTGCGGTCTGAGAGGGAAACAACCACCGCCAGGCTTTCGAAGCCGCCCCAGGAATAGCCCAGGCCGAAGATTTCGAGCGCGTCGAGGAAGGCGTGCGCTTCCTTCTCGCCGCCATGATCGAGGACGACCGAAAAGAGGCCGCTCGACCCTGTGAAGTCCCGCTTCCACAATGCGTGTCCGGGATGGCTTTCAAGCGCCGGATGAAGCACGCGCGCGACGCCGTCCTGGTCCGCAAGCCACCGCGCCAACTCAAGCGCGCTTTTTTCATGATGAGCGAGTCGGACTCCCATCGTGCGCAGACCACGCAGGACCTGATAGACGTCGTCGGGTCCGGCGCAGCAGCCGAGCGTGATGAAGGTGTCGTGGAGTTGCTCCCATGTGCGATGATTGGCGGAGACAGTGCCGAGCAGCACGTCGGAATGGCCCGCCGGATATTTCGTTGCTGCATGAATGGAGACATCCACGCCATGGTCGAGCGGCTTGAAATAGAGCGGCGTCGCCCATGTGTTGTCCATCATGACAACCGCGCCGCCTCTATGCGCAGCGTCGGCAATGGCGTCTATATCCTGCATCTCGAACGTGTTCGAGCCGGGCGATTCGGTGAAGACCACACGCGTGTTGGGCTTCATCGACCCCGAGATCGCGCCGCCGATCTCGGGCGCGTAATAGTCCACCTCCACGCCCATCCTCTTGAGGGTGGTGTCGGCGAAGCGGCGCGTGGGATGATAGACCGAATCGGTGATCAACACGTGATCGCCGGCTGAGAGGAAGGCCAACAGCGGCAGGGTGACGGCGACGAGCCCTGAGGGGACGATCACCGTGCCGACCGAGCCTTCAAGTTCGTTAATCGCATCGGCAAGCGCGTCGGATGTCGGCGTGCCCCGCGTCCCGTAGGTGTATTTCTGGTTTCGGGAAGCCATTGTCGCCGCGTCGGGGAAGAGGACGGTCGAGGCGTGGACCACCGGCGGGTTGACGAAGCCGTGAAATTCAGCCGGATCGTAGCCGATATGCGCCAGGCGGGTGTTCATTCCCTTGTTCTTGCCCGTAGGTCTCGTCATAAGTCGCTGCCCTTTATTGATGAGTCAGGCATAAAGAGAGAGCAGTCCGCACGCAACCATTGCAAAATGGTCCAGCAGATTCGTCTCGGAAGGAGCCGGCATGAACGCATCGGGATCGGTGAGAAACGAACTGCCGGGCCGAGTCATGCCGCGTCGGGGGGCTGCGCTCAAAAGGGCTTGGTTCTCGTTGTTCGGTCCGCGGCGGTCGTTTTCCCAGCACGTATGGACGGGATCGATGACGGCAATGCTCATAGCGGGGGCGATATTGATCGTGATCGCGCATGGTTTCGATGCCGCCGCGATCCGGTTCGTGCGCTCGTCGGGCTCTCCCGTCATCCGCGGCATGGCGGATGTGACGAATATCGGCAAGTCCTATTGGTATCTCGTTCCGGCGGGTTTGGTTTTCCTCGTCATGGCCTTCCTTAACTGGCATGGGAAAAGCAGGTCCGCGCTGGCGCGACTGACGTTTTTCTTCGGCCAGGCCGGCTACGCCTTTCTGGCGGTTGCGATGTCGGGCATCATCACTGACATCATCAAGCTTTTTGTCGGCCGGGCCCGGCCGAAATTCTTCGACGCTTTCGGGACGTTGCATTTCCAGCCCTTCACGCCGGGCTACAATTTCGGCAGCTTCCCCTCAGGCCATTCGACGACGATGGGCGCGGTCGCGATCGTGCTGATGATCTGGTTCCCGCGTTGGCGTGTTCCCGTCTTCATCCTATGCGTTCTGGCCGCCTGCACGCGTATCGCCGCGCAGGCGCATTATCCGTCGGACGTGGTCGCCGGCTTCCTCGTCGGGACCCTTTATTCACTGTCGGCGGCCCGCTGGCTCGCCGCCCGCGCTGCTGTCTTCCGCTTCGACGGCCAACATCTTTTCCCCTTGCCAAGGTTTCGTCCGCGGAGACGCGGCGGGAGCGCCGGTTCGAACGGCAAAGGGAGAAAATAGCTTTTTAGCGAAAGCTGTTACCGGACTGCCGGCCGGAATGTTCACGCTTGACCCGGCCCTTATAATCGCCTTCGATGCCGCTTCCACAGGCAATCATATGAGGTCATCGGGGAGGATGGCCGGCGACGGGGCAGTCGCAAGGCTCCGATCCATCAGGAAAAGACCGGCTCGATATACCGGATCTACAGCAAGGGGTGCGTGACATGCGTAAAGCGATTTGGACGGCCGTCGTCGGAGCCGTCGCACTGGCGGTGACGATGGCGGCCGCCTCAGCCTCGACCCTGTCGGACGTGAAGAAGAAGGGGTATGTGCAATGCGGCGTCAATACGGGTCTTGCCGGTTTCGCGGCGCCGGACGACAAGGGCAACTGGAAAGGTTTCGACGTCGATTTCTGCCGCGCCGTCGCGGCAGCCATCTTCGGTGACGGCAGCAAGGTGAAATTCACGCCTTTGGGCGCCAAGGAGCGCTTCACGGCGCTGCAATCCGGCGAAGTCGACCTTTTGGCCCGCAACACCACCTGGACCGAGACGCGCGATACCGAACTCGGGTTGAATTTCGCCGGCGTGAACTATTACGACGGCCAAGGCTTCATGATCAACGCGAAGAAGCTGCCCGGCGTCAACTCCGCACTCCAGCTTTCCGGCGCGTCCATATGCGTGCAAACGGGAACGACGACGGAACTCAACCTCGCCGATTATTTCAAATCGCATCACATGCAGTACAATCCGGTCGTCTTCGAGAAGTTCGAGGAGGCGAACGCCGCCTACGATTCGGGCCGGTGCGACGTTTACACCACCGACCAGTCGGGCCTCTATGCGATCCGCCTCACGCTGAAGAACCCGGACGACCATGTCGTGTTGCCCGAGATCATCTCCAAGGAGCCGCTCGGCCCTGCTGTTCGGCAGGGCGACGACCAATGGTTCGATCTGGTGAAATGGACGCTCAACGCGATGATCATAGCGGAAGAACTCGGCATTACGCAGTCGAATGTCGACCAGATGAAGAAATCCGATAACCCCGAGATCAGGCGCATTCTCGGCCAGGACCCTAATTCGCACTACGGCAGGGATCTCGGCATAGGCGAGGATTGGGTCGTGAACATCGTCAAGGCGGTGGGGAATTACGGCGAGTCCTTCGAGCGCAATCTCGGCCAGGGCAGCCCGCTCAAGATCAAGCGTGGCCTCAACCAGCTCTGGAGCAAGGGCGGCATCCTCTACGCGCCGCCAATCCGCTGAGGATAGGAACGAGGCGGAATTGCAGGCTCTCTTCCTGTGTCATTCTGACAGAGGATAGCCATGGTCTCCCAGCAAAACGGCCGTGCATCGGTCTTCTATGATCCGAAGATCCGCGGGATCTTTTTTCAGGCGGTGCTATTCGCCGCCTTGGCTGTGTTTGTCTCGTGGATCGCGGGCAACACCATCGCCAACCTTCGGCGCGCGCATATCGCCTCCGGCTTCGGTTTCCTGAACAGCCGCGCCGGCTTCGACGTCAGCAACGCGCTCATTCCCTATTCGTCGGATTCGACGATTGCACGGGCGCTGCTCGTCGGGCTATTGAACACGCTGCTGGTCGCGGCGGCGGGCATCGTCACAGCGACAGCCATTGGTTTCCTGGTGGGCATCGGGCGGCTGGCCCGCAACTGGCTAGTGCGCCAGATTTGCACGATCTACATCGAGATTTTCCGTAACATCCCGCCGCTGCTGGTCATCTTCTTCTGGTATATGGGCGTCCTTTCGGTGCTGCCCTTGCCGAGGAACAGCATCAAGTTCCCGTTCGACATGTATTTGAATAGCCGCGGCTTCTACATGCCAGCGCCGGTCTTGGGCGAGGGGGCGTGGGTTACCGGCGCGGCGTTTATGACAGGCATCATTCTCGCCTTTGTCTCGGCCAGCTGGGCGAGGCGGCGGCAGATGGCGACAGGCAGGCGGCCTTCGGTATTATGGGTTGCCATCGCGCTCATCGTCGGTCTGCCGCTCGCTGCATTCGCCCTTACAGGTTTCCCGCTTTCCCTCGACGTCCCGAAAGCATCCGTCTTCAATCTGACGGGCGGCATTCAGGTGAAGCCGGAATTCTTGTCGCTCTACCTCGCGCTCTCTTTCTATACGGCTGCCTTCATTGCGGAAATCGTCCGCGCCGGCATCCTCGGCGTCAACAGGGGCCAAACGGAAGCTGCCTATTCTCTCGGGTTGAAGCCCGGTCCGACCCTCCGCCTCGTGATCGTGCCGCAGGCGCTGAGGATCATTGTCCCGCCGCTCACCAGCCAATATCTCAATCTGACGAAGAACACCTCGCTTGCGGTGGCGGTCGGCTATGCCGACCTTGTCGCGATCGGCGGAACGATCCTCAACCAGACCGGCCAAGCGGTGGAGATCGTCGCGATCTGGATGGTGGTCTATCTCGGCATCAGTCTCGTTGTTTCGGTGCTGATGAACTGGTTCAACGCCAAAACGGCGCTGAAGGAGAAATAGGACGATGCAGGAGCACGACCTGAACTTCGTCCGCGTCGAAATGGCGATCGCCGAGGCGCCGCCGAGGAGTGGAAAAGGGCTCATCGGCTGGATCAGGAACAACCTCTTCGCCTCACTCGGCGATACGATCCTGACCCTTCTGGGCGTTGCGCTGGTCGTCCTGATCGTGCCGCCGCTGGCGGACTGGCTCTTCCTCCACGCGCAATGGACCGGGACCGACCGGACCTTCTGCGCCACCAAAGCGCAGGGCGGGATCCATCCGGACGGCTGGTCGGGCGCGTGCTGGGCATTCGTCGGCCAGAAGTTTCAGCAATTTCTCTATGGCCGCTATCCGATCGCGGAACGCTGGCGCGTCGATCTGGTCGGGGCGCTGTTTCTCGTTCTTCTTGTGCCGTTGCTTATCCCAAGAGTGCCGCGAAAAGGCCTGAACGCGCTTTTGTTCTTCGTCGCCTATCCCATCGTTTCCTTTTTCCTGCTGCTGGGAGGCTGGTTCGGCCTTTCCCATGTGGAAACGCCGCTCTGGGGCGGGCTGATGGTGACGCTGGTTCTCTCCTTTGTCGGCATCGTCGCATCGTTCCCCATGGGCGTATTGCTGGCGCTCGGCCGGCGGTCACGGCTTCCGATCGTGAAGGGCGTCTGCGTGGCCTTTATCGAGATCGTGCGTGGTGTGCCGCTGGTTACGGTGCTGTTCATGGCAAGCGTCATGCTGCCGCTTTTCCTGCCGCCCGGAACGACTTTCGACAAATTGCTGCGCGCGCTGGTCGGCGTATCGATCTTTGCCGGCGCCTATATGGCGGAAGTGATCCGCGGCGGCCTGCAGGCCATACCGACAGGTCAATACGATGGCGCGGATTCGCTCGGTCTTTCCTATTGGCAGAAGATGGGGCTGATCGTCCTGCCGCAGGCGGTGAAGCTTGTGATTCCTGGCATCGTCAACGAGTTCATCGGCCTCTTCAAGGATACGACGCTCGTCTATATCATCGGCATGTTCGACCTGCTCGGCACGGTGACGCAGAATTTTTCCGACGCCAACTGGGCCAGCCCGCAGACGCCGCTTTCGGGGCTCGTTTTCGCCGGTTTCGTCTATTGGTGCTTCTGTTTCGCCATGTCGCGCTATTCGCAATTCATCGAACGCCGGCTCGACAGAGAACGCAAGCGATAGGGGAGTCGAGGGGAATGACGAGAGAAAACGCCGTCAAAGCCGATGAACTCCGCGTCCGCGCGGAGCGCATGCATGTGTCGGATACCGATGTGGCGATCGAAATCGCCGGCCTGCACAAATGGTATGACGATTTCCACGTCCTGAGAGACATCGATCTGAAAGTTATGCGCGGCGAGCGCATCGTCATCTGCGGCCCGTCGGGATCGGGAAAATCGACCCTGATCCGCTGTATCAACCGTCTGGAGGACCATCAGAAAGGCAGGATCGTCGTCGACGGCATCGAACTGACGGACGATCTGAAGAGGATCGACGAGGTGCGCCGCGAGGTCGGCATGGTCTTCCAGCACTTCAACCTCTTTCCGCATCTCACCATACTGGAGAACTGTACGCTGGCGCCGACCTGGGTGCGCAAAATCCCGAAAAAGCAGGCGGAGGAAACCGCCATGCACTTCCTGAGCCGGGTGAAGATACCCGAGCAGGCCAATAAATATCCTGGCCAATTGTCGGGCGGGCAGCAGCAGCGCGTGGCGATCGCACGCTCCTTGTGCATGAACCCGAAGATCATGCTCTTCGACGAGCCGACATCGGCGCTCGACCCTGAGATGATCAAGGAGGTGCTGGAAACGATGGTGAGCCTGGCCGAGGAGGGGATGACGATGCTGTGCGTCACGCACGAGATGGGATTCGCGCGCATGGTCGCGAACCGCGTCATCTTCATGGACCAGGGCCAGATCGTGGAGCAGAACACGCCGGCGGAATTCTTTGTTCACCCCCGGCACGAGCGCACAAAGCTCTTCCTCAGCCAGATTTTACGCTGATTTATGGTGCGTGGTTCGAGGCACGCTTCGCTCGCACCTCATAATGAGGGAGGCTTGCGCCGAGTCCCGGTCGACAAAGCCGAACAAAGACGACCTCCGTTTTCGTTCTACCCCGCCTTCTTTTCTTGCTCCGTGACATATTCGCGCAACGCCTCGTTGATGCGCGTTTGATAGCCGCGCCCCTGCTTTGAGCGACGTTTGAACCAGGCGATCAAATCGGAATCGAGGCGGAGCGTAAGCTGCTTCTTGATCGGCTTGAAATAGGGATTGCGGACAGCGTTTTTCCAAAAATTCTCGTCGAGTTCCGGGATGTCGCTCGTGTCGATTTCGCTATCCGGCCTGGCCTTCAGTGCCTCCAACTCAGCCTTTTGCTCCTCCGTAAGTGTGGGAGGATTATCAAAGTCGAGTGTATATCTGACGATTCTGGCCATAATACTTCTTCTCCGTGGGGTAGCTTCTCGTGCTGAGATGATGCGAACAATCTCGATCCCATCTTCCTCGCGATCAGAATGGGCTACCAACAAGAGCAGGGAGCCATCCACCAGCCCCAGAGTCTGCCGTCTGAATTCGCCATCCTCTATCCGGTCCTGCTCCGATATAGCGAACGGATCCAGAAAGGCGCGAACTGCCGTGCTGAACCGCACGCCATGCTTACGAAAATTGCTCTCGGCCTTCGCTTCGTCCCATTCGAACTGCACGCTCCCCCCTTCGCACTACAATTAGGTAGCTACGCAAAGGCTTCCGTCAACCCTTGTCATCCTCCGCGTTCCAGCCGTAAAGCCAGTCGAGGTCGGCGGCGAGCTTTTCGGGCGAGCGGGTTTTCAGGATGAGGTTGCGGGCGGCCGCGATCGGCCCCCCCGCGTGCCAGGCGAAATGGTTGAAAGCGCCGCGACGGCTTACACGTCGGATGCGTGGCCGGCGTAGCTCTTCATAACCGGCGAGCACAGCAGGGAGGTCGTCTGGTGTTGCCGCCACCAATCTTGCAAGCACGGCGGCGTCCTCGATCGCCATCGCCGCGCCCTGCGCCGCAAAGGGCGTCATCGCGTGCGCGGCGTCGCCGATCAGCGCGATGCCTCTGCTGTCCGTCCAGTTTCCCGATGGTTCGATCGTATGGATTGGCCAGGCGGTCCAAGGCCCGGCTCTCTCGGCCAGCGAAGCAAGCGGCGGCGCCCATTTCGCCATTGCTTTGGCGAGTGGGCGAATGTCGGGTTGGGCCGACCAGGAACCCACGGATATGTTTCCCTTCATCAACGCCACGAGGTTCATCGCCGCGCCCACTTTCACCGGATAGGCGATCAAATGGGCGGCGGGATGTAAAAAGGCGCTCACGCTATCGGCCGAAAAGACGGCGCTGAGTGGACTGTCGCCCACCAAGGTCGCCCGCCAGGCCATTTTTCCTGACGAATGGTTGCGCGCCGCTCCTGGGACGAAGTTCCGTGCAGCCGACCAGACGCCATCTGCTCCGATAAGCAGATCGCAACGCAATTCCTCGATCTTCCCTGCTGACTCGATGCCGGCCACCATTCCGTCATCGTCGAAGGCAAGATGCCGTAACGTGGCGCCAAGCCGTAGGCGGATATTCGGCTGCTCATTGACGGCGCTGAGAAGCGCGGCCTGCAGATCGGCGCGATGGAGGACGAGATAGGGGGCTTTCCATCGCTCTTCCGCCCCTATCCCAAGAGGAACTTCCGCCAGCAGCGCGAGACTGACGGCATCGCGAAGCGCGACGGATCGCGGACGGGTCGAAACCGACAACAGCCGGTCCAAAACGCCAAATCCGGCGAGGATGCGGGTCGCATTGGGAGAAAGCTGGAGACCCGCACCAATCTCGGTCAGGCGCTCGGCCCGCTCGATGATCGTCGTCTCGAAACCGTCACGGGCAAAGGCAAGGGCAGCCGTCAATCCGGCTATGCCGGCGCCGGCGACGAGGATCCGGCGTGGCGTCTTTTTCATCCGCGTGCCGGGATCGGCGAAAATCTTTTTTGAGCGAGATCGGGCGGGATCTTACGCGGCCCGCTCAACATAGAGGCAGCCTTCGGGCCGGGTTTCGTCGGCATGCAGCGACGGATCATAGCGATAGAGTGTCGAGCAATAGGAGCAGACCTTTTCCGAATCGTCACCCATGTCGAGATAGACATGCGGATGGTCGAAAGGCGGGTTGGCGCCCACGCACATGAATTCCCTGACACCGATGGCGATTACCGGATGGCCGGCATCGTTCTGGAAATGCGGGATGGAATGGCCGGCCATCGAATGTCTCCTGTAGGGGCGTCGCCCGTCAACGCGATAATCTCGCGTTTGCGTTTGTATCATATGACGGCAGGATGCAAGATAGGCGATATGAAACTGTCGTAAAAGCCTGTCAGGACAGGAGATCATGACGATATCCGGACAGCGCGGTGGGAAAGCATGACGGAGTTGAAGCCGGTCCAGAAGGAATTCGCAATGGAGCCGATGCCGCGGGGCGAAGCGGCGTCGGGCGATCCGGACCGCTTCGTCAATCGCGAGTTCTCCTGGCTGCAATTCAATCGGCGCGTTCTGGAGGAATCCCAGAACCCTAACCATCCGCTCCTCGAGCGGGTGCGGTTCCTGTCCATCTCCGCCACCAATCTCGACGAGTTCTTTATGGTCCGGGTCGCCGGTCTTGCGGGACAGGTCCGGCAGGGAATTGTCACCAAGAGCCCCGACGGCCGCACCCCGGATCAGCAACTCGACCAGATCCTGCTTGAGGTCGGCCGTTTGCAGAACGACCAGCAAGCGAGCCTGTCGAAACTGCGCCAGTTGATGCGGCTGGAAAGGATCGAGATCATTTCCGCTGATGCTTTGTCGGCGGATGACCGGGAATGGCTCGAAAACCACTTCATGGAAGCGATATTCCCGGTGCTGACGCCGCTGTCGATCGATCCCGCGCACCCCTTTCCATTCATTCCTAATCTGGGGTTCTCGATCGCATTGACGCTCCGGCATTTGAGTGATGGCGAAGTGATGACGGCGCTGTTGCGCTTGCCGGTGGCGCTCCGCCGTTTCATCCGCCTGCCAGACCGGGACGACACCGTCCGCTTCATCACGCTGGAGGACGTCGTCGCGCTTTTCATCGAAAAGCTCTTCCCAGGCTATGAGGTGAGGGGGTCCGGCACATTCAGGATCATCCGCGATTCCGATATCGAGGTTGAGGAAGAGGCGGAGGATTTGGTCCGCTTCTTCGAGACGGCGCTGAAACGCAGGCGCCGCGGTTCGGTGATCCGCATCGAGTTCGACAGCCAGATGCCCGAGCCGCTTCGGGAATTCGTCGCCACGGAACTTGGCGTGCTGCCCGGCCGCATCAGCGTCCTGCCGGGGCCGCTTGCGGTGAACCAGATATCAGAAATCGTCAGCCTGCCGCGCGACGATCTCAAATTCGTACCCTACAATCCGCGTTTTCCCGAGCGCATCCGCGATCATGGTGGCGACTGCTTCGCGGCGATCCGCGAGAAGGACATCATCGTTCATCATCCCTATGAATCTTTCGACGTGGTGGTGCAGTTCCTGCGGCAGGCGGCTGTCGATCCCGACGTCGTCGCCATCAAGCAGACGCTCTACCGCACCTCGAACGACAGCCCGATCGTGCGCGCGCTTGTCGACGCCGCCGAACTGGGCAAGTCTGTTACGGCGCTTGTCGAGTTGAAGGCGCGCTTCGACGAGGAGGCGAACATACGCTGGGCGCGCGATCTCGAGCGCGCCGGCGTGCAGGTCGTGTTCGGCTTCGTTGAATTGAAAACACATGCCAAGATGTCGCTGGTCGTGCGCCGTGAGGACAACCGCCTCCGCAATTACGTACATCTGGGCACCGGCAACTATCATCCGGTAACGGCGCGCATCTATACGGACCTTTCCTTCTTTACCTCTGATTCCGATATCGCCCGCGATGTGGCGCAGATCTTCAACTTCATCACCGGCTATGCCGAGCCGACCAAGGAAATGGCGATTGCCGTTTCGCCTTTCACGCTGAGGACCCGCATTCTCGGCCATATCCATGACGAGATCGAGCACCTGAAGGCCGGTCGCCCGGCGCAGATCTGGATGAAGATGAACTCGCTCGTCGATCCGGTGATCATCGACGCGCTTTACGAGGCGGGCCGAGCCGGCGTCGAGATCGATCTCGTCGTCCGCGGCATCTGCTGCCTGAGGCCGCAGGTGCCCGGCCTTTCGGAGAATATCCGCGTCAAATCGATTGTCGGGCGCTTCCTGGAGCACAGCCGCATCTACTGCTTCGGCAATGGCCATGGCCTGCCGTCGGACGATGCGATCGTCTATATCGGATCGGCCGACATGATGCCACGCAATCTCGACCGGCGCGTCGAGACGCTTGTGCCGATCACCAATCCGACTGTGCACGAGCAGGTGCTCGGGCAGATCATGCTCGGAAACATCATGGACAATCAGCAGAGTTTCGAACTATTGGCTGACGGAACCTCCCGGCGCTTGCCGCCGGAAGAAGGAGAAGAGCCCTTCAACGCCCAGGAATATTTCATGACGAATCCAAGCTTGTCTGGCCGGGGGATGGCGCTCAAATCCCACGCGCCCAAGCGCATCGCGCGCTATAAGAGGCGCAAGAAGGCACAGGCCGCAGCAGCCGAATGATAGCGGATTCCCAGGGGCGGCTGCAGGACCGAAGGCCTCTTTCCGTCATCGATATCGGATCGAACTCGATTCGCCTCGTCGTCTATGAAGGCGTGGCGCGCTCGCCGACGGTGCTCTTCAACGAGAAGATGCTGGCGGGGCTTGGGCGCGGTATCGTCTCGACAGGGAAACTCGATCCCGAGGCAGTGAAGCGCGCCGTCGAGGAATTAAGGCGCTTCCGGGCTCTTTCGGCGCAGGCGGGCGCAGACACGCTCCACGTCATCGCCACGGCGGCGGCCCGCGAGGCGGAAAACGGGATGGATTTCATCCGTCAGGCCGAAGACATCCTCGGCACCGGGATCCGGGTGCTGAGCGGCCACGAGGAAGCACATTTTTCAGCCCTCGGCATCATTTCAGGCTTTTATCATGCCGACGGGATCGTTGGAGATTTGGGCGGCGGCAGCCTCGAACTGATCGACGTCAGCCGGGAAGCGGTCGGGGACGGCGTCACTCTGCCGCTCGGCGGGCTCCGCTTGCAGGACATGGCGATGAATTCGACCGTTACGGCCAGCCGCATCGCCGCGACGCACCTTACCCGCGCCAAGCTTCTCGCCGAAGCAAAAGGCCGCACCTTCTATTGCGTCGGCGGTACATGGCGAAACCTGGCGCGGCTTCATATGCAGGCGACCAACTATCCGCTCGCCGTGATGCACAATTACGAAATTCCTGTCGCCGGTTCCGCGGATTTCCTCAAGAAGGTTGCGCGCGGCAATCTGGACAAGATCACCGGCATCGAGCGGGTGTCGAAGAACCGGCGTGCGCTCCTTCCCTATGGCGCCGTCGTGCTGAGGGAGATCATCAAGATCATGCAGCCGTCGCGGATTGTCGTTTCCGCGCTCGGCGTACGCGAGGGCTTCCTCTACGCGCTTCTCCCGCCGGAAGAGCAGCAGCTCGATCCGCTGATCACCGCGGCGGACGAATATGCGACGCTGCGCGCCCGGTCGCTGACGCATGCGCGCGAGTTGGCGGAATGGAGCGGTTATGCGTTTTCGGCCTTTGGCGTCGAGGAAACCGAAGACGAGGCTCGTTACCGGCGGGCGGCATGTCTAATGGCCGATACGGCATGGCGCGCTCACCCGGAATATCGCGGCGGCCAATCGCTCAACATCATCGCGCATGGGGCCTTCATCGGCATCGATCATCCTGGCCGCGCCTTCATCGCGCTTGCCAATCTCTACCGACACGAGGGCATCTTCGAGGACGCCGCCGCGCCGGAGATCAAGGCGCTGGCCGGACCGCATCTCCTGGAGCGCGCCCGCCTGCTCGGCGCATTGCTGCGCGTCGTCTATCTCTTCACCGCCTCCATGCCTGGCCTGATGCCGCGGATGAAATGGAGACGGGGAACGGACGGAATGCTGGTGCTGATTATCCCGGCCTCCCACGAAGACCTGATCGGCGAGCGCCCGATCGGCCGGCTTGCACAACTGTCGAAACTTGTGGGGCAGCCGATGGAATTCGCCGTCGAGCGTTAAAAGAGAGCGTTTTTCTGCTTTGTGTGAAGCGAAATGCCATCAGCGGCTGCGCAACGCACCTATGTGGTTGGCGAGTTTTTTCCTAATTCGGGCGAATGCTTCCTCGCCATCGCTTGCCGGTCCACTGGCGATCCCTTCATCGCAGAGGCGGCCTATCTCCTCGATCGCCTTTTGGCGCTGTGCCCGGCGGAATTCGCAATCGTGCAACGCCTCACGCATGGCTTCGCTCAAATCTCAACGGCCCACTTCGAACACCGCGATCTTCCTGTTCTCGAACTTCAGCGCGATCTCCCCGCGGATCAGACGCAGCGCCTTCTCGCCGAATACGGCGCGGCGCCATCCCTGCAGCGCCGGAACGTCCGCCTTCTCCTGTTCCGCCGCGAGACGGTCGATGTCGTCGCTCGATGCGAGCATTTTCGGCGCCACGTTTTCCTCGTCCGCGACGAGCTTGAGGAGCACTTTCAGGAGTTCTGCCGCCGCGCCCGTGCCTTCGGGCGACTGGACCATCTTCGGCGGCTGCGGCATTTCCTCGCGCGGAATGGCGAGGGCTGCGTTCACTGCTTCGAGCAAGCCGGCGGCGGTCGCGGACCGCTCCCAGCCCTTCGGCGTCATCCTCAACCGGCCGAGAGCTTCCTGGTCGCGCGGCTGCTGCTGGGCGATTTCGTAGATGGCGTCGTCCTTGACGACCCTCTGCCGCGGCACGTTCCTGTCGCGCGCCTCGCGCTCGCGCCATGCGGCGACATGCCTGACGATCGAAAGCTCCTGCGGCTTGCGCAACCGCATCTTCAGCCGCTTCCAGGCGTCGTCCGGATGCGGATCGTAGGTTTTGCGCGATGTGAGGACTTGCATCTCCTCCTTCAGCCAATCTGCGCGCTTTTCGCGCTCAAGCTCGTCCTTCAGCTTGAGATAGACATCGATCAGGTAGGTGACATCGGCGAGCGCGTAGGAAAGCTGCTTGTCGCTGAGCGGCCTGCGGCGCCAGTCGGTGAAGCGGGACGATTTGTCGATGCGGGCGCCGGTGACTTTCTGGACAAGCTGGTCGTAAGAGACGCTGTCGCCGAAGCCGCAGACCATGGCCGCGACCTGTGTGTCGAAAACGGGATGGGGAATGAGGTCTCCAAGATGGAAAATGATCTCGATATCCTGCCGCGCGGCATGAAAGACCTTGATCACATTCTCGTTCGCCATCAGATCGAAGAACGGCCTCAGGTCCATTCCCGGCGCCAGCGGATCGACCAGCGCGGTCACGCCCGGCGCCGCCATCTGGATCAGGCAAAGCTCGGGCCAGAAGGTGGTTTCGCGGATGAACTCGGTATCGACGGTGACGAAATCCGATCTCGAAAGCTGGCCTATGACCTCTTCAAGCTCACCGGTGGTGATGATCAGGTGAAGGAGGTTGTTCCGAACGTCATCCAACTGGCAATTCCTAAATCCAATGCCGCAGGAAAGCGCGACTCATTAATCCCGCGTCGATCCTCCCATCGTCTGGATATAGGGCAAACGCGGTGCTGCCAAGTTGCGCGCCTCAGAGGCGCTTATTTCGCTAAGTCCGTGCTCTTGTCGTGGGGTTTGGTGGTTTTCACCTCTGCCTTGCGGGCAAGGCGGATGAAGAGAGGCGAGGTTCTGAGAAGCGGCATGAAGCGCGTGCGCATGGCGGAGGGGACCGGCTTGCGCGCCCGCATCCGCATCAGGATCACTGATATCAGGACGAAATAGATCGCGCCGCTCACGCCGAACAGCGCCGGCGGGCCGAACTTCTGCATGACGGCGGAGGCGAGCAAGGGGCCGATCACCGCGCCGACGGAATAGAAAAAGAGCAGGCCGGCGGCGAGTTTCACATATTGGTCCTCGCGGGCGAAGTCGTTGGCATGGGCGACCGAGAGCGCGTAAAGCGGCATGGCGAAAGAACCGAAGGCGAGGATGAGGACAAAGTTCCTGAGTGCGTCCTGGCCCGCGAAGAGCATGATGGCGAAGGCGGACAGCATCGCCCCGGTCGCCGTGGCCATGATCACCCAGCGGCGGTCCCATCGGTCCGAGAGAAGGCCGAGCGGATATTGCATCACCACGCCGCCGACGATACCGGCGCTCATGAAGGTAACGACTTGGGTGACACTGAAGCCGATCAACTCGCCATAGACCGGCGCCACGGTGCGGAAGGCGCTGTTGGTCATGCCGATCGCGGCGCAGCCGAAGCAGGCGAGCGGCGAGATCGCCCATACGCCGGAAAGATCGACGCGCATGTCGGACGGCGGCCTGGGGTTGGAGCGATCGCCCATCGAAACCGGAACGAGCGACAGCGCGAACATCATCGCCATTATGGCGAAGATCAGGAAGCCGCCCGTGCCCGTAGCGGCCATGACATATTGCGTCCCGACCACGGAGGCGATGTCGACGATGCGGTAAAGCGCCAGCACGCGCCCGCGGTTCTCGTTTGTCGAGCCGGCGTTGAGCCAGCTTTCCACCGTGGTGAAAAGGCCGGCGAAACAGATGCCGGACAGGAAACGAATGATCGCCCAGTTCACGGGATCGATCAGGATGACCAGCATCAGCGAGCCGGACGCGACAAGGGCCGCGAGTGTTGCGAAGACGCGAATATGGCCGACGGCGCGCAACATGCGCGCGACGGTCAGGCAGCCGATGAGGAAGCCGGCGAAATAGGCGGTCCCGAAGAAACCGATCGTCGCCGGCGAGAAGCCTTCCTGTGCTCCTCTGAGCGCGATCAACGTCCCCTGCAGCCCGTTGCCGCCAAGGAGAATGCCGATGGTGATATAAAGCGGAAGGAGAGGGCGGATGGATGACATTTTCGGCCCTGTGCGTCGTTCGCTCCCTATACGATTCCAAAAAGCGAATCGATAGCCGGAGAACGGCAGATACCGACGAAATTCCGTCCGTGTTGGCCCAATGTTCGCAATGAGCGCCGCGTCCGTCGGCATCATCGCCGGTAACGCCGGAATCGCGTCTTTGTCTTGACAAAAGCGGACCCACATGCGCTTTTCCGCGCGAATTTCGAGGGCTTCCCGCCCTCTTTCCTGGCACGCCTGAACAGAAAGCACTGGCCATGCACCGTTACCGCAGCCATACCTGCGCCGCCTTGAGGAAATCCGATGTCGGCAAGGCAGTCCGGCTTTCCGGATGGGTGCATCGCGTGCGCGATCATGGCGGACTGCTCTTCATCGACCTGAGGGACCATTACGGCCTGACCCAGATCGTCGCCGATCCGGATTCGCCGGCTTTCAAGACGGCTGAGCTGGTGCGCGGCGAATGGGTCATCCGCGTCGATGGCGAGGTCAAGGCGCGTACGCCCGAGACGGTCAATCCCAACCTGGCGACGGGAGAGATCGAGGTTTTCGCGCGCGAGATCGAAGTCTTGTCCGCGGCGAAGGAATTGCCCCTGCCGGTCTTCGGCGAGCCGGACTATCCGGAAGACATTCGGCTGAAATATCGCTTCCTCGACCTGCGCCGCGAAACGCTGCACAAAAACATCGTGCAGCGCACGAAGATCATCGCTGAAATCCGCAAAAAGATGACGGATTCCGGTTTTGCCGAATATTCGACGCCGATCCTGACGGCTTCCTCGCCGGAGGGCGCGCGCGACTTCCTCGTGCCGTCGCGCATCCATCCCGGCAATTTCTACGCGCTGCCGCAGGCGCCGCAGCAATATAAGCAATTGATCATGATGTCGGGCTTCGACCGCTATTTCCAGATCGCGCCTTGCTTCCGCGATGAGGATCCGCGCGCCGACCGCCTGCCGGGCGAGTTCTACCAGCTCGACGTCGAGATGAGCTTCGTCACCCAGGACGACGTCTTCGAGACGATGGAGCCCGTCATTCGTGGCGTCTTCGAGGTCTTCGCCGAGGGCAAGCCGGTGACGCAGAAATTCCGCCGCATTCCCTATGACGAGGCGATGCGCAAGTACGGCACCGATAAGCCGGACCTCCGCAATCCGATCGAGATGCAGGATGTATCGGAGCATTTCCGTGGCTCCGGCTTCAAGGTTTTTGCCGGCATCCTCGCCAATGATCCGAAAGCGCAGGTTTGGGCCATTCCGGCGAAGACCGGCGGCTCCAGAGCCTTCTGCGATCGGATGAATTCATGGGCGCAGGGCGAAGGCCAGCCGGGGCTCGGCTACATCTTCTGGCGTCAGGAGGGCGCGGCCCTCGAAGGGGCCGGTCCGATCGCGAAAAATATCGGGACGGAGCGGACAGAGGCGATACGCCAGCAAATGGGTCTCGACGAGGGCGACGCCTGCTTCTTCGTCGCCGGCGATCCGGCGAAATTCGCCGCCTTTGCCGGCGCGGCGCGAACGAGGGCAGGGGAGGAGCTTAACCTCGTCGATCGCGACCGCTTTGAACTCGCCTGGGTCGTCGACTTCCCGTTCTACGAGTGGAACGAGGACGAGAAGAAGATCGATTTCTCGCACAATCCCTTCTCCATGCCGCAAGGCGGCATCGATGCGCTGGAAAGCCAGGACCCGCTGACGATCAAGGCATTCCAATATGACGTGGTGTGCAATGGTTTCGAGATCGCTTCGGGCGGCATCCGCAACCATCTGCCCGAAACCATGGTCAAGGCGTTCGAGATCGCCGGCCTTTCGCGCGAAACGGTCGAGGAGCGCTTCGGCGGGCTTTACCGCGCCTTTCAGTATGGCGCGCCGCCGCATGGCGGCATGGCCGCCGGCATCGACCGCATCGTCATGCTTCTGGTCGGCGCGAAGAATCTGCGCGAGGTGACGATGTTCCCGATGAACCAGCAGGCCTATGATCTGCTGATGGGTGCGCCCTCGGAGGCGACGCCGCAGCAATTGCGCGAACTCAGTCTCCGCACCGTGGCGCCGAAGGCAGAATGATGCATTCTGCCCCGCGCCTGTTGGTTACGGGCTTCGAGCCCTTTCCGGGCGCGCCGGTCAATCCGACCGAGTGGCTGGTGCAGGCGTTAGGGAAGGAGCCGCCCGAAGGGTCGTCCGCCTTCCGCGCGGAAGTGCTTCCGGTCGATTACACGAAAGTGGGGCCGGCGCTTTCCAAGATCGGCCGCGACTTCCGGCCGGACATCGCCATCCATTTCGGACTGGCGGCGGAATGCCGTGGTTTCCGGCTGGAGCGGATCGCGCGGAACAGTTTCGCCGGAGCGCGGTCCGATAATGCCGGCGCGATGCCCTCGACCGAGAAAATTTGCGACGCGCCGGCGGAACTGCCATCCAACCTGCCGCTTCAGGCGATCCATGACGCGCTTGCGGCCGAAGGTCTTCCGGTCGAGTGGTCGGACAATGCCGGCGCCTATCTCTGCAACATGGTCTTCACCCTGTCGCGCGCCCATGGCGCCGAGGATTTTTGTCCGGCGATGAGCGGCTTTATCCATGTGCCGCCGACGCAAGGTGAAACTGGGCTCGCGAACGAGGAACTCCTCGCCGGCGCGCGGATCATTATCGCGCAATCGATAGCGGCCTCGGCTGTATCGCTTCTGACAGCATAGGGCGCGTCCGCCTACTGGTTGGCCGTCACGGTGACGCCAAGCTGATCGGGGATCTGTTTCGGCGCGGCCATGGCGCTCGCCATCAATATGCCGAGCGAAAGTGGCGAGGAGGGAGCGGCCGTGATGGTCAAATTCTTCGGATTGTCGAGGAATTTCGACACCGCCGCCGTCACCTTGGCCGAGAACTCGGGATTGTTCATCTTGGCAAGCGCGAAGGGCAGCACCGCTTTCGCCTGGTTGATGACATCTTCACGCCTCATGTGCTGCTGGGCGGCCAGATAATCGATCACCTTGCCCGTCAGCGAATCGTCCGTGAAGCTGATCTTCGCGCTGGTGAACGATAATTGCTGCAAAAGCCCGAGAAGCACGAGACCTTGGGCGGAATTGTTTTTCTTGGGATGCGCCGCCATTTCCGCGCGGACGCGGCGTACCGATTTGACGAAGTCCTTGGTGTAGCCGCTCATGTCGAGGCTGATCGCCAGAGTACCGGCGTTCTTGACCGCGATCTCGTACTTGTCGAGGTCCATGCGACCGTCGCCCGGGGACCAACTGCCCGCCATATCGGCCGATCCGCCGATCGTCTCGTAACCGAGCGCCTGGATCACAGCCCGTGTTTTGGGATCCTTGGTCGCCGAAAGGTCCGCGGTGAAATGATCGACGCCGCCTGCGAATTTCAGCGGGGTATCGCCACTGGGCGGCGTGATGTCGATATGGGAATTGCTCGCGTCGAAGACCAGCTTGCCGCCGTTTTTGACGCTGATGTCGTGGATGCGGGCATGATCATAGAGCATCAGCCCCGCCATGGGATCGTCGTTCTTGCCGGGGGCGGGGAGCCTGAGCCCCGAAATCTCGATGCCGTTCGCGTCGAGTGTCGTACCTTCCTTGGTGACGCTGTAATCGGGCATAGAGACCTTGCCGATCCGGTAATCGCCATTCTCCTCCCTTATGTTCGAAAGCGTGACATCGCCGATCGGGGTGGGTTGCGGGTTGCCCTCCGTGCTCGCCGTCACGTGGTTCAGCACCATCGAAGCATCGTTTCCACTGACGCTGCTCCACGAGAGCGTCACGCCCTCATCGGCGAAGACGGCCTTCAGCCGGGCGGCAACGTCGTTGGGATCGGCCGCATGTGCGCCTGTCGCGCCACAGATGAGCAAGGCCGAGAGGATGGAACCCTGCAAAAGGCAGCGCTTTATCGACATGAAGTCTCCCCGCAAGATTGTCGGCCACGCATATGGCCCGACGAAAAAGGCCTGACGAAGGCGTTTGATAGCATTATTGCGCGATTGCGGACAGAAGCAGATTACGCGCACGCTGAAACGGCGTGCGACGGATTTGGCTGGCCTCAATCGGTCTTCGCCCTTCCCGCCGCCAGATAGATCATGCCGGCGAGCAAGATGAGAGCGACCGGCAGCAACCCGCGCCGCACCATATTTTCGATCCGGTGCGTGAAGGTCTTCTGTTTGTGGCGCAGCGGAACGTCAACCATCTGGGCCAGCGCGCCGATCGGGCCGTCCTCGGCGATGCGGTCTCCGTTCTCGAAATCGTCATAGGCTTCGCCTTCGGCCGGGCGATAGGAGGCGCTGACGGTCCGGACGAGCTTTTCCAGGCCTTTCTTCGAAATGCTTTCGCCGACCGGAACGATCCGGAACGCGACATAGCCGCGGCGGTCAAAAATCGCGACCTTGGCGTTGAGGAGGGGGTGTCCGTCCCAATCCATGGAGAACGCATAAAACAGAAGATTGTGGTCGCGGTCGAGCGTCGGCTCCACGGCCCAGCCGGAGGGCGTGATCAGGGAGCCGGTTTCCCGCGCCTGTCTCTTCAGTCCCGCGACGAAGCCGTCCCAAAGCGAAGCCACCGCGACGCGCCGATCCGTATTGCCCCAATTGCCAAAAACGACATGACCGTCTGAGTTCGGCTTTTCCACCACCAGCGTCGCAATCCCTCCCGACCGCTCTGACACCATGGCGTCCACGCCGCTGCAATGGGTCCAGCCCCAGTTGCGCAGCACGTGGCAGGCGTCGTCATGCGTATAATATTCCGCCCCCGGTCCGATCGGGTCGAGCGTCCCGCGCGCCAGGGATAGCGGATGGTCGAAAGGCCGGGCGAGGATTTCGTGAAGCGCCTGGGCGTGCGCGGGCGCAGCCGCCCAGGCCGTGAAAGAGGAGGCGAGCGCCGCAACGCAAAGGAGAGGCCGAAGATGTCTCATGCATCCGCACAGGCCGCGGATAGCGGCACTGCGCCGGATATTCTCTTTTGCACCGTGGATTTGCAAGGCGTCTTGCTGGAACAAAAGCGTGTTCGGAAGCGCCGCAAGTTCAATTTTCGACGACGCCGTCGCGGTCACGCCGTTCAGATGCTTGCACCGCCGCCGCAAACTGCCGTTCGTCATTTCCGGCATCCAGTGAATATCGAAAGCCTGGCTCGCCGCATGCGGCGATTTGCTGTTGCGGATTCCTGCACTTGTCTGGTGGAGGCAGAACCGCCGCACCACCCCCCAGGCACCTACTGGTTACCTATTTTATCTCGCATACCCTACTTGATGAAATCACCAAATACAGGCATAATTTCGACATTAATTCGTGATTTGTTCTTATTTGGTTACCGAAAGATGGCTGTATATGGCAACCGGAATTACAAAACGAGAGCAGCAATCCCCGGATGCTATCTCTGCCCGCGATTTTTACGACGAAGACCTGCCGCTCCCATCGGAAGGGGCGGGCACTGAGTTCGCCTACCCAAACAAGGCCCATGTCAGCGACATTCTGCGCCCTGCTGACCGCGCGTTTCTGTGCCTCACGCAGGGTGGAGCATTCGAATCGCCCACATTCTCCGACAATGCGTTTGTTCTGGACGACAATTTTTTTGCGCTCAAGGAACTGGCGCAGTCCGGCCGGAAAGCCACGCTGTTCTACCTCGATCCGCCCTATGGCACCGGCCTTGACTTCCATTCCCGTGATTTGGAACACGCCTACAATGACCGCATGGGCCAGGCCGCCTATATCGAATTCATGCGCCGTCGCCTCATCCTGATGCGTGAGTGCATGACAGATTATGGCTCCATTTATGTCCACATTGGGCACCAAATGGTTGCCCACCTTAAAATCCTGATGGACGAGATATTTGGCCCGGACAATTTCCGTAATCTCATCACCCGGCGTAAATGCAGCAGCAAGAACTTCACCAGCAAGCAATACGCCAACCTCAACGACTTCGTGCTGTTCTACAGCAAGGGACGCTCCTACACATGGAACCAGCCGGGCGTCGATGCCGAGGACGGCTGGGTTTTGAAGGAATATCCGCGCGTGGATGAGTTCGGCCGACGCTACAAGCTGGTGCCCATCCACGCCCCGGGAACGCGAAATGGCGAGACTGGCATGTCCTGGCGTGACATGATGCCTCCACCCGGCAAACACTGGCAATATGCCCCCGCAAAGCTCGAAGAACTGGACAAGGCGGGAGACATGTACTGGTCGAAAAACGGTAATCCCCGCCGCAAAGTCTACTGGACGGCCAACAAGAAGCGCACCCTTAGCGATTATTGGGAGCAATACCGGGATGCTCACCACCAGAGCATCCAAATCAGCGGCTATCCGACCGAAAAGAACCTCGACATGATGAAAATGATTGTCGGGGCCAGCTCAAATGAGGGTGACCTTGTCATAGACCCCTTTTGCGGTTCGGGAACGACCCTTCAAGCCGCACGAGACCTGGGCCGCCGGTTCATCGGCATTGATGCCTCGTTCACGGCCGCGAAGGCTACGCTTCGCCGGATGCGTCATGGCCTCGAAGCCATGGGCGATTATGTGAACAAGCGGAAGGCTGATGATGAACCGAAGTTTCCGTTTATGAAAAATGGCGCAGAGTGCACATTCTACACGGATAGTCGCCTGTATGGAAACTATAAACAGGAAATTGACGCCCTGTCCCTGATCTAGCTGCCCAGCCATTCGGGGGTTATCCGCAGGGCTGCGAGCTTGAGTTTGATAACCCTTACACGACCATCCCAATCGCCATCGAGATCGCACGCTTCCTTCCAGGTATCGCCGTGCATCAACCCCGGCCCGTCAGAGAGGAAAATCATCTTGAGCTTTGTCGGCGTGAGCTTGTCGAAGGCCTTGGCCTTCTCGACCTTGTTGGAATTGCCGCCTGTTCGGTCGTCGGACTGTGCCCCGCCGCGTGTTGAATCGTACCGTGCAAAACCAATGGCGACGACTTCGTTATCAACGGCGCGGCGGATGACAAAATCGCAGGGGAAGGCGCTCTTGAACTCCGGGTAAATCGTTGAAAGCTCAATATCCCGCCCAGCACCGCGCGGCCCTTCAATCGTGAAGGAATCCTTAAAGTGTTCTTCGAACCAGTCGAAAAACAGCCCCGTCAGCTGATAGCCTGATTGCCCTCGGGTATCGTACTCGCCAATCAGCGCGGCCAGGGCGAACCGCGCTTCGGCAGATAGCTCTTCAAACTGCTCTTTCAACTTACCAATGGGCTTAAAAGTCATCCCATAAGCTTCAATTAACGTTTCCGTACTGATTTTCTGAATCTTCTTGGTCGTTTCTGTATCGAGGACGGGGGAAACGCAGCGCCGATACATCTTCAGGAGGGCCATTCGCTCCTCGGAATCCCTGTCCTTGCTTCTGATACTCTTGAGCACGTCGCCGCTGGATTCGCTGTCCTTGATAATCTGACAGAAGGTTTCAATCGAGCCAGAGTATTTCTCATAGAGAATGTCGAGAATCTCGGGAAAGCGAATTGAGCTGTCTATCGGCGTGATGATTTTGCTGACATTGGAAATTGTCTTAAGGAACTTCGAATCGTTCATAAGTGGCCATTCTTCGATAATTTTTTACCGGAGGATTCAGAAGCCTACTTAAAGAGTCAAACAGATAGGCAAGGATTCCCCAAAAACGCTACGGTTGCAGACGCAACTTTGCAACACATCGAGCAACCCGCCATAGAAAGGCAGACCTTTCCGGCATCCTGCGGAGGCCGAAAGCCCAGGCTCGTCGCGTGCGCCGGTTTGCTGTTGCGGTTTGCGTTATGCATTAAATGACGCGACGATCCTTTTCGCAATTGGCAACGAAATTTGTAAAATCATGGTCGAACGCCGTATCCAAACCGAGGCACCACCGCCTCTTTCCCTCCGTTGACGCCGCCTTACCTGCGCGCCTCTTGCCGCGAATCGCCTGCTCCTTTAACCGGACGGCATGGGAAAATCTCTTGTTCCGCCTTCCGGGAGCGATGACCATATCGAGCCGGTCGATCTGAAGAAAGCGCTGGAAGAGCGCTATCTCGCCTATGCGCTCTCCACCATCATGCACCGCGCGCTGCCCGATATGCGCGATGGGCTGAAGCCCGTGCAGCGGCGCATCATGCATGCGATGCGGCTCCTGCGCCTCAATCCCGAGCAAGGTTTCGCCAAATGCGCCCGCATCGTCGGCGAGGTCATGGGCAAGTTCCATCCGCATGGCGACCAGTCGATCTATGACGCGCTTGTGCGCCTGGCGCAGGATTTCGCGGTGCGTTATCCGCTGGTCGACGGGCAGGGCAATTTCGGCAATATCGACGGCGATAATGCCGCCGCCATGCGCTACACCGAAGCGCGCATGACGGAGGTGGCGACGGAGCTTCTTTCCGGCATTACGGAAGACGCCGTCGATTATCGCCCGACCTACAATGAGGAAGACGAAGAACCGGTCGTCCTGCCCGGCGCCTTCCCGAACCTGCTGGCCAACGGCTCGACCGGCATCGCCGTCGGCATGGCGACGTCGATCCCGCCGCACAATGCCGCCGAGATCTGCGACGCCGCGCTCCATCTGATCGAGAATCCGGAAGCCGATGTCGACCGGTTGATGCAGATCGTCGAGGGGCCGGATTTCCCGACGGGCGGCATCATCGTCGACAGCCGCGCCTCTATCGTCGAAGCCTACCAGACAGGCCGTGGCGGCTTCCGCGTCCGCGCCAGATGGGAGCAGGAGGACCAGGGCAGGGGAACCTGGGTGATCGTCGTCACCGAAATTCCCTATCAGGTGCAGAAGGCCCGCCTGGTCGAGAAGCTCGCCGAACTGATCCTGGCGCGCAAGGTGCCGCTTCTGGAAGACGTGCGCGACGAGAGCGCCGAGGACATACGGCTCGTTCTGGTGCCGAAGAGCCGCAGCGTCGATCCCTCGATCCTGATGGAATCGCTCTTCAAGCTCTCCGACCTTGAGGCGCGCATTCCGCTCAACATGAACGTTCTCTCGCGCGGCAAGGTGCCGAACGTCCTGTCGCTCAAGGATGCGCTGAGGGAATGGCTCGACCACCGCAAGGAGGTCTTGATCCGGCGGTCGCGCCATCGTCTCGGCGAGATCGAGAAGCGGCTCGAAATCCTCGGCGGCTATCTGATCGCCTATCTCAATATAGACGAGGTGATCCGCATCATCCGCGAGGAGGATGAGCCGAAGAAAGAGATGATCGCCCGCTTCGGCCTGACGGATGTGCAGGCGGAAGCCATCCTCAACATGCGCCTGCGCAATCTGCGCAAGCTCGAGGAATTTGAAATCCGCAAGGAATTCGACGGACTCACTGAGGAGAAGAAGCAGATCGAAGCCTTGCTCGCCTCCGACGCCAAGCAGTGGCAGACGATCGCCTGGGAAATTGGGAAAGTTCGCGAAAAATTCGGTCCGGAAACCGAACTCGGCAAGCGGCGCACCACTTTTGCCGACGCGCCCGAGCATGACCTCGCCGACATCCATCACGCGATGATCGAGAAGGAGCCGATCACCGTCATCGTGTCGGAAAAAGGCTGGCTCCGCGCCATGAAGGGGCATATGGCCGATTTCGAGGGGCTCTCCTTCAAGGAAGGCGACAGGCTGAAGCTCGCCTTCCACGCCATGACGACCGACAAGGTGCTTCTGTTCACGACGGGCGGCAAGTTCTACACGATCGGCGCCGACAGGCTGCCCGGCGGGCGCGGCCATGGCGAGCCGGTCAGGATCATGGTCGATATGGAGAACGACCAGGACATCGCCACGGCCTTCGTCCATGAGCCCGGCCGCAAGCTGCTTCTCGCCAGCAATCAGGGCTATGGCTTCATCGTGCCGGAAGACGAGGTCATCGCCAACACGCGCAAGGGCAATCAGGTGATGAACGTCAAGGCGCCGGACGAGGCGCAGAAGGCCGTTTTCCTGACGGGCGATCATGTCGCGGCGGTCGGCGAGAACCGCAAGATGCTGGTCTTCCCGCTGGTCCAGGTCCCTGAAATGGCGCGCGGCAAGGGCGTGCGCCTGCAACGCTACAAGGATGGCGGGCTTTCCGACATTAAGACGTTCGGAATGGAGGAAGGCCTGACCTGGCTCGACTCTTCCGGCCGTACTTTCACGCGCTCCCGGGAGGAATTGGCCGAATGGATGGGCGACCGCGCCGCCGCCGGCCGTCTTGCGCCGAAGGGATTTCCGAGGACGGGCAAATTCGTATAGGCGAGACGATTTCACCACCTGCCGCCAAGGCAGGAAATGGTCGTTTGTCGTACCCACCTCCGCAACGGTTCACTTTCGAGAATTTCAGGCGCTTTTGGCCGCCGCCATTCCGCGGATGGCCCGCATACCCCCAATTTGGCGTAGGCGCGAGGAACATTTCACGGCCTGATCTCTTCGGAACCATACATTGAGGCGAGCAATCGCGGGTATTTCCGGTTCCAGGAGAACGCCGATGAACGAAAACGCGAAGAGCGCCGCCGACGGCGGAACAGAATTTAAAGCAAGAGCGCAGAAAAGCGCGGACGAAGCCAAGCGGGCCGGCGCGTCCGCGGCGGAGACGGTCGCCGGCCAGGCGAGCGAGGCCGCCCATGCCGCAGCCGACAAGGCTGAAGAATTGGCGGATCGCGGCAAGAACGCGGGAGCCGACAGAATCGAAGGATTCGCGCATGCCGCGCGCAAGGCGGCAGACGATCTCGATCGGGATTCGCCCTATGCGGCTGGCTATGTTCGCGAGGCCGCCGATCGTATCGAGCGCATGTCTTCCTCCGTGCGCAGCAGCAGCATGGGCGACATTGTCGAGTCGGTAGAAGAATTCGCCCGCTCGCAGCCCGTTGCCTTTTTCGGCGGGTCGGTGCTGGCGGGCTTTGCGCTCGCGCGTTTCGTCAAAAGCTCGTCGGAGCGGGCACGGCGGCAAGAGCGCTACGATTCGAGCGCCGTCACCTCCCGCGAGGCCGCTTGGACATCAATGCCGAAGGAGGGCAGGCCATGACAATGTCAAGCGATATGAGGTCGAACGACATAATGCCGGGTGATGGGCGACCGAACAATACAAGGCCGCTTGAGACACGTTCCCTGCCGGAACTGCTCTCTTCGCTCGTCGGCGAATTCTCGACGCTCTTCCGTCAGGAGATGCGCCTCGCCAGAGTCGAGACCTCCGAGAGCATTAACGGCATGATAGCCGGCGCCATCATGCTCGCCGCGGGCGGCGTGCTGCTCATCCCCGCCCTTGTGCTCGTGTTCGAGGCGATCGCGAACTTCATCATCGCCGCCGGATTGTCGGAAGAATGGGCGACCTTGATCGTCGGCGTCTTCTTCTTGGTCATTGGTCTCATTCTTTTCCTCGTCGGCGTCAATCGGCTCAAGGTAACAAATCTCGCGCCGGATCGGACCATGGAGCAGGTGCGCCGCGATGCGGCCGCAGCCAGGGAGCAAATCGGATGACCACTGACAGCCACAAGACCAGCGCGGAAATCGAGCGCGACGTGGAAAATACCCGCGGGCATATCACCGAGACACTCGATGAACTGCGCGCCCGCATGTCGCCCGGCCAGATGCTCGACGAGGCGATCGATTACGCCCGCCACAGCGATGGCGGCGAGATGATGCGGAATCTGGGCCGCACGATGCGCGACAACCCGACGCCCTTGCTTCTAATCGGTGCGGGAATCGCATGGATGATGGCGACCGACGGGGCCGCCCGCCGACGCGGCGATGGCGCTGCCACGACGCGTTTCTCGTCCGTGGGAGGCACCATGGGCGATGGAGCGGGCCGGCTGAAGGACGGCGCATCGTCCATGGCCGACAGAGCCGCAGGCGCTGCCGCTGGCGTCGGCGACACGCTATCTTCCACGGCCGACAGCGCTCGCCGCTCTATGCATGACGCGCGCGATAGCATTTCGGACGCGGGAAGCAGCGCCTACCGGACGGCGCGCGATCTGAGCGACAGCGCATCGTCCTTGCTGCACGACCAGCCCTTGGTCATGGGTGCGCTCGGCTTCGCCATCGGAGCGGCGCTTGGCGGTGCGATTCCGGAAACCCGGATGGAAGACCGCATGATGGGCGACACGCGTGACGCGTTGAAGGACAGCACCGCCGCGATGGCCGCCGATCAATATGAGAAGGCAAAAGACGTTGCGGCAAAAACCGCTGATGCGGTGCAGAACGAAGCCGAAAAGCAGGGCCTGATGCCGGAAAGCGTCGAAGACGTGGCTGATGATTTGGGCCGCAAGGCCGGTGCTGTCCTCGATGCCGGCAAGGACAAGGCGACCAAGGAAGCGAAGCGGCATAATCTTGGCGGCGCCGGCCCCACCGAGGCCAGCGATAAGTCGGCGAGCAGAGACCAGGCCAAAGGGATCAGGCACTAGGCGGCTTTTCTCGACGGCCTAGCTGGGCGAAGAGCCGCCCGCCGGAAGTCATGGCTGATGATCTATATGGAAGGGCCGCTTTTTTTAGCGGGGTCCCCTTGAATCCGCATCGAATTCGCACCCTCCTGTCCGTCATTGTTCTCACTTCGTTTTATGCGACGTCGGCGCTGGCGCAACACCATCCGGAGCACCCGTCGGCGCACGCCAAAAGCGCCTCCGAAACGCATGGGCCGGCAGGAGAGGGCGTGCTGTCGCTCCTGCCGCCCGATTCCGTCACCGAGCATGCGCTTGATATCGGACAGCAGAAGCTGGCCTATACCGCGAGCGCAGGGACCTTCACCCTTTATGACCTGCATGGGGAGCCTCAGGCCGCCATCGCCTATAATGCGTATGTGCGGAAGGGGCCGAACTCCTCCGGCCGTCCCGTCACCTTCGTGTTCAATGGCGGGCCGGGTGCAGCTTCGGCTTATCTGCATCTCGGGCTGGTCGGGCCGGAAGTCGTCGATTTCGGGCCCCGGAACGAGGGCAGCACCGCGAGACTACGCGACAATCCCGACACCTGGCTGAAATTCACCGATCTCGTTACGATCGATCCAGTCGGCGCAGGCTGGAGTCGTGCCGCCAAGCCGGACAAGGCCAGTGATTACTGGAATGTCGACACCGATGGCGAGACGATCGCCAAGGTGATCGCGCTTTATGTGGCGAAGAACAGCCGCGGCGCTTCGCCGAAATATCTGCTGGGCGAATCCTATGGCGGCTTCCGCGCCGTCAAGGTGGCGCAAACGCTACAACGCAAGCAGGGGATTATCGTCAACGGCATCGTCATGCTGTCGCCTTTCCTAGAAGGCGCGTTGCAGTTCAACGCCGACCGCTTCGCGCTGGGCGCGGCGCTGAAATTACCATCATTGGCGGCTTCGAAGCTCGACAGGCAAGGGAGGTTCACGCTGCAAGCGCTTCAATCCGCCGAACATTTCGCCATGACGGACTATCTCACGACGCTCGCGGGACCGACGCCTACAGGCGACGCCGCTCGAGTGTTTTACCAACGGGTCGCCGACCTGACAGGCGTGCCGTTCGACGTCGTGGCGCGCACCCGCGGATTGATCCGCGATGATTATGCGAAGCGCTCGGGCGCCGACGGGGCGGGAGAAATCGTCAGCCCGTATGACGGGGCCTCGTCGGCGCCCGATCCGTTTCCTGAAATGGCCACGGATGAGGGGCCTGATCCCATTCTGGACGGCTACACACAGGCGCTTGGCGGCCTCTATGTCGGCTATGCCCGCGACGTGCTCGGCTTCAAGACAGAGATGACCTACAATCTGCTCAATCGCGAGATCGCGCGGAAATGGGATTGGGGTCACGGCCGCGGCATCGGCCAGGCGAGCGCAACACCTGATATGCGCGAACTTCTGGCGCTCGATCCCGGTCTGCATGTCCTGATTGCGCATGGCCGCGACGATCTCGTTACCCCTTTTTCCGTCAGCCGCTACATCCTCGATCATCTGCCGCCGATTGGCGCGCCGGGGCGGCTACAGCTCGAGCTCTATAAGGGAGGGCACATGTTCTACCTGACGCAGGGTTCCCGCGCGGCCTTCACCGCCGATGCGGCCGCCTTCTATCGCGACGCCAGATAAAGGCTGCGGCGTTGTCACCTCCTCCGGGGGAAGTTAGGAAGGTGACGATATCGACCGCGCAGGAGGAATGAATGAACAGGATAGACCTTTCGGGGCAGGTTGCCGTCGTCACCGGCGCGGCGCAGGGCATAGGCCTGGCGGTCGCGAAAAGGCTGGCCGCGAGCGGCGCCAAGGTGGCGAGTTGGGATCTCGCGGAAGAAAACCATGCGGCTGTTGCCGCGCTTGGCGGCGAAACGATTGCGGTGCGCTGCGACATCACGGATTGGGAGTCCGTCAGCGCCGCCCTCGCTGAAACCAAGAAAAAGCTCGGCGCGGTCACGATCCTGGTAAACAGCGCCGGCATCGCCGGGCCGAATGCCTTGGTGGAGGATTACGACATTGCCGCATGGCAGCAAATCCTCGCCATCAACCTGACCGGCGCGTTTCTGGTCAACCGCGCCGTCATTCCCGATATGAAGACCGGCAATTACGGCCGCGTCGTCAATATCGCCTCGATCGCCGGCAAGGAGGGCAATCCCAACGCCGCGGCCTACAGCGCCTCCAAGGCGGGCGTGATCGCGCTGACCAAATCGCTCGGCAAGGAAACGGCCGGTTTCGACATCGCGGTCAACGCCGTAACGCCGGCTGCCGCGCGCACGCGCATCTTCGACCAGATGACGGAGGAGCATATCGGCTACATGCTCGCCAAAATCCCGCGCAACCGCTTCGTCGGCGTCGACGAGATCGCGGCGATGATCGCCTGGCTGGTGTCGAAGGAAAATTCCTTCACCACCGGCGCGGTTTTCGACCTGTCCGGCGGACGCGCCACCTACTGACGGGGACATCCGCCAAAAGGGTCAAGCCGCGGCTTTCCTTCGGCCGGGCTTGAACAGATTCGCCAGGAGCAACCCCGCCACGATCAAGGCCGCGCCGAACAGATCATAGGAATGCAGGGCTTCGCCAAGGAAAATATAGGCCAGGATGGCGACGAAGAGAGTCTGGAGATAGAGCAGCATGCCGGCGCGGCTCGCCCCCAGCATATCGACGCTTCGATTGTAGAGGAGATACATGAGCGCGCCACCCGGGATCGCGACATAACCGATGGCGAGATAGCCGCTCGTCGTCATCGCGGAGCGTACGTCGTTGGCGATCTCCCACAGATAGAAAGGCAGCGCGGCAAGCGCGCCAAAGCCAAGCAGCAGCGCCAACAAGGGCAGGCGATCGAGGTCGAATTTCATCCGGCGCAGCAGCACGGTGTAAAGACCCCAGCACAAAGCCGCGCCGGCGACCCAAAGCTCACCCGGATTGAACCGGAGCTTGAGCAGGGCGTCGATATCTCCATGCGCAATGATCGCCGCCACGCCGGCAAGCGAGGAAAGCGCTCCGATAGCCTGCCAGATGCCCAGCGCCTCTCCGAGCACGAGTGCGGCAAGGACCATAGTCAGGACCGGCGCCAGCGCCATGATGATGCCGGCGGTCGTGGCGTCGCAATATTGCAGGCCGGCATAGATCATCCCCTGACAGAATGTGAGGCCGAGGCAGCCGACGAGGAGAAGCTCCGGAAATCGGGACCTTACGAGCCTTGCCATCGCGCCGAAATGCGTGCCGGCGAGGGGCAGGAGGATGGCGCAGGCGATCGACAGGCGCCAGAAGCAGAGTGTCCATGGTGGCACGTCCGCCGTCGCCCATTTGGCGGCGATATAGACGCCGGCGGAAAGGAGCCAGCACAGAATGGCTCCGCCATATGCGATTTGTGGCCGGTATTCCGCCTCTTTGCGGCCGTCGGCGCGGTCCGGAATTGCCAAAATGTGCAGCGCCATGGTCAATTCCCTGCTGTAGGCCATTATCCTCCCATGATCCGGCGGACGTCAATCAGCCGAACGAGGGGGAGGCTGTCGGGAGCGCTGACCAGATGAAGCGCTGCGCCACTTTTGAAGGGGGTGCCTTTGCCGTCGGGTGCGCTGGGTTCCGGCGTGCTGGATAGTCCCTCGCTCTTCAGGCTCAATCGATCCTCCCTGAGAGTGGAACCGCTCCTGCCCGCCTCGGTTATGCGACCAAAGGAGTTGTTGGCCATGCCCGAGCCGCGTCCGCCCGAACCACCTTCCAACCCGCCCCCTCCGGCGCCGACCTGGAAGCCCGACGTCAAGGAACCAGATCCCGATTTTCTGCCCGACGAAGAGCCTAATCCGAACCCGGACGAGAATCGCGAACCGCCCAAGCAGGCGGGCACGCAAACGAAGCCGGCGCCGAACCCGATACCGCCGCGGCCGGAACCGTTCCCCGGACCAGATCCAGACCCACAGCCGCCTCCGCGTCGTATGTGAGGTTGCATCATAGGCCTTCGCCGATGCGCTCCATGAAGGCCATCGCGCCATGCGGCGCGCGCACCTTTCCCGAAGTGATGAAATAAACGAAGACCTCTCGCGGCTCGACCGGAGCCTTGTGGTCCGGATCGGCAAGAGGCAGATCGTCGGGCGTCTTGCCTTCCGCCCAAAGCTTCGCGCGCGCCGCCCACTCCTCAAGGCCCGCCGGCGCATAGCAGGTCGGGATGTCGTCCGCGCCGGTCTGAAGGCGGGCATAGACGAATTCGCCGGTCACGTCGGCGATGGCGGGATATTTCTCGTGGTCGGCATAGACCACCGCCACATTGTGCTCCCTCAGGAGCGAAATGAATTCCGGCACGACGAAACTGTCATTTCGGACCTCCACGGCATGCCTGAGCTTCACGCCGTCTTGCTTTTCCGGAAGGAGCTTCAGGAATGCGCCGAAATCTTTTGCGTCGAACTTCTTGGTCGGGGCGAATTGCCAGAGGATCGGGCCGAGCTTGTCGCCGAGTTCGGAAACGCCGGACGCAAGAAAACGCTCGACGGATTCCCCGGCCTCGGCCAGCACCCTTCGGTTGGTGGCGAAGCGGATGGCTTTCAGCGAAAAAACAAAACCTTCCGGCGTGTCTTTCGCCCATTTGGCGAAAGTCGGCGGCTTGAAAGTCGAATAATATGTACCGTTGATCTCGATCGTCGGCACCTGCCGCGAGGCATAATGGAGCTGTTTCGCCTTCGCCAGCTTTTCAGGATAGAAGGACGTGTCCCAAGGCTCGAATGTCCAGCCGCCCATACCCGCGCGGATCGTGCCGGAATTCGTCATCGCTCGTAACTCCCAGGTTCGGCTTCCTTGTTGTCTTTATGGCGTGGGAACCGCCCGGAGGTCCAGAAGGCGGGAGACGTCGCTGCCGATCTCCTGACAATTGTGCGGACGCGCAGCGCGCTTCAGCGCCACCTGATTTTGGGATTGGCGGGAAGAGGCCGGACAGCGCGAGGCTCGAAATGGTAGTGCCCTGACGGATCGGGCCGGTGCGCCGGCCGGCCATAACCGTAGGGGCCGCGAAAGTCGCCACTCGCATCCACCGCATCCGAATCAGCGGTCATGGGCAGGTCTTCGGCATCCGGTTCTGTCTGGTTGCGGTCAGCTTCGCTCTGGTTCATCACGGGTCTCCGTGCTGCACGCCCCCGTAAGAAGAATCGTTGCCCGGAAGTTCCCGCAGGTCCAATCCGTTCCCGGAACATGGTTTCCGGAAAGTTAGGTTCTCGAAACAGAAGCGGGATCGCAGAGGCGAAGCTCTCACGCGAAAGCCGCGGATTCGCCCCTCGTCGCCTCCTCGAGCATCTTTTCATATTTGCCGCGCGGCACGTCGACAGCGCCGAAGCGCTTCAGATGCTCGGTGGTGAATTGCGTATCGAGCAGGATGAAACCGCGCTGGTTCAAGCGCTCCACCAGCGCGGCGAGGCAGACTTTCGAGGCGTCGCGCTCGCGGGAGAACATGCTTTCGCCGAAGAAGGCGCGGCCGAGCGTCACGCCGTAGAGGCCCCCGACGAGCCTTTGCTCGCGCCAGGCCTCGACCGTGTGGCAATAACCGCGCTCGAAAAGCCGCTCGTAAGCTTCCCGGATCGGCCGATTGATCCATGTACTTTCGCGACCGGGCCTGCTTTCCGCGCAGCCAGCGATGACGCCGGCGAAATCATGATCGAAGCGGACATCGAAACGGTTCTGGCGGATAATCTTCTTCAGGCTTTTGGGAAGATGAAAGCCATCGAGCGGAATAAGGCCGCGGGTCTCCGGCCGCACCCAGAACACCTCGGGATCGTCGGCGCTCTCCGCCATCGGAAAGACACCGCTCGCATAAGCCTTGAGAAGCAGGTCGGACGGAATTCTGTATCCGGGGGCGAAGGGACGCGACATGGCCAGCCGCTGCTTAGCTAATCCTTTTTCTCGTTTTCGCCGGCCAGGTATTTTTCCAGCCAGTGAATGTCATAATCGCCATTGGCGATGTCGGGATTGCCGATCAGATCCTGGAAGAGGGGCAGCGTGGTCTTGATCCCGTCGACGACGAATTCGTCAAGCGCCCGCCGCAACCGCATCATCGCCTCGACCCTGTTGCGTCCGTGGACGATCAGTTTCCCGATCAGGCTGTCATAATAGGGCGGAATCCGGTAGCCGGAATAGACGCCCGAATCGACGCGCACGCCGAGGCCGCCCGGCGTATGGAAATGAGTAATCGTGCCGGGTGACGGCGTGAAGGTCCTGGGGTCCTCCGCATTGATGCGGCATTCGATGGCATGGCCGTTGAAATGGATGTCCTTCTGCCGCACTGAAAGTCCGCCGCCGGAGGCTACCCTGATCTGCTCATGCACGAGATCGATCCCGGTCACAGCCTCGGTGACGGGATGCTCCACCTGCAGACGGGTGTTCATCTCGATGAAATAGAAGCCGCCATCCTCATAGAGGAACTCCACGGTTCCGGCGCCCGAATAGCCAAGATCGCCAATCGCATTCGCCACCGTCATGCCGATCCGGTCGCGTTCCTCGGCATTGAGGGCAGGGGAGTTCGCCTCCTCCCAGACCTTCTGATGGCGGCGCTGCAAGGAGCAGTCGCGCTCGCCGAGATGGACAGCCCGTCCCATGCCGTCGCCGACGACCTGAACCTCGATGTGACGCGGCTTTTCCAGATATTTCTCGATATAGACGGCGTCGTCGCCGAAGGCCGCGCCCGCTTCCGAGCGGGCGGTTGCGAGCGCGACTGCAAGATCCTCCTCGTTGCGCGCTACCTTCATGCCGCGCCCGCCGCCGCCGGCCGACGCCTTGATTATCACGGGATAGCCGATCTCGGCGGCGATCCGCTTGGCTTCCTTCTCGTCCGAGACGGCTCCTTCGGAGCCCGGGACCACCGGAATGCCAAGACGCTTGGCGGTCTTCTTCGCCTCGATCTTGTCGCCCATGATGCGGATATGCTCCGCCGAAGGGCCGATGAAGGTGATGCCGTGGGCATCCAGGATATCGGCGAATTTCGCGTTCTCGGAGAGGAAGCCATAGCCGGGATGGATCGCATCCGCCCCGGTGATCTCGCAGGCGGCGACGATCTGGTGGATGTTGAGATAGCTTTCTCGCGAGGGCGGCGGCCCGATGCAGACGCTTTCGTCCGCAAGACGGACATGCATGGCGTCAGCGTCGGCCGTGGAGTGGACGGCCACCGTCTGGATGCCGAGTTCCTTGCAGGCGCGCAGTATCCTGAGCGCGATTTCCCCGCGATTGGCGATCAGGATCTTCTGGAACATCTGAAGGTCCGTCCTGCCGTCACTCTACAACCACGAGGGGTTCGCCATACTCGACCGGCTGGCCGTCCTCAAACAGGATGGCGCTCACCGTGCCGGCGCGCGGCGAGGGGATCTGGTTCATCGTCTTCATTGCTTCAATGATGAGCAATGTCTGGCCTTCCTTCACCTTCTGGCCAACCTCGATGAACGGCGCCGAACCGGGCGCCGGCGCGGAATAGGCGGTACCCACCATGGGGGAAGGCACGGCGTTGCGGGCAGCTTCGGCGCCGGCCGGCGCACTGGCGGCAACGGCAACCTGCTGCGGTACGGGAGGCGCAATGACGGGGGTGGGAGCAGGGGCGGCATAGGCCTGCATGACCGGCGACTGACGCGACACGCGCAGCTTCATCTCGCCAAATTCGACCTCGATCTCCGTCAGATTCGTATCGTTCAATATACCGGCAAGATCGCGGATGAGTTGCTGATCGATATCGTTTTTCTTATTGGCCGACATTACTGACCCTCGTCGATGATTTCATAGAGATGCCGCGATCGCCCGCAGGCCGAACACATAGCCCAGCGGGCCGAAGCCGCAGATAACGCCCTTCACCGCGGGCGAGACCATGGAAATATGGCGAAACGCCTCGCGCGCATGAATATTGGAAAGATGCACCTCCGCCACGGGCAGCGGCGCGACGGCGCGTATAGCGTCATGCAGGGCGATCGACGTGTGGCTGTATGCGCCGGGATTGATGACGATCCCCAAAGCCTGCCCGCCGGCATCCTGGATCCAGGTGACGAGTTCGCCTTCATGATTGGTCTGGCGAAAATCGATCTCCAATCCGAGTTCCTTGGCGGCTTCGCGGCAATCCGTCTCAATTGCCGCGAGCGTCTTTCCTCCATAAATGCCCGGCTCGCGCTTTCCGAGCATGTTCAGGTTCGGGCCGTTGAGGATGAATACAGGTTTTGCCATCAGGTTTTCTGAATTAGGTGAGCCATCTCTATAGCGGGCTTAAGCGCGTGCGCAAGCAGCGCAAGCCCATTCTTTTCCCATCCACAGTTCTACCCGAGATTCGGCCTGATTTCGGCCTGTTCAACAACTGCCGGCCCCGCAGGCGCGCGCTTGAGCCAGTTTTTCGTCGAGCACCTTTTGACCGAGCGCGCCGGATATCACCTGATTATCGACGATATAGGTCGGCGTTCCATTCACGGCGAGTTTATCCGCCAGTTCGAAAGTCTTGGTGAAATCCTGAACGATCGAGGGATCTTTCATCGCCTGACGCAATGCTTTCTCATTGGCCCCGAGCGATACGGCTATTTTGATCGCGCTTGCCTCATCGGCGCGGCCTTCGCTCCCAAGAAGCTTCTGGTGAAATTCGCCGTATTTCTGCGGCATCAGCTTCTTGAAGGCCATGGAAACGATGCTTGCCCTTTGTGAGTCCGCGCCGAGCACCGGGAATTCCTTCAGTACGAAGCGCACATCCTTCTCGTTTGCGATGATGTTCTGCATGTCCTTCATGGCGCCGCGGCAGAAATGGCAATTATAATCGAAGAATTCGACGATCGTGACCTTGCCGCTGGGATTGCCGAGAACGCCGTCCCATTTGGCGTGATAAATTTCCTGCGCGGAATCCTTGATGGCCGCGGCCTGCGCGGCTTGCTGCTGTTCGTTCTGCTTCTTCTCCAGCGCGGCCTGCGCTTCGAGCAGAACTTCAGGATGATTGATCAGATAATCATGGATGATCGCTTCGACCTGCGCCTTGTCGAGCGCCGGCATGCTCTGCTCGGCAGCAGCGGCAGGCGACACGAATTGCGGAAGCGCGAGGGAAAATGCCGCCTCTTGTCTGCCATTTGCGCCCGCGGCGAGCATCGCCACAGCCAGCCCGGTTCCGGCGATGCCGAACAGAATCGTCTTTTTCACCTTGTCCATTCCTTCTATACGGTCGCGGCCGCCCGATAGTTTCTTCCATTGGCAGCAAGACGGATGGTTCCGTTGCGGGTCGGGCCGGGCAAATCGGGAAGCCAATCTAGCTTGCTCCTTCTATCATGGCCATATCGGCTTTCGGAACTTGCTTTGTCTTGCTAGACGGCTGCTCAGTTCACAATTTCCTGAAATGGAAAACGCGCGGCGAAACCGCTTGATGCAGTGTCGCGCTTCCTGACCGAACCATGGGACGGATTATGAGATATACGCCATCGAAGCGCAGTGCGATCGAGCCTTTCCATGCCATGGACGTGCTTGCGGAAGCCAATCGGCTGAAGGCCACCGGCGCCAGCGTGATTTCGATGGCGGTCGGGCAGCCCTCCGATCCTGCCCCGCAAGCCGTTCTGGAGGCGGCGCGAAAAGCCCTGGATAACGGCCGCGTCGGCTATACCGACGCACTAGGGATAAAGGCGCTTCGCGAGGAAATCGCCAGGCATTATGCGGATCACTACGGAACGGAAGTCTCTCCCGGCAGGATCGTCGTGACGACGGGATCGTCTGCGGCCTTCAACCTCGCCTTCCTCGCCATGTTCGATGTCGGCGATCGCGTGGCGATCACTGCACCGGGCTATCCCGCCTATCGCAATATTTTGGGAGCGCTCGGCCTCGAAGTGGTCGAAATTCCTCTGGGAGAAGAAGGCTATCTGACAGCCGGGGAACTTCTGGCGGCGCATAAGGCGAAAGATCTGGCCGGCGTCCTCTTCGCCAGCCCGGCCAACCCCACCGGCGCAATCATTCCCGAGAGAGAACTTCGTGCGATATTGGAGGCTTGCGCCGAATACGGTATCGCGCCGATTTCTGACGAGATCTATCATCGGCTGAACTATTCCGGACCCGATATCACGGCGCTGTCGCGTGCGCCGGACACGATCGTGATCAATTCCTTCTCTAAATATTATTGCATGACCGGCTGGCGCATCGGCTGGATGGTGTTGCCCGAAAGCCTGGTTCGCCCGGTCGAGCGTATCCAGCAGAGCCTTTATATCTCCGCGCCGGAACTCTCGCAGATCGCCGCCGTCGCCGCATTTGGCGCGAGCGCGGAACTCGAGCGCGTCAAGGGGCGCTATCGCGCAAGCCGCGACATGCTGATGAAAAAACTGCCGGAGATCGGCTTCAGGATCGCGGCGCCCATGGATGGAGCGTTCTATGCCTATTGCGACGTTTCCGCCCACGCCAATGACAGCATGGATTTTGCCCGCCGAATGCTGGCGGAGGCACATGTAGCCGCGGCGCCCGGCTTCGATTTCGATACGGTCGAGGGCCATCGCACCATGCGCCTTTCCTACGCCGGCGCCGTCGACGACATGGTGGAAGCGGTGAAGCGAATCGGAAACTGGCTGCGCTGAAGCGCTGACTTCAACTCGCGAAGGCGGCCCGCAAGATATCGAATGACGCGAGCGCGCCCTTGACCTGCACGACTGCGGCGGCGACCCGATGCGCCTTTGCCGCTGCCTCGAAGGGCGCTGCGCCGAGAAGCCGCGCGGCGAGGTAGGCGCCGTTGAAGGAATCGCCGGCGCCTGTCGTATCGACCGGCGTAACGTTGATCGCGGGGATCGCATTCGTTTCCAGCTTCCAGGCGGCCCAGGCCGGCTCGGACCCGTTCTTGACGACGATTTCCTCGACGCCATGGCCGGCGAGCCTTTTCGCCGCCTCGCTCGGCGAGACATCGCCGAAAAGCATCTGTTCGTCCGGATAGGTCGGCAAGGCAATGTCGGTCAGATCGAGCGCTTCCTTGATCGCCGCCCGCGCGATTTCTGCCGATGCCCACAGACGCGGGCGATAGTTGGGATCGAAAGCGATCAGTGCGTCGCCCTTTCGGGCCCGACGCAACGCCTCGAAAAGGACCGATCGCGCTGCGGGCTCGAGGATGGCGAGGGTGATGCCGGAAAAATAGACGAGCGAGCGGCCGCTGAGGCTTCTTTCCAGCCTTTGCGGATCGATTGCCAGAAGGCGCGCTGCGGCATCGTTGCGCCAATAGGTGAAGGAGCGTTCAGCGTCCTGAAGCGTGATGGCGTAGAGGCCGGGCCGCGCGCCGACGATCATCGGGCTTTCGGCAATGCCGATACCATGGCCTCCCATGAAGGCACGCTGTTCCTCGGAAAACGGATCGTCGCCGAAAGCCGAGACATAGTCGGTCACAGCGTCTTCCGGCAGCAGGGCGCGCATGGCCCAAAGCGTGTTAAATGTATCGCCTGCGAAACCCATCTCCCAATTCCTGCCGCGGCCGGAAAGCTCCAGCATGCATTCCCCGACCGACGCGACGCTCACGCTCATCTGATGCTGCCCCATTCTGATTTTCAGGCTTCTCTACACGGTGCGGGTAAAGAGGCCAATGGCGACTGAGAGGCAATGAGATTGACGAGGACCCCCACCCCTAGCCCCTCCCCACAAGGGGGAGGGGAATCCTGGCGCAGCGCTATCAGCGTCAAAACCTCGGTGATTTTTCGCCGAAAATCGTGCCGGCGTCTCCCTCCCCCTTGTGGGGAGGGATTAAGGGTGGGGGTCCTAACGAAAGAGACTATCTATCCTTCACCGTCTCCATCGCCACGAAGGTCGACGTCTGGGCGACGTGCGGCAGGGCCGATATCCTCTCGCCAAGCACGCGCCGGTAGGAAGCGATGTCCTTCGTCCTCACCTTCAGGAGATAGTCGAAGCTCGACGCGATCATGTGGCATTGCTCGACTTCCGGCACACCGCGAACGGCCTTGTTGAAGGCGTCGAGCGCTGCCGATCGTGTGTCCGAGAGTTTGACCTGAACGAAAGCGATATGGCCTTCGCCCAGGCGATCGTGGTCAATAAGAGCCATATAGCCGCGAATATAGCCGTCGCGCTCCAGCCGGCGGACGCGAGCCTGCACCGGCGTCTTCGACAAGCCGACCTTGCCGGCAAGATCGGCCATCGACAGCCGGCCGTCACGCGACAGCGCCGCGAGGATGTTCCTGTCGATGCGGTCCAATTGATCTATGGCCACCCAAAACCCATATAGAAAAGAGCCGTGTGGAGCTCAAAGATAGTCGATTTGATCTGAAAAGGCGATCTTTTTGGGCGCATTCGTTGAGCGACCTAGTGCTATTTTGAGGAAACGCTCTTTTCTTGCGGAAAATCCCATGCGGTACACAGCCTCAGTTGCACCTCT
>Ga0187809_10000166_pt1 | contig 44151 bp, 45 predicted proteins | sample NC_wetland_sal_i_8_FD_132415 | JGI IMG/M metagenome (GOLD analysis project Ga0187809, IMG submission 132415) | Wetland sediment microbial communities from Neuse River Estuary, North Carolina, USA - ASW_4 | ecosystem: Environmental > Aquatic > Freshwater > Wetlands > Sediment | place: USA: North... | reverse complement strand
GGGCGTGTCCACGACGCGGTTTTCGACATCGCCATTTTGCGCCACCAGCACGACAAGCGCCTTGCCGGGCTCCAGTTGAACGAATTCAATATGCTTGAGCGGCTCTTCCGATTTGCTCGTGAGCACGAGGCCCGCGCCGCGCGACAGGCCGGAAAGCATCTGGCTCGCCTCGGTCAGGAGATGTTCGAGCGACGCGCCCTGGCCGGCGGCCCTGACCTGCGATTCGATCGACCGCCGCTCCTCGTCGGAGAGGTCGCCGAGTTCCATGAAGGCGTCGACGAAGAATCTGAGACCCTTCTGTGTCGGCAGCCTTCCGGCGGAAATATGTGGCGCGTAGATGAGCCCGAGATGTTCGAGATCGCTCATCACGTTGCGCACGGTGGCCGGCGACAGCGAGAGCGGCAGAAGACGCGACAGATTGCGCGAGCCGAGCGGTTCGCCGTCCCGCATATAGGATTCCACGATCAGACGGAAAATCTCGCGCGACCGTTGATCGAGGGCCTGCAATGTCTGGTCGAGCACGGGTCTTGTCATTCCCTTCGCAACCTCCTGTGCGGCCAAGATATAAGTCCAGCAAGCATCAACGCAACGGAGGAGAACGGGCCTTTTCCTTTGCGTCATTTTCGACGGACGGCTACAAGCGCCCATCGAACCGGAGAATCCAGATGCGTCCATCCAAGCGCGAAAACGACCAGATGCGCGCCATTTCCTTCCAGAGGAGCGTGTCGAAGCATGCCGAAGGCTCATGCCTGGTGAAATTCGGCGACACGCATGTGCTTTGCACCGCCAGCCTGGAGGAACGGGTGCCCGGCTGGATGCGCAACTCCGGCAAGGGCTGGGTGACGGCGGAATACGGCATGCTGCCGCGCTCGACCGGGGATCGGATGCGTCGCGAGGCTTCCGCCGGCAAGCAGGGCGGGCGCACGCTGGAGATCCAGCGGCTGATCGGCCGCTCTCTGCGCGCCGTCGTCGATCTCCAGGCGCTTGGCGAAGTGCAGATCACGGTCGATTGCGACGTGCTGCAGGCCGACGGCGGCACCCGCACCGCGTCGATCACCGGCGGCTGGGTGGCGCTCCACGATTGCCTCGCCTGGATGGCCGCGCGCCAGATGATTGTGCTGAACAAGGTTTTGAAGGACCACGTCGCCGCCATTTCCTGCGGAATCCATGGCGGACAGCTCGTCCTCGATCTCGACTATGAGGAGGATTCCGCCGCCGGCACCGACGCCAATTTCGTCATGACCGGCAAGGGCGGCATTGTCGAGATTCAAGGCACGGCTGAGGGCGAGCCCTTCAGCGAAGAGCAGTTCACCGCTTTGATGGCGCTGGCGAAGAAAGGCATTTCGCGCCTCGTCAACCTGCAGCAGATGGCGATCGCGTAGGATTGCATGACCCCCTCCGGCATCCTCGAATCCGCGCTCTATGTCGATGATCTCGATGCCGCCGAGGCGTTTTATGGTGGTATTCTCGGGCTCAAGCGAATCACGCGCGCCGAGGGGCGGCACGCCTTTTTCCGCTGTGGCGATGGCGTGCTCCTGCTCTTCGTCACGGCGGCGACCGAAATTCCGCCGCCGCCGGATGCGAAGCTGCCGGTGCCGCCGCACGGCACGCGTGGTTCCGGCCATCTATGCTTCCGGGCAATTGGCGAGGAGATGGAGGAGTGGAAGGACCATCTCGCCGGCCACGGCGTCGCGATAGAGGCTGATTTCGAATGGCCCTCCGGCGGCCGGTCCATCTATTTCCGCGATCCGGCGGGAAATTCGATCGAATTCGCCGAGCCGAGAATCTGGGGACTTTAGATGCGGCAACTCGACTCGAGGAAGATCGTCGTCGCTACGCACAATGCCGGCAAACTCGCCGAAATCCGCGAATTGCTGGCGCCCTATGGGCTGGAGGCGGTGTCGGCCGGCGAACTTGGCCTTCCCGAACCGCCCGAGACTGGCGTCACCTTCGAGGAAAACGCCTATACGAAGGCCTTCGCTTCCGCCTCCGCAACTGGCCTGCCGGCGCTGTCGGACGATTCAGGTCTTGAGGTCGACGCGCTCGGCGGCGCTCCCGGCGTCTATACCGCCGACTGGGCTGAAAAGCCCGACGGTTCGGGCCGCGATTTCCAGATGGCGATGCGGAAGGTCGAAAATCTCCTCCGGGAGAAGGGCGCGACCGAGCCGGCCCGGCGCGGCGGGCGCTTCGTCGCCGTGCTATGCCTCGCATGGCCCGATGGCGGAGCGGAATATTTTCGCGGCGAGGTCGAGGGCACGCTGGTGTGGCCGCCGCGGGGCGATCGCGGCTTCGGCTATGATCCCGTCTTCAAACCCAATGGCTATGAACAGACATTCGGCGAGATGAGCGCCGGCGAGAAGCACTCCTGGGAGGCGGGGCGCGGCGATCTCGGCCTGTCGCATCGCGCCCGCGCTTTTGCGCGCTTCGCCACCGCCATGCTGGAGCCGGCATGAGCAGCGCTGACAGGACGCCCGGCTTCGGTGTCTATCTGCATTGGCCGTTTTGCGCGGCCAAATGCCCTTATTGCGACTTCAACAGCCATGTGCGCCATCAGCCTGTCGATCAGGAGCGCTTCGCCGCCGCCTTCGAGGCGGAAATGGCCGCGATGCGCGAGAGGACCGGCCCGCGCGCCGTTGCGAGCATCTTCCTTGGCGGCGGCACGCCGTCGCTGATGAAGCCGGAAACGGTCGGCCGCGTGCTCGAGGCGGTGGCGCGCAACTGGCATCTGCCCGACGGCGCCGAGATCACCATGGAGGCCAATCCGTCCTCCGTCGAGGCGGAGCGTTTTCGCGGCTACCGCGCCGCCGGCGTCAACCGCGTTTCGTTGGGCGTGCAGGCGCTGAACGACGCCGACCTCAAATTCCTCGGCCGACTCCATGACGTGGAAAGCGCGCTTGCCGCGATCGAGCTGGCGCGCGAGACCTTTCCGCGCCTTTCCTTCGACCTGATCTATGCGCGTCCGGGCCAGACGCCGGACGTTTGGGGTGAAGAGCTCCGCCGCGCGATCGGCCTCGCCGCCGACCATCTCTCGCTCTACCAGCTGACGATCGAGGACGGCACGCCCTTCAGCGCGCTTTATGCGGCGCGGAAGTTCACGCTTCCCGATAGCGCCGAGGGTGCGGAGCTTTATCGCGTCACGCAGGAGGTAACGGCGGCGCATGGCTTGCCCGCCTATGAAATCTCCAACCATGCGCGGGCGGGCGCTGAGAGCCGCCATAACCTCATCTATTGGCGCTATGGCGAATATGTCGGTATCGGGCCGGGCGCTCACGGCCGTTTCGTCGAAGGCGGCCGCCGCATCGTCACCATGACGGAGCGCGTGCCGGAAGCCTGGCTTTCGCTGGTGGAGAAGAACGGCCATGGCGTCATCGATGGCGAGGTTCTGTCGCCGTCGGAAGAGGCCGACGAATTCCTGCTGATGGGCCTCAGGCTGACCGAGGGCATCGACCTCGACCGTTACGAAAAGCTGGCCGGCAGGCCTCTTTCCAATGGCCGCATTTCCATCCTGCGCGATGAGAACCTTGTCGAGCCGGTCGGCAATTCCCGGCTCCGTGCGACGCAGGCCGGAATGGTCGTCCTCGACGCATTGGTGGCGGATCTGGCGCGTTAGCCCTGGCCTATCGAAGGGCGAAACGCCGCATCCGGGGATGTTGCCCGCGTCTTTTCGCAGAAACGTTGCAATGATAGCGTTCGGAAAATACCCGTGAGAGGCAAGCCCTTTCAATTCCGTTCTCCCGTCCGTCGGTCGGAAACCAGTTTCAGGGAATCTCAAGGATGACCAATACGATTGCGCGTCTTGAACACACATCGCTTGCCCGTTATGGGGCCGGCAAGATCGTTGCCCTTGCATTCTTTTCGGCCACCACCGCCTTCATGCTATCGGCCACGGCGCATGCCAAAGCCTTCAAGGCTGGCAATATCGAGGTGCAGAACCCGTGGGCGCCTTCGGTGCCCAACGGCGCCAAGGTGGCGGGCGGCTATCTGACGATCGTGAACCATGGCGCGACGGCCGACCGGCTCGTCTCGGCGACCGCCGAAATCGCCGGTAAGGCCGAACTTCACCAGATGACGGTCAAGAACGGCGTCATGGAAATGCGGGCGGTCAAGGGAGGCTTGGAGGTGCCGGCTTCCGGAACGGTCAAGCTGAAGCCCGGCGCTTATCATCTCATGTTCATGGATTTGAAGCATCTGCCCAAAAAGGGAGAGAGCTTTGCCGGGACGTTGACCTTCGAAAAAGCGGGCAAGGTGAACGTCACCTTCGATGTCACCGGTATGGGCGGCCCCACGACTGGCGACAGCATGGGTTCGATGAAAGGGCATGATTCAATGATGGGCGGCGGCATGAAGTCCATGAAGCCGATGAAAGGCATGGGGGACTGATCGCCGCCGCTTTGCGTCCTCGCCCGCGCCATGCGAAAAGAAGGCGTTGACAGGACGGTAAGGGGCGATGACGGAAGCGGGTGACAATGAGCGGCGGAGCTTTCTCGTCGGCCAGACGGAAATGGCCGCCCGGCCGCTCGAACCGGCGCTCTATCTCGTCGCCACCCCGATCGGCAATCTCGGCGACATCACCCTGCGCGCGCTGGAAACGCTCGCCGCCGCCGATATCCTCGCCGCCGAGGACACGCGGGTCACGCGCATCCTGCTCGACCGCTATTGCATCAGGAAGCGCGCCGTCGCCTACCACCAGCACAACGAGGTCGAGGCTGGAGAACGGCTGCTTGCGTCGTTGAGAGAGGGAAAGAGTGTCGCCCTCGTCTCCGACGCCGGCACGCCGCTCGTCTCGGATCCCGGCTATCGGTTGGTCGTGATGGCTCAGGAGGAAGGGCTGCGCGTCGTTCCCATCCCCGGCGCATCGGCTCCGCTCGCCGCTCTCGCGGCGTCGGGCCTGCCGTCCGACACCTTCCTTTTCGCCGGCTTCCTCCCGTCGAAGGCGGGGCAGCGCCGCGCCCGGCTGGAGGAACTCAAGGCCGTTCCCGCGACGCAAATCTTTTTCGAATCGCCGCACAGGCTGGCGGAAAGCCTTGCTGCCATGGCGGCCCTTTTCGGCGGCGAACGCAACGCCGTCGTTGCGCGGGAATTGACCAAGGCTTTCGAGGAAATTCGCCGTGGAACATTGGCGACGCTTGCCGGGCATTATGCCGAAGCGGGTGCGCCAAAGGGCGAAATCGTTGTCCTTGTGGCGCCGCCGCAGCCGCTGGAAGTCGTGGACGAGGCCGAAACCGATCGGCTTCTCCTGTCGCTCGCAGGGGAGATGGCGGCGTCGCGCGCCGCGGCGGAAGCGGCGCGGATGACTGGCCAGCCGAAACAGGCGCTCTACCGCCGCCTCATTGAGTTGAAGGAAGGCGGTAGGGATGCAAAGTGATGCCCGCCGCGCCCGCTACCGCGCCTATCGCAAGGGCCATCGCGGCGAGTTCGTCGCCTCGCTGGCGCTGCTCCTCAAGGGCTACCGTGTGGTGGCGCGGCGCTTTCGCACCAAGGCCGGGGAAATCGACCTGATCGCCCGGCGCGGCGACCTCATCCTCGTGGTCGAGGTGAAGGTGAGACCGACCCTGCTTCAGGCGATGGAGGCGATTACGGTGACGGCGGAACGACGGATCGAGGCGGCGGCCGACATCTGGCTCTCCCGGCAGGCCGATCACGCCCGGCTTTCGGTCCGTTTCGACATGATCGCCGTGCTGCCGCGACGCTGGCCGGTGCATGTGCCCAACATCTTCCAGGCACGCTATTGACGGGCCGGGAAGCCCTATCGACAGGCGCATATCCGCCCTTTGCCTTTCGGAAAAATCGGACTAAGAAGCGTCGAGTTCGCCCGCACCCATAGGTTCGACGGAGATTGTTTCGCAATGACCATCATCACGGAAACGCCAAAGCTGATCACCGTCTTCGGCGCTTCGGGCTTTATCGGCCGTCATGTGGTGCGGTCATTGGCGAAACGGGGCTATCGCATCCGCGCCGCCGTCAGGCGCCCCGATCTCGCCCTGCATTTGCAGCCGCTCGGCGGCGTCGGCCAGATCATGGCCGTCCAGGCCAATCTACGCTACCGTTGGTCCGTCGATCGCGCCGTCGAGGGCGCGGATTATGTGATCAATCTCGTCGGCATCCTGTCCGAATCCGGCCGCCAACGCTTTGCAACCGTGCAGGATTCCGGCGCAAGGGCGGTGGCGGAGGCGGCCCGCGCCGCCGGCGCGCCGCTGACGCACATGTCCGCCATCGGGGCCGACGTGAATTCGCCCTCCAATTACGCGCGCACCAAGGCGCGTGGCGAGAACGCCGTATTTGAGACGCTTCCCGACGCGGTCGTCTTCCGTCCCTCGATTGTATTCGGTCCCGAAGACAGTTTCTTCAACCGTTTCGCCGCGATGGCGCGAATTTCGCCTTTCCTGCCGCTGATCGGCGGCGGCGAGACGAAGCTCCAGCCCGTCTATGTCGGCGATGTCGCCGAGGCGGTGGCCCGCTCCGTCGACGGCAATGTCGCAAGGGGAAAGGCCTATGAACTTGGCGGCCCGCAAATTCTCACCTTCCGCCAATGTATGGAAGAGATGCTGCCGGTAATCGGTCGCAAGCGGATGCTGGTCTCCGTCCCGTTCTCGGTGGCGAGTATGCAGGCGGCCGTGCTCGGCCTCCTGCCGAATGCGCCCTTGACGGCGGACCAGGTGACGCTGCTGCGCTACGACAATGTCGTGTCGGCCGCGGCCGAGAGTGAGGGCCGCACGCTGCCCGCCCTCGGGATCACGCCGGAGACCGTGGCGGCGATCCTGCCGTCCTATCTCTGGCGCTATCGCGCGGCCGGCCAGTTTAGCCGCACCTTTGCGGCCTGATTGGGGCGCAGCCTCAGGCGGCGGAAAATCAGCCCCAGATGAAGAGCGCGGCGAGCCCGACGATACCGACGACGAGCCGCCACCATCCGAACAGCGAATAGCCGCGCTTGGAGACAAAATCGAGGAGCGTGCGCACGACGACGAGCGCCACCACGAAAGCCGCCACGAAGCCGATGGCGATGAGCGCCAGGTCGGACGAGTGCAACTCGTGCCGGTTCTTGTAGAAATCATAGACGAAGGCGCCGACCATGGTCGGGATGGCGAGGAAGAAGGAGAATTCCGCCGCCGCGCGCTTGTCCACCCCCATCAGCATCGCGCCGACAATGGTCGAGCCGGAGCGTGACGTGCCCGGTATCAGCGACAGGCATTGGAAGAAGCCGATGCCGAGATAGAGCCAGTAGGGGAATTTTTCGACATTGTGATAGGTGGGCTTGAGATCCATCCTGTCCACCCATAGGAGAATGACGCCGCCGAGGATCAGCATGATGCAGATCAGCTTCGGCGTCTCGAACAGCACCGTCTCGATGAAATCGTGCAGCAACACGCCGATCACGGCGGCAGGGATGAAGGCGAGCAGGATGCCGGCGACGAATTTCTGTGTCTGGCGGCTGCTCGGCAGCGTTACGAGCATTTGCCACAGTTTGCCGAAATAGACGGCGACGATTGCCAGAATGGCGCCGAGCTGGATCAGGATTTCGAAGGTCTTGCCTGCCGATTTGAAGCCGAGAAAATGGCTGGCGAGAAGAAGGTGCCCGGTCGAGGACACGGGAATGAATTCCGTCAACCCCTCGAGAATGCCCAGCGTGACGGCGTCGAAGACCGGCTGGTGTTCCATGGCTCTTCTCCTGGACCGAACCGCCTAAGGGCGTTGCTTGTCACGGCGGCCAACTCACCCTATAGGGTCTTGGCGCACAGTCGGCCGAATCTTCCTCGTGAATCGGACCGCTGAGATTTACCGGCCTCTGCCTGCAAAAGCCAGATAGCACCTCCGGACCCCTGATGCTGACGCTGTTTCATCAACCCCTCTTCGCCAATTGCCGTTTCGTCAGGCTCTGCTTCGCGGAATATGGCGAGGACCTGGCTTTGATCGAGGAACGGCCCTGGACGCGCCGCAAGGAGTTTTTGGCGCTCAACGCCGCAGGGACACTACCCGTCCTCCTGGCCGAGGGCGACGTGCCGATTGTGGGAGCCAATGTCATCGCGGAATATCTTGACGAGACACGCGGCGTCCTGAAACGCGACAAGCGGCTCCTCGCCGAAAACCCGATGGAACGGGCGGAAATCCGCCGCCTCGTCGACTGGTATCTCGGCAAGATGGAAGGCGAAGTCACCCGTCATCTGGTGCGCGAACGCGTGATCAAGCCTTATATGGACCGTGAACAGGGCGGCGGCTCGCCGGATTCCACCGCGATTCGCGCGGCGCGCTCCAACATCAAGCAGCATATGAAATATACGAATTGGCTCGCCGGCACGCGCAACTGGCTCGCCGGGACGCGCATCACCTATGCCGACATGGCTGCTGCCGCGGCGCTTTCGGTGCTCGACTATCTCGGCGAGATCGAGTGGAACGACCATCCCGCCGCGCGCGAATGGTATACAAGGCTGAAGTCGCGGCCCTCCTTCAGGCCGCTTCTGGCCGAACGCGTGCGCGGCCTTCAGCCCGCATCGCATTATGCCGATCTCGATTTCTGACGGGGCGACAATCCGTCCACGCGGCGGCAAGGCTCCATCGATGCGCGATTTTATCGCCAGGGAAGCGGCTGCCGTCGGTTTCGATGTCTGCCGAGTCGTCCGGCCGGGCGCAATTGAAAACGCGCCAGCAAAGCTGAAGCGATTTCTCGCCGACAATTTTCACGGCACGATGGGCTGGATGGCGGAGACGGCCGAGCGCCGCGGCGATCCGCTAACGCTCTGGCCGGACGTGAAAAGCATCATCATGCTCGGCATGAATTACGGCCCGGAACACGATCCTCTGGCGGTTCTGGCTGAAAGGGATCGCGGCGCGATCTCGGTCTATGCGCAGAACCGCGATTATCACGACGTAGTCAAAGGCAAACTCAAACAGGTCGCCGGCAAGCTTGCCGCCCGAAGCGGCGCCGAGGTGAAGGTTTTCGTCGACACCGCGCCGGTGATGGAAAAACCGCTCGCCGCAGCCGCCGGGATCGGCTGGCAAGGCAAGCACACCAACCTCGTCAGCCGTGAATTCGGCTCCTGGCTCTTCCTCGGCTCGATCTTCACCGCGGCTGAACTGGAGTCCGATTTGCCGGAGACGGATCATTGCGGCTCCTGCCATGCCTGTCTCGACATCTGTCCGACCAAGGCCTTTCCCGCGCCCTACCGTCTCGATGCGCGGCGCTGCATCTCCTATCTCACCATCGAACACAAGGGGCCGATCCCGCATGAGTTCCGCCAAGCGATCGGCAACCGCATCTATGGCTGCGACGATTGCCTCTCTGTCTGTCCCTGGAACAAGTTCGCCCGCACCGTATCGGAAGCGAAGCTTGCGCAGCGCGCCGAGCTTCAGGCGCCGCACCTAGCCGACCTGCTGCAATTGGACGATCCGGCCTTCCGGCTTTTCTTCTCCGGTTCGCCCGTCAAGCGGATCGGCCGCGACCGCTTTGTCCGCAACGTGCTGATCGCCGCCGGCAATAGCGGTGAGGCTGCGCTTGTTCCGCGCTGCGAAAGCCTGCTCGACGATCCGTCTGCGCTGGTGCGCGGCGCGGCCATATGGGCGTTGTCGCGGCTTCTTTTGCCGCAGGCGTTTGCCGGATGCGCGCGTGAACATCGCGCGAAGGAAACGGACCAGGACGTGATCGCCGAATGGGATGCAGCAAGCCGCGCGGGAGACAAGGAATGACCGAAAACTATTTCCTCTTCGGCGCGGGCTATTCGGCGCGCGCCTTCGCACGCCGCATAGCCGGCAAGGCGAAGATCGCGGGGACCACCCGCTCGAACGAGAATTTCGACCTCCTGCGCGAGGCTGGCATTAGGCCTTTCCTTTTTGACGGAACGCATGTCGGCGACGATCTTGCCGCACCATTGGCCGAGACGACGCATCTCGTCCTGTCGGCTGCGCCCGGCGATGAGGGCGATCCCGTGCTCTCCGCCGCGCGGCCGCTTCTGATGAAAGCGATGCCCGCCTTGCAATGGGTCGGCTATCTCTCGACCGTCGGTGTCTATGGCTTTCACGATGGCGCCTGGGTGGACGAGGAGAGCGCATGCCGGCCGACCTCGAAACGCTCGCGCCAGCGCGTCGAGGCGGAAAAGGCCTGGCTCGATTTCGGCAAGGAGAGGGACGTGCCGGTGGCGATCCTGAGGCTTGCCGGCATTTACGGTCCGGGCCGCAACGGCTTCATCAATCTGGAAAGGGGAACAGCGCGGCGTATCGTCAAGCCGGGTCAGTATTTCAACCGCATCCATGTCGAGGACATTGCCGGATCGCTGGAATTCCTCGCCGACCGCCGGATGGGCGGCATCTTCAACATCGGCGACGACGAGCCCGCGCCGGCGCCCGATGTCGTCGCCTTCGCGGCGAGGCTGATGGGCGTCGCGCCGCCGCCCGAAATCCCCTTCGAGGAAACCGAGATGACGCCGATGGCGCGCTCCTTCTATGGCGACAACAAGAAGGTCTCCAACCGCAAGATCAAGGCGTCCGGCTACCGTTTCGCCTATCCCGACTATCGCACCGCCTTCACCCGCATGTGGAACGAAGGGAACTGGCGCTGATCTGCTTCCCCGGCCTATCCTCTCCAACCGCTCTCAAAGAGGATTGTTGCGGGCGTCGATCGCCGCGAAGAGCAGCGAAAAGCCGGATGTCAACAGCGAAATCCCGACCAGCAATCCGATCGCCCAGATCGCCGAAAGCGGTAGGCTGAAGACCAGGATCAAAGCCAGCACGATGTCGATCACGCCCGACAGCACGACCAGCCAGAATCGGCCCGTCGAGCTGCGGAACGCCCTCGCTATGGCGAAGTTCATAAATCCCGACAGGACGAGGAAGATCGCAAGAAGCCATGTCAGCGTGATCGCGCCGTGGAGGGGAAAGATGATGAAGGACAGGCCGAGTAGGGTTGAGATCACCGCGAGCGCGAGATTGGCCCAGAAACCGGGAGCCGCATAGGCCCTGACGGCCGAGATGATCCCGAGGATGCCGCCGATCACCAGCACCCAGCCCACGAAAAGCGTCGTGGCAAGCGTCGCCGCAAACGGCGCAACAATGGCAAGAATCCCGACGATGATCGCGATTACGCCCTGGATCGCATAGCTTTTCCAATGGTCACGCAAATGGCGCTGCAGGCGCGTTTCCGTGGCTGCGGCTGGAAAGGAGGTAGGCATGGTCGACCTCGCTGATTGTCCCTCTTAAAGCCGCGGGGCATCCCCGATGGCTGCGCGCAGCTTACAGGAAATGGCGGCTCCTCGCCATTGGCCGGCTATCGCGGCGTGGCGACAGCGACGGCTTCTTCCTCGATCGGCACGATCGGCGTCGGGACGTCGCACGTTTTGACAGGCGCCTTGCAGAGATCGGCGATGATGCAGCGCTCGCATTCGGGCCGTCTCGCCTTACAGACATAGCGGCCGTGCAGGATCAGCCAGTGATGCGCGTGGCGCAGATATTCCGGCGGGATGATGCGCAGGAAGCCTGCCTCGACCTCCTCCGGCGTCTTCCCCGGCGCCAGAAGCAGCCGGTTGCCGAGCCGGAAAATGTGCGTATCGACCGCGAGCGTCGGCTCGTCGAAGACATTGTTCAATACGACATTGGCTGTCTTGCGGCCAACGCCCGGCAGCGTCATCAGCGCCTCCCGGTCGTCCGGCACCTCTCCACCGAAATCGCGGACAAGCGCTTCGGAAAGCGCGGCGACATTCTTCGCCTTTGCGCGCCAGAGCCCGATCGTGCGGATGTATCGGCTGATTTCGGCCTCGCCCAGGGCCGCCATCTTCGCCGGCGTGTCCGCCCGAGCGAAAAGCGCCTTGGTGGCCTTGTTGACGCCGGCATCCGTCGCTTGTGCGGAAAGAACCACCGCCACCAGCATGGTGAAGGCGTTGGTGTAGTCGAGTTCGCTTTTCGGTTCGGGGCGCTGGAGCGAGAAGCGGCGGAATATCTCGTGGATTTCCTCCTTTGTGTAGGGAATGCGCTTGCGCCCAGGATTGGCCCTCTTCGCGCCGGCTTTTTTGCTTTCCGAACTCTGCGCCTGGCGCATGGACGGTAACGCTCTTTTGCTATTCAGTTTTTCCATTCGCTTCCTATAATCTTTGGAATGCAGGATTTGAACGCTGCCGACGAACCCTTTTTCCGCGCGTTGCTGACACCGCATCGGTCGCTGGGCCGGACGGGTTTTTTCATCCTCATGGGCGTGCTCGCCTTCGCCTGCCTGACCACCGGCATGCTTTTCCTGGTGGATGGCGCCTGGCCGATCCTCTGCTTCTGCGGCCTCAATTTCGTCGGGGTCTATATCGCCTTTCGCCTCAACTATCGTGCTGCCCGCGTGCATGAGGAAGTGGCGCTCTCGCGCACCAGCCTCGATATCCGCAAGGTGGCGGCTTCTGGCCGCGCCGAGGAACATCGCTTCAACCCGTTCTGGACGCGCTTTTCGGTCAGCCGGCATCAGGAGATCGGCATAACCGGCATGGCGGTGGAGGCGCGCGGCGAAAGCGTGCCGATCGGCTCCTTCCTCAATCCCGACGACCGGGAGAGCTTCGCAACCGCATTTTCCCATGCGCTTGCCACGGCCAAGGGCCGCTGATTCCTCTTCGGAGACAACCGTGCCGGGAGTTGTCAGGAAACGGGTGGGAAATTACCCTCCACCGCTCGATATTGCGGTTAATCAGATAGAACCGCGATGGAGGCGGATATGAACGCACAGACCGCAATCCTAGAAAAAGACATCACGCCCACTGGCGACGATTACGAAATCGTGCGCCGCTGCATCGAGAAGATCAGCCTGGATTACCGCAACCAGCCCTCGCTGGAGGCGCTTGCGGAAGCGGTGGGCGATACGCCGACGGGCTTGCAGAAGCTCTTCACGCGCTGGGCTGGCCTCAGCCCCAAGGGATTCCTGCAGGCCGTCACGCTCGACCACGCCCGCCGCCTGCTCGACGAGGGCGCGCCGCTCCTCGACGCCGCCTATGAGGTGGGCATGTCGGGCCCCGGCAGGCTGCACGACCTTTTCGTGACGCATGAGGCGATGTCGCCGGGCAATTACAAGACGCGCGGCGCCGGGCTGACCATTCGCTACGGCTATCACGTGTCGCCCTTCGGCATCGCCCTGGTGATGGTGACGGAGCGCGGCCTGGCCGGCCTTGCCTTCGCCGATCCGGGCAAGGAGCGTGAGACCTTTGCCGATATGTCGGGCCGCTGGCCGAACGCCACCTATATCGAGGACATCGCCGCGACGGCGCCTTACGCCGGACGCATTTTCGATCCGGCGCGCTGGCGCTCCGAGCAACCGCTGCGGGTTGTCCTGATCGGCACCGATTTCCAGGTGAGGGTCTGGGAGGCGCTGCTCCGCATTCCCATGGGGAAGGCCTGCGCCTATTCCGAGATATCGAAGGAGATCGGCGCGCCGAAGGCATCCCGCGCGGTAGGAGCGGCGATCGGCGCCAATCCGATTTCCTTCGTCGTGCCGTGCCATCGCGCGGTCGGCAAATCCGGCGCGCTAACCGGCTACCATTGGGGGCTGACGCGCAAGCGGGCCATTCTCGGCTGGGAAGCCGGGCAGGTGGGAGGATGCTGAAGCTGGACATTCCGGGCCGGCGTCTGCGCGCCGGCTCTTTGAGAACGCCCCAATGTCACCCGGCCGGCAGGTCGCGCCTTGCGTTCCGGTATTCCTTCACGACGATATCGGTGAGCTCCTGGATGGAGGTGTCCGCCGTCGGCTTGTCGAAGGTGATCTTGCCGCCTTCGATCAGATTGACGCGATCGCAGACGTCGAAAATTTGCGCGTAATTGTGCGCGATGATGATGACGCCGACCTCGCCCTGCTGCTTCAACCGCTGGATCACGTCGAGGATAAGGGCGGATTCCTTCACGCCCATCGCCGCCGTCGGCTCGTCGAGAAGCAGAACCTTCGCCTGTTGATAGACCGAGCGCGCCACTGCGATGGCCTGCCTCTGCCCGCCCGAAAGCTTCGCCACCGGCACATCCACGGACGGGATGCGAACGCCCATGCGGTTGAGCTGCTCGATCGCCTGCTCGCGCATCTTGCGGTCGTTGAGGATGCCGAGAAAACCGCCGAAGACTGGTTCCCGCCTCAGGAACATGTTGCGATAGACATTGACCTCGTTGATCAGCGCCAGGTCCTGGAACACGACCTCGATGCCGAGCGCGCGCCCCTGGCTGACGGACCGCAGCGTCACCGGCTTGCCCTCGAAATAGAGCTGCCCGGATGTCGGCTGGTGAAAGCCGGTCAAGATCTTGATCAGCGTTGATTTGCCCGCGCCATTGTCGCCGAGAAGACCGAGCACCTCGCCCTTACGAAGGGTGAGGTTGATGTCGCGCAGCGCCGTCACCTGCCCGAAGGATTTGGAGACGTGCTCGGCGCGCAGCACTTCCTGGCCTTTGGTCGTTCCGTTCATCAGAGGCCTCCACGGTCGCGCAGCAGCGCAAGCCTGATATTCACGGCCATGGTGACGAGGATCGCCGCGCCGAGGATCATGTCGAACGTATAGGCGCTGACGCCGAGCAAGGTGAAGCCGTCGGTCAAGATGCCGAGCACGACCGAGCCGATGAGCGCGCCGATGACCGTGCCGAGACCGCCGGTCAGGAGCGTGCCGCCGATCACCGCCGCCGCGATGGCCATGAACATGATTTGCGAGCCGCCGGCAAGCGGATCGACGGAGCCGATGCGGAAACAGTCGATGATGCCGGCGAAACCGCCGAGAATGCTGCAAAGGATGAAATTGCCGGTCTTGATGGCGCGGACCGGAATGCCGACCTCGGCCGAGCCGACGAGATTGCCGCCGGTCGCGACCGTGTGCAGGCCCCACCGGGTCTTCTTCAGCACGAACTGAAAGACGATGGCGATGGCGAGCGCCCAGGCCAGTTCGGCAAGCGGATTGGCGCCGAAAACCGCGGCAAAGGTCGGGCCTGCCTGAGGCTGGACCGGGAAGCCGCCGGAGATCGTAAGCGTGAAGCCGTTGATCAGGAACAGCGTGCCGAGCGTGGTTACGAAGGAGGGAACCTCGAGAATGGTGGTGACGAGGCCGTTGACGAGGCCGACAACGCCCGCCGCGCCGAGACCGGCGATGACGGCCAGCCACCATGGCGCTCCCGCCTGTGCGGTGAAATACATGACGAACGGCGTCAGCGCATAGACCATGCCGACGGAAAGATCGACCTCGCCGCAGACGAGCACCAGCACTTCGCCGGCGGCGATGATCGCCGTGGTGCCGGAATATTGGACAAGGTTCTGCAGATTGGCCTTCGACAGGAAGGCGCTGCTCGACCATTGGAAATAGATCGTCAGCAAAATGCCGGCGATCAGGATGCTTGCTTCGCGATAGCGCAGGATGAAGGCGCCCGCGCGCCTCCATACGCTCTTGTCGCGCCCGTTGGCTGCCGGTTTGGAAACAGTCGCCGCCGGGCGGCTTTTCTCAGGATCGTTCATTCGCAAAAAGCCTGCCCGGCTCGATTGTTACAAGATCAGCCCGCGATCGAGGCCGGCCGCTTCAGGATCTTCTCTTCCTTGGAGTTGCCCTCGTAACGGCTCTGCGTCTTGCGGTAAGGCTCGACGCCATCCTTGGTGACGAATTTCAGGCCGGTATTGATCTCCGCCGGTCCGCTCAACCCGCCCGAGGCGAGGAAGATGAACATCTCCATCACCGTGTAGAAGCCCTGCAGATAGGGCTGCTGGTCGATAGTGAAATCGAGATGGCCCTGGGCGATGAAGTCCAGCGTCTGCGGCAGGAGATCGAAGCCGCCCGCGCGCACGCCCTTGGCATGAAGGCCATATTTCTCCATCGTCTTGCCGACGGCCATGGTCGAGCCGGCGTCGACGGCGAACATGCCCTTCACGTCCTTGTGGCCGACATAATAGGCATCGACACGGCTGACTTCCTCGTTGACCGTCGGGCCGGTGGCGATTTCGGCGAGGGTGATCTTCTTGCCCGAGGCCTTGATCGCGTCGCGGGCGCCGTCGAGGCGCGGCTGGATGTTGAGCTGGCCGGGCGTGGCGATGAAGCCGACCACTTCGCCCTCGTCGACGAGGCTGACGATGCGCTCGCCGAGCGACTTGCCGGCGGCGTAGAGGTCCTGGCCGATATAGGCGAGACGCTTGTTGTCCTTGGTGTCGGCATTATAGGCGAAGACCGGGATGCCGGCCTTGAGCGCCCGCTCGACAGGCTCGTTGAAAGCATGCTGATCGACGAGGCAGACGGCGATCGCATCCGCTTTGGCGGCGATGGCCGCGTTCATCGAATTGACCATCTGCGAGGCGACGGATGTCTGTGAGCCGGTCCATTGGTAGGTGCAGCCGAGCAGCGAGCAGGCGTCGGCGATACCGTATTGGGTCGGCACGAAGAACGGGTTCGTCGTCACATGGTTGACGAACACGAATTTCCATTTCGGATGGCTGGGGAAATTGCCGTTTCCGCCGGCGGCTTCCGCGAGCGACGGCAGGCCGGCGGCTCCGAGCGCGCCCATCGCCATGGCGAGCGCGCCAGATCCCTTCAGCAAGCCGCGGCGGCTTGGCGCAAGGGCATCGCTTGTTTCGATTTTGTCTTCCGTGATGTCTTTGGACATTGCTGTCTCCTCCATGATGCCTGGATCGAGGGGTCACGCCTCTTCCCTCGCCGGAAATCCGTGGCCGCCTCCGCGACTTGCACAATAAGCGATTTTACGCCGATGGCTAGTATTAATCCTATTAATATAATCAAATAAATTTCCGCCCTGCGCAACATCTGTTGGACAGCGGCATCAATGGCCCTCCTCCTGACGGCGCCCGCTCGAACACGGTTGCCAGATCCGGCGGTGGCTGACTGAGGGTTGAAGCTTAACGCCGCATCGGCAGCCGCTGCAATCTCTCCTTATGGATTTTCTAGTGCGGGTTTGATCGGTCGAAAGGCGAAAATGGAAGGATCGACTCAGAGCCTGCCGATCCGCTGCACGAGCATCGCGAAGAAGGCTTCATGCTCGACATCGCGCATGACCAGCGCGTTCTTCGGCCGGTCCGTGACGCCCCACCAATCGACCACCGTCATGCCGAGCGTCAGTTCCGATATGGTCTCGATCGCGACGTTGCATTCCCGTCCGTTGAAGAGTTCAGGGGCAAGGAGATAGGCGATCACGCAAGGGTCGTGCAGCGGTCCGCCCTCGCCGGCATATTTCTCCTTGTCGAACCGTTCGGAGAAGCCGAGCATCTCCGCGACCGCGATGCCCGGCCGGTTGCCGAGGCCGCGAAAGGCGGCGATCCGCGCCGGCGAGGTGAGCGCCTTGTGGGTCACGTCGAGCGGCATCATGACGGTCGGTATGCCGGAACGGAAGACGATGTCGGCGGCGTGCGGATCGACATGGATATTGAATTCGGCCGCCGGCGTGATGTTGCCGCCTTCGAAGAAGCCGCCGCCCATCATCACCAGTTCCTTGACGCGTGGGGCGATGCGCGGCTCGCGGATCAGCGCCAGCGCGATATTGGTCAGCGGGCCGAGCGTCGCCAGCGTGACCGCGCCGCTTTCCTCGCGCATAAGCGTCTCGACGATGAAATCGACCGCGTATTGCTGGCGCAGCTTCATTTCCGGCTCGGGCAGGTCAGGGCCGTCGAGCCCCGTCTTGCCATGGACATGCTCGGCGGTGACGAGAGGGCGCGTGAGCGGCCGGATCGCGCCGGAATAGACCGGCGTTTCGGGCTTTCCGGCCAGTTCGCATATTTTGAGCGCGTTCTTTTCCGTCAGCGCCAGCGGCACGTTTCCGGCGACCGCCGTGATGCCCAGGATTTCGAGTTCGGGGCTTGCCAGTGCAAGCAGGATGGCGACGGCGTCGTCCTGCCCCGGATCCGTGTCGATGATGATCTTCCGAACTGCCGCCATGCCTGCCCCTGAGCTTCCAGAATTCACGTCTTGAATTCGTTTTTCGGGCGGACCATATCAGGGTCAGACGGGAAAATGCCATCAGGGTTTTTCCGTTTCCACGTCGCTCTTTGAGGACCGGAACATGTCAAGAATGACGCCATTTTCGAGCCCGCTGCTTCTGGGCTTCGATTCCATGGAAAAGACGCTGGAACGTCTGGCGAAGACCGGCGACGGTTATCCGCCTTACAATATCGAGAGGCTGCGCAGCGACGGCGAGGCGGTGAGGCTCAGGATAACGCTCGCGGTAGCGGGCTTTGCCGAAAGCGATCTCGACGTCTCGACCGAAGAAAACCAGCTGGTCATCAGGGGCAAGCAGACCGACGAGGAAGAACGGGACTATCTGCATCGCGGCATCGCCGCGCGGCAGTTTCAGCGGTGTTTCGTGCTTGCCGACGGCATGCGCGTCGTCGGGGCCGAACTCCGGAACGGGCTTCTGTCGGTCGATCTCGACCGTCCCGAGCCCCAGCGCCTCGTACGGAAGATCAACATATCGGTGAAGGACTGACCCTTGCCGATGGCTCTATGCGGACCGGTTCATCGAAGAACGGCCGCTGAAGGAGGCTTGAAATGACCGAACATGACAATCCCAAAATCAGCTTGACCGAAACGCAGCTCGCTCATCTCGGCGAAGGCGTGGTCGCCTATCTGCGCGAGATCGACAGCGACGAATTGAAGGGCCGCTTCGGCAATCTGCCGGAATTGCAGCCCGGCACCAAGCTTTGGGCGCTGTTCGCCGCGAACGGCCAACCGATCCTGCTTTCCGACACCCGCGCAACCGCGCTTGCCGGCGCGATGGAAAACGACCTCACGCCGGTCAGCATCCATTGATTCGATCCGTGACTTTGTCGCGATCTTCTCTCCCGGGGATCGCGGCGCTATCCAATCATCTGATGAGGTTGTCACTTCAGATGGCGGCCTCGATCAGGAACGGACCTTTCCGGGAAAGCGCGGCCCCGAACAGGCGGATGAAATCTTCCGCTGTCTCGGCCCGTCCGGCCTCGACGCCCATTCCCTTCGCAAGCGAACACCAGTCGAGCGCGGGATCCTCGATTTCCAGCATCCGCCTCGCATTGCGCCCGAAATCGTTGACGCCGACATTGCGCATCTCGCCTTTCAGGATGGCGTAGCCGCGGTTGGAATAGACGATCGTCACCACGTCGAGATTTTCGCGCGCCTGTGTCCAGAGCGCCTGAAGCGTGTACATGCCGCTCCCGTCGGCCTGAAGCCCGATCACCTTGCGGTCCGGGCAGGCGACCGCCGCGCCTGTCGCCAACGGAATGCCGATGCCGATGGCGCCGCCGGTAATCGGCAGATGGTCGTGCGGCGCCGCGGTCGCCGCCAATTCGGAAAAGCGCCGGGTCGACGTGATGCCCTCGTCGCAGACGATGGCGCCTTCGGGAAGCGCGCGCGCCATGGCGACCGCGATTGCATCCGATGTAAGCGCGCCGGTAGGGGCCGGCAAATCAGGCGCCGTATAGGGATGGATGCCTGAGGGGCGCAGGCTGCCGACGCCGAGTTCATCGGCCAGCATGGCGAGCGCTGCGGCAAGATCGTGCTCCTGTCCGGCCAGTTCGAGGATCCTGCAGCCCTCCGGCAACAGCGTCCCCGGTTTTCCCGGATAGGCGAAGAAGGCGACGGGCGCGGTTCCGCCGATCAGGACGACGCTGTCGAACTCCTTCAGCGCGCGCAGGGCATGATCGACGGGATAGGGCACGACAGCGGGCGTGACCCGGCCCGCTCCGCGTTCCCAGCGCGCCGCGCGCTGGGTGAGAAGAGCGGCGCCCGTTCCCGCCTCGATTTTGCCCGCGACTTCGAGCGCGGCGGCGCGCATCGCGGTGCCCCCGAGAATGATCGCCGGTTTGCGGCCGCTGCGTAGCAGGCCGGCCGCCTCCCTGACCTTTACGGCGTCCGCCTTCGGTCGCGCCGGAACGGTGACTGGTGTCGGAGCCTCGCCTTCATGTCCGCTCCATGCCGCGTCGGCGTGCAGGATGAGAGTCGCGACGCCCGGGTGGGCGAGCGCCGCGAGATAGGCTTCCTCCGTCATAGCGCGAATCTCGTTCGCCGTCGTCGCCCGTCCCACCCAACAGGACATCGGCCTCGCAAGGCTGTCGATGTCGCTCGTCAGCGGCGCGTCATACCTGAGGTGATAGGTGGCGTGATCGCCGACGATATTGATCATCGGCGTGCGCGCGCGCCGCGCGTTGTGGAGATTGGCAAGGCCATTCGCCAGGCCCGGCCCGAGATGCAGCAGCGTCGCGGCAGGCTTGTCGGCCATGCGTGCATAGCCGTCGGCCGCGGCCGTCACCACGCCTTCGAACAGGCCGAGGACGCAGCGCATCTGAGGCTTGCGGTCGAGCGCCGCGACGAAATGCATCTCCGATGTTCCGGGATTGGCGAAACAGACATTGATCCCGTTGGCGAGCAATGTATCGCAGAGGAGATCGGCGCCGTTCATAATTGATCCTCCATGGTTCTCAGGCGGTGTAAGACATGTGATCACCCGTCTGCTCAGGCCTGCTCTCGTCAACGAAGCTGTCCGGTAACAAAGACGCGGCCCCCGTTCGAGGGCCAAGGGCGAGGCGTCTGGCGGTTCAGCCGAAATAGCGCCGGAACAAGGTTCGCCATGCCGCGTCGTCGCCTTTCCATTCGCTCTCGTCCTGCTGAATCCTGGCGACCGTGATCCCTTCGCTGCGCACGCTTTCGAATGTCGGCGCGCTGCGTCCGCTATAGGTGACAAAGACCATCTCGCACGGCCTGCCGAGCGCGTTCTCGGCGCTCCGCTTCAAGGCTCGCGTGTTTCCCTGCGTAAACGTGAAGCCGCCGCCCTTTTCATAGTCGCAGCCGAGCACGGAAGGTAAATTGTTCTGCGTGTTGGAGACGATGAAGACGACGCGTTCCTTGTTCCTGAGATCGTCGAAGGAATTGAAAAACCGCTTGTACTTTTCGCCCGTCAGGCCGAACGTCCCCTCGACGTCTATAATCCGTCGTTGGCGGAAATCATGCCAGAAGAACGCGCCGCGCTTTTCCCAGAAAAATGTGCCTTCCTGGTTATATGCTGACAATTCCAGCGGCGACGTCGGAAAGCGGTCGCCCGAACCGATCCATTCCGCCATTCTGGCAATAGGGCAGATGAGCCAGTCGAAGGGAAGGCGCTTCGGCATCAAATTGTCGCCGGTCAGTGCCGAGAGCGCCCCGGCATTCTGCTTGATCTGATGCGCGCTCTGGCAGGACGATCCGAGGCTGACGACAGCCAGTTTCTCTCCGACGGCTGACATCGCTTCTACGCGGGCTCGAAGGTGGGAACGATCTCCATCTCGGGCACCAGCACAAGCCCCTTGTCCGTGATCCTGATTTCGGGGATGACCGATAGCGGGATGAGGTTGAAGCCCATATAGGGGATCGTGCAGCCGGCTTTTCTCCACTCCTCCTTCATCTGTTTCACTTCTTCGGCGACTTCAGTGACGCGCTTGTCGGAGAGTAATCCGGCAATCGGCAGTTCCACCATAGCCGTCACCTTGCCGTCCATGACAACACACACCCCGCCCTGCTTCTCCTCGATGGCGCGGAGCGCGACCTGCATGTCCGCCTCGTTTGTGCCGGCGATGATGACGTTGTGGCTGTCATGGCCGACCGAGGACGCGACCGCGCCGCGTCTCAGGTTGAAATTGGCGAGCAGACCATGCGCGACATTGCCCGCCGATTTGCCGTGACGCTCCACCACCGTGACGAAGCAGAGCCCGTGCCGGTCGAAATGGGTCTGCCAGTCATCCGCCGGGTCGAGTTTTATCGTTGCGTGACCGAGCGTGATGCCGGGCAGTTCGGTGCGGATCGTATGCGCGATCACCGGGCCGGAGGGAAGATCCGGCGTCAGCGTGATTTCTTTCGGTAATTTCACGGTGTGATAGGCCGCCTCGGGATAGCGATAGCGGCTGGAAAGGGCTTGGTCGAGCAACGGCGTGATCCTGCCATCCTCGACGACGAGTTCGCCGCCATACCAGGTGTTGACCGGCTTGTAGGCGTCGTCGAGAAGCACGATGTCGGCTCGCCTGCCGCCGCCGAAACCGCCGATCTCGCAATCCATGTTGAAGCGAGTGGCGCCGTGCAGCGAGCCCAGCGACCATGCCTGCTCCGGCTTCAGCCCGGCTTTCATCGCCTGCCGCGTCACCCAGTCCATGCCGAAAAGCATGAGGTCGTCGGCGTCGCGGTCGTCGGTGCAGACGGCGACCCGCTTATGCGAGGCGCCGAGTTCCGTGATCGTCTTGATCGCTTCGGGCAGGCTGTGCCAGGGCGTCGTCGGCGGGCCGCCGCGCAGAAAAATCCAGACGCCGGCTTCAAGAAGGTCGTCGGCGATGTCGCGGTCGATCGCCTCATGCGTGTCGGTGACGCCCGATGCCGCATAGGCGGCGACGAATTCGCGCCCGTAGACATGACCCGATACCGGCCGGCCCCGCTCCAGCGCGGCGGCGAGGATGGCGTGGCTGCGCTCGTCGCCCATGGCGACGGGAACGAAATCCATCTTCTCGCCCAGCGCCACCGCTTCCGGCCATTTATCGAACAGCGCCGCGATCTTTTGCGGCGTCAGATCGCCACCCGCCGTCTCCATCTCCGGTGAGGTCGCGGGCACCGTGCTCGGCACCGTCAGGAAGATGGAAAGCGGCGCCTCTCTTGCGTCCTCCAGCATCGCCTCGACGCCAGCGACGTCCATGACGTTGCCGATTTCGTGGCTGTCGCAGAAAATGGTGGTGGTGCCGTTCAGAAGCGCCGCCTCGGCATAGGCGCAGGCTGTCACCATGCTCGATTCGATATGGATATGCGGATCGACGAGGCCGGGCGCGAGAAGGCCGCCCTTCACGTCATAAATCTTCGTGCTCTGGCCTGTATAGGTTCCGGCAGGCTTGACCGCCGCGATGCGGCCGCCCGCAATCCAGACTTCCTTGCCGGAGAGAATCCGTTCCGAATAGGTCGAGAGAATGCGGGCATCGCGCAAGACGAGGTCCGGATCCGTGCGGCCGGAAGCGATATCGGCCAGGCGGCGCGTCATGGTCGAAAGCGGTTTGACGGAAAAGCGCGTCAGCGACGGCATGGTTCGGAGCCTCCACAACAGCTGATGTGACCCCGTCTTCTTGGGGGATCTACCGATGAGGTGTCTAACCCGGAACCGAAGCCAAGTGCAAAGGCTCTCCTACGACACGGTGGCTGCCTGTGTTTGCCTGGCCTTCGGCTGCCGGCCTTTCGGCGGCGCGCATGGCAGGCTCACCATGAACAGCGCGCCGCCGAGCCTGCTTTCCTCGACCCAGATGCGGCCGCCATGCTGCATCACGATGCGCTGTGAGATGGCGAGCCCCAGACCGGCTCCCTGCGGCTTGTCGTTCATCGTGTCGCCGAGCTGCCGGAAGCGTTCGAAAACGACCTCGCGATCCTTCGGCCGGATGCCTGGCCCGTTGTCGCCGACCGCGAGCTCAAAAGCCTCGCCAACGCGCGAGAGCGTGAGATAGGCTTTCCCGTCTCCTGCGCGCGCGAATTTGGCGGCGTTGCCGAGAAGATTGATGAGAACCTGCACAAGCCTGTCATGGTCGCCCAGGACATAAGCGTCCGACGCGTCGATCTCGACGCGGAGTACGACGCCGCTCGCGGCGAAGACCTGATCCATCGCCGCCGCCGATTCGTGCGCGATGGAGGCAAGATCAACCGGCGCATCCGCTCTCGGCATCGCGCCGGACGCCTCGATTTTCGAAAGGTCCAGCAGCTGGTTGATGAGCCGCGTCAGGCGCTCCGATTCGGCGATGACGATGCGCAGGAACTCGTGACGCTCGCCAAGCGTCAGGTCGGGATGGTCGCGCAGGATTTCCGAAAAGGCCCGGATCGAGGCGAGCGGCGTGCGCAGCTCGTGATTGACCGTGGCGACGAAGTCGTCCTTCAGGCGATCGAGAAGCTGCAGCCGGTCATTGGCTTGCTTCAGTTCCGCAGTGGCGGCTTCCAGCGCGCGCGACTTCTCCTCTAGCTGGCGATTGGCCACGATGACGCGCGACGTCTCGTCGAGGATGCGCATGATCTCGTCGACGCCGAGCGGCTCTTCCTCGACGATCGCATCCACCAGGACGCGGGCGGAAGCCGCGCCGATCACGCCGGCGAGGAGGCGTTCGTAGAAGAGCACTGTCTGCGTGTCGGCCTGGACGACCGTCCGCGCGTCGAGGCCTCGCTTCGCGGCCCACTCCGCATAGGCCGAGGCGGCTTTCTCCTTGCCGAGGAAGCGCGAGGCAAGCGACATCAGGTCCGGAATGAGCGCGGTTCGCCGCCAGATCTGCGCGGCGTCGCCCGGATGAACCGCTTCGACGAACATTGCCGCATGGGCGCGTTCGACCGGGCTCTGCCGGCCTGCCAGCGACACGCCGACAAAACAGGCGATATTGGCAAGAAGCGACCAGAACGTCCCATGCGTGACGGGATCGAGCCCCGCCAGCCCGAACAAGGCGTATGGCTTCAAGAGCGCGATGCCGAAAGGGCCATGGGCAATGAAATCCATCGTCAGGGCGCCGGACCGCGCGAAGGATGGAAAGAGCAGGGTGTAGACCCAGACAAGAAAGCCGACGGAAATGCCGGCAAAGGCGCCGGCCTTGGTCGCGCCGCGCCAGAAAAGCCCGCCTATGATCGCCGGCGCGAACTGGGCGACGGCGACGAAGGACATCAGCCCGATCGATACCAGCGCGAACTGGGCGCTGTCATGACGCATATAGAGATAACCCAGCCCCATGACGCCGATCATGACCAGCCTCCGCACCCACAGGAGCAGGCGGGTCAGGTCGGCCTTTTGTTCGAGACCGAGCGCCTTGACGCGCAAAAGAGCCGGCATGACCACGTCATTGCAGACCATCAGGCTGAGGGCGGTGGTTTCCACAACAACCATGCTCGCCGCGGCGGAGAGTCCCCCGAGGAAGGCGATCAGAGCGACCACGGGATAGCCGGAGGCGAGCGGGATCGCGAGCACCAGATTGTCCGGGTCGGTGTCGGTCGGCAGCATCATCCGCCCGGCAATCGCGATCGGCAGGATGAAGAGGTTGATGGCGAGCAGATAGAGCGGGAAGAGCCAGAGCACGCGATTGAGATGCCGCTCGTCGACATTCTCCACCACCATGATCTGGAACTGGCGCGGAAGGCAGAAGACCGCGACCATGGCCAGAAGCGTCATCGCGATCCAGTTATAGCCGTAGCGGTCGGGCGAATGGGCAAAAATGGAGCGTATGTCGGGTATGGCGGCGGCTTTCGAGAACAGGTCGCCGAAGCCGTTGAAGAGCCCGTAGCCGATGAACAGACCGATCAGCGTCAAACTGACCAGCTTGAGAATGGATTCAAGCGCAACCGCCACGACCATTCCCGGATGATGTTCTCGCGGGTGAATGCTGCGGCTGCCGAAGAGCATGGCAAAGATGGTCAGCACGATTGCCGACCATAACGCGCCATCCGTCAGGACCGGCTTCGTCGCCACGTCTGTGCCGTTCGAGGCGCTGAGCACCGCGAAGCCGCTGGAGATCGATTTCAGCTGCAAGGCGATATAGGGAATGAGGCCGATGACGGCGATGATCGTCACGAGCGCGGCGAGGCCGCCGCTCTTGCCGAAGCGGGCGCCGATCAGGTCGGCGATGGAGGTGATGCGGTGGGCATGACTGATCTTCAGCATCCTGCGGATGACGATCGGGCCAAGACAGAAGGCGAGCGTCGGCCCGAGGTAGATCGGCAGGAAGTCGAGGCCGGATTGCGAGGCTCTGCCGACGCCGCCATTAAACGTCCAGGAACTGCAATAGACGGCGAGCGATAGCGTGTAGACGAGGCTGGAACCCGTCAGCCGGGAAACGCGCCCGCCCGTATGCTCGACGAGATAGGCGACAGCAAAAAGCAGGACCAGATAGGCGACGGCGGCAAGAATGATGAGATGCTGGCTCATCGCCGCTCTTCATTGTCGTTGCCGCTTTCCAGGATAAAGGCGGCGGCGACGATCAGCGCGGTCCAGACGCCGAAAAGATAGAGGTAAAGGGCCGGCCAGCCGAAGATTGTGCCGCCGACGAGGTTGAGGATGGGCGGATTGAAGAGAAGCACGCCCGCTGCAAAAAGGCCGACCATTCTGTCGCGGCGAACCGTCCGGCGCAGCATATTACGCTCCGCTGCCGTGCCGAAGTGGCGGGCGAGCAGCCGTTGCGGGACGGGACAGCACCCTCGCCACGCATTCGGTCACGTCGCTGATGGCGAAGGGCTTGGTGATGTAGGCGTCGGCGCCGAGCGCCATACCTGTCTGCTCATCCGCATCGCGCCCCTTCGCCGTCAGCATGATGATGCGAATGCCCTCATGTCCGGGGCTCGACCGCAGGGTACGGCAGACGTCGTAGCCGTTTGCCCGCGGCATCATCAGATCGAGCAGCAGTAGATCGGGCTTTTCTTCCTCGACCGCGTCGAGCGCCTGACGCCCGTCCGTCGCGGTGCGCACGACATGTCCCTCGCGTTGCATGAGGAAGCTCAACGCACGCAGAATGTTCGGGTCGTCGTCGGCGATCAGCACCGAGGCCGGCATGCCGTTTCTTCCTTACTATGTGGGCGAGTCCGGATGCATTCCACAGGCGCCCATCTCGCCGTCAGCAACTCTAATCCTCTTGTTTTTACACCACAAGCCGCGCAAAATCGCCGCAGACGGCACCGGCGATCGAGGGTGAGGCGACGTGGTGAACAGGAACATTGTTGCATCCCCGCAAGGGAATGTGCTGCCCGGAGAGGAGAGCGAATCCTTCACGATCTCGCGCCCGCGCATATTGGTCGTCGAGGACGATAGCGACATAAGCGGCCTGCTCTCGCGCGAACTCGCTACCCTTGGCTACACCGTCGATCGGGTCGAACTAGCGGAAGAAGCGCTCCTTGCCGCCACCGCGACCGACTATGCGCTTCTGATCGTCGATCTCGGTCTGCCCGACCGCGACGGGCTCGATCTGGTGCGGGAAATGCGCCGGCTGCTCATCGAGGCGCCTATCCTCATGCTCACGGCGCGCCGGAAGGTCGAGGACCGCGTCCTCGGCCTGTCGAGCGGCGCCGACGATTATCTGGTCAAGCCCTTCGCGATTCCGGAATTCAGGGCGCGCGTCGCGGCGCTTTTGCGCCGTCCGGCGCGGCTGAGGGACAATCGTTTCCACGCCGCCAACATCGTCGTTGATCGGGATTCGCTCGAAGCGCTGGTCGGCGGCGTCGGGCTTCCGCTCGCCCGCAAGCAATTCCAGCTCCTGGAACTGCTTGTACGCCGGAAGAACCATATGACGCCGAAGCGCATGATCGAGGAAACGCTTTACGGCTTCAATGACGAGGTATCGCCCAATTCAATCGAGGCGCATATCTATAAGCTGCGCAACGTTCTCAAGTCGGCCGGCGCGCAGGCGACGATCGAGACGCGGCGCGGCATCGGCTACCGCCTCGTGCTGCAGGGCGACCGCGTCGAATGAAAGGCCGGAAAACCGATCCGGACAGGACGGCGCTCGCGCTTCTCGATCCCGACGGATCCTTCATCGAGCGGCTGCGGCAGGACCGCGCCACGCTTATGGCGCTGCTCAAAGAACTTGCGGATGGCGGCAGCGAGAAACAGGCGCCTCTGGAGCGGCTTCAGACGCTCGCACACCGTCTGGCGGGAGCAGCAGGCACCTTCGGCCATGGCCAGATCGGCGAGGCGGCGATTACTCTCGAGGACTGCCTGGCGGACATCGCCTTTTTCCCCGTCCATTCGATCGACCCGATTCTTGGCAAAGCCAGCCGCCTATGCGCTCTGCTCGACGGGGCCCTAAGGGAGAACTGAGGACTATCTTAAATAGGCGAATTCAGTTTCAGGTCAGCTTCAGGTCAGATTTTCGTCAGTTTGATCCACTTTACTGGTGCCCTGGATTCAGTGGAGGAGCTGATCCGGCAAGTCGCTGGGGCTGCGTGTTTCTGCGCGGCCCGAATGGCGCAGCCGGAATGTCTTCTTCCTAGGATCGGCGGGAGCCGGCGACAGGTCGCCGGCATGAAAAAAGGGAGGAAGACGATGTCTGATAGTAAGAAGGGCCTGAATCGCCGCGAGGCGCTGATGGCCGGCGTCGGATTTGCCGGTGCGACGATGTTGCCGTTCGGTATGCCGACACTTGCCTGGGCCGACGACAAGCCGGCAATGGGCACCTGGCCGGCAGGGTCTCAGGGCGATACGGTCTATATCGGCGCCGCTGTACCGCTGACCGGCACCTACGCCTCCTCCGGCGAGGACGAGCGCAAGGGCATGGAACTTGCCGTCGAACACATCAACACCAATCATGAACTGATGAAGAAGATCGCGCCGAAGATCGATAATGGTCTGCTCGGCAAGAAGGTCAAACTGCTTTCCGCCGATTCGGCGGCCAAGCCGAACCAGGCCGTGCAGGTGGAACAGACCTTCATCAACCAGAACAAGATCATCCTGATGACCGGTTCGACCTCCTCGGCCGTCGCGGTCGCGCTGAACAAGTTCGCCCAGCGCGAGAAGATCCTCTATGTGGCGGGTATCTCCGGCTCAAACGACACGACCGGCAAGGACTGCGTCCGTTATGGCTTCCGCCAGGACTTCTACGGCGAAACTGCCGCCAACGCGATCGGCCCCGTGCTGCTGAAGAATTTCGGCAAGGGCAAAAAGGCGGCATTCATGACGCCGGACTACACCTACGGCCACACGGTGACGAAGTCGGTGAACGATTATCTGACCAAGAATGGCGGATGGCAGATGGTGACGAACCAGGTGTCGCCGCTCGGCACGCAGGATTTCAGCCAGTATCTCACCAACATCGCCAATTCCGGCGCCGAATTCCTCATCAACGTCAACTGGGGCCGCGACGCTGTCCTTTCAACCCAGCAGGCCAAGCAGTTCGGCCTCTTGCCGAAGATGACGCTTGTCATCCCTTACCAGATCCCGTTCCTCGCCAAGGAAGTTGGCCCGGACATAACGGCCGGCGTCTTCGCGGCGACCGATTTCTGGTGGACCATGGCCGATGACCCGAAATATCCGTTGGCCAAGCTGTTCGTCGATTCGTTCCAGAAGAAGTACGGCTACCGGCCGGAATGGGGTGCGGAGAACAGCTACAACAGCTTCGCGGCCTGGGCGCGCATGGTCACGGAGGCCGGCAGCTTCTATCCGCCCGACGTCATCAAGCAGTACGAGAAGGGGGAGACCATCCCCTCTCTCGTCGGCGACGTTCACTATCGGCCCGAAGACCACCAGTGCGTCCGTCCCGTCGTCATCGTCCGTGGCAAGGCCAAAAAGGACATGAAGAACGATGAGGATTACTGGGAGGTGCTCGAAGTGGTGCCGGGCGAAGGCCTGATGCAGAAGCCGGATGCCTTCGGCTGCAAGCTCGGCGACTACACCTGATCTGTGCGGCCCCTCTGTTCCCGATGGCCAGGGGGGCCGCCGCCGACTTGCCTTTGCATTCACGGCAGGCATTCGCGCTCTCGACCACCACCGTTGAGAGCGCGAAGAATTATGATATCGGTGCGATTATGGTCGGATATCGATCCGCGAGCGGGGTAGGGACAGCGTGGTAAACTGGGCGAATTTCATCTCGCAATGCTTCAACGGGCTGGTGCTTGGCGCGCTTCTCGCGCTCATTTCCTCTGGCCTGACCATCATCTACGGCACGCTCGGCGTCCTCAACCTCGCGCATGGCGCCATGTTCATGCTCGGCGGTTATGCCGGCTGGCTGGCCTACACCTATTCCGGCTCCTTCATTCTTGCGCTCCTCGCCGGCTCCCTCTTCGTCATGCTGGTTGGAGTGGTGACGGAACGGGTGATCATCCGCCATTTCTACACGCGGCCGGATGAGGACCAACTCCTCGTCACTTTCGGCCTCGGCATCGTCTTCGTCGAGACGGTGCGGTTCTTCTTCGGCAGCCTGTCGAAGATGACGCCGCCGCCAAGCATCTTCCAGGGCATTACCAATCTCGGCTTCATGTTCTATCCGACCTACCGTCTGGCGGCGCTCGGCATCGTGGCGGTCGCGCTGCTGGTGCTTTATTTCGTGCTCTACCGTACCCGCATCGGCATGATCGTGCGTGCCGGCATCGAGGATTCGGTGATGGTCGATTCGCTCGGCATCGACGTCTACAAGGTGTTCATGCTGGTCTTCGGCATCGGCGCCATGGCCGCGGGCTTCGCCGGCATCGTCAACGCGCCCGTCGTCTCGATCGCTCCCGACGTCGGCGAGGCGATCCTCGTGCAAACCTTCGTCGTCGTCGTGATCGGAGGCGTTGGCTCGTTTCCAGGCGCCATCCTCGGCGGCCTCATCGCCGGCGAGATCATCTCCATCACCTCCATGTTCAACCCCGGCTATTCCTACGTCATGCTGTTCGTGGCGATGACGCTGGTTCTGGTGCTGCGTCCTCACGGACTGCTCGGCGCGGCGGGCCGCGAGTGAACGCCACCATGCTGAAGCAACGCCCCCTCCTCGTCGAGACCCTGACGGCGCTGGCGCTGATCGCAACGCCTTTCGTGCTGCCCTATCTCGGTTTCACCCCGACCACGATCAACCGTATCCTCATCTGGGGCCTGTTCGGTATCGGTTTCGACATATTGTTCGGCTATACCGGCCTCCTTTCCTTCGGCCAGTCCGCCTTTTTCGGCACCGGCGGCATGGTCGCGGCCTATCTGCTCACCATCGCCGGCTTCTCCTATGTCGTACTGTCGGTTTTCATCGGCGCAATCGCGGCCGGCGTAGTCGGCTATTTCGTCGGGCTGATCGCGCTGAGGCGCACAGGCATCTATTTCGCCATGATAACGGTGGCGATCGCCGAAGTATTCTTCTTCGTGGAGTTCAATCCGCTTGCCGCCTTCACCGGCGGCGAGAACGGCCTGCCGGGCGTGCCGACGCCCAGCCTGTCTCTCGGCTTCACCACGCTGCAATTCGACAGCAACTGGTCGATGTATGTTTTCCTCGCCTTCTGGTACTTCATCGGCCTGGTCGTCGCGCTCAGGATCGTGCGCTCGCCGGTCGGCGCGATCCTTTCCGCCATTCGCGACAATCCGTTGAGAGCGGAGGCGCTCGGCCACAATATCCATGGCTACAAGCTCACCGCCTTCGTCGTCGCCGCGGTCTATGCCGGCTTCGCCGGCGGGCTTCTCGGCCTCATGCAGGGCTTCATGCCGCCCGACGCCTTCATGTTCGACACGTCGGGCCAGCTTGTGATGCAGACCGCGATTGGCGGGGCGGGCACATTGTTCGGGCCGCTGATCGGCGCCACCGTATGGCTCTATCTCAGCGATTTTTTCCAGACGACGCTGCATCTCGGCGCCACATGGAAGCTCGTCCTGGGCATCGTTTTCGTGCTCCTGGTCTGCTTCCTCAGGCGCGGCATTGTCGGCGCCCTGGTCGATCTCTATCGCCTGACGACGCGCGGGCAAAGGGCGGCGGAGCCGATCGAAGCGCCGCGGCCTTCCGCCGCCCCGACATCTCCGATCGGCGGCGCAGAAGCCATGCCGGCGCGTTCAAGGGCGACAGATCACAAGGCCGGACCGATCCTGCAGGCGACCGGGTTGACCAAACGCTATGGCGGCGTGGTCGCCAACAGCGATATCGACTTCACCGTCGATCATGGCGAGATGCGCGGCATCATCGGCCCGAACGGCGCCGGCAAGTCGACCTTCTTCAAGATGCTCACATGCGAGGTGCCGCCGACCTCCGGCAAGATCGTCTTCGAGGGCCGCGACATCACCGGCATGGGCGTCGCCGATGTTTGCCAGCTTGGATTGACCAAGAGCTACCAGATCAACCAGCTCTTCGAGCGGCTGACGGTCCGGCAGAACCTTACCATTGCCGCGCTTGGAGAAATCCGGGGCAGGTTCAAGCTTGACCTCTTCCGTAGCCAGCGAAAGGTCGAGGGCCTCGACGCACAGGTCGAGCACACGCTCGCGCTTGTCAATCTGATCAAGCGGGCGAACACGCCGGTTTCGGAACTCGCCTATGGCGAGAAGCGGCGGCTGGAGATCGGCCTCGCGCTGGCGACGTCGCCGAGCCTGCTCCTGCTCGACGAACCGCTCGCCGGCATGAGCCCGCAGGAACGCGTCGAGACGGTGGCGCTCCTGAAATCGATCGCCCGCGGCCGCACCATGATCATCATCGACCACGACATGGACTCGCTTTTCGAACTCGTCGAAAAGGTCACTGTTCTGCAGGAAGGCCGCGTTCTCGTCGAGGGTACGCCCGGCGAGATCAAAACCAACGCGAAGGTGCAGGAAGCCTATCTCGGCGGCGTTCATGGAGAAATGGCATGAGCCTGCTCGAAGTCAGTGGCCTGAACAGCTATTACGGCGACAGCCACATCCTCTTCGACGTCTCGCTCCGTGTCGAGAAGCACGAAGTCGTGGCGCTTCTCGGCCGCAACGGCGCCGGCAAGTCGACGACGCTGAAAAGCCTGATGGGCGTCGTCACGCCGAAGGCCGGCAGCGTCAGGCTCGACGGCGTCGAACTCGCCGGCAGGAAGGCGCACGCCATCGCCCGGCACGGAATGCAACTCGTTCACGAGGACCGGCGCATCTTCGGCAGCCTGAACGTCGAGGAGAACATCATCCTCGCCGGCTTGACCGCCGACAATAAATGGCCGCTCGACCGCATCTACGGCATGTTCCCGCGCCTGAAGGAGCGGCGGGGAAGCCGCGGCACGGACCTTTCCGGTGGCGAGCAGCAGATGCTGGCGATTGCGCGCGCCCTGGTTCGCGATCCGAAGATCCTCCTGCTCGACGAGCCTTTCGCGGGACTCGCGCCGATCATCGTGCAGGATCTGGTGCGCGCCTGCCACGATCTGGCCGCATCCGGCCAGACGATCGTGCTGGTGGAACAGAACCTCGCCGCGACGCTGGCGCTGGCGAGCCGGGTCTATATCATCAACAACGGCCATATCGCCCATGAAGGGCCGGCGGCCGAAATCAAGGCCCAGCCTGATCTCCTGCAACGCTATCTCGGCGTCTGACCGGCATCTTGACAAGCCTGCCGGCCAGCGTCGCTTGGCGAGCGGCTCAGGAGTTCAATGGATGCTGGCGAGACAGACCGGCGTGTGTCCGGCCTGAACGAAGCCGAGCGCGCGCGCGGCTGCCCTGGAAAGATCGACGATACGCCCCCTTATGAACGGGCCGCGATCGTTTATCCTGACGACGACGGTGCGGCCGTTGCGTTTGTTGGTGACTTTGACCTTGGTCCCGAGAGGCAGGCTGCGATGGGCCGCGGTCATGGCGTGGGGATTCATGCGCTCTCCGGAAGCGGTCCGGCTTCTCAAGGCATACCAGGATGCGCCACCGCATTGGGCTGAAGCTGGCGTTGTCGAGGCCGCAAGGACCATCCCCGCCGCGAGCGTTGCCGCCGCGAGCGCATTATTTCCATAAGTCATCTACGAGTTACTCTCCGTTTACAAAACGGGGAGGGCGTAAAAATGAAATGGGGCGGCAAATGCGGCAGCGAGCTGTCGGTTCCATGGCAATATTACACGTTTTGATTCCGGGTGTAATATTTGTGATAGAGGCGGGTGGATCATTGCTGCTTCGGAGCCAGACCGCTCCGAAAATCCGGAGTTTCTTTAACAGAATTTTAATCAACGAGGCGTGCTGAAGGAATTACTGTCGCCCACCGGGAATATATTTTGCGTCTGGCCACGATGAAAGATGACACGCGCGGTCCGCGTGTATTCGGAGCTGGTTTGCGCTATGGAGCGGACCGATGCGCCTCTTGCCGCCCCTTTCCGCCATGCTATGGTCGCGCCCGAGTCGTGGGGACGGATAATGACATTGAAAAAAAGCGTGGCCGGTATTATTGGCGTGGCGCTGCTTGCCGCCTCCGTTGCGGCCTGCAGCGACATGCGCGCCGATGTCGATTCGGAGGTGGTCAATTCGGTCCGCTATGACGAGGTTCCCTGCAAGACGCTGCTTTCCGAAAGGGACGCGCTGGTCAAAACCTATGGCTCGCCGGAAGGCCTGCCGGCGGACCAGCAGCCGGGCATCAGGCCGATCCTGAAACAGCAGCCGACCGGGCTTTTCCCGGTTCCCGATCTGCGCAGCAAAGCGACGCGCGAGCGCAAGAGGGCCTATGGGAAGATCGAGGCGATGGACCGCTCGATCAACCGTCGCCAATGCGGCAAGCCGAAAGCACAGCAGAAGGGTGGCTTTATTTAGAGCCTCCTTTCTGCGGTCAAAGAAAGGATCACTTGCGCATCCAAGAGGGAACTGCACCGCGATTCTGCCTAGAGCATATCCGTTTTTCTTCGAATCACGGGAATGCTCTATCTATTTGTTTCTACGCAATTCCGAACGCAAAACCGCTATGCACTTTTGCTGGAATTGCTCTAGTGGCGGAGAGAAGGAGCGAATCGCTTTACTGGCAAGGTTCCCAAGACGTCATCAGCGCAGCGTATTTGGGGACGCGCCCGCTGAGCTGGCCAGGCCCGATTTTAAGCAAGATCAGAAACGGATTGTCAAAGACCATAAGGCTATGCACCGGAAGCCGGTCTTCCGGAACGGGGCCCACGCGACAATAGCCGATATGCTTCATGCAGGGCTTGATGGTCTTGCCCCAAAAGCAATGATGCATGTAGTTGACCTGATCACTGTTCAGCACGCCCATACCCTCCATCTTTTTTATCATGAATAGCCATGAGTATTTCCGGACCCTAAAATCCGGTAGCGCGACCAATCGCGGGACTGCGCTACCATCCGTGCGCGCGGCCGTGTCGTGCTGAGAGGGACTCATCTCAAGAACCGGAAGAGCATGCGCTTGAACTACGCCGAAAAACGCAATCAGAAGCGAACCCAACGAAATCATTTTCGCGGTCATGTTCGGCTCCTTTCCGCCGTCTCCGTTCACGAGTTGTGGCAGCCTCATGTTCAACACATCCAATTTGAATAGGCCACCTCCGAAATCGGAGTTTGATGTCCAACAAAATCCCGCGTTTGCGCCGCCTTCTGCCTCTCCCAATTATCAAAAAGCGTCCCAGGGCTGGCCGATCTGGGAACTGGAAGCAATTTGACGCGTCCATCGACCTAGGCGCTCGACCCGAACGCCCATCTACAAAGGACAAGACCTTTGTTGATCACGTCTGAAAGGTATCCGACGTCCTGTCTTTGAAGGAAGGCCAGCCGACAAAACAAAACCACTCAAGAACCCTTTCGGGCCAAAAGCGTTTGCCTGTGTCTCGGGTATAAACCGTAACCTATGTGTCCGGAATGGACCGGGCTTGAATGGCGGAGAGAAAGGGATTCGAACCCTTGATACGGTTTCCCGTATACACGCGTTCCAGGCGTGCGCCTTCAACCACTCGGCCACCTCTCCGCGACAGCACCGGCAATTCGCCGGCGCCGACGCGGCTCAATTAGTCGATAGAGGCGCGGATGCCAAGATGCCGTGCAGAACTTTTGGCCTGACGCCGCATAGAACCTCGTTCGCTTAAATTTCACTTAGGCGCGCGGCCGATTGCGGTATCCTCTGTCCGACACTATCTTTGGTGGGCATTTCCCGTATCGGGACAAAAATGACGCTGATCCGATTCACCCTTCGTACCCTGTCGGTCATCGCGCTCGCCGTGGCGGCGATCCTGGCGGTTGTCGACGCAACGCGCACGATCGCGGCGTCGAAGCTCGTGCTGACGCCCCTCGGCCAAAGTTGGAGCGATATGGCGCCGGCGAGCGTCGCCGCGGCGAAAGAGACTGTCATTGTTCATGCGCCATGGCTGTGGGAGCCTGTTTTCGCCGGAATTCTGGCGCTGCCCGGCTTTCTGGTCTTTCTCATTCTGGCGCTTGTGCTGCAGGCGTTAGGTAGCAAACCCAAGCGGTTCCGCGGCCCCTCCGTGGTGTGATTGCGTGTTGCTGTTTGAAAGGAGCAAAAATGTTTTTCCTGAGCGACATCCTCAACAGGAAACTGCAACTCCCCGCGGAGGGAGACGCTCTTCCCGGGCGTGAGACGCCCATTCCGACGGCGAGCGAGCATTTTGTTTCCGGCCGCTCATTGAAAGCTCCTTATCCAGCCGGGCTCGAGACGGTCTATTTCGGCATGGGCTGCTTCTGGGGCGCCGAAAGGCTCCTGTGGCAGGTTCCAGGCGTGTGGGTGACGGCTTCGGGCTATGCCGGCGGCCATACGCCGAACCCCACCTATCAGGAGACGTGCACGGGCATGACCGGCCATGCGGAAGTCGTCATGGTGGTTTATGACCCGAAAGAAGTCTCGTTCGAAGACTTGCTGAAGGTCTTCTGGGAGAGCCATGACCCTACCCAGGGCATGCGCCAGGGCAATGATGTCGGCACGACTTACCGTTCGGCCATTTACGCGACGACAAAGGCGCAGCTGGAAGCGGCGCTCGCCTCGAAGGAAGCCTATGAGGCGGCACTGAGGAAGGCCGGGCGCGGCAAGGTCACGACCGAGATCCGCATGGCTCCGACCTTCTATTTCGCCGAGGATTACCATCAGCAATATCTGGCGAAGAATCCCAATGGCTATTGCGGCCTGCAGGGGACGGGCGTTTCCTGCGCCATTCCTTCCGTGGCCGCCACGGCCTGAGAGAGGACCCGACGAGCGTTTCCGTTGAAAACGTGATGCGATGAAATGATTCGCATCACGTGCGTGTTTTCTTTGTTTGGGCATGATCTTTTTGGAAAACCGGCATCCACTTTTCCGGAACAAGCTCCAGCTCAAAATTCCACGTGAATTTTGCTTCCTCTCGTGTCAAAGTGCCTCCGGAGTAGGGGGCAACGCCTCCCTGCCATGCGCCGTGCGGGGGAAATTGCACGGCGCGTCTTGAAAAAGAACCGACAGGGTGTGGATCAAATGAAGCGTTTTCTTCTCGGCCTCATGGCCGCTACTGTGTTGTCCGTTCCCGCCTTCGCGGCGGACATCAAGCCGGCCATCATCTACGATCTCGGCGGGAAATTCGATAAATCCTTCAACGAGGCGGCCTATCATGGCGCCGAAAAGTTCAAGAAGGACACCGGCATCGCCTACCGCGATTTCGAGATCCAGAATGATACCCAGCGCGAGCAGGCGCTGACGAAGTTCGCCGAAGACGGCAACAATCCGATCATCGTCATGAGCTTCTCATTCGAGCAGGCCTTGAAGAAGGTGGCGCCGAAATTCCCGAAGACGGAGTTTGGCATCGTTGACACCGTCGTCGATCTGCCCAATGTCCGCTCGATCGTCTTCAAGGAGAATGAAGGCTCCTATCTGGTCGGCGTCATGGCGGCGATGGCCTCCAAGACGGGTACTGTCGGTTTTGTCGGCGGGATGGACGTGCCGCTGATCCGCAAGTTTGCCTGCGGCTATGTCGGCGGCGTCAAGGCGACGAAGGCGGAGGACAAGGTCATCCAGAACATGACCGGCGATACGCCGGCGGCATGGAACGACCCGACCAAGGGCGGCGAGATCGCGCGCTCCCAGATCGACCAGGGCGCCGACGTGGTCTACGCCGCCGCCGGCGGTACGGGTGTCGGCGTGCTGCAGGCGGTCGCCGACAAGGGCAAGCTCGCTATCGGCGTCGATTCCAATCAGAACGGCCTTCAGCCCGGCCATGTGTTGACATCGATGGTCAAGCGCGTCGACGTCGCGGTCTATAATGCCTTCATGGACGCCAAGAACGGACATTACACCTTCGGCGTCGACAATCTCGGCCTGAAGGAAAATGGCGTCGGCTACGCCATGGACGAGAACAACAAATCGCTGGTGACTCCCGAAATGCTGAAGGCCGTCGAGAAGGCGAAGGCCGATATCATTTCAGGCAAAATCAAGGTCCATAACTACATGGCGGATAATTCCTGCCCGTATTGATCAGGCTAAAACGCGTCCAGGCGCTATGGGCGCCTGGGCCTTTCTCAACCTTGCAATACAGCTTCGGTGATCTCGTCGACGATCCCCTTCTGCCATTCTTCCAGGCGCGCGTTGGGCTGCTGATAGGCGAGGCGCGTCGAAAAGGGGTCGGCAGCCGCGATGCTCGAATTCGCGAGCGTAGCGATCACCGCATGGCCGCAAAACGGCACATGCGCCTCTGAATAGCCGCCCTCGTGAACGAGGAGCAGCCTGCCGCCGCAGAGATCGTCCGCTGCGGCTTTGGCCATATGGGTCATCGCGGCAAATGTCTCCGACGTCGCCAGCATTCTGGATAGCGGATCGACGCCCGACGCGTCGTAGCCGCAGGCGACGACAATCGCGTCCGGATGATATCGGCTGAGGGCAGGGAGGACGATCCTCTCGAAGGCGTGAATATAGGCCGCGTGGCCAGCGCCAGGCGGCAGTGGGACGTTGATATTATATCCTTCGCCCTTGCCCGAGCCACGGGCCCCGACCGCGCCCGAATCGCGCGGATAGTTGTTTTCCTGATGCAGCGAAATCGTGAGCACGTCGGAGCGCTCGTAGAAAATCGCTTCCGTTCCGTTTCCGTGATGCACGTCCCAATCAACCACGGCGAGGCGTCCGGCGCGCTTCTCCGCGAGGGCAGCCTCGATGGCGATTGCGATATTGGCGAGCAGGCAAAAGCCCATCGGCTTTGCCGGCAGGCAGTGATGGCCAGGCGGGCGGGAGAGGGCATAGGCATTTGCCTGCTCACCCGACAGGACGCCCCGCAATGCCGCGATGGCGAGCCCGGCGGAAAGAGCGGCGAGTTCATAGCCGCCGCGCCCAAAGGGCGTCCTTTCACCCAGTTCGCCGCCGCCGGCGTCGCTCAGTCTTTTGAACTCGCTGAGATAATCTCGCGGATGGACCCGCAGCAATTCTTCTTCGCTTGCCGCGGGCGCGGAAGAGACGGCGAGTTCCCTGATGAGCCCGGTGACTTCCAGGAGATTTTTCAACCGGCGCTTGGTTTCGGGGCTTTCCGGCAAGCCGCCGGCCGCAAGCGGTTGGACCAGACCGCTGACCGGCGCGAGAAAGGCGTAATTTCCGCCGGAGTGCCAGAAACATCTTTCGTCCCACCAAAAGCCTGTCCGCAACGCCTGACCTGTCATCTTGTCCTTCTCCCTGACCTGGCGGACGATGCCCGTGGGCCTTCCGTCTGCTCGATTCCACGAGAATGGCATGGGGCCGCGACCACATGCACCCTCGGAGGCGCCTATGGCGCGAGGCGTCTCGCCGCCGTTTCGGCGATCGCTTCCGCCAAATTCATTCGCCAGCAGCTCTGGCAATAGGCGCGGAAGTCGAAACAGGGCAAGCCCGGACAGACTTCGAATTCGATCATATGGACCGTATCGTCCGGCTCGACCCGAAAATCGATCGAGAAGACATCCCTAAGCCCCAGCCCCTTCATCAGACCGGCAGCGACGTTGCGCATGGCCGTATCGGCGGCGGGCTGGGCGTCGCGTACCATCTGCAGTGCGGGGATCGCTTGCCGGCCGGCGGCGATCGCGGCCAGCCCGGTGTCGCCATAAAGCGCAAGGCTGTCGGACATGGTCTGGAAATCCGCGCCTGAATCGACGAGGAAGACGCCCAGCGTTTCAATGCCGGCGTCGGGCGCAACGGCGAGAAAGCTCGCACGCACGTTCCGGCCGGGCACATAGGCCTGTACGATCGCATCGTCCCGATACGCCGCATGAATGCGGCGGCTGAGGTCGAGCGCTTCGCTTTGGCGGCCACAACGCGACTCCGGCCAGATGCCGATCTTGGAGCCGAGGCGGTTCGGCTTGACGAAATAGCCGGCTGGCGCGTGCGGCGGCGGCACGATCCATTCGCCGTTCCGCGCGATGCCGGCGGCCGGAACAGACATGCCGAGCCCCCGCAAGACGCTTCCGGAGCGGAACTTGTCCTGGCAAAGCGCGAAGAGGGAATCGTCCGAACCGATCGTCTTCAACCCATGAAGCCTGGCCAGCGCCGGAGCGACGCTGCCGCGGTAATATGCGACGCCATCGGTGAGCGTCCATATGAGCGAGGCGGCAGGGTCGCAATCACCGAAAATGCGCGGCGCATCGTCGAGGCGCACCGGACGAAATCCGATGCCGCGCACCCGGCACGCTTCGGCAATAGCGTCGAATTCCGGCGCGATGTCGGTTGATTGCGCGAGATAGGAGGTGATCTCCAGCGCATGATCCGGAGTAAATCCGTCGGCAAGCAATCCTTGCCGGCAATCCGCCTCCGCTTCATAAACAAGGATCAGTTCGGGTTGTCCCGCCATCGATTTTTCCGGTTTCACGCGCCCGTCTCGCGGCGATAGCGATTCATCCGGTCCCTTGCCGCTTCAGGGCGCAGCATGGCGCCGTGGCCGGGACAGGCCAATGAGAAAGCGACCTCCGCGAGGCGCTGGTGCGACAGGAGGAGCGCTTCGCGGTCGGCGCCGGGAATGTCGTCGTAAATATGCCCGTCATGAAGGACGTCGGCGGGAAACAGGAAGCCGGTGCTGTCATCGAGGACGCTGAGCGATCCCGGCGAATGGCCGGGCGTGTGGAAAATCGTAAGTGCGCGGCCGCCGAGTTCGATCCTGTCCCCATCCGAACTGAAATGGTCAAGGGGGCATGCCTCCTGGAAAATGGATGAGGGCTCCAATAGCCCCCCGCTTTCCAGCACCGGCCTTCCATTGAGATAGGGAAGAGCCTGCGTCGCATAGGGCTCGGGATCGGCGAAAATTGTCGCTTCAGCCGCATGCCCGTAACGTTCCACCGCCAGATGCGAGAGGCCGAGGTGATCGAAATGGCTGTGGCTTGCGATCGAGATGAGCGGCTTTGAGGATGGCGGCCGTGCAGCATCGATGTTCGGCGCAAGGCCCCAGCCACCATCGATCAGGCAATCGCGATCATTCCCCTCGATCAGATAGAAATAGCTTCTCTCGTCGGGAGCGACGACCTGCTCCGACAGCCGTGTCACGCCGTTTCCCAGCGGTTTGGCGATCAGCTTTCCGGCATCGCGAAGGACGGGCCATCGCACCTTCCGGCCGTTTTTTTTACCGGTCACGACGCGCTCCATTGAGTCTCTACGACGTGCTCCATTCCTCCGGCGAATATTGCGTTCACGCGTCTTCGGGACCAGCGATTTTGATTGCCGATTGCCGATTCAAATCTGCCGCTGGTCAGCCGCGCGCCGCGGATCGGAGCAGCAGGGCGGTGTCGATGGCATTGGCCGGCTTGCCGAACAGATACCCTTGGCCGCCGCCGCAACCGAAATCGATCAGGCGCATGGCCTGGCCTTCCTCCTCAATGCCTTCGGCAACCACATCCATCCCGAGGCCTTCGCACATTGCCAGGATCGCGCGGATGATATGTTGCGACGGTTTGTCGTGCAGGATCGAGGTCACGAAGGCGCGATCGATCTTGAGCTTGTCGAAGCGGATCTCGCGCAGCCGCCCGAGGCTCGACTGGCCGGTGCCGAAATCGTCGAGCGAGATTCGGATGCCGGCTCCGCGCATATCGTTCAATATCTTCTCCGCGGAAACCGGATCGGTCATCAGGCTCGTTTCCGTGATCTCCGCCTCAAAGCGGTGGGGATCGAAACCGGCCTGGTGAAGGGTCGCCAGGACGTTCAACCCGGTATTCTGATCCACAAGTTCGGTGGGCGAGAGATTGAACGACAGGAACAGATGCTTCGGCCAGTCGCGCGCCGCCTCGACGGCTCTCCGCAGCACGAGCTGCGTCAGCTGGCTGATAATGCCGCGTTCTTCCGCGATCGGGATGAAGACGCTCGGAGGAACGGCGCCCAGATCCGGATCCGTCCATCTGGCAAGCGCCTCGAAGCCGAGAATGCGCCTGCTGCGAAGATCGACGATCGGTTGGAAGAACGGCTCCACCTCGCCAGCCGAAACGGCGCGCCTCAGCGCCTGCTCGACATGAGTGACGCGTTTTGCCGCCTCTTCCATCTCCTGCGTATAGACGACCACGCGTCCCCGCCCGGAAGCCTTGGCGTGATAAAGAGCCGTTTCCGCCCTGTCGACGAGAAGTTCCGTCGTCTCGTCACCCGAATAGAAGAGCGAGCAGCCGGCCGAGGCGGAAAGCCGCGCCGCGCGCGCGCCAAGATCGTAGGGCGCCGACAACACCTCGATCAGTGTCCTGGCCTTCTGTGCGGCTGCGTCCTCGCTGAAAACCATGGGAAGAAGGAAGGCGAATTCGTCAGCGCCGAACCGCACCACATAGGAATGGGCATCCATTGCCGCCCTAAGCCGCATAGCGGCCTGCAGAAGGATCTCGTCGCCGGCGCCGCGCCCGAACAGATCGTTGATTGGTTTGAAGCCGTCGAGATCGATGATTCCGACCGCGAAGGGCGCCGGGTCCTCGGCACGATCGCTGATCAGCCGCGCGATCTTGCTGAAGAAGCGGCGTTGATTTCCCAGTCCCGTCAGAGGATCGGTGAACACCAGGTCCGGATACGCCCCATCCTGCCCGGTGCCGAACAGCATCTGCATCGGCGTCCCTGCTTTTTTTGCCCCCGCAAAACGGATGCATGCAAAAGGTTTAGGAATGGTGTCACGGCGCGCGCGTTTCAGTCCGTCGCCGGCCTTTTCATTGGGCCAGATCTCTCGCGCGCGATGGAGCCTGGTCGGTGGATCCGTTCTGACTGAGGGCTCCTTGATATCGCCGATTGGCAGGAGGACGCTGAAAAGCTATTTCTTCCCGGCAGCCTCGATTTCGGAGACCTTCCATGCCGCTCGCCGTCGCTATCCAGATGGATCATGTGTCCACTATCCATATCAAGGGCGACACGACCTTCGAGCTGGCGCTCGAAGCGCAGCGACGGGGCCACAAGCTTTTCCACTATACGCCCGACCGCCTGTCGCAGGTCGGCGGCCGGGTTTTCGCACGCGTCGAAAGCCTTGAGGTCAAGGATGAAGCGGGCGCGCATTACAGGCTGGGCGAACCGGCGCGCACCGACCTGTCGGAGATGGATGTCGTGCTGCTCAGGCAGGATCCTCCCTTCGACATGAACTACATCACGACCACGCATATCCTCGAGCGCATCCATCCGAAGACGCTTGTCGTCAACGACCCTGCCTGGGTGAGGAACAGCCCGGAAAAGATATTCGTCACCGAATTTCCCGACCTCATGCCGGAGACGCTGATCACCAAGGACCCTGAAGAGGTCGCCGCCTTCCGCCGGCAATATGGGGATATCATCATCAAGCCGCTCTACGGCAATGGCGGCGCCGGCGTGTTCCATATGGCGGAAGCCGACCGCAACCTCTCCTCCCTGCTCGAGATGTTCAGCCAGCTCTTCCGCGAGCCGTTCATCGTCCAGCGCTACCTGAAGGAGGTTCGCGGAGGGGACAAGCGCATCATCTTGATAGACGGGGAGCCGGCCGGCGCTGTCAACCGTGTTCCGGCGGAGCATGATTCCCGCTCCAACATGCATGTCGGCGGCCGCGCCGAGCCGAGTGAACTGACGGACCGGGAGCGCGAGATATGCGCCCGCATTGGCCCGTCCCTGAAGCAAAGAGGTTTCATCCTGGTCGGCATCGACGTGATCGGCGATTATCTCACTGAAATCAACGTCACCTCGCCGACCGGCATCCGCGAGATCAAGCGGTTCGGCGGGCCTGATGGCGCCGCGCTTTTCTGGGATGCGGTGGAAGCGAAACGGGGCGTCTGAAGCGGTCCGGCGAGGAGTATTCCGTTGCGCCGGGAACATTCGTTCCGATCATACAACCCGGCGCAACCCCGCTGCACGCGAAAGCTTCATTTGTTCCTGTATTGTTCTTGAATTCGGCTGGTGATTATACACTTGACAAACCCAAAGAGGATTCGTACATAAGGGACAAGGAGTTAAGTCCATGTCCGTTCTTTCGAAGCCATACTTTCACGATGAAGCAGCCGCTTTCGCCCATGTGGAAAGCATTCTGTGGCCGGAAGGCCCGGTTTGCCCCAAGTGCGGTTCCTTCGATAAGCACTACAAGCTGGTAGGCGTCCGCACGAAGGCATCGAAGAAGAACCCGAACGGTGTCGAGCGCCACGGCCTCTACAAGTGCGCCGCTTGCCGTAGCCAGTTCACGGTTCGCATGGGCACGATCTTCGAAGAAAGCCATCTGGAACTGCACAAATGGTTGCAGGCCATCCATCTTATGTGTTCCAGCAAGAAGGGCATCAGCGCCCATCAGCTGCACCGCGTTCTAGAATGCACCTACAAGACAGCTTGGTTCCTGGCCCATCGCATCCGCGAAGCCATGCGTTCGGATGACTTCACGCCCATGGGCGGCAATGGCAAGACGGTGGAAGCGGATGAGACCTATATCGGCCGTTTGGCAGGCACCGAAAAGCAGCGCGGCTTGGGCCACAAGAACACTGTCCTTACGCTTGTCGAGCGTGGCGGCATCGCCCGTTCCTTCC
>Ga0187809_10000165_pt1 | contig 44451 bp, 44 predicted proteins | sample NC_wetland_sal_i_8_FD_132415 | JGI IMG/M metagenome (GOLD analysis project Ga0187809, IMG submission 132415) | Wetland sediment microbial communities from Neuse River Estuary, North Carolina, USA - ASW_4 | ecosystem: Environmental > Aquatic > Freshwater > Wetlands > Sediment | place: USA: North... | reverse complement strand
CCAGGTCGACCTGGACCGGATCCGTGCGGCGGCCCCTGACGAGGTGATCCGCTGCGAGGAGTGCCGCAGGATCCTCGTCCGCACGGAGGAATCCGGGCTCTGAGCGCGGCATACCGGCCCGTCGCCGACGAGGCGCGCACCTTCGGCACCTGACCCGACAACCCGACACGGAGCACAGCCATGGGACGACGACTGACGGTCGAGGCCGACGGCGGGTCCCGCGGCAACCCGGGGGTCGCCGGCTACGGGGCGCTCGTCCGCGACCCCGAGACCGGCGCGGTCCTGGCCGAACGGGCCGAGCCGCTCGGCATCGCCTCGAACAACGTCGCCGAGTACCGCGGCCTCATCGCCGGGCTCGAGGCGGCCCGGCGGATCGACCCGGGAGCCGTCGTCGACGTGGCCATGGACTCCAAACTCGTCGTCGAGCAGATGTCCGGGCGCTGGAAGATCAAGCACGAGGACATGCGCCGGCTGGCCCTGCAGGCCCGCGACCTCGTCCGCGAGATCACCGCCGCCGGCGGCTCGGTGGCCTACCGGTGGGTGCCCCGGGAGCGGAACAAGGCCGCCGACGCGCTGTCCAACGTCGCCATGGACGGCCGGACGGTCGACCGGATGCTGTCGGGTGAGCCGGCCGTCGACGACCTCCCGGCGGCTGCCGCCGCGACGGTCCCAGGTGCCGCCCCACCCGAGCCGGCCGGCAGGCGGGCGCCCGCGAGCGGCGACGTCGCAGCCGTCGCCGGGACGGGGACCTCGACCCGGGTCGTGCTCGTGCGCCACGGGGTCACCGACTTCACGACGACAGGTCGGCTCGACGGTCGTGGCGGGGCGGACCCGTCGCTCAACGCCGTGGGCCGGGCCCAGGCCCGGGCCGCGGGCGCAGCGGTCGCGTCCTTCGTCGAGGACGGCCGGGCCACGGTCATCACCTCGTCCCTGGCCCGCGCCCGCGAGACCGGGGCCGCCGTGGCGGCGGCCCTGGGGGTGGAGCCGACCGTCGACGCGGACTGGGACGAGCAGGGCTTCGGTGACTGGGACGGGGCCTCGATGCAGGCGCTCGTCGAGGGGTCCCGGGACGAGCTGCTCAGGCTCCGCGACGACCCGACGTACGCTCGGCCGGGTGGGGAGTCCCACGCCGACCTGACCCGCCGGGTCCTGTCCGCCTACGACCGGGTGGTGGCCGCCGGCGGGACGACCGTGGTCGTCTGCCACCGCAAGCCGATCATGGTCGTCCTCGCCCACCTCCTGGACATCCCGCACGAGCGGATGTGGCGGCTCGCGACCGCCCCGGGGTCGCTCTCGGCGGTCGAGGTGTGGGAGGGCGGCCAGGTCGCGGTCGCCTTCACGAACCGGCTCTGAGCGGGCGCGTCGCCCTACCTAGCCGGCCGCGAGGGTCAGGGTCGCGAGCGGGACGACGAGGGCCGCGCAGAGCAGCCCCGCCAGGGCGAGCCGGCCCAGCCGCACCGGCACCCCCGCCGAGCGGCACCGCTGGAGCCAGAGCAGGGTCGCGAGCGAGGCCCACGGCGTGACGAGCGGGCCGGTGTTGACCCCGATGAGCAGGGCGATGAGCCGGGTCGGTGCGGTCGCGGCAACGGGTTCGAGGGCGAGGTAGGCCGGCAGGTTGTTGACGGCGTTGGCGCCGACGGCACCCCCGGCGGCCACGGCGAGCAGGGAGCGCGTGGAGCGCCCCTCGCCGATCAGCGAGCGCAGCCACCCGCCGAGCCCACGCGCGTCGGCCCAGGCCACGAGCCCGGCGACGACGACGAACCCCACGGCCATGAGCCACGGCACCGAGACCCGTCGTAGCGTCCGCCGGTCGCGCCAGGCCAGCGTCGCGACGAGCAGCGCCGCCGCCGCCGAGGCCACCCAGGCGGGCGAGAGGCCGACGGCGAAGAGGGGACCCACGGCCAGCGTGACCACCATCGCGACCCGCAGCAGGACCGGGTCGTGCGGCTCGGGAGGCGGGTCCACGGCATACGACCGACGCAGGTCCCGGCGGTGGAGCACCCCGATGACGGCGAGCGTGACGACCACCGAGACGGCGCCGGGCGCGAGGGCGAGCCGGACGAATCCCGCATGGCCGACGCCGAGCTCGTCGGCGCGGTGCAGGGCGAGGAGGTTCGTCAGGTTGGACACCGGCAGGAAGAGCGAGCCGGTGTTGGCGATCCACAGCGTCGTCAGGGCGAACGGGTAGGGCGTGGCGCCGATCTGTGCCGCGATGGCCAGCCCGACGGGCGTGAGGAGGACCGCCGTCGTGTCGATGCTGAGGAACGTCGTGCAGGTCACCGCGAGGCCGGCGAAGAGGAGCCACAGCAGCCACACGCGATGCCGGCCCCACCGGGCCACCCGGTGGCCGAGGACATCGAACACTCCGGCGTGCTGGGCGATCTCTGCGGTCACCGTGATCGTCAGGAGGAACACGACGATGGGCGCGAGGCGGGTCGCCAGCGCCCCGAGGTCGACACCGCTCACCGCGGGGGCGCCGCGACGTCGAGCACCCAGGGACGGCCGGCCCCGGCCGGCTCGTGCAGCACGACCGCGAAGGACCGACCGAGGACGGCGGCGACATCGGGCACGCTGCGCGGCGCGGACGGCTCGAGGCAGAGCCGCCGGGCGACCAGGCCCCGGGTGTGCTTGGCGAAGTGGCTGGCCCCGGGGACCCTCACCTGGACCCACCGCTGGGCCAGGGACCGGGGCGCGGGCCAGGCCGCGGCATACGCGGCGGAACGGCAGTCGACGACCACCCCGGACCCGGCGGCTGCGGGCAGCGCGTCGGCCAGGACGGGGCGCCAGAGGGTGGCGAGCGGGCCCAGCCCGGGCAGGCTGACGCCCATCGCGAGGCGGTAGGGGGCGATGCGGTCGGTCGGGCGGACCGCGCCGTAGAGGGCCGAGACGACGAGGAGCCGGCGCGCGGCGCGGCGACGGGCGCCCGGGTCGAGCCCCGCGAGGTCGAGGGCGTCGTAGAGGACCCCCGTGTAGACCTCGGCGGCGGGGGTGGCGGGCGCCGAGTCGAGGACGAGGTTGCGGGCGATGTCGTCGAGGAGGTTCGGGCTCACCCCGAGCAGGGCGGGCGCCTCGGGGGACAGGCTCACCTGCCGCAGCGCCACGGCGACCCGTCGCCGGGTCTCGGCCAGCTCGGGGAAGCTGAGCGCGTCCGGGTCGACCGGCCTGCCGCGGCGCCGCCCGGTCTTGGACTCCGACGGCGGGAGCAGAACGATCACGGGGCAACCCTAAGCGGCGCTCGTCCTGCCCGGGTCCGGTGTCGAGGCGCTTGTAGGTTGGGCGTATGCCGCACCGCCACCTGCGCCTCGGAGCCCCCCGTGCCAGCACCGCCGACGGGGTCCAGCAGGCACTCCTCGACCGGTTCGCCGCGATCCGTACCGAGCTCGACGTCCCGGCCGAGTACCCGGCCGATGCCCTCGCCGAGGCGGCGGCCGCGGCGGTGGGGCCTGCCGGAGCTCCGGACCGCGACGCGACGGACGTCCCGTTCCTCACCCTCGACCCGGCCGGGTCCCTCGACCTGGACCAGGCGATGTGTCTGTCCCGGGACGGCGCCGGCTACCGGGTCCGCTACGCCATCACCGACCTCACCTGCGTCGTCCGCCCCGGTGGCCCCCTCGATGCGGAGACCCGTCGCCGGGGGCAGACGATCTACTGCCCCGACGAGAGGGTTCCTCTGCACCCGGTCAGCCTCAGCGAGGGCGCGGCCAGCCTGGCGCCGGGCCAGGTGCGACCCGCCTACGTCTGGGACCTGCGCCTCGGGGCCGACGGCGAGCTCACGGCGACCGATCTCTACCGTGCCCTCGTCCGCAGCGTCGACCGGCTCGACTACGAGAGCGTGCAGGGCGCCCTCGACGCGGGGACCGATGACGAGCGGTACCTCCTGCTCCGCGAGATCGGGCGCCTCCGGGTGCGTCAGGAGCAGCTCCGGGGCGGCGCCAGCCTGCCGATGCCCGAGCAGGAGGCCTTCGAGGATGCCGAGGGGCGGGTCGTGCTCCACGTGCGCCCGCCGCGGGAGGTCGAGGAGTGGAACGCCCAGCTCTCCCTGCTCACCGGGATGGCGGCCGCGGACCTCATGCTCCACGCCGAGGTGGGGATCCTTCGGACGATGCCCGAGCCCGACCCGGCGGCGGTGCGGCGGTTCCGTCGGCAGGCCGGTGCGCTCGGCGCGTCGTGGCCGGCCGAGCAGGCCTACGGCGACTTCATCCGTGGCCTGGACCGGCGCGACCCCCGTCACCTGGCCCTCATCCACGCAGCGACGGCGCTCTTCCGCGGGGCCGGCTACACCCCGTTCGACGGGGCCGTCCCCGAGCAGGTGGGCCACGCCGCGGTCGCCGACGCCTACGCCCACGTGACGGCCCCGCTGCGCCGGCTCGTGGACCGGTTCGGCCTCGCGGTGTGCGAGGCGGTGGCGTCGGGAGGGGGGGTTCCCTCATGGGTCCGGGTGGCGCTGCCCCAGCTGCCCGCGATCATGGCGGAGTCGGACCGCCGGGCCCGTGCCGTGGAGCGAGCCAGCCACGACGCCGTGGAGGCGGCCATCCTCGGCAGCCACATCGGGCACAGCTACCGCGCCGTCGTCGTCGACACCCAGGAGAAGGGGGTCGTCGTCCAGTTCGTCGACCTGCCCATCGTGGCCCTCGCGACCGGCGGGGCGCCGCTGGGTGAGACCGTCACGGTCCGCGTCGGCTCCGCGGACGTGACCACGGGCCGCATCGGCCTCACCCTCGCCTAGACTGGCCCCGGACGAGTCGGCCGGACGGTCGCGGCGGCTCGCGGCTCCGGCCGCGACCGGCGAGGAAAGTCCGGGCTCCACAGGGCGAGGTGGTGGCCAACAGCCACCCGGGGCGACCCGCGGGACAGTGCCACAGAGAACAGACCGCCTCCGCCACCGGCGCAGCCGGGGGAGGAGGTAAGGGTGAAACGGTGGTGTAAGAGACCACCAGCGGCCCCGGCGACGGGGTCGGCTCGGTAAACCCCACCTGGAGCAAGCCCAGACAGCGTGCGTTCGAGGGCGGCCCGCCCGAGCACGCGGGTAGGGCGCTGGAGGCGGTCGGCAACGGCCGTCGTAGATGGATGACCGTCGCCGCGGTCCCGGTGACGGGGCCGCGGAACAGAACCCGGCTTACAGGCCGGCTCGTCCCCCCTCGGGTCCCGGCGTCACCGGGGCCCGGGGCGGGCGTTCACCCGGGTGGGCGGCATACGGTGGGGGCATGCGGATCACCCACCTCGGCCACGCCTGCCTCCTCGCCGAGATCGCCGACACCCGGATCCTCATCGACCCCGGGACGTTCGCCGACGATTTCACCGACCTGCGCGACCTCGCCGCGGTCCTCGTCACGCATGCCCACCCCGACCACCTCGACCGGAGCGGGTCCGGGCGCTCGTCGCAGGGAACCCCGATGCGGTGGTCCGGTGCGACCCGGGGTCGCTGCCGGTCCTCGTGGGGCTGGGCATCGACGCCGCCGTCCACGACGGGCCGACCCGGGTCGGTGCGGTCACGGTGACCCCCCACGGCGAGCTGCACGCCGTCATCCACGACGAGATGCCGAGGATCAGCAACCTCGGCGTCCGCCTCGAGGCCGACGGCGAGCCGACCCTCTACCACCCCGGCGACGCCCTCGACGCGGACTTCGGGACCGTCGATGTGCTCGCCTTCCCGCTCAACGCCCCGTGGCAGGCGAGCAAGGAGATGACCGCCTTCCTGCGTCGCCACAACCCGCGGTATGCCGTGCCCATCCACGACCGGCTGCTCAACGAGCGGGGCCGGGACCTCTACCTCGGGCACGCCGCCGGCTTCGGTGGGGCCGACACCGAGATCCGGGACCTCGCCGGGGCCGGGGCGGTCGAGTTCACCCGCTGAGCCGCGTGGGCCGATGCCCGGTTTTCGGTACCACCGAACCGGGTACCCGCCGGCCATGGAGGAGCTGGTCGATCTCGAGCGCCGCGGGTGGGACTCCCTCTGCGAGGGGCGGGGGGCTGACTTCTACGGCGAGGTGATGACGACCGACGGGTGCATGGTGCTCGCCGGCGGGACGGTCCTCGAGCGCGACGAGGTCGTCGACTCCCTGCGCGGGTCCCCCGCCTGGGACGGCTACGACATCACCGACACCCGCGTGCGGCGGGTGGGCGAGGACGCCGCGACCCTCGTCTACACCGGAACCGGCTACCGGGCCGGCCGGGCGGCCTTCCAGGGGGTGATGACGAGCGTCTACGTCCGGCTGGCAGGGACCTGGCGGCTCGCCCTCTACCAGCAGACCCCTCTCGGGTGAACGGGCGAGCGGGGTGGACCTCCGAACCGTCGACCCTGCGGCGATCCGCCGACCTGTGCGCCGGAGCCGGCGCTAGCGTGATCGTCGTTCCCGTTCCGGCACCCTCGGGAGGCTCACGATGAGCGCGACCGCCCTCACGACCGACGTCTACACCCCGTCCTGGTGGGAGCGGTGCCTGCTGCAGCCGTGGCCCGACGGCCTCTACCGCCTCGGCGGCGGCACCTCGCACTCGATGACGAGCCACCTGCTCGACCGTGGCGACCACGAGCCGACCCTGTGGCAGACCCTCGGCTACGCCTACTGGCCCGACGGCACGTGGCGTCCGGGCAACCGGCTCTGGGGGGTTCCCGAGAGCCTGCGCGACTGAGCGCCGCACCCACCGGACACCGCGCCCCGTCGTGGCCCCAGCACAGGTCGCCCGCACCGGCGTGCACCCCACCCACCCGGGCCGTCCGCGGCCGATGACCAGGGTGCTGCCGTCGGACCGGGTTGCAACACCCCCGTGGTGCACGAAGCTCTGCTAGCAGAAGTTCGTGCCTGACCGGGTGGCCCCTCTCGGGGCGCGCCCCTCGGGACGCGCCGCTGTACGCGCCGCCAAGCGCGGCGCCGGACGCGCCGCTGCTAGCCGGTATGCCGCCCGTGCCGGGCCTGGGCCGACGCCGCCAGGACCCCGGCACCGATGATCCCCGCGGTGTTGCGGAGCATGGCCGGCACGATCGGGGTGCGCAGGTCCAAGAGCGGGATGAACTTCTCGGACTTGCGCGACACCCCGCCCCCGACGACGAACAGGTCGGGCCAGAGCAGGCTCTCGAGGTGGCTGTAGTAGCGCTGGAGGCGGGTGGCCCACTCCGGGTAGGACAGGCCCTCCTTGGTCTTGACCGAGCTGGCGGCCCGTGTCTCGGCGTCATGCCCGTCGATCTCGAGATGGCCGAGCTCGGAGTTGGGCACGAGGACACCGTCATAGAGCAGCGCCGACCCGATGCCGGTGCCGAGCGTGGTGACGATGACCAGCCCGTCCTGGCCACGAGCCGCCCCGAACGTGAGCTCGCCGACGCCGGCCGCGTCGGCGTCGTTGACGACGACGATGTCGCGCTGCAGCCGCTGCTCGAGGAGCGCCTCGATGTCGGTGCCGATCCACGACTTGTCGATGTTGGCGGCCGTGCGGACGACCCCCCTCGTCACGACGCCGGGGACGGTCACCCCGATCGGGGTCCCCGGGTCGACGTCGAAGTGCTCGATGACCTGCTGGATGACGTCGCTGACCGCCTCGGGGGTCGACGGGACCGGGGTGTCGATGCGGTAGCGGTCCTCCGTCAGCTCGCCCCTGTCGAGGTCGACGGGCGCGCCCTTGACGCCGCTGCCGCCGACATCGACCCCGATGGCCAGCCGCTGTCCTGACACGTACGTTCTCCGTTCCGTCCGCCCCGACCGCTCACGGCAGGGTGAGGATCTCGTTGCCGCTCTCGGTGATGAGGATCGTGTGCTCGAACTGTGCCGAGCGACGCCTGTCCTTGGTCACCACGGTCCAGCCGTCGTCCCACATGTCCCACTGCGGCGTGCCGAGGTTGAGCATCGGCTCGACGGTGAAGGTCATGCCCGGTTCGATGATCGTGTTGTACTCCGGTGCGGCGTCGTAGTGGGGGATGATCAGCCCGGAGTGGAATGCCGCGCCGATGCCGTGCCCGGTGAAGTCCCGCACGACGCCGTAGCCGAAGCGCCGGGCGTAGCTCTCGATGACCCGCCCGATGACGTTGATCTCGCGCCCGGGGAGCGCCGCCTTGATGCCGCGCAGCGTCGCCTCGCGGGTCCGCTCGACGAGCAGGCGGGACTCCTCGTCGACCTCGCCGACGGGGTACGTCGCGTCGGTGTCGCCGTGGACCCCGCCGATGAAGGCCGTGATGTCGATGTTGACGATGTCGCCGTCCTCGAGGGGCCGGGAGTCCGGGATGCCGTGGCAGACGACCTCGTTGACCGAGGTGCACAGGGACTTCGGGAAGCGGCGGTAGCCGAGGGTGGACGGGTAGGCACCGTGGTCGAGGAGGAACTCGTGCCCCACCCTGTCGATCTCGTCGGTGGTCACGCCCGGGGCGATGACGGCTGCCGCGGCCTCCATGGCCTGCGCTGCGATCCGGCTGGCGACGCGGATCCGCTCGATCGTCTCGGCATCCTTGACCTCCGGGCCCGTATAGGGCGCCGGCCCGGGCCGGTCGACGTACTCGGGCCGGGGGATGCTGGCCGGGACCGGACGGCGCGGTGACACCGCGCCGGGGGACAGGGTTGCGTGCTGGACCGGCATACGGTGGAGTCTAGGCAGGGTTGGAGCGACGGCGGTCAAGGAGCGGACATGGCGTACTGGTTCAACGTCGACAGCGGACAGGTCGAGACCGACGCGACCCGCAGCCAGGGGGCCTTCGTCATGGGGCCCTACGACTCCGCCGAGGAGGCCGGCCGGGCGCTCGAGACGGCCCGGGAGCGCACCGAGAAGTGGGACGAGGAGGACCGGCGCTGGAACGAGGGGAGCCAGGGCCAGAAGGCCTGACCGGCCGAGGCGGTGCGCCGACGGGCGAGGGACCGCCCGCTCAGCCGCGGCGGTGGACGGACACGGCATACCCCGCGACCGGGGTCCACGGGTCCCGGTCCCAGGACGCCCACCGGTCGACGAGGACGAGCCCGGCCGCCGCACAGGCCGCGTCGTAGTCGACGATCGGGGTGACCGGGCAGCCCTGAGGGAGGTGCGCCAGGTCCAGGCCGAAGCCGGCGACGACGACCCCGCCGAGGGTGGTGTGGGCGGCGATCCGGTCGACGGCCCGGTGCAGCGTGCCCGGGGCGAGCAGGGGGACGACGTTGCCGGCGAGGACGACGGCATCGAAGGCCTGGGAGCGCAGGTAGAGCTCGGCGAGGTCGGCGTGGAGGTAGTGCGAGGCGTGGTCGCGCTCCCGGGCGAAGCGGACCATCTCGAGGTCGGCGTCGACGCCGGTGCAGCGGAACCCCAGGGCCGCGAGCTGCGCGGCGACCCGGCCGGTGCCGCACCCCGCGTCCAGGATGCGGGCCGGCGGACGGACCAGCGTGGCGACGAGGCGGGCCTCGCCGTGGATGTCGACCCCGCGCGCCTCGAGCTCGTCGAAGCGGCGCTGGTATGCCGCGGCCCCGCCGGACCCGTCGGCGATCTCGGACCACCGGGTGAACGGGTCGACCGGTGGGTTGAGGTCCCAGGGCCGCCGGTCCTCGCCCTCCTGGCCGTCGGCCGTCGTGGGGTAGCTGGGCTCGGACACCTCAGGCCTCGAAGGAGTGCTCGGCCGCCGGGAAGTCACCGGAGGCGACGTCGGCGGCATACGCCCGGGCCGCATCGCCGAGGGTGGTGCGCAGGTCGGCGTACTTCTTGACGAACCGCGGGGCCCGCCCGCCGCGCAGCCCGGCCATGTCCTGCCAGACGAGGACCTGGGCGTCGCAGTGCGGCCCGGCGCCGATCCCGATGGTCGGGATGGCGACCGCCTCGGTGATCCGCTGGGCCACCGGGGCGGGGACCATCTCCATGACGAAGGCGAAGCAGCCGGCCTCCTGGAGGGCCATCGCGTCGTCGAGGAGGCGCTCCGCGTCGTCCCCGCGTCCCTGGACCTTGTACCCGCCGAGCACGTGCTCGCTCTGCGGGGTGAAGCCGATGTGGCCCATGACGGGGATGCCGGCCCGGACGAGGAGCTCGATCTCGGGGACCATCGGCCGCCCGCCCTCGAGCTTGACCGCGTGGGCCATCCCCTCCTTCATGAACCGGGTGGCCGTGGCCAGGGCCTGCTGGGGGCTCGCCTGGTAGGACCCGAACGGGAGGTCGGCGACGACCATGGCCCGCCGCGCCGCAGAGGTCACCGCGCGGACGAGCGGCACGAGGTGGTCGACGGTCACCGGGACCGTCGTCTCGAAGCCGTAGACGTTGTTGCCGGCGGAGTCGCCGACGAGGAGCACGGGGATGCCCGCCTCGTCGAAGATCTCGGCGGCATACATGTCGTAGGCGGTGAGCATGGCCCACCTCTCCCCGCGCTCCTTCATCTGGAGCAGGTGCGGGATGCGCACGCGGCGCTGCGGCGCGGCCTGCGCGCCGGTGCCGTAGGGGGCGGTCGTCTCGGTCATGCCACCAACCTACGCACTCGGCCGGGGGCCAGCCATGCCGCACCAGCGCGTCCCGGACGCCGTTACCCCGGCGAAACCTGGATGGGGCAGGATGCCGCCCATGGATCGACAGCAGGAGTACGTCCTCCGGACGATCGAGGAGCGGGACATCCGCTTCGTCCGGCTCTGGTTCACCGACGTCCTGGGCACCTTGAAGTCGGTCGCCGTCGCCCCCGCCGAGCTCGAGGGCGCCTTCGCCGAGGGCATCGGCTTCGACGGGTCGGCGATCGAGGGCTTCGCCCGGGTGTTCGAGGCCGACATGCTGGCCCACCCCGACCCCGCGACCTTCCAGGTCCTGCCCTGGCGCGGTGAGGCCCCCGGGACGGCCCGGATGTTCTGCGACATCACCCTGCCCGACGGCACCCCGAGCATGGCCGACCCGCGCCACGTCCTGCAGCGCTCGCTCGCCCGCGCGGCCGACATGGGCTTCACCTTCTACACCCACCCCGAGATCGAGTTCTTCCTCCTCGAGCGCGGCTTCGAGCCCGGCGTGACGCCGCGCCCGGTCGACGCCGCCGGCTACTTCGAGCACGTGCCGCACGGCACCGGTCACGACTTCCGGCGGGCCGCGATCACGATGCTCGAGTCGATGGGCATCTCGGTGGAGTTCAGCCACCACGAGGGCGGTCCCGGGCAGAACGAGATCGACCTGCGCTACGCCGACGCCCTGACCACCGCGGACAACATCATGACCTTCCGGACCGTCGTCAAGGAGGTCGCCCTCGAGCAGGGCATCTACGCGACGTTCATGCCCAAGGTGTTCGCCGAGCACCCGGGGTCGGGCATGCACACCCACCTGTCCCTTTTCGAGGGGGACAGCAACGCCTTCTACGAGCCGGGCGCTCCGTACCAGCTGTCCAAGACCGCCCGCCAGTTCATCGCCGGCCTGATCACCCACGGGCCGGAGATCACCGCCGTGACGAACCAGTGGGTCAACAGCTACAAGCGGCTGTGGGGAGGTGGCGAGGCACCGGCCCACCTGACCTGGGGGCACAACAACCGCTCCGCCATGGTCCGGGTGCCGATGTACAAGCCGAGCAAGGGCAACAGCACCCGCATCGAGGTCCGCACCATCGACCCCGCGTGCAACCCCTACCTCGCGTATGCCGTCATCCTCGCCGCCGGGCTCAAGGGCATCGAGGAGGGCTACGAGCTGCCTCCCGAGGCCGAGGACGACGTGTGGAGCCTCACCGACGGCGAGCGGCGGGCGATGGGCATCAAGCCGCTGCCGGGGTCGCTGCACCAGGCCATCACGGCCATGGAGTCCAGCGAGCTCGTCGCCGAGACGCTGGGGGAGCACGTCTTCGAGTTCTTCCTGCGCAACAAGCGCGCGGAGTGGGACGACTACCGCAACCAGGTGACGGCGTTCGAGCTGGAGCGCTACCTTCCGAGACTGTGACACCCCACCGCGGGGAGACCGTCCCCGGGGCCCTGACCCGGCTCGGGTTCGCCGACCCCGCCCGGGCCCTGCGCCTCCTCGACGATCCGGTCCTCGCCCCGCTCATCCACGACGTGGAGCGGGTCGAGAGCGACGGGACGGCGCAGGCCCTCGCCGAGGTCGCCGACCCTGACCAGGCGCTGCTGGCGCTCGTCCGGCTCATGGAGGCGGCCGGCGGCCTACCGGCCGAGGACCGCGGCGGGCTCCTCGCCGCGCTGGCCCGCCCCGGCGAGGCTCGCGACCGGGTGTTCGCGGTGCTCGGCGCCTCGACGGCCCTGGCCGACCACCTCGTCGCCCACCCCGCGCACTGGGCCGCCGCGGCGGCCGCGCAGCCCGTCGCCGCGCCCGACCGGGCCGCCACCCTCGTCGCCGCGGTCCGGGGGCGCCCCGAGGCCGAGGCGACCGACGCGCTGCGCGTCGAGTACCGCCGCCAGCTCCTCGGGATCGCCGCGCTGGACCTGACCCGGCCCGACCAGGTGGCCGCGATGCCCGAGGCCGGTGCGGCGCTGGCCGACCTCGCGGAGGCGGCCCTGGAGGCGGCCCTCGTCATCGCCACGGAGGCCGTCGGACCGGACCGGGCAGGGCGCTGTCGGCTGGCCGTCATCGGGATGGGCAAGACCGGCGGGCACGAGCTCAACTACATCAGCGACGTCGACGTCATCTTCGTCGCCGAGGCGGCCGAGGGCGTCCCCGAGGAGGAGGCGCTGACCGTTGCGACGGACCTGGCCACCCGGCTCATGCGCCTCTGCTCGGCGTCGACGGCGGCCGGGTCCTTGTGGCAGGTCGACCCGGCGCTCCGCCCGGAGGGGAAGAACGGCCCGCTCGTCCGCACGGTGTCGAGCCACCGGAGCTACTACGAGCGCTGGGCCAAGACCTGGGAGTTCCAGGCGCTGCTCAAGGCGCGCCCCGTGGCCGGCGACCGGGACCTCGGCGAGGACTACCTCGGGGTCGTGCGACCCATGGTCTGGCAGGCGGCCTCGCGCGAGAACTTCGTCGACGACGTGCAGGCGATGCGCCGCCGGGTCGAGGAGCACGTCCCTGCGGCGGAGGCGGACCGCCAGCTCAAGCTCGGTCCCGGGGGGCTGCGTGACGTCGAGTTCAGCGTGCAGCTCCTGCAGCTCGTCCACGGCCGGGACGACGAGACCCTTCGGTCCCGGACGACGCTCGAGGCCCTGGCGGCCCTGAGCGCCGGCGGATACGTCGGGCGCGACGACGCGGCGGTGCTCGACGCGGCATACCGGCTGCTGCGCACCCTCGAGCACCGGATCCAGCTGCACCGGCTGCGCCGCACCCACCTCATGCCGACGGCGGCGGCCGACCTGCGACGCCTGGGCCGGTCGATGGGCCTGCGGCGCGACCCCGCCGCCGAGGTCGTCCGCGAGTGGCAGGCCCAGGCCCGTGAGGTGCGCCGGCTCCACGAGCGCATCTTCTACCGCCCCCTGCTCTCGGCGGTCGCGCGGCTCTCGCCGACCGAGGTCCGGCTCACCCCCGCGGCGGCCCGCGAGCGACTGGCGGCGCTGGGCTACGCCGACCCGCGCGGTGCCCTGAGCCACCTGCAGGCCCTCACCGACGGGCTGAGCCGGCGGGCGGCCATCCAGCGTCAGCTGCTGCCGGTCATGCTCGGCTGGTTCGCCGACGAGGCCGACCCCGACGCGGGGCTGCTCGCGTTCCGCCGGATCAGCGACGAGCTCGGCTCCACCCACTGGTACCTGCGGCTGCTGCGTGACGAGGGCTCGGCCGCCGAGAACCTCGCCCACACGCTGGCCCGCAGCAGGTATGCCGCCGACCTGCTCGAGCAGGCCCCCGAGTGCGTCCAGTTCCTCGGCGACCCCGGCGGCCTGCAGCCGAGGGCCCGAGCCGACCTCGAGCGCCGCATGCGCTCGGCCGCAGGCCGCAAGGACGACCCCGCCGCCGCGGTCCTCGCCGCTCGTGCCATCCGCCGCTCCGAGCTGTTCCGGATCGCCGTCGCCGACCTCACCGGGTCGCTGGGGCTCGCCGCGGTCGGGACCGCCCTGACCGACCTCGCGGGGGCGCTGCTCCAGGTCGCGCTCGAGGTGGCCGTCGCCGCGCTCGAGACGCGGACCGGGGCCCCGGCGCTCACCCGGGTCCTCGTCGTCGGGATGGGCCGGCTCGGTGGCGCCGAGATGGGCTACGGCTCCGACGCCGACGTCCTGTTCGTCCACGAGCCGCTGCCGGGGGCCGACGAGAACACCGCCCAGGAGCAGGCGACGGAGATCGTCCGGGAGCTCATCGCGCTGCTGGGGGCGGCCGGGCCGGACCCCTCCCTCGACGTCGACGCCGCCCTGCGTCCGGAGGGCAAGAACGGGCCCCTCGTGCGCTCGCTCGCGGCCTACGCGCGCTACTACGCGCGGTGGTCCCTCGTCTGGGAGGCCCAGGCGCTGCTACGGGCCGCCCCCATCGCCGGGGACCCCGGTCTCGGGGAGCGCTTCCTCGCCCTCGTCGCCCCGATCCGCTGGCCGGCCGGAGGGCTGACGCCCGAGCAGGTTCGCGAGATCCGCACCCTCAAGGCGCGGATGGAGGCCGAGCGGCTGCCCCGGGGCGCCGACCGCAAGACGCACTTCAAGCTCGGCCACGGCGGTCTCGCCGACGTCGAGTGGTGCGCCCAGCTCATCCAGCTCGAGCACGCCCACGACCATCCCGGGCTGCGGACGACCTCCACCCTGGAGGCGCTCGCGGCCGCCGAGGACCTCGGCCTGCTGGACCCCCCATCGGCCGCCGCTCTCGTCGAGTCGTGGACCCTCGCCTCGGCGATGCGCAACGCCGGCACGCTGTTCCGGAGCCGGAGCCTGGGCGCGCTGCCCAGCGACCTGCGCGACGCCGAAGGGATCGCCCGCATCCTCGGCCGACCGCCTCGGTCCGGCCAGGAGCTCGCCGAGCACTACCGCCGGGTGGCCCGGCGGGCCCGTCAGGCGGCAGAGCAGGTCTTCTACGGCTCGTAGCCCCGTGCGGCCGGGGTGTGATCTCCCCCTCCTCGGCGGACCGCGAGGCGGACGGGCCCGGGCCGTCCACCCACCCCGACCTAGACTCTGCGCCATGATCCCGGTGCTCGACCTGCGGGGCCGTGCCCTGACCCGACGCGAGCTGCGCGGCGTCCTGCCGCGGGCCGTGCTCGACGTCGAGGCCGCCCTCGCGGCGGTCCGCCCGATCTGCGACGACGTCCGCGACCGCGGGGCCGAGGCGCTGTATGCCGCCGCCGAGCGCTTCGACGGCGTCCGTCCGCCGGCCCTGCGGGTCCCGGCGGAGGTGCTCGCGGCGTCGCTGGGGCGCCTCGACCCGGCCGTCCGCGAGGCGCTCGGGGAGGCCATCCGACGGGCCCGCCTCGTCCACGGCGACCAGCGCCGGACCGACACGACGACGGTCGTCACCGACGGCGGCACCGTCACCGAGCGCTGGGTGCCGGTCGACCGGGTCGGCCTCTACGTCCCCGGCGGGCTGGCCGTCTACCCCAGCAGCGTCGTCATGAACGTCGTCCCGGCCCAGCTGGCCGGTGTCGGGTCGGTGGCGGTGGCGTCACCGCCGCAGCGCGACCACGACGGATGGCCCCACCCCACCGTGCTCGCCGCCTGCGCCCTCCTCGGCATCGACGAGGTCTACGCCGTCGGGGGAGCGCAGGCCGTCGCGGCGTTCGCCTACGGCTTCGTCGACGGTGCGGGTGAGGACGCGGTGGAGTGCGACCCCGTCGCGCTGGTCACCGGCCCGGGCAACATCTACGTCGCGGCCGCCAAGCGCCTGCTCAAGGGGCTCATCGGCATCGACGCCGAGGCCGGGCCCACGGAGGTCGCGATCCTCGCCGACGCGAGCGCCGACGCCGAGTTCGTCGCGGCCGACCTGGTCAGCCAGGCCGAGCACGACCCGATGGCGGCCGCCGTGCTCGTCACCGACAGCCCCGAGCTCGTCGAGGCCGTCGCCGAGGCCCTCACCCGGCGGGTGGCGGCGACCAAGCACACCGAGCGGGTCGCCGAGGCCGTCTCGGGTCCGCAGTCCGCGGTCGTCCTCGTCGACGACCTGGAGGCGGGGCTGGCCCTCGTCGACGCGTATGCCGCCGAGCACCTCGAGATCCACACCCGCGACGCCGCTGCCGTCGCCGCCCGGGTCCACAACGCCGGCGCCATCTTCGTCGGTCCCTACGCCCCGGTCAGTCTCGGCGACTACGCCGCCGGCTCCAACCACGTGCTGCCGACCGGTGGCAGCGCCACCCACAGCAGCGGGCTGTCGGTCCAGTCCTTCCTGCGCGGCATCCACGTCGTCGACTACACCGAGGCGGCGCTGCGCGAGGTGGGCGAGAAGGTCGTGACGCTGTCCCGCGCCGAGGACCTGCCCGCGCACGGCGAGGCGGTCATCGCCCGACTGCCCGAGCTCGGCTGAGACGAAGGACGGCACCGATGACCCAGCTCGACGACCTCATGCGGCCGGACCTGCGCGGCCTCACCCCCTACGGCGCGCCGCAGCTCGAGGTGCCGGTCGCCCTCAACACCAACGAGAACTCCTATCCCGTCCCGCCGGAGGTCGTCGCCGACATCGTCGCGAGCGTGGCCTCGGTCGCCCCGGGGCTCAACCGCTACCCCGACCGGGAGTTCAGCCAGCTGCGCGAGGGGCTGGCGGCCTACCTCGCCCGCTCCGGGACCGACGTCCGAGCCGACCAGGTGTGGGCGGCCAACGGCTCCAACGAGGTGCTCCTCCACCTCCTCCAGGCCTTCGGGGGCAACGGCCGGGTGGCCCTGGGCTTCACCCCCGCCTACTCGATGCACCCGATCATCACCTCGACGTCCGGGACCGGGTGGGTCGACGGGCTGCGCGGCATACCGGGCGGTGGCCGCTTCGACCTCGACCCCGAGTCGGCGGCCCGCCAGGCCCACGACGCGGACCCGAACATCGTCTTCCTCTGCTCGCCGAACAACCCGACGGGCACGGCCCTGTCGCTCGAGGTCGTCGAGGCGGTCTACGAGGCCGCGCCGCGGGCCGTGGTCGTCGTCGACGAGGCGTATGCCGAGTTCGCCCGGGTCGGGACGCCGAGCGCGCTGACGCTGCTGGAGGGGCGGCCACGCCTGGTCGTCACCCGGACGATGAGCAAGGCGTTCGCCCTGGCGGGGGGCCGGCTGGGCTACCTCGCCGCCGACCCCGAGCTCGTCGGGGCGCTGCGCCTGGTCCGGATGCCCTACCACCTCTCCACGCTGACCCAGGCCGTCGCCGTGGCCGCGCTGCGCCACGCCGACGCGATGCTCCAGACCGTCGGCGTCATCAAGGAGCAGCGCGACCGCATCGTGTCCTCGCTGCCCGGCCTCGGCCTCGAGCCGGTCCCGAGCGACGCCAACTTCGTCCTCTTCGGCGGGCTCGCCGACAGCCACTCGGCGTGGCTCGCCCTGCTCGATCGGGGCGTTCTCGTGAGAGATGTGGGCATCTCCCACTATCTTCGTGTTACGGCAGGTACGCCTGAGGAGACGACCCACTTCCTCGACGCCCTCGCCCAGCTCGTGTCCGACCCGTCGATGAAGGGAGCCCCGTGAGCACCGTGACCGGCCCGCTGCCGTCCATCGCCGCCCACCGGGTGGCCTCGCTGAGCCGGGAGACCTCCGAGAGCAAGGTCCTCGTCAGCGTCGACCTCGACGGCACCGGCCGCGGCGAGGTCAGCACCGGGGTGCCCTTCTACGACCACATGCTGCTCAGCCTGGCCAAACACTCGCTCATCGACCTGCAGGTCAGCGCGTCCGGCGACCTCGACGTCGACGCCCACCACACCGTCGAGGACGTGGCCATCGTGCTCGGCCGGGCGGTGCGCGAGGCCCTCGGCGACAAGCGCGGCATCAGCCGGTTCGGCGACGCGACCGTGCCGCTCGACGAGGCCCTGGTCCAGGCCGTCGTCGACGTCGCCGGCCGCCCCTACGTCGTCCACACCGGCGAGCCCGACGGACAGGCCTACGTCGTCATCGGCGGGAGCTACGCCGGCTCCCTGACCCGCCACGTCCTGGAGTCCTTCGCGCTGAACGCCGGCATCGCGCTCCACGTCCGGGTGCTCGCCGGCCGCGACCCCCACCACCTCGTCGAGGCGCAGTTCAAGGCCCTCGCCCGAGCCCTGCGCGCCGCGGTGGCGCTCGACCCGCGGGTCAGCGGCATACCCAGCGCCAAGGGTGCCCTCTAGGAGCGCCATGGACAGCCACGGCCTCGACCCCCAGCCCGGCCTCGGCCTGCTGCTCGTCCGCAGCAGGCCGGAGCGGGTCGCCCGCTGGGCCCGGCGCGGGCTGGTCACCGCGCACCTCACCGCGCTCACCGGGGGCTGGACCGGGGTCTCGGTCGCCGAGGAGCGGGCGAGGAGCTCGGCCCCCTATGACATCGGGCTCGAGATGCTCGCCGCGCGCCCCGTGCCCGCCGCGGCCCGTCCGGCGATCGGCTTCTTCGTCATGACGGGGCGCGCCGTCATCAGCGTGCAGGCCAAGGGGCTGCGCCACGACCAGCGCTGGCTGGTGTGGGAGCCGGGCCAGGGCATCCGCCGGGCCCCGGACCTGCCCCTGCTCGCACCCGACCAGCTCATCGCGGCGGCGGGTGCGCGGACCCGTCCGGGCGCGATCGTCTCGACGGTCAAGAACCCCTCGGGCCGGCCGGTCGAGATGCTCGTCGAGGTGATCCGGCTGCTGGGCCTGCCCGGCGAGGACCTCCTCGTGCGCGGACCGTCCGACCAGGACCGGATCGTCGAGCCCTCCCAGCGGTCGATCCGCACCTTCGACGCCCTCGTCGCCGACGACGCGGTCCATCGCGCCGCTGCCGGCGGGGCGGCCCGGTGACCTCCCGGGTCGTCGTCCTCGACTACGGCAGCGGCAACGTCCGCTCCGCCGTGCGCGCGCTCGAGCGGGTCGGGGCCGAGGTGACCCTCACCGCCGACGCCGACGCGGCGCTGTCGGCCGACGGGCTGCTCGTCCCGGGGGTGGGCAACTTCCATGCGTGCATGAGCGGGCTGCGTGCCGCCGACGGGCCCCGGATCATCGACGTCCGGCTCGCCGGCGGTCGCCCCGTCCTCGGGGTCTGCGTCGGGCTTCAGGTCCTCTTCGAGGGGTCGACCGAGCCGAGCGAGGACCCGCAGGACGGGCTGGCCCAGTGGCCGGGAACGGTCACCCGCCTCGAGGCGCCGGTCGTGCCGCACATGGGCTGGTCGGCGCTCGAGGTTCCCGAGGGCTCGGTGCTCTTCGAGGGGGTGGCGGGGGAGCGGTTCTACTTCGTCCACTCGTATGCCGTGGCTGAGTGGACCCTGCCGCCGCCGACCGGCAGCTTCGCCGGGCGGGCGCCCCTGGTCACCTACGCCACCCACGGCAACAGGTTCGTCGCGGCCGTCGAGAACGGCCCGCTCACCGCGACCCAGTTCCACCCGGAGAAGTCCGGCGACGCCGGGCTCGCCCTCCTGGCCAACTGGGTCAGGTCGCTGTGAGCGCCGCGAAGCCGGCCAGTGCGGCCCGGCGTCGCCCGGCCGCGTCCCGGCGAGCGGCAGCCGGCTCCCGCTCGACCCGGCGCACCACCCGCCGCGCCACCCGGCGGACCACCCGGCGCCGGACCCCTGCGCTCGCCACGACGGTCGGGACCGCGCTGGGCACCCTCGTCGTCGCCGCCGTCCTCGGCGCGTCGTGGACGGTCCGGGTCCTGCTCGTCCTCGCCGTCGCCCTGCTCGGGGCGGGCCTTCTCCTGTGGTCGCGCCGCGCCGACGGCGGTGTCGCTGCGACCGACCCCTCGACCCCCGCCAGCCGACCTCCGGAGCAGACCTCGTGACCGTGCCCGACCTCCCACCCCTGCAGCTCCTCCCGGCGGTCGACGTGGCCGGCGGTCGAGCCGTCCAGCTCGTCCAGGGCGTCGCCGGCAGCGGGGGCGAGTTCGGGGACCCCCTCGCCGCCGCGCTCGCCTGGCAGGAGCAGGGGGCGCAGTGGCTCCACCTCGTCGACCTCGACGCCGCCTTCGGACGTGGCTCCAACGCGCCCCTTCTCGCCGAGATCGTCGGCCGCCTCGACATCGACGTCGAGATGAGCGGCGGCATCCGCGACGAGGAGTCCCTCACCCGGGCTCTGGCGACCGGGTGCCGCCGGGTCAACGTGGGCACCGCAGCCCTCGAGGACCCGGTGTGGACGGCTCGCGCCATCGCCGAGCACGGGGACCGGGTCGCGGTCGGGCTCGACGTCCGGGGAACGACGCTCGCGGCCCGCGGCTGGACCGCCGAGGGGGGCGACCTGTGGGAGACCCTCGCCCGCCTCGACGCCGAGGGGTGCGCGCGCTACGTCGTCACCGACGTCGCCAAGGACGGCATGCTTCAGGGCCCCAACCTCGGCCTGCTCACGCAGGTGTGCTCCCGCACCGATCGCCCCGTCGTCGCGTCCGGAGGCGTCTCGACGGTCGCCGACGTCCTCGCGATCCGCGGCCTGGTCCCCCTCGGGGTCGAGGGGGCGATCATCGGCTCCGCCCTCTACCGCGGTGCCTTCACCCTGCCCGAGGCCCTCGACGTGGCCGGACGGCCGTGAGCGGCCTCGACGACGCCCCGACGGGGAGGGAGGACAGGGACTCGGCCGGCATACCCTGGCACGGTCGCGAGCTGTCCCCGTCGGGGTTCGAGCACGACACGGGCGAGGCGGACCCGGTTCTCGCGCGGGCGCTGGCCGCCCGGACGGACGACGCCGCGCTCGTGGCCGCGGTCAGTGGCGCCCGGCTCCTCGTGCCGGTGCTGGCCCGGTCGGCCGAGACCGATGCGGCCGGCGGTCGACCGGCCGACACCAGGGCCGAGATGTCGACGGTCACCCTCCGGGCCGCCGACGGCCAGCGTGCCCTTCCGGTGTTCTCCTGCCTCGACGCGCTCGGCCGGTGGGACCCCTCCGCCCGGCCCGTCCCCGTCACGGCGGCCCGCGCCGCCCAGTCGGCGGTCACCGAGGGGTGCGACGTCATCGTCGTCGACGTCGCCGGGCCGGACCCGGTCGTCCTCCGGCCGTCGATGGTCTGGGCGCTGGCCCAGGAGCGGGACTGGCTGGCGCCCCACGAGGACCCGTTCGTCGCAGCCTCGCTCGCCCGGGCCCTCGCCGAGGAGGACGACGTCGTCGCCGACGACGTCGAGGAGGGCCGACCCGTCGGCCGGGGCGTGCTGGGGGTCGTCCTCACCCTGCGTCCGGGGCTGGCCCAGCCCGAGGTCCAGGCCCTGGCCACCCGGGTGGGGGAGCGCCTCGCCGCCGACGGCGAACTGCGGGCGCGCGTCGACGGGCTGGCGTTCCGCATCGTCTGAGCCGGCCCCCCCGGTGGGCCGGCCCCCCGCGGTCCGCGGCCGACGGCGTACAGCGGGGTCCTGGGGCACGGAGCGCCCGGATTTCGGGGTAGGCCGCGGGCGCTGGTAGCCTGGGCCGCTGACCGGCCGTCCCGCGAGGGGCGGCATGCAAGAGAAGCTCCGCTTCCACCCGCGTCGACCCTCGGGCCGCCGGGTCTGGTCCGCCGACGGCCCGCCGTCGCTCGTCCTGCCGGGACGGACGACCCGGGGCGAGGCGGCTCGGTGAGGCTTCTCGCGCGACGGCGGCGAGGAGCCTCTTCTCGTCGGTGCGGTCGGCTGGATCACCCGACGAAGGAGAACCACTATCAGCGAGCCTCGCATCAACGACCGCATCCGGGTCCCCGAGGTGCGGTTGGTCGGCCCCAACGGCGAACAGGTCGGCATCGTGCGCGTCGAGGACGCCCTGCGCCTCGCCGCCGAGGCGGATCTCGACCTCGTCGAGGTCGCCCCGATGGCCAAGCCTCCCGTGGCCAAGCTCATGGACTTCGGCAAGTACAAGTACGAAGCCGCCATGAAGGCCCGGGAAGCCCGCAAGAACCAGGTCAACACCGTCATCAAGGAGATCAAGCTCCGCCCCAAGATCGACCCGCACGACTACGGCACCAAGAAGGGCCACGTCGAGCGGTTCCTCAAGGGCGGCGACAAGGTCAAGGTGACGATCATGTTCCGCGGCCGGGAGCAGTCCCGGCCCGAGCTCGGCTTCCGGCTGCTCCAGCGCCTCGCCGAGGACGTCCTCGAGCTGGGCACCGTCGAGTCGGCGCCCAAGCAGGACGGCCGCAACATGATCATGGTTCTCGCCCCGATCAAGAAGAAGTCCGAGGCGCGCGCCGAGCAGCGCCGTCGCCGTGACGAGGCCACCAGGAGCGAGCAGGGGACCCCCACCGGCGAGGTCCTCGCCGACGAGGCCGCGACCGATGAGGTGCTGCTCGACCAGGACCTTGCCGAGCAGGACCTCCCCGAGCAGACCGGCGCGGACGAGGTCGCCGCGGCCGAGGACACCCCGAGCCCCACCCCGGCCGCCGAGTAGGCCCGGACCCCCGACTCACCACCCGCACATCGAAGGAGATCGGCCCATGCCGAAGAACAAGACGCACAGCGGAGCCAAGAAGCGTTTCCGCATCACCGGCTCCGGCAAGGTCATGCGGCAGCAGGCCGGCCACGTCCACAAGTTCCACGAGAAGACCCCGCAGAAGGCCCGCGCGCTCAGCGACGACGTCATCGTCAGCCCCGCCGACACCCGCACGGTGAAGCGGCTCCTCGGCAAGTGACCTTCTCGCCCGGTCGGCTGAGACCAGCAGCCCGGGCGGCCCCCCAGAACCAGCAGAGCGAAGTCAAGGAGTACTCACGTGGCACGCGTGAAGCGGGCGGTCAACGCCCAGAAGAAGCGCCGGGTCGTTCTCGAGCGCGCGAGCGGCTACCGCGGTCAGCGGTCGCGCCTCTACCGCAAGGCCAAGGAGCAGGTCCAGCACAGCCTGGGCTACGCCTACCGCGACCGGCGCGCCCGCAAGGGTGACTTCCGTCGGCTGTGGATCCAGCGGATCAACGCCGCGGCCCGCGCCAACGGCATGACGTACAACCGGTTCATCCAGGGCCTCAAGGCCGCTGAGGTCGACGTCGACCGCCGGATGCTCGCCGAGCTCGCGGTGTCGGACGAGGCGGCCTTCGCCGCCCTCGTCGCGATCGCCCGGGCCAACGTCCCGGCCCAGGCCGCGAGCTGACACCGAGGGCCACCTCACCCACCGCCGCCGCGCGCCGGGAGCTCTCGTGCTGACCAACCCCCGAGCCGATCGGGTGCGGTCGGTGCGAGCCCTCTCCCGGCGCGCGGCGCGTGTGCGCAGCGGCCGGTTCGTCGTCGACGGCCCCCAGGGGGTCCGGGAAGCGGTCCGGTATGCCGCCGAGCGGGTCGTCGACGTCTACGTCACCCCCGAGGCGGCGCAGCGCCATGGCGACATCGTCGGCGTGGCCAGGGCGGGTGGCCTCTGGGTCCACGAGACCTCGGACGAGGTCATGGCGGCGATGGCCGGCACCGACGCGCCGCAGGGGCTGCTCGCCGTCGTCGAGGATGTCCCCGTGACGCTCGGGGAGGTCCTGGCGAGCCGGCCCGGCACCCTCGTCGTCCTCGCCCAGGTCCGAGACCCCGGCAACGCCGGCACGATCATCCGGGGCGCCGACGCCCTGGGTGCCTCGGCCGTCCTCGTGAGCGAGGCCTCCGTCGACGTCCACGCGCCCAAGGTCGTCCGGTCGAGCGCCGGGTCGCTCTTCCACGTCCCGGTCGTCACCGGCCTCGCCCTCGACGCGGCCTTCGCGCAGCTGCGTGCCGCCGGGGTCGCGCTGCTCGCGGCCGACGGACGGGGGAGCACGCTGCTGCCCGACGCCGACCTGGCCCGGCCGCACGCCTGGGTGCTCGGCAACGAGGCGTGGGGGCTGACCGACGAGCTGCGCACGGCCTGCGACGACGTCGTGGCGGTGCCCATCCCCGGCCACGCCGAGTCCCTCAACCTCGCCATGGCCGCGACACTGTGCCTCTACGGGTCCTTGCTCGCCCGTTCGGCGCGGACCGAGAGGTAGGGTCGGGCCATGCCCACGCCCCCGTCGTCGCGGTTCCCGTCGACGGCGGTGGACGCCGCCGAGCTGCTGCCGGACGGGGTCGTCATCACCTTCGGCGGGACGCCGGTCGTGCGGTTCATGAACGAGCGCGCCGAGAAGATCACGGGGATGAGCCGCGACGACGTCATCGGGCAGGACGTCCGCGAGGCGCTGCCCTTCCAGGACTCCAGCGGCGAGTCGTGGTGGGCCCTGACCGACCCGTGGTCGGGGCTGCGGACCCGCACCGGCCACCGCGAGAAGCTGCTCATCCTCCCCGCCGGCAACGAGGTGCTGCTCACCTCCCGCTACATCCGTCCGGGCCGCAACGAGCCGGTCCAGTCGGTCGTGTGCGCGCTGCGCGACGCCGAGGCCCGCCGCCGGGCCGAGGCCGACCACGCGGCCCTCATCTCGACGATCTCGCACGAGCTGCGCTCGCCGCTCACCGGTGTCAAGGGCTTCTCCTCGACCCTGCTGCGCCGCTGGGACCGGTTCTCCGACGAGCAGAAGCGGCTCATGCTCGAGACGATCGAGGCGGACGCCGACCGCGTCACCCGGCTGATCACCGAGCTCCTCGACGTCTCGCGGATCGACTCCGGTCGGTTGCGGATCCACGCCCAGCCGCTCGACGCGCGCTCGGTCTTCACCCGCCATCTCGACAGGTATGCCGCGACCGGTGTCGACACGGGCCGGTTCGTCATCGACGTCGCCGACGACGCGACCGAGGTCTGGGCCGATCCCGACCGTTTCGACCAGATCCTGACCAACCTCATCGACAACGCGCTCAAGCACGGCGGGGGCGCCGTCGGCCTGCACGCCACGCACGTCGACGGCGGGACGGCCATCGCGGTGTCCGACGACGGCCCCGGCATCCCCGTCGAGAAGCGCGAGATCGTGTTCTCCCGCTTCTGGCACGGCAAGTCGGCCGGCAGCACCGGGCTCGGGCTCTATATCGTCCGGGGGCTCGCGCAGGCCCACGGCGGCTCGGCGACCGTGGGCGAGGCGCCCGAGGGGGGCGCCTGGATCACCGCGACCTTCCCCCAGCCGGCAGACGACGCCGTCTGACCCCGCAGGTCAGATCCGGGCCGCGAGGCAGCTGGGGCAGGTGCCCCAGTAGACGACCTCGGCCTCCTCGATCTCGTAGCCCCGGTCGTCCGAGGCGATGAGACACGGGGTGTCACCGACCGCGCAGTCGACGTCGACGACCTCACCGCAGGTGCGGCAGACGAGGTGGTGGTGGTTGTCGCCGACCCGGGCCTCGAAGAGGGTGGGGGAGCCGGCCGGCTCGATCCGTCGGACGAGGTCCCGTTCGGTGAGGACCCGCAGGACGTCGTACACCGCCTGGGTGGACACCTGGCCCAGGCGTTCGCGGGCGGCGCGCACGAGCGTCTCGACGTCGGCGTGCGGACGGTCGCGGACCTCGGCGAGGACGGCGACCCGGGGAGCGGTCACCCGCAGGCCCGCGGACCGCAGCAGTGCGGCGGGGTCCTCGGGCCCCGCCGCGGGGTGGCTCTCGGGCTGTCCGGAGCCCCCTGCGGTCGTGTCCATCGGACCACTGTCCCACCTTTTCTGGAACGGCTCAAGAATCGGACCCTACCAACGGTCAAGAACTCGTCAGCGGGTGTTTTGGGTTCGGTCAAGGTTCGGTGGGGTCCCTCGCGCGCGCGAGAGGCACGGTGCGATGGTGAGGGACTGTGACCGCCTTGTCGACCGCGCCCTACCGGCGTGCCCTGGGCAGCCGAGAGCTGCGCACGGTGCTCCTCGTGGGCCTCCTCGCGCGAACGCCGTCGTTCGCGATCGGGGTCGTCGCGACGGTCCATGTCGTCACGACGCTGCACGGGACCTACGGCGATGCCGGGCTCGTGGCCGCCGTCGCGACCATCGCCGGGGCCGCGGGAGGTCCGTGGCGCGGGCGGCGCCTCGACCGGTTCGGCCTGCGCCGGGTCATCGCCCCCTCCGCCCTCATCGGTCTGGCCGTCTGGTCCGTGGCCCCCTGGGTCGGCTACTGGCCGCTCGTCGTCCTCATCGGGATCGGCCAGCTCTTCGCGGTCCCCTTCTTCACGATCGGGCGGCAGGCCGTCATGGCCGTCGTGCCCGAGGAGGACCGGCGCACCGCGATCGCTCTCGACAGCGCCGCCGTCGAGGTCTCCTACATCATCGCCCCGGCGCTGGCCGTCGCGGCCACCGTGCGCTGGGGCACGGCCTGGGTGCTCTTCGGCGTCCAGATGCTCGGCGTCCTCGGAGCCGTGCTCCTCTGGGTCGTCAACCCCCGGATCAGGAGCGCCGACGACCCGGCCCAGCGCTCGCGGCCGGCGCCGATCCGCTCCTGGTTCCGCCTCCCGTTCCTCGGGGTCTGTCTCGCGGCCGCCTCGGCCACGCTCGTTCTCGCCGGCTCCGACCTGGCCATCGTCGCCACCGTGCGAGCGTTCGGCCACCAGGGCACGATCGGTGTCGTCCTGGCCCTGTGGGGGCTCGGCTCCCTCGTCGGCGGGCTCCTCTACGGCGCCTGGCACCGCGCCGTCCCCGCCTTCTGGCTGCTCGGCGGCCTGGGGCTGGTGACGGTGCCCCTGGCCTTCGCCGGCGGCTTCGTCAGCCTCGGCGTCTTCGCTTTCATCGCGGGCCTGGCGTGCGCGCCGACGATCACGGCGACGATCGACCAGGCCGCCCGCGTCGTCCCCGCCCGATCGCGGGGCGAGGCGATGGGATGGCACGGCTCCTTCCTCACCGCAGGAGGGGCCGTGGGGGCCCCGCTCGCCGGCCTCGCCGTCGACCACTACGGCCACCCCGGTGCGGGGTTCGCCGCCGTGGCGCTCGTCGGCATCCTCGTCGCGGCGGTAGGGTCGCTGGCTCCACTGCTGGTGCGGCGGGGTGGGCCCGTCGTTCCCGAGCCGGCCGCCGAGAACGTGCCGACGGCCTGAGCGCCCTGCCCGGTGCGCAGGACCGCGGTGCCCACCGGTCGGATCGTGGTTGCACCCGTCGTCCGCGTCGGCCACCCTGGGCGTATGCCGTCCTCCCGTGCCGTCCCGCTGCGTGCCCCGCGGCGATTTACCGCGCCTTCGGGTGCGGTGGCAGCGCGCGACTGAGCGCGCGACGGCATACCGGCTCCTTCCGCCGCCCCGAAGGCTGTCCAGAACCCCGGCGCCCGACGCCTAGACTCGGGCGCGCCGTACCGACAGCAGAAGTGGAAGCGATGTCCGGACCCAACACCAGTTATGACCCCGTCGAGGTCGCCGCTCTCGACCCGGTCGCGATCCGGGCCGCCGTCAGCGCGGCCCTGGCCGCCGCAGCCGGCGCGGCGAGCCTGGAGGACCTCAAGGCCGCGCGCACGGCGCACCAGGGCGACCGGAGCCCGCTCGCGCTGGCCAACCGGGAGATCGGTGCGCTGCCACCCAGCGCCAAGGCCGAGGCCGGTAAGCGGGTCGGCCAGGCCCGGGCGGCCGTCGCCGCGGCGTTCACCGCCCGCCAGGGCGAGCTCGAGGCCGACCGCGACGCCCGGATCCTCACCGAGGAGGCCCTCGACCTGACGGTGGTGGTCCCGCGCCGGCCGGTGGGTGCCCGCCATCCCATCTCGCTCGTGAGCGAGCGGGTCGAGGACATCTTCGTCGGCCTGGGCTGGGAGATCGCCGAGGGCCCCGAGGTCGAGGCCGAGTGGCTCAACTTCGACGCGCTCAACCTCGGCCCCGACCACCCGGCCCGGCAGATGCAGGACACGTTCTTCGTCGAGCCGCCCGGGTCGGGCCTGGTGCTGCGCACCCACACCTCGCCGGTGCAGATCCGCACGATGCTGGCCCAGGACCCCCCGATCTATGCGCTCTGTCCGGGCAAGGTCTTCCGGACCGACGAGCTCGACGCGACGCACACCCCCGTCTTCCACCAGTTCGAGGGGCTCGTCGTCGACGAGGGCATCACCATGGCCCACCTCAAGGGCAGCCTCGACGCCTTCGTCCGCCAGCTCTTCGGCGAGGGGACCGTGACCCGGCTGCGCCCGTCGTACTTCCCGTTCACCGAGCCGAGCGCCGAGATCGACTGCCGGTGCTGGATCTGCCACGGCGAGGACGCCGGGTGCCGGACGTGCGGTGGGACCGGCTGGATCGAGGTCGGCGGCTCCGGGATGGTCAACCGCCGGGTGCTCATCGCGAGCGGGATCGACCCGGACCGCTACACGGGCTTCGCCTTCGGGCTGGGGATCGAGCGCTCGCTCATGCTCCGGCACGGCGTCGCCGACATGCACGACATCGTCGAGGGGGACGTGCGGTTCTCCCGCCAGTTCGGGATGGAGATCTGACATGCGCGTCCCCGTCGAGTGGCTGCGCGAGCTGGCCCACGTCGCCCCGGGCGCCACCGGCCAGCAGATCGCCGAGAGCCTGGTCCGGGTCGGCCTCGAGGAGGAGGAGCTCCACACCGGCGGTGTCGGCGGGCCCCTCGTCGTCGGCCGGGTGCTCGAGAAGAGCCCCGAAGCGCAGAAGAACGGCAAGACCATCAACTGGTGCCAGGTCGACGTCGGCACCGCCAACGGGTCCGGGGACCCCCAGGGGATCGTCTGCGGCGCGCACAACTTCGAGGTCGGCGACCTCGTGCCGGTCATCCTGCCCGGCGGGACCCTGACCACTCCCGACGGTCCGTTCGAGATCACCGCGCGCAAGACCTACGGACACGTCTCGGCGGGGATGATCTGCTCGGCCAAGGAGCTCGGCCTCGGCGAGGACCACAGCGGGATCATCGTCCTCACCGACTGGTTCGCCGGCGACGACGCGGCCCTCCGGACGCTCGTCCCCGGGACCGACGCCCTCCCGCTCCTCGGCCTGGACCAGGAGACCGTCGAGGTCAACGTGACCCCCGACCGGGGCTACTGCTTCTCGATGCGAGGGATCGCCCGGGAGTACGCCTTGTCGACGGGCGTGCCGTTCGAGGACCCCGCGTCCGCCGCGGCCGTTCCGGTCACGCCCGGAAGCGACCGGGGGTATGCCGTCCGCATCGTCGACGACGCCCCGATCGACGGGGTCCCCGGCTGTGACCGCTACGTGGCGCGGGTGGTGCGCGGGGTCGACGTCCGCGCCCAGTCACCGGCCTGGATGACGCGCCGGCTCACCGAGGTCGGCATGCGACCGATCAGCCTCGCCGTCGACGTGACGAACTACGTCATGATGCTGCTGGGCCAGCCGCTGCACGCCTTCGACCTGGCCGACCTGTCCGACGAGATCGTGGTGCGCCGGGCCCGACCGGGTGAGACGCTGCGGACCCTCGACGACGTCGAGCGAGTACTGCACCCCGAGGACCTGCTCATCACCCGTGGAGGCGACCGGGTCCTGGGGCTCGCCGGCGTGATGGGTGGGGAGTTCTCGGAGGTCTCGGCCACGACGACCGACGTCCTCATCGAGGCGGCGCACTTCGACCCGGTGAGCATCGCCCGGACCTCGCGGCGGCACCGGCTCGTCACCGAGGCCTCGAAGCGCTTCGAGCGCGGCGTCGACCCCGCGGTCGCCGACACTGCGGCTCAGCTCGCGGCCGACCTCCTCGCCGAGTTCGGCGGGGGAGCCGTCGACGAGGCGGCGACCGACATCGGCCGGGTCGCCGCACGCGAGCCGATCGCGATGGACCTCGGGCTGCCTACGGCATACATCGGACTGGACTACCCGCCCGAGGAGGTCACGGCGACGCTCAGCGCGATCGGCTGCACCGTCGTCCCGGACGAGCGCCCGGGCCGGGTCCTCGTGACGCCGCCGACCTGGCGCCCCGACCTCACCGACGGGCCCGACCTCGTCGAGGAGGTCGCCCGCGTCCGGGGCTACGACGCCATCCCCTCGGTGCTGCCTCGCGCCACCGGTGGGCGCGGGCTCAGTCACGCCCAGCGGGTGCGACGCGTCGTCGCCACGACCCTGGCCCACCAGGGGCTCGTAGAGGTGCTGTCCTACCCGTTCGTCGGGGCGCAGCGGTTCGACGAGCTCGGCTACGCCGCCGACGACCCGCGCCGGCTGACGGTGCGGCTGGCGAACCCCCTGCAGGACGAGGCTCCGCTCCTGCGCACCTCGGTCCTCGACACCCTGCTCGACACGCTGGGCCGCAACATCGGACGGGGCGCGCGCGACGTGGCCGTCTACGAGCTCGGGCTGGTCACCCAGGGCCGCGCGGACCAGCCGGTCGCGCCGGTCGTCGCGGTGAGCCACCGGCCGGCCGACGCCGAGGTCGCCATGATCTACGGCGCGGTGCCGACGCAGCCGCGCCACGTCGCGTATGCCGCGTCCGGTGACGCCGTGCCCGCCGGCCCGTGGGGTGCCGCACGCCGCTACGACGCCCCCGACGCGGTCGGCTGGGCGCTCGCCGTCGGTGCGGCCCTCGGGCTGTCCCTCACCGTGCGTGCGGCGGAGCGGGCCCCCTTCCACCCGGGCCGGTGCGTGGCGGTCAGCGTGGGAGACGGCGGCCCCGTCGTCGGGTACGCGGGGGAGCTCCACCCGACCGTCTGCTCGGCCCTGTCGCTGCCGGCCCGCACGGTGGCCGGTGAGCTCGACGTCGACGTCCTCGTCGCCGCGACCGGGGACCCGGTCCAGGTGCGCGGGCTCTCGACGTTCCCGGTGGCACACACCGACATCGCGCTCGTCGTGGACGAGGCGGTCCCGGCCGCCGACGTCGAGGCAGCCCTCCGGCGAGGAGCGGGCGACCGGCTCGAGTCGGTCACCCTCTTCGACGTCTACCGGGGCGACCAGGTGGGGGCGGCGCGCAAGTCGCTCGCCTACCGGCTCACCTTCCGGGCTGCGGACCGGACCCTCGTGACCGACGAGGTGAGTGCGCTGCGCGACGCGGCCGCCGCGGCGGCGGCCACCGCGGTGGGGGCGGTCCAGCGGGTATGACCGGCGCCCCGCTGCCCCGCGTCGCCGTCGTGACCGGTGCGTCCCGCGGCGTCGGGCGGGCCATCGCGCAGGCGCTCGAGGAGTCCGGCTGGGTCGTGGAGCGTGGGTCCTCCTCGGTCGCGCCCGTCACCGACCGCGCGGCCGTCACCTCCTGGGTCGACGAGATCATCGGGCGGCACGGGCACATCGACCTGCTCGTCAACAGCGCCGGGGTCATCGACGCCGAGGTCGGGATGCTCGACTCCGACCCGGAGGACTGGTGGCGGACGATGGAGGTCAACGTCCTCGGCGTCTATCTCATGACCTGGGCGGTCGGTCGGCACATGCGGCGCGGTGGGGGAGGGCGCGTGGTCAACCTCAACTCCGGGGCGGCATTGGCCCCGCGTCCGACCTCGTCGGCCTATTGCGTGAGCAAGACGGCGCTGGCCCGGGTCACGGGTCAGACGGACCTCGACGGCGCCGCTCACGGCATCCGGGCCTTCGACCTCTCGCCCGGGGTGGTGCAGACGGACATGACCCGGTCGATGCGGATCCACGACGGGCGCACCGAGTGGACCGACCCCCAGGACGTCGTCGACCTCGTCCTCGCCATCGCGTCCGGTGACCTCGACGCGTGGGCGGGTCGGATGCTCCGGGCGGGTTCGGACGACCCGGCCCGCCTCGTCGAGCTGGGCCGGCAGGTGCTGCCCGACGGGGTGCGCACCCTCACGCTGCGGCCCTATGGCGACGAGGACCCGCTCGGCTGAGAGGGCCGGCGCCAGGCACCCCAGGCGTCCGACCCGCGGACCGGGGTGAATAGACGGCCGAGGCAATGTATAGTCATGCACCATGGTGAGTGTTGCGGTGGCGGGCGCCAGCGGGTATGCCGGTGGCGAGCTCCTCCGGCTCCTCCTCGGCCACCCCGACGTCGAGATCGGCGCGGTCACGGCGTCGGCCAACGCCGGCACACCACTGGGCTCGGTGCATCCTCACCTCGTGCCGCTGGCCGACCGGGTCCTCGCCGAGACGACGGCCGAGACGCTGGCCGACCACGAGGTGGTGTTCCTCGCGCTGCCGCACGGGCACTCCGCGGCCATCGCCCGGTCCCTTCCCGCCGACGTCGTCGTCATCGACTGCGGCGCCGACTTCCGGCTGACCTCGGCGACGGCCTGGGAGGCGTTCTACGACACCCCGTACGCCGGCTCCTGGCCCTACGGCATGCCCGAGCTCCTCGGTGCCGGCGGCCGGCAGCGAGCCGTCCTGGCCGGCGCCCGCCGGGTCGCCGTTCCCGGCTGCTACCCCACGGCCGTCTCCCTGGCCCTGGCCCCGGGGCTCGCCGCCGGGATCGTCCTCCCCGACGACATCACGGTCGTCGCGGCGTCGGGCACCAGCGGCGCCGGTCGCTCCCTCAAGGCCCACCTGCTCGGGTCCGAGGTGATGGGGTCGATGTCGCCGTACGGCGTCGGCGGGGTCCACCGGCATACCCCGGAGATCGAGCAGAACCTCTCGGCCGCCGCCGGTGCGCCGGTCACGGTCTCCTTCACCCCGACGCTCGCCCCGATGTCGCGCGGCATCCTCGCCACGGCGACGGCCAAGGCCACGCCGGGGGTGACGCCGGGCTCGGTGCGGGAGGCCTGGGCCGAGGCGTACGCCGCGGAGCCGTTCGTCCACCTGCTGCCCGAGGGCGTCTGGCCCTCGACGGCCAACGTGCTCGGCTCCAACAGCCTCCATGTCCAGGTCACGCTCGACGAGCGGGTCGGCCGCGTCGTGGCTGTCGCAGCCGTCGACAACCTGACCAAGGGGACGGCCGGCGCCGCCGTCCAGTGCCTCAACCTCGCTCTCGGGCTGCCCGAGACGACGGGCCTCCCGGTCGCAGGGGTGGCACCGTGAGCCGGATGCCACTGCACCTCATGACCCACCCCGAGGACGTCCTCGTCGTCCGGCTCGACCCCGACGAGGAACCGTCGTGGGACTGGTCGGCGGGCCCCCTCGGCTCGCTGACCCGGACGGCCGAGGAGACCTCGATCGTCTCGCGCGCCGACCTCGTGCCCGACGGCCCCCGGCGGGAGGGTCCGTTCCGCGCCGTCGAGATCGCCGGGCCTCTCGAGTTCGGGATGATCGGCGTGCTGGCCGAGATCCTGCACCCCCTCGTCCAGGCCAAGGTGAGCATCCTCACCGTCTCGACCTACGACACGGACTGGATCCTCGTCCCGACCGACAACCTCGACGCAGCCACGCAGGCCTGGCGTCGCGCCGGCTTCATCGTTACTCCCAGCACCCTCATCGGAGGCTAGATGAGCGTCACCACCCCCGCCGGGTTCCGAGCCGTCGGCGTCACCGCGGGGCTCAAGGCGTCCGGGTCACCCGACCTCGCGCTCGTCGTCAACGACGGCCCGTCGCACGACGCGGCCGCGGTCTTCACCTCGAACCGGGTCGAGGCCGCGCCGGTCACCTGGAGCCGACAGGTGCTCGTCGACGGACGGGTCGACGCCGTCGTCCTCAACTCCGGCGGCGCGAACGCGTGCACCGGGGCGCGGGGGTTCGAGGACGCCCACCGCACGGCCGAGCTCGTCGCCGAGGCGCTCGGGGTGGGCGCCGGGGACGTCGCCGTCTGCTCCACCGGGCTGATCGGCGAGCTCCTGCCGATGGACCTCGTCGCCGCCGGGGTGCGCGCCGCCGCTGAGGGCCTGTCCGCCGAGGGGGGAGCCGCTGCGGCCCGGGCGATCATGACCACCGACACCGTGAGCAAGCAGGCGGTCGCCGTCCGCGACGGCTGGAGCGTGGGTGGGATGGCCAAGGGCGCCGGCATGCTCGCACCGGCGCTCGCGACGATGCTCGTCGTCGTGACGACCGACGCCCTCACCGCCCCGGACGTGCTCGACCCGGCGCTGCGCGCCGCCACGGCGGTGACCTTCGACCGGATCGACTCCGACGGCTGCCAGTCGACCAACGACACGGTGCTCCTCCTCGCCTCGGGCGCCTCCGGGGTCCGGGTCGGTGCCGACGAGCTGGCCGACGCGGTGACCGAGGTCTGTGCGAGCCTGGCCCGCCAGCTCATCGGCGACGCCGAGGGCGCGGCCCACGACATCGCCATCGAGGTCCGCTCCGCGGCATCCGTCGACGACGCGCTCGAGGTGGCCCGGGCGGTCGCCCGCAACAACCTCGTCAAGTGTGCCGTCTTCGGCAACGACCCGAACTGGGGTCGGGTCCTCGCCGCGGTCGGGACCACTCGTGCGGCGTTCGACCCCTCGCAGCTCGACGTGTCGATGAACGGGGTCGAGGTCTGTCGTTCCGGCGGGGTGGGGGAGGACCGCTCGCTCGTCGACCTGGGCCCGCGAGAGGTGCACATCGTCGTCGACCTGCACGCCGGGGCCGACACGGCCACCGTCTGGACCAACGACCTCACGCACGACTACGTCCACGAGAACTCCGCCTACAGCACCTAGGACGACGATGACACCGGAGCCCACCTCGACGCTGCGCGGCGCCATCGACGCCGCGGCGCTGCGGGTCGCTGCAGCCAAGGCGAGCACGCTCGTCGAGGCCCTGCCGTGGCTGGAGCGCTTCCACGGTGCGCTCGTCGTCGTCAAGTACGGCGGCAACGCCATGGTCGACGACGCCCTCAAGGCCGCCTTCGCCCAGGACATCGTCTTCCTCCGGTATGCCGGCCTGCGCCCCGTCGTCGTCCACGGCGGCGGGCCGCAGATCAAGGCCATGCTCGACCGGCTCGGGATGGAGAGCGAGTTCCGCGGCGGCCTGCGGGTCACCTCACCGGAGGTGATGGACGTCGTCCGGATGGTCCTGACCGGGCAGGTCGGGCGCGAGCTCGTCGGACTCCTCAACCAGCACGGCCCGATGGCCGTGGGCCTCTCCGGCGAGGACGCCCACCTCTTCGGCGCCCGCCGTCGGGGCGTCACCGTCGACGGTGAGCACCACGACATCGGCCTCGTCGGCGACGTCGAGGTGGTGCGCCCCTCGGCCGTACAGGACCTCCTCGACGCGGGCCGGATCCCCGTCGTCTCGACGATCGCACCCGACCTCGACGTCGACGGCCAGGTGCTCAACGTCAACGCCGACACCGCCGCAGCCGCCCTCGCGGCCGCCCTCGGGGCCCGCAAGCTCATCGTCCTCACGGACGTCGAGGGGGTGTATGCCGCCTGGCCCGACCGCGACTCCCTGCTGTCCCGGCTCACGGTCGACGCCGCCAAGGACCTGCTCACCCGGGTCGACGCCGGCATGATCCCCAAGCTCGAGGCCTGCATCCGCGCCGTCGAGGCCGGCGTCCCGCAGGCCCACGTCATCGACGGCCGCCGGCCGCACTCGCTCCTGCTCGAGGTCTTCACCTCCGAGGGCATCGGGACCGTGGTCGAACCCGGAGACCTGGCCGAGGAGGCCCTCGATGTCTGACCCGAGGCCCGACCCGATGCCGGGCCCGATGCCGGAGCCACTGGTTCCCGGCCCGCGCACGGCCGAGCTACTCGACCGCTACGCGGCATCCCTTCTCGGTGTCTTCGGGGTGCCCCAGCTCGTCCTCGACCACGGCGAGGGGCCGTGGGTCTGGGACGTCGACGGCAACCGCTACCTCGACCTCGTCGGCGGGATCGCCGTCAACGCGCTCGGCCATGCCCATCCGGTGCTCGTCTCGGCGGTCGCCGAGCAGGCCGCCGCCATGGTGCACATCTCGAACTTCTACACCTCGGCCGCACAGGTCGGGCTGGCCGAGCGGATCCTCGCCGCGGCCGGCGCCCCCGAGGGGTCGGCGGTCTTCTTCGCGAACTCGGGCACCGAGGCGGTCGAGGCGGCGGTCAAGCTGGCCCGGCGCACCGGCCGCACCGACATCGTCGCGGCCGAGGGCGGTTTCCACGGCCGCTCGACCGGGGCGCTCGCGCTGACCCACAAGCCGGCCTACCGGGACCCGTTCGCGCCGCTCCTGCCGGGAGTGCGCCACGTGCCCTACGACGACGTCGACGCCCTGGCCGCCGCGGTGACGCAGGCCACCTCCGCGGTGGTCCTCGAACCCATCCAGGGCGAGGCGGGGGTCATCGTCCCGGACCCGGCATACCTGACCGCGGCGCGCGAGATCACGGCCCGCGCCGGGGCCCTGCTCATCCTCGACGAGGTGCAGACCGGCGTGGGGCGCACCGGGACCTGGTTCGCCTTCCAGCAGGCCGGGATCCTCCCCGACGCGGTCACCCTGGCCAAGGGGCTCGGTGGCGGCGTCCCGGTCGGAGCGCTCGTCACGATGGGGCCGCGGGTCTCCCACCTGCTCGCGCCGGGGCAGCACGGGTCCACCTTCGGGGGGAACCCGCTCGCCGCGGCCGCCGGCATCGCGGTGCTCGACACGATCGAGCGTGACGGGCTCCTCGCGCACGCCACCGCGATGGGCGAGCACCTCGTCGCGCGCATCGACGCCCTCGGCCATCCGGTGGTCGCCGGCGTCCGGGGTGCCGGCCTGCTGCGCGCCATCGTCCTGACCGCCGACGTCGCCCCAGCGGTCGCGGTGGCGGCCCGCTCCGCCGGCTTCCTCGTCAACGCGGTCACGCCCTCGGCGCTCCGGCTCGCGCCCCCGCTCGTCGTCACCGCCGACCAGCTCGACTCCTTCGTCGAGGTCCTGCCCGGCCTCCTCGACTCCGCCACCTCCCAGGAAGGCACCCGATGACCCTTCGCCACTTCCTCCGCGACGACGACATCACGGCCGCCGAGCAGGCCGAGATCCTGCGCCGCGCAGCGGCCCTCAAGGCCGCGCCGTTCGCCGACCGCTGCCTCGACGGTCCCCAGGTGATCGCCGTGCTCTTCGACAAGCAGACGCTGCGGACCCAGGTCTCCTTCACCGCCGCGATCGCGCACCTGGGCGGCTTCCCCATGGTCATCGACGGACACCTCGCCCAGGTCGGGGTCCGTGAGTCGATCGCCGACACCGCCCGCGTCCTCGGCCGCGAGGCCGTCGCGATCGTCTGGCGGACCTACGGCCAGGAGCGCATCGAGGAGATGGCGTCCTTCGCCCACATCCCCGTCATCAACGCGCTGACCGACGAGTTCCACCCCTGCCAGATCCTGGCGGACCTGCTCACCGTCCAGGAGCACCGGGGCGACCTCGCCGGGCAGACCCTGGCCTACGTCGGCGACGGCGCCAACAACATGGCCCACTCCTACCTGCTCGGTGCGGCCCTCGCCGGGATGCATGTGCGGGTCGGCACACCCTCGTCGCACCAGCCCCGGCCCGACATCCTCGAGCGCGCGACCCGCCTCGCCGCCGAGCAGGGCGGGTCGGTGCTCGTGACCGACGACCCCGTCGCGGCTGTGGCCGGGGCCGGTGTCGTCGCCACCGACACCTGGGTGTCGATGGGGATGGAGTCCGAGAGCGACTCGCGCAAGGGCCCGGGTGGCCCGTTCGAGAGGTTCCAGGTCAACGCCGAGCTGATGGCCCACGCCGACGCCGACGCGGTCTTCCTCCACTGCCTGCCCGCCTACCGGGGCTACGAGGTGACGGCCGAGGTGATCGACGGCCCACGCTCGGTGGTGTGGGACGAGTCGGAGAACCGGCTCCACGCCCAGAAGGCCGTGATCTCCTGGCTGCTCGAGCAGCTGGGCGAGCCGGAGCCGGCGTGACCGTCTCGACGAGCCGGACCGCCCGCCAGCAGCTCATCGTCGCCATCCTCGGCCGGCGCGGCGTCCGGTCCCAGTCCGAGCTGCTCGACCTCCTGGCCGCTGAGGGCATCGAGGTGACGCAGGCGACCCTCTCCCGGGACCTCGTCGAGGTCGGGGCCGAGAAGGTCCGGGTCGGGAAGGCCCTCGTGTATGCCGTGCCCGGCGAGGGCGGTGACCGCACCGTGCGGCCCGCGCTCGCCCAGGAGGAGGTGACCGACCGGCTACGGCAGCGCTGTGCCGAGCTCCTCGTCTCGGCCCGGGTGTCGGCGAACCTCGTCGTCCTGAGGACCCCGCCGGGGGCGGCCGGTTTCCTCGCCTCGGCCATCGACCATGCGGAGCCCGCGGACGTCCTGGGCACCATCGCCGGCGACGACACGATCATGGTCGTCACCTCCGGAAGGGCGAGCAGCGACCGGCTCTCCCGTCGGCTCCTGTCATACGCACGGAAGGACCAGGCGTGAGCCAGACCCCCGACCATCCCCACCCCGCGGACGACACCGGCGCGGGCGCCCGGGTCAGCCTCTGGGGTGGCCGGTTCTCCGGCGGCCCGGCGCAGGCCCTCGCCGCCCTGTCGCGCTCGACGCACTTCGACTGGAGGCTGGCGGCATACGACATCGCGGGGTCGCGCGCCCACGCCCGCGTCCTCCACCGCGCCGGGCTGCTCGACGACGCCACCCTGGCGACGATGCTTGACGGCCTCGACGGCCTCGACCGCGACGTCGCCTCGGGGGCCTTCGGGCCCGCACCCGACGACGAGGACGTGCACACGGCCCTCGAGCGTGGGCTCCTCGAGCGGGTCGGCGCCGAGGTCGGCGGCCGGCTCCGGGCGGGTCGGTCCCGCAACGACCAGATCGCCACCCTGGGGCGGATGTACCTGCGCGACCACGCCAGGGTCGTGGCCGGGCTCGTCCTCGACGTGGTCGACGCCCTCGTCGGGCAGGCCGAGGCGCATCTCGGGACGCCGATGCCGGGCCGCACCCATCTCCAGCACGCCCAGCCCGTCCTGCTGAGCCACCATCTCCTCGCCCACGCGTGGGCGATGCTGCGCGACGTCGACCGGCTCCGGGACTGGGACGTCCGGGCCGCCGTCTCGCCCTACGGCTCCGGTGCCCTCGCCGGGTCCTCGCTCGGTCTGGACCCCGAGGCGGTCGCGGCAGAGCTCGGCTTCGACTCGGCGACCGAGAACTCCATCGACGGCACGGCGTCACGCGACGTCGTCGCCGAGATGGCGTTCGTCCTCGCGATGACGGCCGTCGACGTCTCCCGGCTCGCCGAGGAGGTCGTCCTCTGGGCGACGAAGGAGTTCTCGTTCGTCGCCCTCGACGACGCGTACTCGACCGGGTCGAGCATCATGCCGCAGAAGAAGAACCCCGACGTGGCCGAGCTCGCGCGTGGCAAGGCGGGCCGTCTCGTCGGGGACCTGGCCGGGCTGCTCACGACCCTCAAGGGGCTGCCGCTCGCCTATAACCGCGACCTCCAGGAGGACAAGGAGCCCGTCTTCGACGCGGTCGACACCCTCGAGGTGCTGCTGCCCGCCTTCGCAGGGATGGTCGCCACCATGGTCGTCGACGGCGCCAGGCTGGCCGGCCTCGCGCCACAGGGCTTCTCGTTGGCGACCGATGTCGCGGAATGGCTCGTCCGACGGGGCGTGCCGTTCCGGGTGGCCCACGACGTCGCGGGTGCCTGCGTACGGGAGTGCGAGGCCCGCGGCATCGAGCTGTGGGACCTCAGCGACGCCGACCTCGTCCGGATCAGCCCCCACCTCACGCCCGGAGTGCGCGAGGTGCTCTCCGTCGAGGGCTCCCTCGCGTCCCGGGACGCCAAGGGCGGGACGGCTCCGGTCCGGGTGGTCGAGCAGCTCGACCGGGTCCGTAGCCTCGCCGGCGAGGCCCGGTCCTGGGCCGCGACGGCGCTGCGCGTCGGCCCCCGTCCCTGACGGGCGGCCGCGCCGGCCGGTCCGCTCGTCTTCGGGTCGCGCGGACCGGCTCGGCGCCGTCGCGGTGAGGTCCGTCCCGACCCTGCCGGGCGGGCGTGCGGGGCCGGAGTCGCCGTTCGGCGGCGGCGGGTCGCCGACGGCCCCTAGCCTGAGGCGGTGCCACGGCTGACCCGCGACTTCTTCGACCGCGACGTCCTCGACGTCGCGCCCGAGCTGCTGGGCGTCACCCTCACCCATGGCGGGGTGACGCTGCGGCTCACCGAGGTCGAGGCGTATGCCGGCTCCGGCGTCGACCCTGGGTCGCACGCCTTCCGTGGGAGGACGCCGCGCGTCGAGGTGATGTTCGGCCCGCCGGGGCACCTCTACGTCTACTTCACCTATGGCATGCACTGGTGCGCCAACCTCGTCTGCGGTCCGCAGGGGCAGGCCTCGGCGGTCCTCCTCCGGGCGGGAGAGGTCGTCGACGGTCGCGAGGTCGCGGCCGCCCGCCGGCCCGGGGCCTCCGAGCGGGACTGGGCCCGCGGACCGGCCCGGCTCACCCGGACCCTCGCCCTCGGCCGGGCCGAGAACGGACTCGACGCGTGCGCCGGGGAGGCGGCCCACCTCGACGCCCCGGCGGCGCCGGTGGCGGCCGAGCGGATCCGAACGGGCCCACGCGTAGGGGTCAGCGGCCCTGGTGGCGACGTGGCGACCTATCCCTGGCGCTTCTGGCTCGACGGCGAGCCGACGGTGAGCCCGTACCGGCCCGGCGTCGTGCGTCGCCGCTCCTGACCGGTCAGCCCGCGGACGTCGCGTCGAGGGCGTAGCCCGCGATCTCGTCGCGAAGTCGCGTCCTGACGTCCTCAGGGGCGAAGCTGGCGTCGACGGCAGCGCGGGCCAGCGCCGCCAGCCCTGCCTCGTCGAGGCCGAGCAGGTCGGCGGCGACGGCATACTCCCGGTTCAAGGTGGTCCCGAACATCGGGGGGTCGTCGCTGTTGACGGTGACGACGACACCGGCGTCGCGCAGGGCGGGCAGCGGGTGGTCCTCGATCCGTTCGACGGCCCGCGTCGCGACGTTCGACGTGGGGCACACCTCGAGCGGGATCCGGTGCTCGACCAGGTGCTCGAGCAGACGGGGGTCCTGGACCGACGTCGTGCCGTGCCCGATCCGCTCCGCGCCGAGGTGGGTCAGGGCGTCCCACACCGTCTGCGGACCGGTCGTCTCGCCCGCGTGTGGCACGCTGTGCAGCCCTGCCGCCCGGGCCCGCTCGAAGTGGGGGGCGAACTGCGGGCGGGGCACCCCGATCTCCGGCCCGCCGAGGCCGAAGCCGACGAGCGAGGAGGGCCCGTGCTCGACGGCATACCCGACCGTCGCGTCGGCGGAGGCCAGGCCGGCCTCGCCCGGGATGTCATACACCCAGCGCAGCACGATGCCGTGGTCGCGCTCCGCGGCGACCCGGGCGTCCTCGATGGCCTCGGTGTAGGCCTCGATGGGGATGCCGCGCACGACCGAGGTGTAGGGCGTCATCGTCAGCTCGGCGTAGCGGACGTTCTGTGCGGCGAGATCCTGGGCCACCTCGACGGTGAGCAGGTGGACGTCCTCCGGGGTGCGGATGAGGTCGACGACGGCGAGGTAGACGTCGACGAAGTGGGCGAAGTCGGTGAACGTGAAGAACCGCGCCAGCTCCTCGGGGTCGCGCGGCACGGGCGAGGCCGGATGGCGCGCGGCGAGGTCGGCGACGATGCGCGGTGAGGCCGAACCCACGTGGTGGACGTGCAGCTCGGCCTTGGGCAGACCTGCGATGTAGGCCGCCAGGGGGTGATGGTCGGCGCCGTCGGTGGGAAGGGACGTCAGCATGGTGGCGAGTCTGCCGCACCGGGGCGACCGCCGATGACGGGGTCGCTCACGAGGGCGCGGAGCGCCCGGAGCGCGACGTCCCCGAGGGCGTGCCCGACCGGCAGGTAGTAGCGGGTGGCGAGGACGGCCTGCGCGATGGCCCAGCCCGCAGCCCGCTGCCACGTAGCGTCGTCGGCCCCGAGGAGGTGACGCAGGTGCTCGCGGGCCGCCGCGCCGAGGACCCACCAGGCGGGGGTGAGGTCGGCGGCCGGATCTCCGTCGGCGATGGCCCCCCAGTCGATGACGGCGGACAGCCGTCCATGGTCGAGGAGCAGGTTCCCGGGGATGAGGTCGGCATGGAGGAGCACCGGCGGGCCCTCGTGGCGCGGGGCGAGGACCGCCCGCTGCCAGATGGAGCGGATCAGGTCGGCGTCGACGAGGTGGCCGACGGCCTCGACGGCTGCCAGGACGGTCGGCACCCGTGGGGCGAGCGGACCCCCTCGGGTGCCCGGTGGCGGCGGTTCCGCCGCTGACGGCACCTCGATGGCGCGCAGCGCGAGGACGAGGTCGGCCAGGTCCTCGGCCATGAGCATCTCGTCGGGCGGGGGCGCGGTCCAGGCGTCCTGACCGTCGATCCAGTCGAGCACCGACCACCCTGCCGGGTGGGCGGCCGAGGGCGCGGCGGCATACCGGACGTGGGGGACGCGCACCGGGAGCCGTCGGGCGAGGACCGGGAGCCATCTCAGCTCCCGGGCGAACCTGTCGGCCGAGCGTGCCGTGCGCGGCAGCCGGAGGACGAGGTCGTCGCCGAGGCGGTACATGGCGTTGTCCATGCCCGAGGAGACGACAGGGGTGAGCGGCAGCCCGGCCCACTGCGGGCAGTGCTCGGCGAGGAGCGCTGCGGCCGCGGACGGCTCGACGTCCACCTCCGCCGTCACGTCCCGCGCGGCCTCGGGGCGCGGCCCGGTCTCCTGTGGTCCCATCGGGGCCATCCCACCCCGGGCCGCCCGTCCGCGTCCAGGCCGTTTCGCCGCGCTGGCGAACGGGCGCGCACCCGCGGCGTGGTGCGTGGCAGGCTGGTGCGGCGGCATCCGGGTATGCCGCGCACGCTCCGGCACCGGGCCGGCGCACGAGACCGAAGGAGAGCCGTGACCGACATCCTCGACGAGCTGCAGTGGCGTGGCTCGGTGGCCCAGACCACCGACGAGACCGCGCTGCGCGACGCACTCGCCAGTGGACCGATCACGGCGTACTGCGGGTTCGACCCGACCGCGCCGAGCCTGCACTTCGGGAACTTCGTCCAGCTCGTGGTCCTGCGCAGGCTGCAGCGGGCCGGCCATCGGGTCATCTGCCTCGTGGGCGGCTCCACCGGCCTGATCGGGGACCCCAAGCCGACGTCCGAGCGCGTCCTGAGGTCCAAGGAGCAGACAGCGGACTGGGTGGCCCGCATCCAAGAGCTCGTCCGGCCCTTCCTGGACTTCGACGGCGACAACCCGGCGATCCTCGTCGACAACCTCACCTGGACCGCGCCGATGAGCGCACTGGACTTCCTCCGGGACATCGGCAAGCACTTCCGCGTGAACCAGATGGTGCGCAAGGAGGCGATCTCCGCGCGGCTGGAGAGCCAGGAGGGCATCTCCTACACCGAGTTCAGCTACCAGCTCCTCCAGGCCCTCGACTACCTGCACCTCTACCGCGAGCACGGGTGCACGCTCCAGACGGGCGGCTCAGACCAGTGGGGCAACCTCACCGCCGGCGTCGACCTGATCCATCGCACCGAGGGGGCCACCGTGCACGCCCTCACGACCCCGCTGCTCACCGATGCCGCCGGAGTCAAGTTCGGCAAGTCGGAGGGCAACGCGATCTGGCTCTCGGCCGACCTGACCAGCCCTTACGCGTTCTACCAGTACTTCCTCAACGTCGAGGACGCCTCGGTGGTCACGCTGCTCAAGGTCTTCACCGACCGTTCGCGCGAGGAGATCGCCGACCTCGAGCGGTCCGTGGCCGAGGAGCCGTTCCGCCGGGCGGCCCAGCGGGCCCTGGCGGCCGACGTCACGACCCTCGTCCACGGTGCCGCGGCGACCGAGGCGGTCCAGGCCGCGTCGGAGGCGCTGTTCGGCAGGGGTGACCTGCACGCCCTCGACGCCCGGACCCTCGCCGACGCGACGGCGGAGCTGGCGGGCGCTGCCGTCACGGCCGGGACGAGCGTCGTCGACGCGCTCGTCGCCGTCGGGCTCGTCGACTCGCGCAACGCGGCACGCCGCACCATCGCCGAGGGCGGTGCGTCGGTCAACGGGACGAAGGTCACCGACGCCGACCAGGTCCTCACCGACGGCGACTTCCTCCACGGCTCCGTCGTCGTCCTCCGGCGCGGCCGTAGGTCGCTCGCCGCCGGCCGACGCAGCTGACGCCGTCGGGAGGGCCCGGAGGTGAGCCCTGCGGCGTCTTGGCCCCGTCGAACGGGTCGCCCGGTATGCCGTTCCACCGGCCCTGACCTGCGCGGATACCGCAACCGGCGGCGCCGCGGCCACGGCCCTGGAGCCGGGCCGACACGCCCGGGATCCACGGATTTGTGCCGTCGTCGCCCCGTCGTCTACTGTCTACGACGTCAGCCCGAAAGGGAGGAACGGACACCACCGAGGCGGATTGATTCCGCCCGACGCAGGCCGGTCCCGCAGGCTGACCCCCATGGGTTCCAACCCAGTTGGAGCGGCAGCCGTGAGGTTGCTACAGTGGGTGCCCCGCCGAGATCCAAGCGCGATCAGGTCCGGGTCCGCCGAGCGCGGACGGATTTGACGCCCAAGCATGGACGCGGGTAAGTTTGACTGGTTGCCCCGGACACCCCGGTCTCACGACCGAGTGGATGGTGTGCGTCCGAACCTTGAGAACTCAACAGCGTGTCAAAAATCGATGCCAATAACCTCGTCTCGAGGCGGCAGCGGAGTGGGCCATCCGGTCCGGTCGCGCACCGACTCGAACGAAAATCCTTTGGTTGACAACGAATGACTAACTCTGAGCTAGTCGTTCTTGCTCAGTCAGCGAAACAACCCTTCGAGGGTTCTCTGTTTCCGTCCGGCCTTGTGCCGGCGGAGCAAGACATCAACGGAGAGTTTGATCCTGGCTCAGGACGAACGCTGGCGGCGTGCTTAACACATGCAAGTCGAACGGTGACCTCGGAGCTTGCTCCGGGTGATCAGTGGCGAACGGGTGAGTAACACGTGAGTAACCTGCCCCAGACTCTGGAATAACCCCGGGAAACCGGAGCTAATACCGGATACGAGACGGAGAGGCATCTCTGCCGTCTGGAAAGTTTTTCGGTCTGGGATGGACTTGCGGCCTATCAGCTTGTTGGTGAGGTAACGGCTCACCAAGGCGACGACGGGTAGCCGGCCTGAGAGGGCGACCGGCCACACTGGGACTGAGACACGGCCCAGACTCCTACGGGAGGCAGCAGTGGGGAATATTGCACAATGGGCGAAAGCCT